>Ga0154020_10001194_pt1 | contig 32118 bp, 18 predicted proteins | sample Klosneuvirus_201_FD_109709 | JGI IMG/M metagenome (GOLD analysis project Ga0154020, IMG submission 109709) | Active sludge microbial communities from wastewater, Klosterneuburg, Austria - Klosneuvirus_20160825_MG | ecosystem: Engineered > WWTP > Aerobic digester > Activated sludge | place...
TGTCGATTTCAAAAGTCGCCGTTTCCAATTCCGGTGGTGAACCACATGGAATAGAGTTTTCTCCAAACGGTCAGTATCTTTATGTGACAAACACAGTTGCACCTTATATTCAGTATATTGATATTGCAAATTCGACCATATTTGATTTAACACAAGCGACTAATGCAGGTGACTTTCAGGATTCCCAAATTGAACTAGGTTATGATGGAAAAATATACTTAGCAGGTACCAGCCCCGATAGACTAGCCACATTGGACGGTTCAGATAATCCTTCGACTGCCACATGGGATGATCAGGCCTTGTCCCTGACATTACCACCAGGAACCGGTTTTGGAATTCATGTCTTACAAGACCAAATTGATGGTGAGGTATATGGAACTTCGACAAACACTTCGCCTACCTGTTGTGATTTCAATACTGAATGGGACAAACATGATTTTACTGCAGATCCGAATTCTGCAACCTGGGATGCAACTAGTAATCCATTGAATAGTGGGACAGGAAGTACAACTACCATTGAAGGCGTGCTGACAATTCCTGCCAACGCAAATGTTACTATTAAACAAATGACTTTGAAATTTGGAATGGACGGGAAAATTACGGTTGAGCGAGGAGGGAAATTAGTAATTGATGGCACAACTTTGACAGGCAATGACATGTGTGAAATTATGTGGAAGGGAATCGAAGTTTTGGGTGTCGGACAGACGGGAGGCTCTGGGAATATCAATGACCAGGGTCAATTTATTTCACAAGGGAATTCGATTGTTGAACAAGCAATCATTGGTGTCACCAATGGTTCGTTTAATACTTCATCAACTTCAGACTATGGAGGTTTCATTGACTGCCGAGAGACAACTTTTAATAATTGCAGATTCGGAGTGAAGATCTGGTCACACAACGAAAATGCAAATTATACTTCAATAATCAGCAGTTGCTATTTTACCGGAACAAGTTTGTGGTATCCCTATACAGGCATTAGACCAGTTGAACATGTTGCCCTAGTAGATGTAATAGGAGGAACGGCCGCGGCCCCGGGAGTGGATATTGTATTTGCTGACAGCCCGAACCGCAATTTGTTCGATAACGCCGACTACGGTCTTGGTTGCCTGGACACACGGAATGTCGTGTTACAAAGGGCTGATTTTACAAATTGTGGCTCAGGAATATGGTCTGGAAGGGCAACGAGTTCTGCGCCTAATTCTGCACTTTTCACTTCGTTAACATTTGAAGATTGTCATAATTCTATTACTTTGATAAACTCTAACGGTGATAACATCAGCGACAATGTTCTCAATGCCGGCTATGGGTCACAGTACTCAAACTTTTACGGTGTTTTTATAGAAGGGTCAAGTGATTTTCATATTACTGACAATATTTTCAATCACCATCTCTACGGTATATGGAGCAGTAACAGCGGCAGTATTGGAGGAATGATCAGCAGCAATACAGGAGGAAATATTTTTAACGAATGCTGGCGCGGTATTGATTGCAGGAACAATAATGAGAATCTTCAAATTAAGTGCAACACTTTCAATAATGTAAATCAAGGCAGCAGCGAGTTTAGCACGACATGGTATGTAGGCGGTGATCTTGCAGACCAGGGTGCATCAGGTTGTAATACATGTCCAGCAGGGAATGAATTTTTCCGTTCGGGTTCACGCAAGGACATTTATTCACTTTCAGGAGTTCAGTCGTCTGTTTGTAGTGGATATAATTTCTGTTACTACAGACATGATGATCCTCCAACATCATTAATTCCACTACTATATACTACCAGTACTGTTTTTGTGAACAATACTACCATTTCAAAAACAAGTACTTCTTGCAGTGGTCAGGGTATCATGGCTATGTCTGGAAACAATCCTTCCAGTGCACAAAGTATGATAGCCTCACAAACGAATTCCGTAAAGCAACAGCAGTTAACCAATGAATTGATCTCTTGGTATCGTGAACAAAACAAATTAAGTGACGCCATTACTTACTTGGAGACAAGGAAAAGCAAGGCTTCCGAAGAAATGCTATTCAACCTATACCTCGAGCAAAAAGATTTTAATAAAGCACAAACATTATTGAATAAAAGATGCTCCCAAACAGACGTTGAGAGTGCAGCCTATTGCAACCTGAACACCCTTGTTCTTAACTGGTCTAATGGAAGCGGCACACCGAACAACATGTCCGCATCAGATAAGGCCGTGCTTAATTCTATTGCAAGCGGATTTTCCGGCAGCTCAGGCCAGGCTCAGGCAATTCTTAAAAAAATCTTTAATGAAATAATTGGACCTGAATATGTAAGCGATACTGTTTTTTCACGACTTCGTCAACCTGAAAATGAGATTTCCGGCACTCCGATGTTTAACCTTTATCCAAATCCGGTAAATTCTGGAATTGTTTTAGTGTCGAGTAATATTAAAGGGCTTGATAATTTAAAGGCAACTCTTAGAATAGTAGACTTATCCGGCAAAACAATGTTGCAGACTGAAAAAAATTTTAAAGATGATTCGCCTATTTCTTTTTCATTGGAAAACATGAAGAACGGGATTTACTTCATGGAATTGAAGATGGAAGGTTTTCAGACTCAATTTCAAAAATTGATCGTTCAGTGATTTTGATACCCCCGGTTCTCACAAAGCGTAGTGAGAGCCGAGGGTTTAATTCTATGAATATGAAATTTAACTTATCAATATTATCTTTCTTGCTCATTTCTGCTTCATGCTTTTCGCAACAGGTATTTGAACGATATTATACATTTGGAACATGGACTCGGGGTGAACAGGTCTTAGAAATTCCAGGTAAAGGTTATTATGTGATTGGCTTAAACGATTCCCTTTCTTTTGACAGTGTTTCAGGTCAGCCTATACTGGACTACTATCAAGGGATTGTTGTAAAACTTGATTATAACGGGGATACTCTTAAGACCTTCCAAATCGGTAATTCTGATACTATGTATTCATATTTGTATGGAGGTAATTCCGATGATAAATTTAGAACTGCCATAATAACAGATGATGCACATATATTGATTGGTGGCGAAACGCAGAGTTATGGCGCGGATAATTTCTACGACTATGATCTTTGGATGTTAAAATTAGATTCCAACCTCAACCTGATTTGGAACAAACAATTTTCTGTTCCTGATACGCAAATTCTAATCGGATATGCTTCAGGTAGAAAATTAATTAATGGGGGAATTGTGATACCGGGATATGCCCATCATTTCACGAATCCTCCTACAAAGTTTCGACTATCTGCAATTGACGCCAATGGTGTGCAACTGTTGTCGAAAACTATTTTACCAAACTTATCAGGTGAATTTTTGGGTGCTTGTGGCACTTCCGATGGCGGTTACATGGCAGCAGGTTTGTTGTTCAACGTAGTTCAGAACAATAACCTTTCGCCAATAATTGTAAAAACAGATTCTGCAGGTAATACGGATTGGTATCATGTACTACCATACAGCGGTGACTTGCATGAGGCGGATGATGTCATGGCCACCTTCGATGGCAATTATGTTTATTCGTGGGCCAATGTGGTATGGCAGTCCGGGGCAAAAAAAGTCTGGATTCCACATCTGACCAAGATAGATATTTACGGAAATGAAATATGGACTAAAGATTATGGATACAGCTTTGACATGCTTCGGCGAATAAAGGAGCTGCCCAATGGTAATATCATGGTTACAGGTTGGTATGTCGACACAGTCGGTACCGGTCGCCAGGCATTGCTACAGTTATTCGATACGAATGGTAACACGCTATGGACAAGAAAATTCTCCGGATTTAACGGACCTTCTCCCGGTGATCTTCCATTATGCATGGATGGGATTTATACAAGTGATGGAGGATTTATACTTACAGGAGAAACTGCATGCTGCAACTTTACTCCTAATCTTGGTTGGACCACTAGTCTATGGGTTCTGAAGACTGATAGTATGGGGCTTATTACTTCGTTAGGATCACTTGATCCGGTTAAGTTGGATGGGACAATGATGATTTCAATCTTTCCCAACCCCGTGTCTGATTATTGTACAGTAACTAGCCTTGTCCCGCCTTCAAGGAACATTGGATACGGTGAGAAGGGCGCCTGTTTGCTCTTGTTTGATATGCAAGGCAAACAATTACAAAATATTGATATCAGCACTGGCCTGAATCACACGCGCATTGATCTTGAAAGCTATTCAAAAGGAGAATACATTGTCGTTTTGGTCTTGGACGGATATAATGCAGGCGCTAGGAAAATTGTTGTGCAAAGGTAAATGCAGATATTTTTTTAGGAGATAAAACAGATGGAGTGGTATAGCTTGGTATATATTAATACATTTGTTACCTCATTCAAGCAGTGATTAAGAAATAGCAGTGTTCTTCATCATCTTTTCCACATACTTCCCGATAATATCAAACTCTACATTGACCTTATCACTCTTCACAAGATTCAGAAAATTAGTGTTCTCACGGGTATAAGGAATTATCGCAACCGAAAAAGTATTTGTACCTGAATCAACAACAGTCAGTGACACACCATTCACGCAAACTGAACCTTTCTCTACAGTGATATGCCCGGGTGCAGATAAAAATTCAAAAGCATACACCCAACTTCCATCCTCTTCCGTTACTGAAAGCACCTTTGCAATGGTGTCAACATGTCCTTGCACAATATGTCCGTCAAGCCGATCTCCTAATTTTGTGCAGCGTTCAAGATTGATCTTGCTTCCTTTCTTCTGCTTTCCAAGATTTGTACGTTTCAACGTTTCGTCAATGGCTACAACTTCATATTCATTTTCATCTATACTCACAACCGTAAGGCAGACACCGTTATGAGAAACACTTTGATCAATTCTTAATTCAGAAGTAAATGGCGCAGCCACTGTAATCCGAAGATTGCTTCCCTCCTCTTTTAATTTCGTGATCGTTCCTAAAGCTTCAATAATTCCTGTAAACATAATCCTATTTTGACCGAAGCAGGTGAACATATCCTTTCAATTCATAAGGCTCCACCCCTCCAACACGGTAAAAATTTACGAGACAAGTATAATAATAGACTCCTTCAGCACAGTCCTTCCCGCTTGCTTGCTCCGTTCCATCCCAGTTGATGTCTTTATCGGTTGTCTCAAATACAAGAGTCCCCCATCGATTGTAAATTTTAATCACAATATCCTTTACATTCTTATATGCCGGACAATTTTTTTCTTGCAAAGATTGTGCAGTGGTTTCGTCACATGGGTGGAAAAAATCGTTACGCTTATCTCCATTAGGAGTAAAAACACTCGGAAGAACGTATTGCCGACAAGTATCAACACATACTTTCTCAGGAACTATCGTTTCATTTCCAACAGAATCTATGGCAGTCACTTTGTAGCATCCTGCCAATGAACTGAGATCGGTATGGAAGTATACCGTATCTGTAGGACTCAGCACTGAGTCAATCAACTCAAATCCTCCATCTGTTGTTGATGCGAAATAGATATAATACTTCAACACATCATCAGCACAGAAATTATTGGGGTTTGTCCATGTAAGTTTATTAAAATCATCCAGACAAAATGATTGAACACTAAGATCAGGTGAGCAAGGAAATACATTGTCAACCGGAACACCACATGCTCTTTGAGAACGATTCACGATTGGGTCGATGAATCCGGGGAAAGAGTATTCACCTACACTCCTTACATAATAACAATACGTTTCACCATTTACCAAACCTGTATCAGTATAGGTCTTTAAGTTAGTAGTAGCAATCGAGTCGTATTGAGATGTAACATTATTTAATTTAAATATATCGTATGAATAATTGGACCATGGTACATGCTCCTCCCATGACAGGATCATCCGATTATCACTTGGTGCTATCGACAAGAAGACAGATGAAGCAATTGTACTGCTTCCTTTCAAGGTTAAAATACCATTATCCGTATAATATAATTCAATACGGTATGACCAAGGCGTCGTTTGTGTATTGATTAAAGTATCAATAAATGTAGTATCGTTCAAGTCATTCAAAATTGTAATCTGACTTAAACTTGCACCAAAGAATCCTTCGGAGTGATAAAGTCGGTATTGATATGGCCCGGGAAATAAAACAGTATCCAGTTCATTAGGCTTGCTCCAGGCAACATAAATCGACCCTTGCGTCAGGCTAGTCTCTCGAACATCAGCATTTGTTAATACGGGCAAATCCTTTCTCAGGGAAGCACAAACCTGATCTGTTGCACAACTTTCTGAACCACCGGGATAAACCGCTGTTATTATATAACAATACTCAACACCAATAGAGAGACCATTACCGTGATCATCATCCAGATAATTTGGATCAGTAGTAGTTGCAAGCAATGAATAGCCTGAGTAAGCAGGGGCACCATTATCACAAGGGCAGGCAATTGTTCCGGGATAGATTCCTGATCGTCTATATACTCTATAAGAAACTACTCCATTGCAAGAAGGAGGATCCCAGGATAATTGTATTGCATTACCGGTAGCAATGGCCACCGGATTTTGAGGTGCGGGCCCAATTACTCTGATAAATATGCCGGATAAACTAACTAATGTTATTGAATCTTGAGGCAGTATATCCTCCGCTCTGAACTGCGCATAATAGGGCTGAGTTCGTATATGACTACAGTTAGTAGGCCAGAAAAATTCCGAAATAACTGTGTCGTTATTAGTAACGACAGGTATCATCCTAGCAGAATCCGTAATCTCAAATGGGCCACCATTACCACTAAGATCTACCCTATCACCATCAGGATCGAAAGCCGTAACCAGAAAACGAAGTGTGTCGCCGGCTACCACGCAGGTATCAGCTAATGGCTCAATCACCGGAGGGCGGTTCGTACAATTACCGATGATGATCTGCATGTCACGGGTCACGTAACCGATGATCGATCCATTTCTCCATTCATAAATTTTAAAGGCGACATTATATTCCCAAGGTGCAAAGCCGGGAATAGTTATTGGCGTATCCCATACAAGATCGCCGGTAATTGCATCTATTGAAAATGAATTTGAGGTAAGCGGAAAACTGTATCCGGGAATTGGGTTGCCATTCAAGCCACGACAAACCGTAAGCTCGTATGAAAGTGAGTCCCCATCGGGGTCATATGCATTAGCATTATGAATAAAAATTCTGTCGACACAACCTCTGTCGATTGGAGGGTAAGTTAAAACAGGAGAACTATTCGCACCTATGAATTGATTAACGGTCAGAAGGGTACTCACATAAAAAGGTACTTCTACAGAACCCGGAATATTCACAACGCCGGAATTGCGGTTTGGATCTTCAAAATGAATGAGGAATGTTCCATTGCCACTATAGGTATAAATATATTTATAAGTATTTCGACTAATGTCATTTGGCAAATTCACCTTGCCGGACCGGTTGAATACAACAGGAGGCGAACCATCCCCGAGGTAAACAGAGTCAAGGCTCGGTCGATCTGCCTGAATGCTGCTCGTTTTTGTATAAGTGATTATGCATATTTCATAGGTCCATGTATATCCATTGACAGGGTCATAAGTACCAATCCATCTGTAGGTGATTTCTCCGGCACGGTTATGTGTAGCTGAGGAAGAAAAGGAAGTTAGAAAAAGTCCAAAAAACAGCAGGAATGAAAAAAAATACTTTCTGCTTATTAACATTGTGAAAAGAGTATTAAATAAATATTTAATTGTCAGAATCCTCACGCCTTTTATCCTCGTTTGCTAAATTACTAATATCTAATAAACATTATCAATACGCTATCACCTGTTGCTCCATCATCTCCGGAAGCTCTCGGTATTCATATTGTTGTGTCCTTAACTGTGGCTCAAAACCTGCCTGGCGAATTGCGTCCTGTATACCTTGTGAGGTAAAACGATGCGGCGCTCCGGCTGCAGAAACTACATTCTCCTCGATCATAATAGAACCAAAATCATTAGCACCGGCATGCAAACATAGCTGCGCAATTTCTTTGCCGACTGTAAGCCAGCTTGCCTGTATATTCTGAATGTTCGGTAACATCATTCTACTGATAGCAATTGTGCGAATATATTCTTCTCCATGAACTTCATTGCGAATACCCTTAATTCTTCTGAGTAAAGTATCTTCATCCTGAAAAGGCCATGGAATAAATGCAAGGAAACCTTTCGCATCTTCCGGCTTTTCACTTTGTACTTCACGTAACCAAACAAGATGCTGGAATCTCTCTTCCAAAGTTTCAACATGGCCGAACATCATGGTTGCTGATGTTGTAATTCTCAATTGATGTGCAGCACGCATAACATCGAGCCATTCTCTTCCGGAACATTTTCCTTTGGAGATCAAACGACGTACACGGTCTGACAATATTTCTGCTCCGGCTCCGGGTAAAGAATCCAGTCCGGCTTCATGTAATGCTTTTAATACTTCAGTATGCGTAGACCCTTCAAGCTTGGTGATGTGTGCTATCTCCGGCGGCCCGAGTGAATGTAATTTAAGGTTCGGATACAATCTCTTTAGTTCCCGGAACAGGTCAACGTAAAACTTAAGCCCCAGATCCGGATGATGTCCTCCCTGTAGCAGTAATTGCTCCCCTCCTAAACGAAAAGTTTCTTCTATCTTTTCTTTGTATTGATCTATGCTAGTGATGTAAGATTCTTCATGTCCGGGAATCCTATAAAAGTTACAGAATTTACAATTGGCTATGCAGACATTAGTAGTATTTACATTCCTGTCAATGATCCAGGTAACTTTATTGTCTGAATGAAATCTTGAGCGGATGCGATTTCCTACATCCATTAACTCTGCTGTCGGTACAGTCTCAAAAAGTAGCTGCCCTTCTGGAGCACTTAAAAATTCTAAATCAAGCGCTTTTTTAAGAAGGTTGTCTGTTCCTGTCATAAGCAATATTAATTCTGTTCATTAACAGATGCACAAGAATAGCCTGTCCATCCATGGGCTGGAAAAAAAATTGTACTTTCCGCAATCAAAAATACGATTTAAAATGCAGACCGCAATCCACAATACCAAGAGCTATAAGAGCTCAGATTCTCTTATTTTACTATTAAATGACAAAAAAGGTCTCCCGGCCAAGACTTTTTCTAAGGAGGAGACAGACTTTATCCAAAAGGAATTTCGCTCAAATCGTAAGAGTGTGATCATCAATCAGTACCGACGATCCATTTTTCTCTTTTTGCCTGATTTTGAAATGAATGAAAGTCAATTGCTTGAGAAATGCCGTAATGCCGGAGAAAGTTTTCTTGGGCAGGTTAATAAACTAAAATTGAAAAGAATCGTCCTCGTTGATCAGGCCGGAAGACCGGATCTGATTTTGGCTATGGCTGAAGGGATGGCTCTGGGAAACTACCAGTTTCTAAAATATCGAAAAAACAAAAAGAGCATAGAAAATTCTTTGTCCGAGATCGCAATAAAAAGTACTTCTCTTAAAGGAAATAAAACTGCCGACCTTCAACACCTTGTTGATTCAGTAATCTGTGCAAGGAATTTAGTGAATGAACCGCAATCTTTTCTTAATGCAACCCAGCTTGCTGCTGAGTTCAGCAAAATGGGAAAGGAAGCTAAGTTTAAGGTGGAGGTCATGCGCAAGCAAAAAATAAAAGCTTTGAAGATGGGTGGTGTTATGGCTGTAAACAGAGGAAGCATCGAGCCTCCAACATTCACAGTAATGACCTACAAACCCAAAAATGCCAAAAATAAAAAACCATACATTCTTGTAGGCAAAGGCGTAGTATATGACACAGGTGGATTAAGTTTGAAGCCTACCGGCAATTCCATGGACTTTATGAAAAGCGATATGGCAGGATCTGCTGTAGTAGCCTCTTCGATGTATGCCATTGCAAAGATGAAACTTCCTGTCTATGTCATCGCTCTCGTTCCTGCAACAGATAACCGTCCGGGTGGTGATGCTTATGCTCCCGGTGATGTCATCACCATGATGAGCGGGCATACCGTTGAAGTACTTAACACTGATGCCGAAGGAAGATTGGTTCTGGCAGATGCATTACACTATGCAAAAAAATTCAAGCCTGAGCTGGTCATGGATTTTGCTACTCTTACCGGGGCAGCAGCAGCAGCTGTTGGCTCCTATGGAATTGTTTGCATGGGCACTGCTGATGAAAAAACAAAAAACAAATTAAAAGAAGCAGGAAATAAAAAATACGAAAGACTTGCAGAATTTCCTTTCTGGGACGAATATGACGACCTCATAAAAAGTGATATCGCTGACATGAAAAATATCGGTGGACCTGCAGCAGGTGCAATAACCGCAGGCAAGTTTCTTCAGAGATATATTGATTACCCCTGGATGCATTTTGATATAGCAGGGCCTTCGTTTATTCAATCTCCCAGCAGCTATCGCGGAAAGAATGGGACCGGTTATGGAGTTCGTTTGCTGGTTGAATTCTTCTCTAATCTTTGATGTAATCCCAAATTAAACCGACCGAAACTCTCTTAATTAAATCAAAATGAGGGGATTATGTCGTGTTATTCTATTTCCTAATTGTATTACCTTTGCATGAATAGATTTTAAACTATGAGTCAGCCGGAACAAGAAGGACGTATTAAAGTAGGTATCACCTGTGGTGATGTTAATGGTGTAGGACTGGAAGTTGTGATGAAAGCACTTCTGGATAGTAGAATACATCAGATCTGCACTCCGGTAATTTATGCCAGCAATAAATTAGTTTCACTTCAGAGAAAACATCTTAACCTGAACGATTTTCAATATCAAACAGTACGCAACAGCAGCGAGATCATTCTCAAGAAAACAAATGTAATCAATTGCTGGGAAGAAGAAGTTAATGTTGAGTGGGGACAAGCTACCGAAGCATCAGGAAAATATGCTTACTTATCTTTAGAGGCAGCTGTACAAGATCTTAAAGACGGTATAATACACGTATTAGTTACCGGTCCGATTAATAAACACACAATTCAGAACGAAGATTTTAAATTCCAGGGGCATACAGAATATCTTGCAGACCGTTTCGAGACAAAAGATCCATTGATGTTCCTCGTTAGTGAAACACTTCGTGTTGCTGTAAACTCCGGACATATTCCGGTGAAAGAAGTTGCTTCGGTCCTATCTATAGAAAAGATCGTAAAAAAAATCAAAAGCATAGAACATTCTCTCAAGCGTGATTTCGGTCAGCGCAAACCAAAGATTGCTGTACTTGGGCTTAACCCACATGCGGGTGATGAAGGCCTGATCGGGCAGGAAGAAAAAGAATTTATTCTCCCTGCAATTAAAAAATGCTTCGATGAAGGCATATTTGTCTATGGCCCCTATTCTGCTGACGGCTTTTTTGGATCCGGTGCTTTCAAAAAGTTCGATGCCATTTTAGCTATGTACCACGATCAAGGTCTTATCCCTTTCAAAACACTTAGCTTTTCTTCCGGTGTGAACTTTACTGCCGGACTACCCATCATTCGCACTTCGCCTGACCATGGAACCGCTTATGATATTGCAGGCAAAGGTGTAGCTATGGAAGATTCTATTCGTGACGCCATCTACACAGCGATAGACATTTTAAGAAAGCGGGAAGAGTATGATGAGATTACTGCTAAACCATTGGCCTTTTCAAAGCAAACGCGCGACCACTAAATTCAGTGTGAGTGTGAGTGTGGAGCTTGAGCTACATAATGAAAAGGTGAAAATACAGGAAAAGAGAACTTCTTCAGGAATCGAAGGAATTTACACCGTAAATTAAATTCGTCAATAGAAATACTTTCCACGATGAAAAACTTATTTCTGTTTATAATATTAACCTTCCATTCTTCTAATATTTCTGCGCAGCAATGGTCTCCATTGGGTTCCGGAGTTAATGATCTTGTCTCTTCTATATGCGAATATAATGGAGAACTGATTGCGGGTGGATATTTTAAATATGCCGGATCTGACAGCGTCAACGGAGTTGCTCGATGGGATAACCATAATTGGTATTCTTTGGGAAGCGGAATGGGATTTAGTGGACACGTTTATACTTCAACCGTTTATAATGGTGAATTGTATGTTGGAGGCATTTTCGAAGAAGCAGGAGGTATTTATGCTTCCAATATTGCTAAATGGAATGGTACGTCATGGTCAAATGTAGGAACAGGGATGAATGGAGGCCTTGTGTTTACCTTGGTCGTTTATAATGGTGAACTTTATGCCGGAGGATCATTCACCATTGCAGATGGACACGCTGCGAATAAAATTGCGAAATGGAATGGTTCAACCTGGTCAAGCGTTGGCGGAGGTATGTTCCCCATTGATGCAGGTAATGTATTAGGACTTACAGTTTTCAATGGCGAATTGTATGCATGTGGAGGATTTGAGTTTGCCGGCTCTGTTCCTGCCAGCAGGATAGCAAAATGGAATGGAACGATATGGTCTGCTGTTGGAGCAGGAATGGATAATACTGTGCAAGAAATGGCAGAATACAATGGTGAGTTATATGCCTGTGGAGTGTTCACTACTGCCGGTGGAAACTCCTCTCCTTATATTTCCAAGTGGAATGGCTCAACTTGGAATATTGTTGGATTGGGGGTAAATGGCAGAGTACGAACATTAGCTGTTTATAATAGTGAGTTATTTGCCGGCGGTGATTTTAGCTACGCCGGAGGAAACCCTACCCGATTTATTGCAAAATGGGATGGTGTCTCTTGGTCTGATGTAGGGCTTGGAGTTGACAGCATGGTCGCATCCTTTTGTGTTTTCAATCATGCTTTGTATGTAGGTGGATTTTTCTTAAACGCCGGAGGAAACAACGCAAACCACATTGCGAAGTGGCTTAGTTTGGCAGGGATTGACGACACATCTGAATTAAGCGAAATTGATTTATTTCCGAATCCGACAAATTCATTTCTTCATATAAAGAATCCAAAATTGAATAATTCCAAATTACACCTTTATAATTTGGTTGGTGATTGCGTTCTGTTCTTAGACAACCTGAATCCTGAAGAACAAGTTATCGACATCTCCTTTCTTAGCAATGGAATTTATTTTGCTAAAATAACAATCAAGGAACGGACTACAATCAGAAAAATAAGTCTTATTAAATAGCTTTTAAAAATAATTCCAATTAATCCGACTTTGTAAATCTCTTTGAAAAGAAACCTTCATAAGTTCTGATCATTATCATATATACACAAGATTCTTTGTACCCTAACCTGCTGCGCAGGACATATTAATTCTATCATTTAGAACTTCTCTGAAATAAATTTCAATCTGCTCAAGCATATTATTCAAAACAAATTTTTATTCTGTGTTCTCCTTGTTCGGTTTGGAGATCCAACAAATAAAATCCGGGCTTTAAAGATTTGCGATCAACTTTTATACTAGTCCTTTTATCGCCACTTTCGAATCTGACAAGTCTGCCTGAGATATCATATAGTTGCAAAGCCTCTATTTCAAATTCAGCTTGTATCATTACAAAGTCTGAAGCCGGATTTGGATAAACTTTCACTAACTGATCGACATCATCAAAAGAGATTATTGAAGTAGTTCCAAAAGTATTTGGAAGCGGATTTGGATCACGAGGCGTACAGCTTAAATAATCATATAAAAAATTGCTCACGAAACGAACCGTGGTATCCATATATGCAGTGTTGGATAAATAAGGAACGTGACCTGCACCATAATATGTATACATCTCATTATAAACTCCTATTGTGTTAGCATATTCATTTGCCGAGAAACTTCCATCCACTTCGAGGATTGGAAAAATCCCCAACAGGTAAATCCAGTCCGATGCATAGGGAACTGTATTATCAGCCGTGCCATGCATACTAACAAATGGAATATCTCCGGGAACGATATACGCCTTATCCCCTAATGCACCACAAAGATTTATGACCGCATTCACCTCAGATGAGTATCCGGGATTGCCACTTTCTCCTTCAATACCTCCCATTACCAGTGTGTCAATTACGGCAGGTAATTCAGAAACTTCGTTCAGGTAAGCAAGATGTAAGGCAGTAAATGCACCTGCAGAACTCCCTCCTCCAAAAATTATCTCCGGATCTATTTTATACATATTCGATGTTGCTGCATCTTGACGAAAAAAACGAATTGCAGCTTTCATATCCTGCACCGCTCTGTAAACGGCCTTAGTAGCATTAACTTCACCAATAGGAGCGGGTATTCCCAATCTATAGCTGATTGATGCGCAAACATAACCACGCTTAGCGAAGGAAGTAGCGAGTTGAGTTATATCCGGATCATTTTTTGTTCCGCCGATGAAACTCCCACCATGAACCCAAACAATGAGTGGCCGCATAGCAACCGTATCACCTGAAGGCTGGTAGATATCCATAATCAAGATCTCATTCGCGTTGCTTGAATTAATGTTCGAACCGTAGGCTACGTTACTAGAAATATCTACCGTAGCAAACACTTCCTCATCATATCTTGTCGAGCCGCAGTCTATAGTAGTTTGTGCTGAAGAACAAAGTGAAAACAAAAACGAGAAGACAAAAAGTATTTTGAAATATTTCATATGCATATAGATATCTGTGGATTATTTAAAGGTGAATGAAGGTAAGAATAATAATGCCGATTAGAGACATTATTCTGGATCACCTAAATCAACTTCATTAAAAAAACAACAAGGTTAATATTAGCCCAAATTGAAGATTCTTGAAATTCCACAAAACAAAAAAGCCGGTATACAATTGCATACCGGCTTTTTTTAAAAACAATTTGTTTAATTTCTGACAGTGATCTTTTCAGTCACTTCACCTGCATCAAAACCTATTTTTAACAGGTATGATCCGTTTTGAAGTGCGCTCACATCAAGTCTGATCTTTTGATCTTCTAATGAGTTAACAGTAGTCACCAATCTGCCTGAAATATCATACAATTTAAGATAGCGAACAGGCGCCTTAGCAGCACTAGCATCAAGGTTTATAGCACCTGAAGCAGGATTAGGATAAACGGAAACTGATTGCTGCAATGAACTCAGTGTGTTTATTCCGGTAACCAGATTGAGTGCTGCAGCAATACGCGGATTAGCATAACCCATAATGGTGTCAATATAAGCCATAGCCTTTGTTTTGCTCATATCCGGATTTGTTGCTAGTGATGATGCCCAAATCGTATCAACACGGCCTTGCGTAAATCCGAGACCTATCATACATGTTTGATAAACTGTCGTAGAATCAAACCAGTCCCATGGTCCGGCTTCTCCTGTTGCAGGTCCCGGAGGATCAGACAATACTAGAGGGAACAAACCATCATAACCATCGTTGATTTGATTAGCACGAACCGTGTAAGGGTCAGTCCAGCTGTTAAACTGAAAAGCAGCATTATTAAGCAGACTGTCAGCAATTCTAATTACTCTCCAGCTTCCGCTAACATCGACTACAAAATCACCGGTAGTTGGAACGATAACTGAACCATCTTTGTATGGGGCAAAAGGATCATTGATAGAATGAAAGGCGACAAATGGAACATTAGTACCGCCTTGTAACCATGAGCTATCACCCAGTGCTCCGGCGCAATTGATGACGAAGGCAATGTCATTGGCTACACCCGGAGTGTTTGTTGCTATGTTATATCCAGGTGCACCGCCATATCCGTCAAAATCTCCCCAGATAGCCTGATTAATATATGACATTCCAGCAGTGAAACCATAAGTTGCATTAGTTGTTGCTGCTAAAAACTTTGGCAAAGAGATTTGTGCCGGGTCAGTTAGACAAGGATAAGCCATGGCAATATACCCACCTGATCCCATTCCCTGAAGAATAATTTTTGATTCATCAATACCATAAGTGTTTGCATTCAAAGCATCATTACGAAAATATCGAACACATGCTTTTGCATCTTGCATTGCACGATAAACAGACTGAATCAGGGTACCTGTTCGGACATCCTGACCGGCAGACCCTAGAGCTTGTGGATTCCAGCCAAGCCGGTAGTCCATTGCAATAGCTGTGTATCCTCGACGAGCATACTGACGACAGAGTTCTGTGACCACACTGTCCGTTTTAATACCGGTGGCTTGTCCGTTGTAAAAGATTGGAAGGAAACTTCCGGTGTGAATTAAAATAACTGTTGGCCTCAAAGTCATCGTATCACCTACGGGTTGATAAACATCAGCCTTTAGGTCAATGGTATCCGCCGCACCGGTTAGAAATTGAATATTCTCTCCGTACACAATATTAGGTGTGACTGTTACAGAAGTGAATATTTCGCTCACGTATCTTTGGGCAGATACATTTAATGCAAAAGAGAACAGGCCCAAAATTAATAATAGTGGAAGTAGTGGTTTTTTCATTGGGTTTTTATTTCCAACAAACTTACGTGAAAATTGTAGATTTTCAAATATGATTCAATTGACGAATATCATATTTATTAGCCTTAATTTAAACTATAGAACCTCACTTGGCCAGCTCAACCCTGATAGAAACATAGGCCATCCGCCCAACACTTGGTCCACCATAAACCGTAAATTTCTTGTTATTAAGCAAATTAGAGCTTCCCACTTTAAGAGTGGTTTTTAATTTAGGAATCCGGTAGGAAATCTGGGCATCAACAAGGTCGTACTTAGGCACATAACCTGTGAACTGAGGTGAACCTTCATAATCAAATCCTTGAATCCACTTATAGTTAATCATGAAGCCGACATTGCGTATCCGAACTTTATTGAAGAGGTAAAGATCTAGATCGCGACCACTTAGGCCAATGTTGAACTTATTTTCCGGGGAATTAAAGGCAGGAATTAGCGGATCCGTCGAATCGCCACGATCTAATACGTTATAACTGTAATTTCCGTTAATGGAAAAGAATTTTCTGAAATAATATGTTAGTCCGACTGATACCCCACGTGTAGTAACCCTGTCCTTAGAGTTAGTTGCAACTCTATAAATCTGATTTAAATTAAATAAGTTAACAGCCGGTTGATAGGTTACAGATGCTCCAATCTTATAGCCGATGAAGTTTGTATACCAGCTATAATAGGCGACAATGTCGGCATATAGACTTTTGAAAAGGGTTGTACGGTAACCTATTTCTATGGTCTTCACCTTTTCGGGTTGAATAGGATCCACATTAAAATACTCAAGCGTATCCTGACTACCGGAGTTAAATGCTGCGAACATACTTTCCAACGTGACAAGCGAATCAAATCCATCAAGATTTCCTACAAGCAAAGCTCTACCAACATTGTAGTGTAAAAACTGGTCTGCAAGAGTAGGATTCCTTATCGCCGAAGAGAAAGAAGCACGCACAATTTGCGTAGGCTTAAATGTGTAAACTGCACTCAAGGCAGGAGAAAAAAGGTAATCGAAGTTTTCGTTTTTATCCAGTCTGGCCGTTAGATCAAGACGGAGTTTATCATCTGCCACTCTTTTTTGAAAACCGGTGTAAAATCCATATTCATGATTTCTGATTACAAAATCTCCTGTATCTCTGAAAATATTACCTCTTGAATCAGGCTTATACATTCGGTAATTAGCACCGACAGTAATATCAACAGGCTTAGGTGTGAATTTATACTCTGCGTGAATATGATAAAGGGAAGATTTATCATAAAAACGTGAACCTCCATCCGTATAATAAGTTGTAGTAATTGCTTTAAAGGCCGAGTCGAAAGCTGCTGTGCCCGGCTCGAAGCGGGGGAACTGACCTGAAGTTGTTACTGTCTGGTCAGTATAAGCTCTTGTTGCATCATGATACTTATAAAGTGAATCAGGATACATCTCCAGTAGCCATGGATTAATCGCATTTACGTAATCACTATAGTTTGGATACTGACTTTGCAATTGGGTATAGCTTTCAGGCAATGCATTTACTTTCGGCCTGTAAGTTGTATTCCAGTGATTACTGTAATCCTGAGCCCAACGGCTGTCGCTCTTCGCAGATGTCTGTAACAAAAGTGCAGTGACAAAAGCATCATAAGAATTCCCGGCATCTTCACTGGTCGTATATGCGCGAATAAAAAACTTATCTTCTTGCTTCACCTCTATCTTTTGCTGATAAAAATATATATCCTTCAGGCTATAACGATTGTCTCCCTGATATACCGTAGTCCCGTTTCCAAAATTCGATGATACCACGGCTTCAATTTTGGGAGTGATCTTATAATGAATGGCTGCATTCAATTTCAAATTGTGTGTATTATAGTCTACCACGTCTTTCTCTTCATATCCACTGCGATACCAGATACCCAATCCCGGCCGTTGTGTTGCAATGGCTGATGCATCATTGTTGCTGTTGTATTCATCACCGTAACGGTTTACTGCATCATATCTGCCGGGATTATTTACATCGTTCCTCGACTGTGGTGTTGCATCAAGGTTATTAGCCTCCCAGTCATTGGCTTGCATGTAAAATGCATTTAACTTATAGCCTAATTTAACTACTCCTGCTTTATTCTTAAATACCTGTGCCCAACGAATGGCCCCTTGAATATAATCTGGATTGTGTACCCAAGAGCCTGGTCCATCCAAGGAACCTAGTGACGCTGTTTTAAATTCAAGTTCGAGTCCGGGTTTGATAAATGGGCTTCTAGTCGTCATACTAATGACTCCATTGAATGCATTCGGGCCGTAGAAGGCTGAGCTTGCACCGGCAACCATATCAACCTTAAGCACATCCAGATCCGAGGAACCCAGAAAATTTCCTAATGAAAAATTCAAACCCGGAGCCTGATTGTCTACTCCATCAATAACCTGCAAAGACCTCACGGGCGATGTGCTGTTAAATCCTCTGGTGTTCACAATAGTAAATCCAAGGGAAGCACTAGTAAGATCCACTCCTTTCATAGTACCGAGTGCTTCGTAGAATGAAGTTTGAGCACATTCTTTGATCGCTATAATATCCATTGACTCAACTGTGAGTGGCGACTCCTTTTGTTTTTCCGAGATCCGGCTCCCGGTGATATCTACTCCTTTCAACTCTATTTCTTTTGACTCCAACTTTATGTTAAAGGATTGATCAATAGATTTCACAGTCAGCTCTTGAGCCACATAGCCAACGAAAGAAACTACAATGATAAATGGTGGTGCCTGATCTACCGGCAGCTCAAACTTCCCGTCAATGTCAGTAATGGTTCCGGTATTGCTGCCTTTAAGTGTAACAACAGCACCAATTACTGATTCATTCGTTTTTCCATCGCGAATAGTTCCACTGATAGACTGAGCACTCGCAGCAAAACCTAGGAGCAGAAATAAAGTGAGAGTTGAAAATATGCGTATAATCATTGGTCGAGATATAGTATCTCAAACCTACATGTTTATAGAATATGAAACAAGAACTAGAAAGATGATTTTCAACACTTGTGAATGTTAGAAAATATCGAAACAGGAAGATCTATGCTTTAAAAATCGCGTTCCAGTAACAAGCGTCCACTTTTCACCCTTTCATTAGAAACAAATCTGTAGAAATACATTCCTGAAGCCAAATCTCCCGCATCAAAAGAAAATACATGTTCACCACCGGGGATATCCTTGTCAATGATACTTTTCAGCATTGCCCCTTTCATATCAAATATTTCAAGGCGAATATATTGTGTTGTTTTAATTGAAAAGATAAAAGTTGTTTTTCCAACAAAAGGATTGGGAAAAACATAAAAGGAGGAAGCATATTCTATTTCTTCCAGACCTATTGTACCATCAAGGATCTCAACATTTTCACACTTCACACAATGTTCGGAATCTGTGACACAAAGTTCATATATCCCTGCACTCAAACCTGAAACCGAAGCACTTGCTTGTCCTGAATGCGTCCATAGATAAGTATATGGTACTCGCCCCCCTGTAACTGTTGCCATTGCCGTTCCGTCTGTACAGCCTGCACAAGTCACATCGTTATGAACAATTGATACATCAAGAGGGTCCGGACCATTGATCATAAAGCTGTCTGTGTGCAAACAATTATTCCCATCAAGAATAAGAACTTCACACATCCCTTCACATAAATTCTGAGCAAAGGTTGCGGTATCTCCATCACACCATTGAAAACGATAAGGCCGTGTTCCACCACTTAATTGAACATAAGCTGTGCCATCGCACAATCCTCCACATGATTCATCCGTACTCACCACTGTTGAGGTCATTGCTGTAGGCTGATCAACATCTGCAGATGCCGAAGCCGTACATAAATTTTGATCCGTTAACAGAACTGAATAAGTTCCCGGTGTTAAATTTTTTGCAGTATCTGCTGTTTGTCCACCCGGATTCCACAGATAATTATATGGCGGAGTACCACCACCTGCATCGACGAAGATCTCTCCATTTGCTGCACCAAAACATGCAACATCGGTAACAAATAAAATCATCGCTAAAGGTGCAGGTTCGTTTATCTGCAAACTGAGTGAATCACGACAACCGGCGCTATCGTTAACTGTAACAGTGTAAATTCCTCCGGATAAACCCGAAGCTGATTGGCCTGTTGAAACAGGCGGAGACCAGCTATAGTTTATTTGTCCGGTTCCTGAATTTGTTATAAGACTCACAGCACCATCAGTACCACCATTGCAGGTAACTGACGATTGTGTATCTATGCTGAGAGTTGGTCGTGGTGTATCACCAATATTCACTGAGTCGGTCTTTGAGCAGTTCATTGAGTCGGTGATAATGACCGAATAAATTCCGGAAGCCAAATTTGTAACAGCAAGTATAGTATCTTCTGTTGAAGGCCAGAAAACTGAATATGGGCTAATACCTCCACTCATAGAACAACTCGCTGCACCATTACTCAAACCACAGGATGCATCATCCTTAGAAAATAATATCTGTATGTCCGGAGATTGATCAACAGCAACTGATCGGGAAGCTGAACAGCCATTATCATCAGTCACCAACACAAAATAGTTTCCTGCCAAGAGGTTAAACGCTGATGAATCAATACCACCTGCCGGACTCCACTGATAATGATATTGACCCGTACCACCGGAAACGTTTGCATTTGTTGTTCCATTATACCCACCGAAACAAGTAACAGCCACACTGCTCACACTTACTGTCAGCTCGGAAGGCTCCAGAATATTTACCTGTTGTATATTAATACATCCTAAATCATCTTGAATTGTCACAGTATAAATGGCAGCAGAAAGTCCGGTTGCAGCAGCCACAGTTCCCCCTGAAGGCGACCAGGAATATGTATATGGCTGACTTCCATTACTTGCGACTACCGAAGCAGATCCATCATTTCCACCATAACAGGAAACATTAGATTTATTTGTGACCGTAGAACTTAATCCATTTGAATTCACAACATGTGCTTGAACACTTGACGTACAGCCCTGAGCATCGGTGACCCTGATCGTATAAGTCCCGGCACTTAAATTTTGTGCCTGAGCAGATGTTCCTCCTGCCGGAAGCCATAAATACTGATACGGACCTGACCCACCCGAAGCTGAAACTGTTGCCGAACCATCAGAGCCTCCACACATTGCAGATGTACTTGAAGTTGAAAGAATGATTGATGTCGGTTGCGTTACAGTTGTTGAAGCATTCTTCGTGCAAAGATTACTATCAGTAACCAGCACAGAATAATTTCCTGCAGAGAGTGAATTTGCAGTTGACGATGTTCCTCCTGAAGGTGACCATTGATAAGTATACGGAGATGTTCCTCCACTTACATTCACTTGTGCTGAACCATCAGAACCTCCCTGACATTGTGCGGGATTACTGAGAATATTTGTAACCAGAATAGAGGGCTGAGTTAAAGTAACACTTTTAGTATGCGTGCAAGATGCTGCATCGGTAACAGTGACGGTATAGATTCCTGCAGGCAAGCCATTCGCCGTTGCAGAACTTCCGCCGCTTGGTGACCATGAATATGTATAAGGAGAAGTCCCACCTGATACCTGAACTGTCGCAGTCCCTGTTGAAGCACCGAAACATACCGGCGACTGAATATTTGTTGTGGATGTAAATGCGGATGGAGTACCTATAATGATAGAGCCATTACTCTGACATAAATTCTGATCGGTAACAGTGACAATATATGTACCTGCACTAAGTCCGGATGCGCTGTTGCTTGTTCCACCTGAAGGTGACCAGGAATAGGCATAAGGCGAAGTACCACCCGAAACTGATACCGAAGCAGAACCATTGGATCCGGCAGGGCATGTAACTCCTGCTTGTGAGGTCACAGCTAATGATGGTGCCCCCGGATTCGAAATATTTACAACAACAGAAGTACTACAACCTTTTGCATCAGTGATACTCACTGTATGGCTTCCCGGACAAAGATTATTTACGGTTCCTGTCGTTTGTCCGCTGCTCCAACTATAAGCATAGGGAGAGGTTCCACCTGAAACACTAACTACCGATGTACCATTGCACGTTCCTCCTGCGCAGGTTGCATTTACAGCAGTTGCGTTGGCTGTGAGTAATGCCGGCTGAGTGATCGTTGTTGATGTATTTCGTTTACAACCAATAGCGTCTTCAAAACTCAGATCAAATTGACCCGGACACAAATTTCGAATTGTATCATTTATTGAGCCGGTATCCCACAAATAATTTTTCTGATAAGGGCTAACAGCAAGTGCCACCGCTTGCCCATCGCAAGCATTCAAACAGTTGACGTTTTGCTTTGCGATAGTAACAGAGCAATTACAATTGCCCGGCAAGTTTGCATCCATATAACTTAAACGGGAGCCTATCCAGCTTTTCAGATTACTGATTTCGCCTGCATAGGTTGAGGGGTATGGTGACGGGTTCGGCCAGACATAAACACCAAGAATCGGCCATGCAGTAAAATTCCAATCTTTGGATTCATCCAAGACCTGAGCGATTGAATCAATGATACCGTTAATATGTGATGTACTTAGAATACTACTACGAAATTCTACCCAACGGCATTTCATTTGGTTGGCATAGTTAGTGTCTTGCAACATTTTCGACCACCAGAAAGGTGGCTGATAACTATCTCCTGTACATGCAGGCTGATAGGACCAGCCACTTGTTAAGTTTGCACTGCAATAGTTAGCATTTCCCCAAGCTATGTCGTAGTCCCAAATTGGCCCTGCTTTCAGCGTTTTCTCTTTATCCTTATACAAATAAGAACTGATGCGGTAACCATCGACGTTCTTACTTATTTCGTTGCTAAAGAAATAATCAATAAAAGAATTGTTACCAATATACTTTGCAAATCCCAATGCACTGTCTATAAAATTTGGGCCATTCAAACTACTCTCAAAACTATCCACGTATGCCTGTATGTATGATTTTTGTGCAAGCACGATACTATCAGGTTTTGGGTAATCGTACTGAAAATAAATTTTTTGATTATTGGAATGGTTGATCGGCTGATATGGGGAATTCCATCCTGAGCCACCGGCACCTGTCGTCTTATCTATTTTGATGATGTAGCCACCGGAGATATTTGGATAGGTCGTTTCATTACTGTAAAGTTTTTTTACATCTACCCGATCCTTATCACGTTTAATAGATTCCATTAAAACATAAATACCTTTATAGGTTCCATTAATTACTACATCAACAAATCTGGTCCTGACTGCATAGTGCCCCATTTCATTTGCAAGTCGATAGGCGAGCACATTCCTGCAAAATGATTTATCAGTATAATTTGCACTCAGGATCCAATCGTGTTCAAGAGGCATTCCAAGCAATGAAACATTTGAATCTATCTGTGTATTCGGACCACGGGTTTCAAAGCCATAGGACTTTTTAGGGAAGGATTGAGAGCTGGAACCGCGTATCTCTATTGCAATTTTTCCTGAATAATCGTTGTGCGGGTCACTTAGATGATTGCGTTGCCCCGGACCATTATATATTATTCCCATATCACAAATGATCTTTGGATCATCTACAATGTTTTGTCCGCTTGTATTGATTACAACAATAGGCAAGTTAGACTGATTAAAAATAAATGTCTTTGCAGGAGTATTTCCAAATGTCAGCTTCCAACTTGTTACTGACCCTGTCACTCCATTGTTATTATCATCGATAACACGCAACTGCCATGTACCATTCCCGGTTTGTCCATTATTAACCCTCCACAATTCACCTTCCGGCTTGTAAGTTCCGGTGAATGGCGCATTCCCTGAAGTAATTGATGTAGATGCATCATGACGAAAAACAGTATTGGTGTAATGGTCGGATGTTCCTCCGTTATCAGTTGTTAATTCTATCAGAGTTCCATCAGGAGCTGCGAGGAAACAATCAATATCTGCATCTCTGGTATGACTTATTGAAATTGTCACTGCTTCAAGACCAAAAGTAAAATTCATCGTCGATGGAGAAAGTCCACTGACATTCAAATTAAATCTTGAGGTATCTGTTAAAGTGATAATTGACCCACCTCCACCTGTGAAGGTTTGAGCAGATGTAGATAAAGTCGCAACTATTAAAATGAAAAGGAGCTTAAAAATTATTTTCATGGCATTAGTAAACCCTAAAATTAAAGGAAGCATGCATTCCTTGAACAGAAATTTGCTAACAATACAAAGGGTAACAGAATATTTTAAAAATTTTACCCTTAAAGACTCAAAAAGTTTAAACAAAAATGTTCAAAATCATTCAAAATCAACCCAAATCTATCATGATCTGGTTTTTCTCTACTTTATCCCCTTTTGCAATCCTAATCTTCCTAATAACCGCATCAGCAGGGGCTTTCAGCACATTTTCCATTTTCATTGCTTCCAGGATAAGGATACCATCACCTTTTTGGATTTTTTGCCCATTTTCTACAAGTACATTAAGAACTAGTCCCGGCATTGGGGCTTTTATGTCATTGACCTTTCTCCCTGCCCCAATTTCAATTCCCATTTCGCGCAATAAAAGGTCGTATTTATCTTTAATGCTTACAGTGTAATTATTATTATTCACCTTTATTACAAACGTTTTCTCTTCATAATTTACCTCTACAAGTTCCGCAGAAATAGATTTATTGCCTCTGATAATGTGAAATTTGTCTTTTTTATATTCAAGCATGTCAGCCTCAAATGCTCGACCGGAAATTTCTTTTTTATCTTTCCCAAATTCGGCTTCGAACTCAGTATTATTTACCTTGACTTTGTACATGTTGTAAAGATAATCATTTGTCACAAAAATGTACGATCAAGCATCAGGAGGCGGAACCTAGCCCGAAATTTGCAGCATATAAGACTTCCGGAATACGAAATCACTTACCTTCGTCGGCTATGATCAAGAATTCAGCAATACTCATTCTTATTATTTTACTTTCATTTTCTTGCAAAACAAGTGAACCTGTAAAGTCGGACCAGACTTCAGAAAAAAAGGAGAAGAATAAGCCGGCAAATCCTAACTACCGCTCTTCGTACACTAAACTTTTCGACCTCATTCATACCGAGCTTGAATTAAAGCCTAACTGGGAAAGAAAAGAGCTTTATGGAAGAGCAAATATAAAACTGCATCCACATTTTTATTCGACTGATAGTTTGACTTTAGATGCAAGGGGTATGGCCATCCATTCTGTTGAATTAGAACTTGGCGACGATCTTTTGCCATTATCATACAACTATAAAAACAACAAGATCAACATCCGTCTCGACCATAGCTATACCAGAAATGATTCACTAAATATAGTTATCAATTACACAGCTCAGCCGGAAAGTTTACCTAAGGGAGGCAGTGCTGCCATTCGCAAAGACAAAGGATTATATTTTATTAATGCTGATGGCCTCCATCCGAATAAGCCCAAACAAATCTGGACTCAAGGTGAAACTGAATCCAATTCTGTTTGGTTTCCAACTATCGAGGACCCGGGTCAGAAAATGACTCAAGAAATTTATCTAACAGTTGATTCAACATTTAAGACTTTGTCGAATGGGTTACATCTTTCTTCAATAAACAATCCGGATGGCACACGGACTGATTATTGGAAGCAGAGCTTAGCCTTGGCCCCTTATCTTACAATGATTGCCGTGAGCGATTTTGCCGTTGTGAAAGATCAATGGAATGACATTGAAGTTAGTTATTACATCGATAAAAATTATGAACCCTATGCTAAAATGATCTTTGGAAAGACGACTGAAATGCTGGACTTTTTCTCAAAGATTTTCGGACAGGATTACCCTTGGGAAAAATACAGTCAAGCTGTGGTTTATGATTTTGTAAGCGGAGCGATGGAAAACAATACTGCCGTAGTACATGGCATAAACATGCTTCAGGATCCGCGTGAACATAAGGACCATAATTATGAAGATATCATAGCCCATGAGTTATGCCATCATTGGTTTGGGAATCTTTTGACATGTGAATCCTGGGCGAATGTCACCCTAAACGAAGGCTTTGCAAGTTATGGTGAATACTTGTGGACGGAGTATAAATATGGACGTGATGAAGCAGATCGATATGGCAAACAAGATCAGGATACTTATTTAAGAGCTACCCAAAAAGGAGACCAACCATTGATCAGGCTTCATTATGAAAACCGAGAAGATGTTTATGATGCCATCTCTTATCAAAAAGGCGCTAGAGTGTTGCATATGCTTAGAAAATATGTCGGCGACCAGGCCTTTTTCATTGCACTTAAAAATTATGTTCAAAAGCATAAATTCTCATCAGTTGAATTTCATGAATTAAGACTGGAATTTGAAGCTGTTACCGGAGAAGATCTAAACTGGTTTTTTGATCAATGGTTTTTGAAGGAAGGGAAACCTTCACTAGATATAAGCACAAAATGGAACAAAGAAAAAAACGAATTGAAGATCGATTTGAAACAAACACAGGACCAGAGTAAAAACCCGGTTTACAGACTCCCCATGGATGTTGATTTTTACTTTGGCTCGGCCATAGAAAAGAAAAGAATTGTGATGGACAGTCTCATACAAAGCTTTACTTTCTCTTTTCCGGAAGAGCCTCTTCTTGTAAACGTCGATGCCGAAAAAATGCTGTTGATTGAAAAAAAACTGGACCATAAAAATAATACTGATTGGATCTACCAATATTATCATGCACCACTTTTCCTGGACAGACATGAAGCGGTAGTTGCAATAGGAAAAGACTATCGAATTCGGACTCCTGAATCTCAAGTCATCATTAAAGCTTTAGGTGATAAGAATCCTTCGATCAGATTGCTTGCGTTAAAATTCATCAGAGAACAGGCATCAAATGCCCCTGAGGAGATCAAAGGCATACTCAAAAATATTGCAGAAAATGACAGCAACTCTTATGTTCGCTCAGAATCATACGAAACACTTTCAGAGTTCTATCCATATTCAGAAAACGAAGAGTTCTTCAAAGCCGCGATACCTGATTACTCCTATTTGGTGGAAGCTACTGTATTTAGCATCATTGCAGAAAAAAATCCTGAGCTGGCAATTAAACTTTCTGAAACCCTTGAAAAGGACAGCTCCTCGATTATAACTTCTGAACTTGCCGCCTTCTATAGCAACCATCCTCGTTTAGATAAGCTGGATTTTTTTAGAAAGCTTTTGAACAAAAGTTCGAGATGGTCACATGCAAGAGATGTTAATTATTTAGGAGCTTACCTGAAATCACAGAACCTGCCCATTATGCGTGAAGGGTCTGAACTCCTACTGCAAACAGGATTAAACACAGAAAGCAAACACACAATTAACAACTGTATTGCTTCCCTGATTAAACTGCAAAATGAACTAGACGAAAGATCAAAAGCTCTTAAAAAAAGGCCGAATCAAGATGACATTGGCAAACAAAATAACGGCAGAATAACTGGTGACGATATAGATCTCAGCCAGATAAATTCATTAAAACTGGATATCGAACAAAAAATTAAAGCATTGGAAAAAAAGTCTGATTGAATAAATGGTTAAAACAATAAGGAATACCCATTTCCGTTAGTGCCGGTATAACTAATCGAATTAAAGTTAAATTTTCACTTTCCTAAATCCAATCAAAAGGCTATGATTACCTTTACAACAAAACCAGATCAAATGAAAACTTTCTTGTACATTTTATTATCCTTTTGCTTCATAACTAATGTATCGGCGCAAAACTCCACATTGGGAAGAAACATCATTTCAGTAAGTCCGATCCAGAGTATGTCAATGAATCATCTTGACGCAGATTACGGTTCTGATGTTGGAGTAAATCTGAGCTATGAAAGAATTTCCTCTAATGAATATTTTGGATTTAAACTGCCGGTGTCATTTTCTCTAAAACAGCCTTATTATTATTTCATGCCGGCTTTAAAGATCTATCCTTTTAAGCAAGGACCTGTGAAGTTTGCTTTTGGACCTCAGTTTTATTTAGCCACAGGTGACTACGACTATAAACTGAACTATAGTTACGAGCCATATTACCATGATACCATTCGAAGACTAAGCAGAACACAAGTTGGATTCCTTATTAATACAAGTGTGAACTTCACTATCCTTGAGAATTTCTTTCTTGGTTTGGATGCAGGTATAGGTATCAATTATTTTGATAGCAATTCCGACAATCCATTGCTGGATGAAAATAACGACTATTATTACAACAGAAGTCAAGGTGACTTTTATCCTGCTATTCAGCTGAATTTCTCGATGGGCTACCGCTTCTAAAGAAATCTTCCTTTATTTTTTTGAATAAACTCTTAAATGACCTCATGTTTTAATATTTTGCCGAACAAAGGCATAATAATGGAGCATAAGTTCTACAACAGGATCAGAAGTTTTGTGTGTGTTAAACCTGAAAAGTTCTCTCTCTGTATAGTCATATTGCTTGTACTTTTATGTTTCGGGCATGTACAACTGAACGGACAAACTCTACGTGATTCAACACGTGGTAAGGCAGGATTTGAGATCAAGAGCACCTACGGCTTTCTTATCGTTCACAGACCGGTTCTGGAAATATTGCAGGAAAAACATGCTTACGGATTAGAACTTTCTTATCTGAAACCTTCTGATGGTAGCAAATCCTTTCAGGAAAAATTCCTCTTCCCTGACGTAGGCTGGACTCTGGCATGGTTTAACCTTGGAAACCCTGATCGTCTGGGGTCCGGTATCGCGGTATATCCCTTTGTGAATATCCCTTTACACGATAAAGATGATTGGAGATTTCACATTCGCTACGGCGTCGGACTAGGTTACATCGAAAAGATCTTTGACACTAAGGAGAATGTAAAAAATGCCGCAATCGGAACGCACTTGAATGGTATTATGCATTTTGACATTCATCTTGAAAAAGAAATATCCGTATCAACGCTGATAGAACTCGGCGCAGGTATAACTCACTTCTCGAATGGAAGTACAGGTATTCCAAACCTTGGAATCAATATGGCAATGGCAAATTTAGGGCTCATGCATTATTTTGGTCAAAAGAATACTATCCGAAGAAATGTAGCCGACAAGAAAGTAGCTAAAGCAGGATTTCAAACCTTCATCGCAGGAGCTTTCAAAAAAATCTATCCTCCGAAAGGCAAAACTTATGGAGCAGGAACTGTTTCCTTTTCATACGTACATCCAATCCGTCAAAAATCTTCCTGGTATCTGGGGGCTGAGTTATTCTATGATAAGTCTTTACAAGAAAGGTTACATAGAGAAAATAGTTCCAGACAAGGTAGCTCAGCTAATTTTCGTCCCGGTATTTATGCCGGTTATGAAGTGCGGCTGGGACATGTAGGAATGTTATTGAACATGGGTATGTATCCTTACACTCAGTGGAAGGGCGATGGCAACTTCTATCATCGTCTTGGCACTCGATATTATTTCGACAACTTGTTTATTCTGATGAACCTTAAAACCCATTTTGCGAAAGCAGATTTTATCGAGTGGGGACTCGGTTATCATTTTTAATTTTATCGGAAGAAATTGTTGCTAATAGAACTGTTACATGTTTCGCCACGAATGCGAATAAAAAATCATAGGCAAAAGAAACAAAAACTGAATATGGATAATAAATAAATCATTCGTGCATTCGTGGCAAATAAAAGCCTGATTAAAATGGAACTAAATGACGAGCTCTAAAATTATAAAACCATCTATTAGAATAACATTAACATTTTGTGTAATGATACTCTTGAGCACCTGTCAAAAGGATCATATGTTTGACTGTTTTACCAGTACAGGAAAAACTGTAACAGAGTACCGAATTCCCGGAACATTTAACACAATTAATCTTAAGAATTCTATCGATCTGATTCTATATCCCGATACTACTCCATTCATCAATGTAACAGCCGGACAACACATTATCGACGGGATTATTACCGAACTTGAAGGCAACACACTTTATATTCGCAATGAAAATAAATGCAACTGGGTAAGAACTTTCGAAAACACCTATACCGTTACAATTGGAATGCGCGACCTGGTAGACATTGAATATTTTGGCTCCGGTGAGATCCGTTGCATGGACACGATTCGCTCAAATGAATTTACTTTCAATTCATGGAACGGATCAGGTAGCGTTCATCTATTGATGAATTGTGAAACAACTCGTATTAACAATAGTGCAGGAAGAACTGATATTCATGCTGCAGGGAGTTCCGGAGTAAGCTACGTTTATATTCACGACACAGCCTTGCTTGAGGCCGGAAATTTAATAAGCGGCTATACATTTATCAGAAACACCAGCACCGGTGATTGCACTGTTAATGTAGAAAAGGAACTTGAAGCAGAACTAAAGTCTTTCGGTAATATTTATTACAGTGGCTCTCCTTATCGCGTTGTTGAAAAGCGAAGTGGTGAAGGGAAATTGATCAAACAATAAAACAAGTTTTTATCAGGCAACATTCTCTTCATACCATGTATCAGTATGAAGATGACTATTAGAAGAGGCTTCTACAGCCAATTCATCGCAGCGATTGTTGAGAGGATTATCAGCATGGCCTTTAACCCATTTGAACTTCACTTTATGTTTCCGGTAAACTATTAAAAAGCGTTTCCATAGATCAGGATTCTTTTTCCCGGCATAACCTTTTTTCTCCCATCCAATTACCCATCCCTTCTCGACAGAATCAACGACGTATTTAGAGTCTGAATATATAGTCACGTTTTCACCAGTACTTTTTAAAGCCTCCAAACCTATGATCACACTCAATAACTCCATTCTATTATTAGTAGTGAGACGAAAACCCTCTGAAAGTTCCTTGCGAAGTTTACCGAAAATGAGAATGGTACCAAAGCCTCCCGGACCGGGATTTCCACGCGAACTACCATCAGTATATATAGTGATCATAAAATATTTTTCAAGCAGCCCGGATCAATTTAGCTGCGACCAGATCGTTCTTCCACTTTTATCAATATATGCCCATTTTCCGTTTAGTTTAACTGAAGCAATACCGGAACGAAAAATCGAAGCAGAACTGAACTTAGGATTGATCTGAATTTTACCGAATTTATCTACATATGCCCACTTGCCCTCCAGCCGAACGGCCGCAAGCCCTTCAGAAAAACTCCGATCGACAGCACCGTCTGTCACCGCATCTTCAAACTGAGGATTGATCTGATATTTTCCCTCTTTATTAATATAACCCCACTTATTCCCTATTCTAACTGCAGCTAAATTACCACTGAAATCCAATGCCTCGGCAAACTGATAAGGAATCACAAGTTTATCAGTTTTATCAATATAACCCCACTTTCCATCAAGACGAACAGCAGCAAGATCTTCAGAAAAAGAATTAGCTCTCTCAAATTGTGGGTTGATAACATAACGCGCACCGGTATTTACAAAACCCCAGGCTAAACCTATCTGTACAGGAGCTAGTCCATAAGAAAAACTTTTTGCCTGATTAAATTGAGGGTTAAGTATAATCTTTCCTGTAACATCGATGAAAGCCCAGGAAGTTGAAACTTTAACAGCAGCAAGGCCTTCAGAAAAATTATCCGCTTCCTGAAATTGCGGACTTACAACCACCTTTCCTGATTTGTCAATGAATCCCCATCTACTTCCATCTCTGACAGCAGCCATTCCCTCCTTGAAATTTTTTACTTCAGCATATTGCGGATTAACTATCAATTTTCCATTAGTGGCTGTAAAACCCCATAGATTCCCGGTCTTCACAGCTGCCAAGCCATCTGAAAACTCTAAAGCATTTTCAAACTGTGGACTCAACAGCATTTTCCCACTTGCGTCTATATAGCCCCATTGAATTCCAACTTTGACGGGATACAATGCAGATTGAGCAAATGATAATACAGACAACATAATACATGTCGTCAGGAAATATAAATTCTTCATAGTTTTAATTCAGCACCATTAATTCCTGTCCAACTTTTACGAATGCAGCAATAGCTTTGTCGAGGTGATGTCTCTCATGCGCGGCAGACA
>Ga0154020_10001195_pt1 | contig 32081 bp, 14 predicted proteins | sample Klosneuvirus_201_FD_109709 | JGI IMG/M metagenome (GOLD analysis project Ga0154020, IMG submission 109709) | Active sludge microbial communities from wastewater, Klosterneuburg, Austria - Klosneuvirus_20160825_MG | ecosystem: Engineered > WWTP > Aerobic digester > Activated sludge | place...
GCTGGAGACGGAGCTTCTCGACGCGGGCTTCTCGCTCGACGGACGGTATTGAGGGATCCATGGGAGAGCACATGTCGGGAAACGGGAAGCACACGGAATTTTTCATCGAGCTCAGCCAGGCCCTCGGAGACATGCCCGCGGGCTACCGCGGGTCGCGTGAGTTCTCGGACATCGGGCTGTACGAGCTTCACGAGGAGGTCCCGATCGACGGGATCGGCGTGCCGTTCGACTACTTGCTCGCGGTCGAGCGAACGCCCGACGGGCGCGAGACGAAGACTCCTTATCGAGAGTACTTCACGACAGGCGGCCGCGAAGCCCGGTGCATCTTCTGCGACCGCAACACGGTGACCACGTCCTCGTGCCGCGCCGCGCGTCGCGACCCGAAGCGGTGGGAGGCCGCCGGGCGGGCGTGGCCGAGGCCGAGGGGGTACGGACGCTCCTGAGCCGCTCCGCACTACGCCACCACTCGCGTCGTCGACGACCCATCCGGGAGCCGCCGCACTTCCAGGCGCTCCGGGATCCGTTCTTTGAGCTCCGTCACGTGGCTGACGATTCCCACGACTCGCCCGCGGTCCCGAAGCTCGTCGATCACCAGCATGACCTGATCGAGGGTCTCACCGTCCAACGAGCCGAATCCCTCGTCGATGAACAGGGTGTCGAGCTCGACGCCGCCGGCTTCGGCCTTGACGACGTCGACGAGGCCGAGTGCGAGGGCGAGCGACGTGTAGAACGTCTCTCCGCCCGAAAGCGATTCCGGGCTCCTGTCTTCGCCGGTGTAGCGATCGGTGACCTTGAGAGTGAGCCCAACCCGGTCTCGCTTTCGCTCCCCTTCGTCCACCCGCGTGAGTTGGTAGCGGCCGGAAGACATCGCGCCGAGCCGTGCGTTCGCCGCGGCCACGACCTGCTCGAACCACTGCCGCAACACGTAGCTGGTCAGAGCCATCTTTCGGTGTCCGTCGACACCCTTCGCCAGGCCAGCAAGCCAGATCACCGCTTGGGTCCGGCCGACGAGCGAGGCGAAAGCCGTTTCGGCACCCTTCACGTCGTCGATTCGGGCTGCGAATCTGCTCAGCCGAGCCTTTGCGTCTTCGGCCCTCAGTCGAGCCAGGTCGGCCTGCTCCTGCGTGACTTTCAGCGCCTCCGCCGCCGAGAGGGCCACCGCCTTGACGTCGCCGGACGTGCTCGGGTCGAGGCCAACCAGCTCGTCAGCCTCAGCCGTGGCGGTGAGGGCGGCGAGCGTCTCTCGCCATGCGCTTGCCTGCTCGTCCAGCGCGGCCATGGCCTTTCGGTCGAGCAGGGCGCCCCGCGCGTCGTCCATCGTCGCAAAGCCACCTTCACCGAGCTCGTGTTCGACGTGGGCTCTCGCTGCGCTCACTTCCGCAAGCGCGACCGCAATCGCCTCGACAGCGCCAGCAACCGCGCTGTGACGCGCAGCCTGCTGGCGCAGCGCCTTCTGGTGGGCGGAGACGGAAGAATGCCCCTCCGCCCCTTTCGCGAGCTTCTCCTTCAGCTCAGCGAGCTCCTTCAGTGCAGCTTGCAGGTGCTCCGTCGCCGATGCTGCACGTGCCACCGCTTCGAGCTCCTCCTTGCCAATTCGAGCCTGTTCTTGCAGGCACGCCTCGAGCTGCGCCTCGAGCGCTGGCAAACGGGCACGCGCCGCCTCTTGCTGCGACACTTCCTCGCTCCCTGCAGCCTCTTCTTCCGCGATTTCGCTGGAGGCACGTCCGCCGGCGACGGCGCCCAAGGTCGCTAGCTCTTGCTGGATGTGGGCGAGCTCTCCCTCGGCCGCACGCCTGCGTTCCTCCGCAGCATCCCTTTGCCGTCTCGCCGCCTTCTCTTCGGCGGCTGATACAGCTTCACCCACGTGCGTCGCTTTCGCCGGATGACTCGTCGCGCCGCACACCGGACACGGGCTGCCTTGCTCCAAGTTGGCAGCAAGCTCGGCCGCCATCCCACTCAGCCTGAGCTCGACTATTCGCTGGTAAGAGTCGACGCACCCTTGGTGGTCGTCCGTGGCCGCCGCGACGGCTTCTTGCTTGGCCGCGATTGCTCCTGCGAGTTGCTCCAGCTTCGTGGCGGCAGCCCGCTGCTTCTTCAGAGCTTCCAGCCGAGCGCGGGAGTCCTCCAACGCGGCAGCCTCCACGCGCGTTTGGTCGATGGACCGCCGCAGCTCGGCAAGCACCTCGGGAAGAGCGGCCATCCTGAGCCTCAGCTCCGAAGCCCGCTCACGGGTCTCCAGCGCAGCCACCTCCAACTCGGCAATGGCCGTGGCTTTCGCCGGCAAACCTAGCTCGCTCTCGACGAGGTGCTGCAGCCCCGAAGCTTCGCTTTCCCCGGCGGCGGCAAGAGCCCTCAGCGCCTCTGCGCCGCGGCCCTCGAGCATTTCTTCCGTCGGCTCACTCGTGGAGTGCGCAAGCGTCTCTCGCCTTGAAGCCAGCTTCGCCACGGCCTCTTCCAGCGCGGCGAGCACTGCCCGCATGGGTTCCGCTCGGCGCGCCGCCCCTAGCCGCGAGACCGTCTCATCGTAGGCCGGTTGCGAAGATCGCTGTGCATCGAGCTTCGCCAGGGACTCCACCCGACGAATCATCAGCTCGGCGTGCCTGGCAGCACCGTCGTGCTTTTCCTTTGCCTGACCGACTTCTCGAGCGGCCTTCTCGAGCTCCAGTGCCGCTTCCTGAGCCGTCGAGGCCAGCTGCGTCCCTGTCTGCTCCAACTGCCTCGCGCGCTCTTCCTCACCAAGACGAATAAGCTCGTCTCGCCGAGCGTCATCCAGTCCCGCCGCCTCAGCCGTAGCTGAAACCGCAAGCTCGATTTCTCGTTCGGCTGCATCGCGCTTTCGGCTAGCTTCTGCGCGCAACCGTTCCAGCTCGGCCGTGATTCGATCATACAGTCTGGTGCCGAAGAGCTTGGTCAAAACGGCGCGACGGTCGTCGTCGTTGGACTTCAGGAACCTGGCGAACTCACCCTGCGGCAACAGCACGACCTGAGTGAACTGGTCGCGGGTGAGTCGCAGCACGTCTGCGATGATGTCGTCCACCTCCGCTTTGTTCGACGAGACACTTTCCCAGTCCCCCGCGGCCTCGCGTTCGAGGTGCACACTGGACGCCTCGGTCGTGTAGCCCTCTCCTCGCTTCTTCCGCCGCTCGTGCTCGGGGACTCGTGTCAGTCGCCAACGAACCCCTCCGACGGAGAGTTCCAGCACGACTCTGGGCTCCGCTCCTTCTGCAGCGAAGTCGGAATGCAATCGATCTTTGGACGAACCGGAAGCCAAGCCCCCGAACAGTGCGAACGTGATTGCGTCGAGAACCGTGGACTTCCCCGCGCCGGTTGGGCCCTCGAGCAGGAAAATGCCACTGGATGCCAGCTGGTCGAAGTCGATCAGCTCTCTGGTCGCGAAGGGACCGAACGCCTGGAGCTCGAGCTTGTGGAGTCGCATCACTCGCTCTCCTCGGCCCGCTGAGCCGACTCGACCGCCGCCCGGAGCGCGGCGCGGTGTTCGTCGGACGGTGGCTCACCCGAAACGAACTCCACGAAGAGTCCGCAGATCTCGACTGGATCCGTCGCCTTGGCGAGCCTCTCGAGATCCGCAGTGTCGTCGACAAGTCCCCCCTCCGGCGCGAAGTCCAGGACGAGCGTGTGCGGCCATTTGGTTCGAAGGCGTTCCATGGGTGAGCTCGGCCGGACGCGGTCGGTGAGCACCACCTTCACCCACGCGTCCGCGAGGCCGGCGAGCTCGTGCTCCGCCCGCGCCAACAAGTCCTCCAGCTCCCCTTTCACTTCGCGCATCGGTCTTGCAGCCGGCGCGGCGAGCTGCTCGGTCGAGACCGTTCCATTTCCCGAGATCTCGACCATCGTGACCCCCTTCGTCTGGTCCTTCTCCGAGAAGGACAGCGGCAAAGGCGACCCACTGTAGCGAACGACGGTGGTCCCTTGACCAATGTGCACGCCTTGCTGGCCGTGCAAGTGGCCGAGCGCCACGTAACTGAACCCGGCGAACACGCCGGCTCCAACGTCAGCGATGCCGCCGACTCGAATGTCCCTCTCCGAATCCGACAGTTGCCCCCCCGACACGAGCGCATGCCCCACAACCACAGTCCGCGAGATCCCACGCATCGCAGCGTCAGCGCGGATTCTCTCGACGGCCTTGGCGAGAACGGACGAGTGCGACCGCTCGGCTTCGAGCTCGCGCATCACGGCATCCGGCAGTAAGTAGGGGACACCGTAGATGGCCACGTCGCCGAAAGCGTCCGGAACGACCACGGGGCGTGCGATGTCGTCCACCGCCGTTCGCAAGTGAACACCAGACGCCTCGCTGAGCGCGCCGGCAAATCCCAGCCGTACGGGCGAATCGTGATTGCCGCCCGTGATCACTATCGGGACCTTCGCCTGCGCGAACGCGCAGAGCGTGTGATCGAGGAGCCTGACTGCATCGACCGACGGAACCGCACGATCGTAGATGTCCCCGGCAACCACCACGGCGTCGACTTCACGCTCCCTCGCCACCGCCAGTAGCCAGTCCAGGAAGACCGCTGAATGAGGCAGTAGGTCCTCACCGTGCAGAGTTCGCCCGAGGTGCCAGTCCGACGTGTGAAGCAGTCGCATCCGCCCACCCCAGAGGAGCACGCTGGAGCGCCTGGCGCAAAGTGGGTCGGACAGTCAAAGGCCGCTGCCCGCCGGAGTGAAACTAGACGAATCCGGAGGCCATCCTGGCCAAACCGCCAGGCGGTGTCGCAGCGCGCCAGATCCTGTCGCAGGCGCCCGCGAGCGTCACATCCGGTCGCAGGGCACCTGCCAGGAGAAAAATGTGCATGACGCTCGTCAAGTTTGCGCCGTTGAGTATCTCAAGCGCGCGGTCGCGCTTATCATGAGCAAGAGGCCGCCGCGGGAGATGGCCCTTGACTCACGATGCCCCGACCAAGCGACATCGGCCTTCCACCCCACCCGGTAGAAATCGCGAAGGACGCGTCGCGCGCCATCGTCCAGGAGCGCCGTGCGACGGAGCGGATCGTTCAGCTGCACTGTTTGGCTGTCGAACAATCGTCGAGCGACGAAGCGATCTACCGGCTGCAGGTTGGTAGCACCGAATTCGACATCAGCTGGGAGGGCGCGGTTGCATTCCGCCCAGCAGCGCCGGAACAAGGAGGCGAGAACGCTTTCTGGCGCGGCGAGGTGTGCGAAGTCGACCCCACGGAGGGCGCTCTGTACATTTCCACCGACGGCGACCAGAAGCCGATTCGCGGGCCGTTTCTGGTCAAGCCCTACGAGTACCTGCAGCACCTCGAAGCGCTGCTCAAAGACCCGACTCTCGAAGCTGCGCTTGCGCGGCACTTGGCTGCGGCCGCGGGGCTGGCATCAGGAAGGGACCTCGCCGCGACACTCGGAATGGAACGGCTCGACCCGGCGTGGGCCTCCAGCTGGGGGATCCTCTGGGGGCCGCCCGGAACCGGAAAGACACACAACATCGGGCAAGCCGTCGCTCGTGCGATTGCCGACCCCGGCGAGCGCGTGCTGGTTGTGTCAACGACGAACCGCGCGACGGACGAGGCGGCGCTCGCGCTGGGACGCGCCGCCATTGCTGTCGCGCCAGGCTCGCTTTCGCGCCGACAGCTTCTTCGCATCGGCAGAGGCTCGAATGTCGCCCGTTTTCGAGAAGCCGGGCTTCTCGAGCTCGTTCACGACAGCGAGTCCGACTTTCGACAACAGCTGTCACAGGCTCGGAAGGACCACTCCCAGGCTCGCACACCCGAAGTTCGGGCCATCTGCCAGGCGAGAATCAGGCAACTGCTGGTCAGCATTCGCGACGCGGACGATGCCTTCTTCGACGAGGCCCATCGCGTAATCGTGAGTACGGCACACAAGGGGCTCGCCACGCTCGACTCGGAGCAAGGCCTGGCGCTCGCTCGTCAGGGGCTCGCTCCGTTCACCACCGTGATCATCGACGAAGCGGGCCTGGTATCCCGCGCAGCGACGGCAGCGCTATCCCTGCTCGCATCGAGGAGAGTTCTCCTCGTTGGCGACCCCAAACAGCTCTCCCCAATCTCGAAGATTGCCCGGTTGCTCCGACCAGAGGAAAAGCGCTGGCTCGCCGAGAGCGGGCTTGCTCACCTGGAACACGATCAATTGCCCCCCGGCTCGGCCATGTTGGAGGTGCAACACCGGATGGCACCCGAGATCCGGGATGTCGTGTCCGAGTATCAATACGGCGGACAGCTGGACGACTCACCAGAGGTCGCCGAGCGCGCCAGAGCGTTTCCGGTCGACCCGCCACTGCAAGACCAGCCGCGTGCCATCTGGTACGTTCTCGACGAGGACGCCAAGGACCTCAGCCACGTTCGGGCAGAGCGCGGCAGCGGCAATCGGAGCTGGGAGCGCCGGATCACGTCCAGCGTGCTGGACACTCTCTTCGGTTCACACCCGTCGCTAGCGCAGGGAGAGGGTCTCTTCATATCGCCGTTCGCAGCTCAGGCTCGTTCCATTCGACAGTGGTTGACTGGCCGCGGCCTCGAGAATTGGACGGCTTCGACGGTTCATGCCCAGCAAGGCACAGAAGCAGACTGCGTCGTCTTCGACACTGTCAACGCGGGAAGCGTTGCTTGGGCGGCAGGAGAGTGGTCCCGCTTGATCAACGTGGGTCTGAGCCGGGCTCGTCAGGTTTTGATCGTGCTGGCGAGCCGCGACGAAATGCGTGAACCGTTCCTCTCCCCCTTGCTGGAAACGCTTCAGCCCCGCGTGTTGCGGCGCCAAGGCTCGCGGTGGGAGTGGCGCGAATGTCCGGCGCAAGTGGAACACCAGGTCGCATCGGTTCGCCGCCGGGAGGACCCGTCGTGCATCGGCGCGCAACTCGAGGCTCGCAAGGAGCTGCGTCCACTCATGAGCGCGGAACAGCAGCGGCTGTGCGGACTACAAATGGATGGGAAGCCGCGCTTGGTGCGCGGTGTAGCTGGCAGCGGCAAGACCCTCGTTCTTGCAAGGTGGCTGGCTCAGACACTCGACGCGGCCCCCAAAAAGTCCGTCTGGGTGGTCTACGCCAACGCTTCACTCAGGGGACTCATCGAACAAACGGTGCGCGAAGCGCTTGCTCCGCGGAAACTCGAAAGTCTTTCCGTCGAATTCCACCACATCCGAGACGTGCTCACCCAACTGCTCCGAGAGGTTGGCGTTCGAATGCCTCGAGATGCGTTCGACTATGACAGCCTCTCCGCGAAATACCTGGCTGCGATTCAGAACGGTCACGCGCAGCTCACAACTCGTTGTGACGCCCTGTTCGTCGATGAAGCCCAGGACATGGGGGAGAGCACGCTGCGTTTGTTGACTCGGATGGTCAAACAGGCGGACGCATCGGACGCCAATGCCCGCCAGACCATCTTCTTCTACGACAATGCACAGAACATCTATGGTCGGGGCACGCCTAGCTGGGCTGCGATGGGGCTGGACATGCGCGGCCGGTCCACGGTCATGAAAGAGAGCTTTCGCTCCACGCTGCCCGTGGCGGAATTCGCGCTGAACGTACTCTACCGGCTTCAGGACCCGACCCAGGATCAGGACCACAAGGAGCTCGTCACGCGCGGCCTGATCGAGCGGTCCGACCGCAGCGGGCGCCCCTGGTGGCGCGTTCACTTCAACCGGGTGAACGGACCAACACCAGAGGTCCGCCACTATCGAAGGCAAGACGAGGAGCAAGCCGCTCTCGCGCGCCGCGTTGCTGATTGGATTGGTGTCCAGGGCGTTCGCCCTCGCGACATCAAGATCATCGTGAACAACATGAAGAAGTTCGGCGATGGGATTGTCGCGAGCGTGCGCGGAAGCACCAAGACCCTGGGTGTGCGCGTGGAAAAAGTCCAAAGCGAAAGCTTCCCAGACGCGGACGACCTCCTCGTCGTTACCACGCCCCATTCCTTCAAAGGCTACGACGCGGAGATTGTGGCAATCCCTCACGCGGAAGAGTTCACTGCAAACGGCAAGGTCTTGGCCTCCAACCTCTACGTTGCCATGACCCGCGCGCGCTCACTGCTGCACGTCTCCACGTCCACTACACCAGCGACCGGCGCAAGTTCCGACATCGCACGCTGCTTGAGCGATTCGTTCAACGACCTCTTGAACGGCTCTGGACGACTGCCCACCGATTCGCCTTCGGCCTTCTTTGAAGAAGTCATGAGCCGGATCCCAGCTGAGCATCGCGACTGGCTGTCAGCGATTTGGAACGAGCACGGCGATTCTTTCCATGTCGACTCGATGTTCGACGACGATGGAATGTTAATCGCCGAGCCGCTCTTCTGGCTGAAGCGAGGCGGCGTCCGCCTGGCGTGCTTCGAGCAGCCACCAGGCCCCGCGGAGCAGCGACGGCTCGAAGATGCCGGGGCCGTCACACTCCGCCTCGGCGAGCCGCTCCCGGAATGAGATCGGGCTACTGGCAATGAATCAATCCGAAAATCCTGCTGATCCCCTGCGCCGGCTCCGGTAGAACCAAGCAGCAACAAGGACCGTAATGGACGTCTTCAACCTCCGGGATCACGTCGTCGAAGAGTACGGCTCGTACGTCCGGAGCTTCCTGGAGATTCGAGACGCTCGGATCCGTCAGTTCGTCACGGAAGAGCTCGGCGCGGGGTACCTGTGGCCTTCGCCGCTGATCCAATTGAACCCAGCGTTCGAGCCCGGGGAGCCACTCGAACAGCTCGTGCAGGAAGGGCTGCTGCATCCCGAGTGTTTGCGAATCTTTGCGGCCAAGCGTGACGACGGATCCGTGATCAAGCCATTCCGACTTCACCGCCATCAAGTGGAGAGCATCCGTGCCGCGCGCGCGGGCGACAACTACGTGCTGACCACCGGGACCGGTTCCGGAAAGAGCCTCTCGTACATCATTCCCATCGTCGATCACGTCCTACGGCGAGGAAGCGGTCGAGGCATCCAAGCCATCGTCGTCTACCCGATGAATGCGCTGGCGAACAGCCAACTCGGCGAGCTGGAGAAGTACCTGCAGCGTGGGTATCCGGCGGGTCGGCCACCGGTGACGTTCCGTCGATACACGGGCCAAGAGCGGGACACCGAACGACAAGAAATCGTCCAGAACCCGCCCGACGTTCTCCTCACCAACTACGTGATGCTAGAGCTCGTCCTGACCCGGCCATGGGACAGCCAGCTCGTCGCAGCGGCTAGTGGTCTGCAGTTCCTGGTGTTGGACGAGCTGCACACCTATCGCGGCCGCCAGGGTGCGGATGTCGCCATGCTGGTCCGCCGCGTACAGGAAGCATGCAAGGCCGACCGCGTGATCCACGTCGGCACGTCGGCGACGCTCGCCGGCGCGGGCACCTGGGAAGAGCAGCGTAAGGAGGTCGCCGAAGTAGCGTCTCGCCTTTTCGGCTCCTCGGTGAAGCCCGAGGGCGTCATAGGTGAGACCCTGCGAAGGGTGGGCTCGGGCGCAACCGAAGAGGCGGTGCCTTTCTTCGACAAGCTACGCGCCGTCATCGAGCGGGAAGAGCTCCCCGATCCCAGCGATCCGGCTAGCTTCCTCTCTCATCCGCTGGTGGTCTGGCTCGAAGAAAACTTCGGCCTGAAGGCGGAGGACCAGTCTGACCGGTTGGTGCGTCAGCCGGCGAAGCCGCTGTTTGGCTTGTACGGAGCCATCGACCAACTCTGCGCGGACATCGGTCTACCTCACGACGAGTGGGGGGAGCGCTGCGGGAGACTGCTCGAGCAAGCGCTGCTTTCAGCTCACCGCTGCGTGGATGAAAACGGTCGTCCGCTGTTTGCTTTTCGACTTCACCAGTTCGTGTCCAAGGGCGGCGCTGTCTACGCATCCGCGGAGCCGGAGGACCAGCGACACATCACGCTTCAAGCGCAGCAGTTCGTACCGGACTCCGACCGCAAACGAGCGCTTCTGCCGCTCGCATTCTGCCGTGAGTGCGGACAGGAGTACTACGTCGTCCGGCGCATCGAGAAGGAAGGCGGACCCGCTGGCTACGTCCCGCGTGACATCGGCGAACGTACCGTCGACGACGACGGCGAACCGGGATTCCTCCACGTCAATCACCGCGACCCGTGGCCAGACACGGGACCGGCAGCGCTCGCCCGTTTGCCCGACAGTTGGCTGGAGCAGGACCGCAAAGGCCAGCTCCGAGTAAAACGCAATCGGCAGAAGAACATCCCGCGAACCGTCACGCTCTCCCCCCTTGCCATCGAAGGCGCGGGAGAGATCCGCGCGCAGTGGTTCCCCGCCCCGTTCCGCTTCTGCCTGCAATGCCGAATCGAGTACTCCGCGTATCAGAGGTCCGACTTCGGCAAGCTCGCGACTCTCGGAACGGAAGGGCGCAGCACCGCGACGACCATCCTCTCACTCTCGGTATTGCGCAAGTTGCGTCGTGACCGCGACCTCGACCCGACCGCGAAGAAGCTGCTCAGCTTCACCGACAACCGCCAGGACGCTTCGCTCCAAGCGGGCCACTTCAACGACTTCTTGGAAGTCACGCTGCTTCGCGCCGCGCTTCAGCGTGCTGTGGATGCCGCCGGCAGCGAGGGTCTCCGTCACGATCAGCTGCCGCTGAGGGTGTTCCAGGCGCTCGACCTACCCATCGAGCTCTACGCAACCAATCCAAGCGTTCGATACGTTCAGCGCGAGGAAACGGACCGCGCGTTGCGTGAAGTGCTCGGCTACTACATCTACCAGGACCTCCGCCGCGGCTGGCGCCTCACTTCGCCCAACCTCGAGCAATGCGGCCTGCTCGACATCGACTACCTGTCGCTGCCGGAGTTTTGCGCGGACGCGGAGATCTGGAGTGCCCTCCACCCCGCGCTCGCCGCCGCGGACCCCGACGATCGCGAGCAAGCCTGTCGCATTCTGCTCGACTTCATGCGCCGTGAGCTGGGCGTACGGGTCAAGTATCTCGATCCGGTCGAGCAGGAGAGCATCCGGCAGCTTTCCAGCCAGTACCTGATCCCACCCTGGTCCCTCGACGAGCTCGACGCACTAGAGCGAAGCGCCGTCGTGCTATCACGGTCACGCGATACCGAACGGGACGGCGACCGTTTCGTCTACCTGTCAGCGCGCGGCGGGCTGGGCTTGTGGCTCAAGCGCCACTTCGCGGCGTACGCCGCTGCGGGCTCGCTGCGGACCGAGGACTGCGAGCAGATGATCACGGATCTGCTTCGTGCCCTGACCGTTCCGGGCATCGTGCAGTGCGTCGCCGAAGCACGCAACGACGACGAAGTCCCTGGATACCAGGTCAACGCATCTGCCCTGGTGTGGAAGTCGGGAACCGGCGAGCAGGCCTTCCACGACCCGGTGCGCGTACCGAATCCACCGTCCACGGGGCTGAGGACCAACCCCTTCTTCGTCGACTACTACCGTTCCCCGACCGACGACATCAGAGGACTCGAAGCGCGGGAGCACACGGCACAGGTCCCGGGTGACGTTCGAGAGAAGCGCGAGCTTCGCTTCCGCGAGGCGTCTCTGCCGTTGCTCTACTGCAGCCCCACGATGGAGCTGGGCGTCGACATCGCGTCGCTCAACGTCGTCAACCTCCGGAACGTACCGCCGACCCCAGCCAATTACGCCCAACGCAGCGGTCGTGCCGGGCGCAACGGGCAACCGGCTTTCGTGCTGACCTACTGCTCCTCCGGCAGCCCCCACGACCAGTATTTCTTCAAGTTCCCCGAGCGCATGGTTGCCGGCGCGGTCACTCCACCTCAGCTCGATTTGACGAACGAGGACCTAGTTCGAGCGCACATCCACGCCATTTGGCTAGCGTGCACGGGGCTGTCGCTCGGGCGCTCACTCGCCGAGGTGCTGGACGTGTCGGGAGACGAGCCGACGCTGACCCTGCTGCCGAACGTGCAGGCCGTGCTGGATGATCTTCGATTCCGCGACCGTGCGCTGGCGCGCGCGACGGACGCGCTCGGCGAAGCGGTCGTGGCGCTGCTCGCTCCCGAAGAAACAGTCGAAATCTGGATTCGCCGGGTACTCGATCAGCTCCCACATTCCTTCGACGAAGCGTGCAATCGCTGGCGAACCCTGTACTCGTCCGCGCTGAACCAGTCCAAACGCCAGCAGCGCGTCGTACTGGACGCTTCTCGCCTGCGGGCCGATCGTGACCGCGCAGCTCGCCTGCGATCCGAAGCCGAAGCGCAGCTGCTCCTGCTGCTCGAAGTGAGCGAGGAGCAGCACTCCGATTTCTACAGCTATCGCTACTTCGCCAGCGAAGGGTTCCTACCGGGCTACAACTTCCCCCGCCTGCCGCTCTCGGCATTCTTGCCGGCGCGGCGCGGCTCGCGCGGGCAGGACGACTTCCTGAGCCGGCCGCGCTTCCTCGCCATCTCGGAGTTCGGCCCGCGCAGCATCATCTATCACGAGGGTTCGCGGTACGTGATCAACAAGGTCATTTTGCCGGTGGACACCGACGGGGCGAGCATCACGCGCCGGGCAGTCCAGTGCCGAGGGTGTGGCTATCTTCACCCGCTCGGCGACGAGCCCGCACCCGATCTTTGCGAGCACTGCGGCAAAGAGCTCTCGTCCACGTGGGAGAACCTCTTCCGCATGCAGAACGTCGCGACGCGCCGGAGGGACCGCATCAACTCCGACGAGGAAGAACGGTTTCGCCTGGGGTACGAGCTCAGGACCGGCGTCCGGTTCGCAAGCCGCGGCGGCGCCGTGTCGGCCCAGCACGCCGCCGTGGTTGGAGAAGACGGCACGGAGCTCGCGACCCTGATGTACGGGAACGCCGCCACGCTTTGGAGAATCAACCTGGGTTGGCGCCGCCGTCAGAACCGCGATCAGGTCGGTTTCTTGCTCGACGTGGAACGTGGCTTCTGGTCCAGAAACCAAGAGGTCGAGGACGATCCAGAAGACGAGCAATCCAATCGGGTTCAACGCGTCGTGCCCTACGTGGAGGACCGGCGCAACTGCCTGCTCGTCATCCCGAATGAGCCCTTGAGTACGGCGCTAATGGCATCCCTGCAGGCCGCCCTGAAGGCCGCCATCCAAATCCAGTATCAGCTTGAAGATCGCGAGCTCTCCGCCGAGCCGCTGCCCAGCGATGAGAATCGACAGCGCATCCTGCTCTACGAATCCGCCGAAGGCGGAGCCGGGGTGCTGCGACGCCTGGTGGAGGATCCGAAGGCGCTCGCCGCGGTCGCGCGTCGTGCTCTCGAACTGTGCCACTTCCAACCGGACTCGCTCGAAGACCAAGGCAAGGCGCCGACGGCGCGAGAGAGATGCGAAGCCGCCTGCTACGACTGTCTGCTCTCCTACTACAACCAACGGGACCATCGGCAGCTCGACCGGTATCTGCTTACACCACTGCTACACGCCCTCACCGCGGCGACGGTCCGCAGCTCACCGCGCCCCGAAACCCGGCACGAGCACGTGGAGCGCCTCGCTCGCACGCTCGACAGCCAGCTCGAACGCGACTGGCTGGAGCTGGTCGACCGACGTGCACTCAAGCTGCCGTCACACGCCCAGACACTGATCGAAGCCGCCAGCGTCCGACCAGACTTCCTGTACCGAGACGAAGGCGTCGCAGTCTTCATCGACGGTCCGGTGCACGACGAACCCCGGCAGCAGGAAAAGGATCGGCGCCAACGCGCCTCGCTCGAGGATCTCGGCTATTCGGTCATCCGCTTCCACCACGCCGAGGACTGGCTCGAGGTGTTCAGCCGATACCCGAGCGTGTTCGGTGCCATCGGAACCGTTCCACCACCGGGCAGTCGGCGGCAGGCCGAAGCCGACGTGCCCAACCAGATCGACCTCGATCTCTTCGACGAACGCTGGCGCGACCTGGTGATCGCGCTCGGCAAGACCGCAGGGCTAGCCGTCCATGCCGGCGGGGACATTTCCGACGATAGCGGTCGGGTCGTCGGTTTTGCCCACGCCGAAGTCGAGCTCGGCGGGCAGCGCGTGGCACTACTCGACCGCGCAGACGAGTCCGCAGCACCGGCCGCAGCGGCCGCGAACGCGCGGGGCCGTGCGACGCTCGTGCTCGACCCCTTCGATTCCGGGGCGCTTCAGTCCGTGCTCGCAGCTTTGGAAGGCTGACGCATGGCCGGGGGATTCCTGCTCGCCGAGAGTTTCTTGCCAGCGGTCGCACGCTTCAACGCGGCCGACAAGGCGCGTGTGCTCGACTTCATCAGCGCATTCCAGCAGGACCCAGCAAATCCCGGCATCAGCCTGGAGCGCATTCGCGAGGCCCGGTCTTCGGACGTCTGGGCGGGTCGGATCTCACGAGACCTGCGCGCAATCCTGTACAAGGACGGTGAAACCTGGGTTGCGCTGCACGCCGACCACCACGATCCCGCCTACCGCTGGGCGGCGCGACGGGAGGTTGGGCGGCATCCGGTCACCGGCTCGCTGCAGGTCATCGAGGTGCTCGAAAACGTTCGGAACGAGGTCGGGCAATCAGCCGACCTCGGACTCTTCTCGAGTCACACGGACCAGTACCTGCTCAGCCTCGGCGTCCCAGAAACGTGGCTGCCGGTTTTGCGGGAGATCGCGACGGAAGACCAGTTGCTGGAGGTGGCCGTGCGCCTTCCATCCGACGTCGCCGAGAGGCTCATCCGGCTGGCAGCGGGGGAGCTCGTGACGCCGCCTGCACCGGTGCCCCCCGAACGACCGCTCGAAACCACCCCTGAAATCGGCCAACGATTCTTCGTCGTGGACGATCGGTCGGACTTACGCGCCGTGCTCGATGCGCCGCTCGCCAAGTGGATTGCCTTCCTCCATCCGAGTCAGCGCGCCCTGGTCGAACGCAACCACGGCGGACCGGTGCGTGTGACGGGGTCGGCTGGCACGGGCAAGACGACCGTGGCAATGCACCGCGCTCGACACCTCGCGCGCCAGGGTAAGCACGTTCTGCTCACGACCTTCGTGACCACCCTCGCTGAGAACCTGCTGCGACAGCTGCGCCTCTTCTGCACGCCGGACGAGCTTGCTCGCATCACGGTATCGACGGTGCACAGCCGTGCGCTGGCAGTTGCTCGCGAAATCGATCCCCGACTGGGTCCAGCGTCCAACGAAACCGTGCGCGGCGTCTTGGACTCGATGCGCCTACGCTACACGCCGAAGTTGGACGCAGCGTTCGTTCGCGCTGAGTGGGAATCCGTCGTCCAGCTCCAGGGCATCGCTTCTTGGAACGAATATCGCAGCGCGCGTCGTTCCGGCCGGGGACGCCCGCTCTCGGTCGCCGATCGGAGGGCGCTTTGGCAGGTGTTCGAAGCGGTCCTGGCGGACCTGCAAGGTCGTCGTCGCCTTGATTGGCCGGGGATCTGTCGCTATGCCCAGGAAGAGCTCGAGCAGGGGAGAGCGCATGGCACCTACGACGCGGTGCTCGTCGACGAAATCCAAGACCTCAAACCACCCGAGCTGCGCTTCTTGCGGGCGCTCGCCGCCTCCTCAGCCCAGAACCTGATGCTGTTCGGAGACTCCGGCCAGCGCATCTACCCTGGGGGATTCAGCCTGTCCGCTCTCGGGATCGCCACGCGCGGTCGGTCGCACGTCCTACGCCTCAACTACCGCACGACCGAGCAGATCCGACGCGCCGCAGACTCGGTTCTCGGCATCGAGGCCGACGACCTCGACGGAGGACGCGAGTCCAGGGGCGAGACGAGAAGCCTGCTCCGCGGTCCGGACGTCGCCCTCAAAGGCTACGAGAGCTACGACACCGAGGCCGACGAGGCGCGCCGTCGAGTTCAGCGCTGGATGGGCGCCGGTCTTCGCCCGGAGTCGATCGCAGTCTTCGCTCGAACCAAAAAGCGCGTGGACCAGGTCGCCGATGCACTTCGAGACGCGGGATTGCCGGTCCACCTGCTTCAAGACGAAGACCCGACCGACGCCAACGCCATCCAGCTCGGCACGATGCACCGGGCGAAGGGCCTCGAGTTCAAGGCTGTCCTGGTCTGTGATTGCTCCTCGACCGCACTCCCGCCACACGCGCTGCTCTCCGAGCAGTCTGACCCTGCCGATCGCGAGGACGCCATCGCCCGGGAGAGGCGGCTCTTGTACGTCGCGATGACCCGAGCACGCGACGAGCTCGCCATCACCTGGGTCGGAGCCCCAAGCCCATTTCTCGCTTCGTTGCTCGAACGCAAGGAGTCACCATGACGGTCAGGTTCGAAGTCGGTTCGCTGGTGAAGGCACGCGGAAGGGAGTGGGTGGTGCTTCCGGAGTCCCAGCCCGAAGCCGAGCTTCTGGTTCTGCGTCCGCTCGGCGGCACGGAGGACGAAGTCGCCGGGATCTACCTGCCGCTGGAAACGGTGGAGGAAGCGCACTTCTCCCCGCCCGATCCGTCCCTCGACTTGGGCAATCATCTGTCGTGCAGACTGCTGCGAGACGCGGTGCGACTCGGGTTCCGGTCGGGGGCTGGCCCATTCCGCTCGCTGGCGCGAATTAACGTGGAGCCGCGGCCTTATCAGCTGGTCCCGCTCCTGTTGGCGCTCCGCCTCGACCCGGTACGAATGCTGATCGCCGACGACGTCGGGGTCGGCAAGACCATCGAAGCGCTGATGATCGCCAGGGAACTACTGGATCGAGGCGAAATCCACAGGCTCGCAGTTCTCTGCCCGCCACACCTCGCGGAGCAGTGGCAACGCGCCATGCGCAACCAGTTTCACATCGATGCCGCGCTCGTTCTGGCGAGCACGGCGGGCAGGCTCGAACGCGAGCTCGACGCGGGGGAGTCGCTTTTCGACCGTCACCCCTACGTCGTGGTGTCTCTCGACTACATCAAGTCCCAGAAGCGCTTCGACACTTTCGTCCGCGCCTGTCCGGAAATGGTCATCGTAGATGAAGCGCACACTTGTACCGACCGCGGCGCGGGCGGTCGCAGCAACCAGCAGCGGCACGCATTGCTACAAAAGCTGCGAGAAGACGACACACGTCACCTGATCTTGGTCACCGCCACCCCACACAGCGGCAACGTGGACAGCTTTCGCTCGCTGCTCGCTCTGCTGGAGCCGGAGTTCGAGAACCTGCCGGAGGACCTCACGGGCGACGTGAATCGCAAGCATCGAGAGCAGTTGGCTCGCCACGTCGTGCAACGCGGTCGAGGCGACGTTCGGGCCTACCTGGCGAAGTCCACCGAGGACGAAACGACGTTCCCGGAACGCGACGCTGCGGAAGCGACGTACCGACTGAGCAAGGAGTACCAAGAGTTCTTCCGAAAGGTCATCGACTTCTGCCGCGAACGAGTGCTCGACGAGAGCCTGAATCAACAGCGACAACGCGTTCGCTGGTGGTCGGCGTTGGCGCTGCTGCGTTCCATTGGTTCCAGCCCAGCCGCCGCCGCGGAGACGCTCAGAAACCGCGCCGCAACGGACTCGGCGCAGACCCCGGAGGAAGTCGACGAGGTCGGGCGCCGAACGGTTCTCGACTTGGACGACGAGAGCTCGGAAGGAGCAGACGTCGTCCACGGCAGCCAAGAGGGCGACGCGCCCGACTCGGATGATTCGAAGGCGCTGAAACGGCTCGCAAAACAAGCGGACGCGCTCGCAGGAAAGCACGACGCCAAGCTCGCGACGGGAATGGCCGCCGTGAAGCAACTTCTCGACGAGGGTTTCTCTCCCATCGTCTTCTGCCGGTTCATCCCAACCGTGGAGTACCTGGCCAAGGCGCTACGCGAGAAGCTGGGCGCGAGCGTCCAGGTGGAGGCTGTCACGGGCGACCTGCCCCCAGAGGAACGGGAACGACGGGTCGAGGCGCTCGGACAACACCCGCGCCGAGTGCTGGTGTGCACGGACTGCTTGAGCGAGGGCATCAACCTGCAGCACTTGTTCACTGCGGTCGTCCACTACGACCTGAGTTGGAACCCGACCAAACACGAGCAGCGCGAGGGGCGCGTGGACCGCTACGGCCAGCCAGCCCCGAGAGTCCGCACGGTCACCTACCACGGCGCGGACAACCCCATCGACCTCATCGTCCGCAAGAAGCTGCTCGACAAGCACAAGGCCATCCTCAAGGCCCTCGGCACCTACGTTGCCGTTCCACAGCAAAGCGACTCGCTCGTGGAGGCCCTCATTCGCGAGGTCTTCTTCGGCAGGCGAGACCAACTGTCCTTCGACCAACTGCTGCTGCCCAGCGTCTTGGATAGCGCAGCGTTCGACGACTTCGAGCTCAAATGGGACGCCGCCGTGGAGCGTGAGAAACGGAGCCGGGCGCTCTTCGCTCACCATGCCATCGACGTGAAAGAAGTATCGCAAGAAGTCGAGGCGAATCGCCGTGCCCTCGGTGGCGAGGCGGACGTCGAGCGCTTCGCTCGCACAGCCCTCGATGCGGTCGGTGCCACCGTGTCATCCAATGGGCCGCCATTCGGTGTCGATCTTCGCGAAGCTCCTGCGGCGCTCCGTGACTTGCTCCCCGGGGAAGATCAACTTCGCATCCAGTTCAGAGGCCAGCCGGACGCGCGCACGCTTCTCCTCGGCCGAACTCATCCCGTGGTCGCCGCCTTGGCCTCCCACGTGCTGGAAACGGCACTGGACATGGATACGAAGGGCGTCGGGAAACGCTGTGGTGTGATCCGCACCGACGCAGTGCAGCGCCGTAGTGTCGCGGTACTGCTTCGTCTGCGGTTTCATTTGGTCACCCCTCGCCGCGACGGGTCCGAACAACCCCTGCTCGCGGAAGACACGGCTCTGATCGGTTTCGAAGGGAGCGAAGACGACCCCAAGTGGTTGGACGACGCAACGCTCGAGAAGCTCCTGGAGAGTCGCCCTTCGGCGAACGTGCCCGCCGATCTCGCGCGAGGACAGCTCGAACGGGCAGTCCAACAGGTGCAAGCTCTCCAGTCCGCGCTGGACGAAACCGCCCAGGCTCGCGCGAAGGCGCTGCTCGACGCCCATCGGCGAGTCCGCACCGCCGCACGGATTGCCAAGCGCGCGATCCGCGTGGAGCCCCACCTGCCTGCGGATGTTCTCGGGCTGTTCGTGTACCTCCCCGGGGGTGCGCCATGAGCCGTATGGTCGATCGCGACAAGCTCGAAGCAGTTCGCACAGAAGGAGGCCTACTGCCTGCGGACATCCTCCAGCGCATCGTAGCCAATGACCGGGAAGTGCCGGGGCTGAAGCCCGAGGACTACCACCTCGACAAGAAGCAACCTCTCGCGGAAGCCATCACCCGTTCGTGGAATCGAATGCTGGGCCTGTGGGCGGCGTTCCAGACCGAGCGCGCGAAGCTCAACGAATCCGACCCCGCCCAGGGCGTCACTCGCGAACGGTTCTTGCTGCCCTTGTTCGAAGAGCTGGGCTTTGGCCGGCTGCCGAAGGCGGCGGCGGGCACGTTCGACGTCGACGGGCGCTCCTACCCCATCACGCACCTCTACCATTGCTCTCCCATCCACCTGGTCGGCGCTGGGGTGAGCTTGGACCGCCCGACCGCTGGCGTGGCCGGCGCGGCCAAGTCTTCACCGCACGGATTGGTCCAAGATTTCCTGAATCGCTCCGACGCTCATCTCTGGGCGTTCCTCTCCAACGGTCTCGTGCTCCGAGTACTGCGCGACCACCGAAGCCTGACTCGCCAGGCTTTCGTGGAGCTCGACCTCGAGGCCATTTTCGAAGGAGAGCTGTTCCACGCTTTCCGGCTGCTTTGGCTGGTCTGCCATCAGAGCCGAGTCGAGGCCGAGCGACCGGAGAACTGTTGGCTGGAAAAGTGGTTCGAGCTCGCGCGGGACGAAGGCGTACGTGCCCTCGAGCATCTGCGCGAGGGAGTCGAGAGCGCCATCGAATCCCTGGGCGCCGGCTTCCTGGCCCACCCCAAGAACGCCCAACTGAAACAAGCGCTGGCGACAGGCGACCTCAGTAGCCAGGACTACTACCGCGAGCTGCTTCGGCTGGTCTACCGACTGATCTTCCTCTTCGTGGCCGAGGATCGGGATGTGTTGCTAGTCCCGGGCAGCACGCGCGAAGCACGGGACCGCTACGAGCGCTTCTACGCAACGAGGCGGATTCGTGAGTTGGCGCGGCGCCGCCGCGGCACGGCTCACGGGGACCTCTGGCAGGCTCTGCGCGTCGTGATGAACCAGCTCGACACGGGCTCTGCCGCGCTGGCGCTACCCGCACTCGGCAGTTTCCTCTGGAGCGCGGATTGTCTACCCAACCTCGACCCCTGCACACTGTCGAACGAGCATCTTCTCGCCGCGCTTCGTCACCTCAGCACCTTCACCGACGGCAAGCTGCGTTACGCGGTGAACTGGCGCAACGTCGGTTCCGAGGAGCTGGGCAGCGTTTACGAGAGCTTGTTGGAGCTGACGCCGGATCTGAGCAAAGACGCCGCCCACTTCGAGCTGAAGACGAAACCCGGGCACGAGCGTAAGAAGACCAGCAGCTTCTACACATCGGCGCCTCTTGTGGACTGCGTGCTTGCCGTCACGCTCGACCCGCTGCTGGATGAGGCCGAGCGCAGCGCGAACCCCGAAGCTACTCTGCTTGGACTCCGGGTGTGCGACCCTGCCTGCGGTTCCGGCCACTTCCTGGTAGCCGCGGGTTGGCGCGTTGCACGACGCGTCGCGCGGCAGAGGTCTGGGGGCGAAGAACCGAGCCCGGACGCCTTGCGGCATGCGCTCCGCGATGTCGTTGGGCGCTGCCTGTACGGGGTGGACCTGAATCCGATGGCGGTCGAGCTGTGCAAAGTCAGCCTTTGGATGGAGGCAGTCGAGCCCGGCAAACCGCTCAGTTTTCTCGATAGTCACGTCCTCGAGGGGAACGCGCTCATTGGCGTGACGCCTGAACTCATGCGCGACGGCATACCAGACGTCGCGTTCAAAGAGCTCGAGGGCGACGACCCGGAAGTCGCGAAGCGTCTCCGCGCACGAAACAAGACCGAACGACGAACGGGGCAAACGACGTTGCTGGCACTGCTCGCGCGCCCGGCCGACCAGTCAACGACCATTCACGCGCTGGAAACGCATCCGTCCGAAGACCGCGAACAACTTCGGGCCAAAGAGACCGCCTGGCAACAATTCCTGGGGTCGCGCCACTTCCAGGCTGCTCGGCTCGTCGCAGACGCCTGGTGTGCGGCATTCTTTTGGCCAAAGGAGACCGGCGACTCGGAAGACGCAGCCCCGACCCAAGGTGCCTGGGCTCAGTGGTCAGCGCAGCCCGGCGCGTGCCCTGAAGCGAGCAAAAACATTGTTACTGGCTTGCGCGAACGACATGGCTTCTTCCATTGGCATCTGATGTTCCCCCAGGTGTTTGCCGAGCGCGGCGGCTTTGACGTGATGCTCGGCAACCCTCCCTGGGACACGATGAGCCCTGACACCAAGGAGTTCTTCTCTGCATTCGACCCTGCGGTTCGGGAACAAGATGCCGCTGGACAGCGGCGAATTGTCGAAGAACTAGTCCGGGACCCAGCCATAAGGAATCAGTGGCAAGCGCGCCGCCGAGATCTCTACGCCGAGGTGCACTTCCTGAAACAAAGCAAGCGCTACGTCATGTACGCGCCGGGCAATCTCGGGAAGGGCGACTTCAACGTTTACCGAATGTTCGTGGAAACCGCCCTGTCTAGAATTCGCCCCAACGGCGCAGCAGGACAGGTCGTTCCCGACGGCTTGTATGGTGGCGCAAACGCGATGGCCATTCGCAAGGCACTTTTCGAGGAATGCTCATTGTCCATGATCCTCGGATTCGAAAACACGCGTGAGATCTGGTTTGACGGAATCGACAGCAGAACCAAGTTCTGCATCTACACCGCACGCCGCCCGGGAACGACCGACCGCTTCGACGCTGCTTTCAACGTACGGACTCCCGAACAACTGGCCGCCGTTCTCGCAGGAGATCGGCTGAGTCTGCCGGTATCACTCGTACGCGAGTTCTCGCCCGACGCGCTAGCGGTCATGGAATTCGCGAACCAAAAGGACATCGATATCGCGTCGAGGGTCTACTCGCGTTGGCCGAAGTTCGGCGATCGCGAAAGTGGTCAGCCCTATCGCCAATACATGTGCGAACTCCACATGGGAAACGACCGGCGGCTGTTCAGCGACGGCCCCACCGGACTGCCACTGTATGAGGGCAGAATGGTGGCTCAGTACGACCACCGCGCGAAGGGATACAGGTCAGGTCGGGGGCGGAAAGCCGTTTGGGATGATCTGTCGTTCGAAGAACCGACGAAGTCCGTCCAGCCACAGTGGCGGATTCCCGAGAATCGGATCCCAGACAAATGCCTCGACCGGTGCCGGCGGTTTCGAATCGGCTTCTGCGACGTTGCAAGTCCCACCAATGAGCGGAGTTTGGTTGCCACTATCATCCCGCCGGATACGCTCTGCGGCCACAAAGTCCCCACTATTACCTACCTCAAGGAATTTGAGTGGGCCTACCTCCCGACGCTCGCCGTGTTCAACTCCTTTTCGATGGACTTCATCGTACGCAAGAAGGTCGGCCTGACGATGTCGTTTACGATCCTCGACAGTCTACCGTTGCCGCGATTTGCCGACCCAACGGACCAGCTCGTCGCCAGACTCGCAAGACCGGTGCTCGGACTGATATGCACGACGAAGGAGTTCATCCCGTTCTGGAACGCGATGACCCAATACGGTTGGTGCGCTCGGGTTCCGACTGACAGCCCGGCCCCGGGCGAGTTCGACACTGAGCAACGACTTGAGCTCTGCGCCGAGATCGAGGCGCAAGTAGCGCTTGGCGTGTTTGACCTTTCGCGTGACGAGCTTGCCTACGTGCTCGACCATTTCACCGCGACCAAGAAGTACGACGAGAAGAAGTACGGAGACTACCGTAGCAAGCTGATGATCCTTTCCGCCTACGACCGGCTCCGGAGCGGCACTTGCGGGTAGCTGACTCGGGGAAGGTATGCCGGACGCCGCTCGACCCGGGGCCGGCGGATCCGCGGGTGGCGCATCCCAAGGCGAAGGGGTGAACGCGGCATGGCGAGCACCAAGTCCAGGATCAAGCCTCGAACGTGGACAGGGCATAGGGGTCAACTAGCCAAGCGGATCGCGGCTGGTGTTGGGGGCTGGCTGCAGCTCCAGATCGCAAGCGACCTGGACCAGACCATTGGCGAAGATGCTGCGCGCCACGCGCTCGTTACCTTGCTGCACGCGCAGCGTAGATTCGACGTCGAGGTCAACTATCGCCCGAAAGGCTGGGACACCAAGCACCGTCTGGACATCGCGCTGGTGCCGCGCACCGCCACGGCCAAGACGGTCTACGGCGTAATCGAGCTCAAGTGGTTGACCGGGGCTCGCGACTGGGGCGCCACGCGCTTGGACATCGTGCAGGATGCCGTCCGAACCATGGCCGAGACGACGGCCAATTTGAATGCACACTTCGTCGTCATCGGAGGGCACCAACAGGCTTTCCGCTCGCTTTTCAACACCAAACACCCGAGGGCGAAAGCGAAGGAAGCTCGGCGGGCGGCGTTCGTGCGACTGTTCCCTCGCACATACCGCGAGATGGGTTCGCTCACTCGGGCTGAGCTCGACGAGCACTTTGCCGCCGCTGAGAGTCGTCTTCCGACCGGCATCCAAGTTCTGGGTAAAGGAAAGCTTCAGGCGCGTTGCGTGGCGGCAGCATCCGCGAAGATCCACAAGCGAGAGCAAGGCTTCGTCTACGTCTGGCAGATCGGCCTAACTGGGAGGTGACTGTTGACCGCGCTCCGCCTCTCGACCAACTGCACCCATCTCGCTCTTGCGGATGCCATCAGCACGGCGGGCCTGCTTTCAAGCCCCGTCGAGCGCATCGTCTTGCAGCTACCAGCTGATTGTTTCGTCCACTCCTCGGCCCTCGCGCTCTTGGCTTCATGGGGGCTACGCCTGCGTGCCTCGGGAGCGACGTTTCACGCCGTCGGAGATGACGGGGCGCGCCGTTACCTGTCGCGCATGAACCTGTTCCGACTTCTCGGCGTGAAATACGAGGAGCAGTTCGAGCGCCGCGCCGAAGTGGGTCGCTTCATTCCGTTGACACTGATCGAAAGCGACGGCACCGGTGTGAAGGAGTCCGTCGACGGGGTTTGCGATCTGATTCTGCGCCAATTCGACAACGCCCGCGAGTTCCTGCCCGCAGTCGAGTGGGCCGCCAACGAGATGATCGACAACATCAGAAACCACGCCTCGGCGACGACGCCGGGCGCGGTCTGCGCCCAGTATTATCGGAGCAAGCAGCTCATCGACATCGGCATCTCAGACATGGGTCGCGGAATCAAAGCCTCGCTCTCGACCCGCTACGACCGATTGTGGAGCCACGGAGATGCCGTGGCCAAGGCGCTCCAGGCGGGAGTGACCCGCGACCCGAACGAAGGTCAGGGCAACGGGCTCGCAGGCGCGCTCGAGATCATGAAGGCCAATGGCGGCGAGTTCCGCCTCTGGACTGGCGACGTCGATTTCAATTGTGACGACGGCGAAGTGAAAGGCTTCACGCTCATCCCCGAGCTGCCCGGCACGGGCGTCATGCTGCGGTTCCGTACCAACCACGCGGTGGATCTGGCGGCGACCTCCATTATCGGCGACCCCGCCTGGACCTACCTGGACGCCCAGGCCCAACGCGCCGCAGAGGAGGGCGGCCTGCGCATCGTCGCGGAGTGCCACCACACCGGCGGTCGCCCACCCGCCCGCGCGCTCCGCAGAAAGGTCGAAGCGTTGCTCGACTCGATGGAGGGCCCTCTCACCCTGGACTTCGACGGTGTCCGCACCCCAAGCAGCAGCTTCCTCGACGAGCTCCTCGGCAAGCTCTTCGCGAAGCTCGGCCGCGACCAAGCCGAGCAACGCCTCCGCGTCGTGAACATGAACGACTTGACCAAGCGCCTGACGGCGCACGTGGTGGAGCAAAGGCTGGGGAGCCGGGGCGAGGTCGCGTGAGGTGGAGAAACGGAATGCATCATGAGCAAGAAGCAGCACAAGGGACCTGAGTTTCTGCGGTTCGTCATTCCGATCGTCGAGACGCTCGAAGAGCTGGGCAGCTCGGGCACTTCCGGCGAGGTCACGGAGCGCGTCATTGAACGCTGCGAAGTCCCGGACGCGGATCTGGCGGTGACAACCAGCAACGGCCAGCCCAAGGTCCGCAACCAGATCGGTTGGGCGCGTTTCTATCTCGCGAAGGCGGGTCTCCTCGATGCGTCTCAGCGGGGGGTCTGGGCGCTAACCGACGCTGGGCGCACTGCGAAGCTCGACGCTGACCGAGTCTACGACCTTTTCCGACGCGTCCAGAAACAGTTCCCGCGGAAACCCAAGCCTACGAGCGCTTCCGCGAGCGACAGCACCGACGAGGAGCTACCCGAGTCGGATGTTGACGATTGGCGGGCGGAATTGCTCGAAACGCTCCGCACCCTTCCCCCGGCAGGCTTCGAGCGCGTGTGCCAGCGCCTGTTGCGCGAAAGTGGATTCGAACAAGTCATCGTCACGGGTCGATCGGGGGACGGGGGAATCGACGGGCACGGCATCTTGGCGATCAACCCGCTCGTCACGTTTCGCGTCCTGTTTCAGTGCAAGCGCTACCGGGACCAGTCCGTGGGCTCTTCCCAAGTTCGAGACTTCCGCGGCGCGATGCAGGGCCGTGCCGACAAGGGCCTCATCCTAACCACCGGATCCTTCACCCAGGAGGCCCGCAAAGAGGCAGGCCGCGACGGCGTGCCTCCCATCGAGCTCGTCGACAGCGAGAAGCTGATCGTCATGTTCGAGCGCATCGAGCTTGGGCTCAAGCCAAAGCAGACCTACGAGCTCGACGCTGCCTTCTTCGACGAGTTTCGCCAATAGCTCCCGGCCCAGAGGGTTCGTGTCACGAAGACGCCATTCCTATCCTCCGCTGCCGCCAGCTGAGACGCTCGCGACATTCGAGAGCCTCGTTGCCGGAAAGACCGGTCGGATGCCCAAGGGTGCGTTCAAGGACCCGGCCGCCGTGGAGGCCGTGATCGAGAAGTTCGTCCGGCGATGTCCAGCCCGTTCGGCGAAATTCGGCGAGGTCGATGGCTTCGTGTCTGACCTTGCGGAAGCGGTCAAGCAGCGACCGAAGTGGATCGTGCTGCTCGAGCGCGGTATCAACCCAAGCTGGTGGCGCCTGGCCGCAGCGCTTTTGGAACGCCGAGGACATGACTTCCGCCGGCACGCGCTAACGTGGTCCAAGCACAAGGAGCTCAAGAACTACTGGACGCGAGACGCCGAGGGTCGAGAGCGGGTAGTGATCGCGCTCCGCGGCCGGCACGAGCAGCCTCCAGAGAAGCTGACGGTGGCGTTCCTCGCGGCAAACGGGCTCGCCAAGGCATTCACCAGAACGTTCGTCTCGAGCGAGAGCAACTATGTCGATGCACTGGCGGCGCTTGCCGAGCAGACCTGGCCTGGCGAGGACGTCGAGACGGAGAGACCCAAGCGCTACTGGGAGAGTCGGGAAAATCGAATTGCCTATGTGGAAGGCGTGGCGCGCAGCGTCTTGAAACGGAAGCGACGAATAAGAGGCCTCAAGTACCAAGACGCGGCTCGGGTCGCGCCCCACCTCAGACCGCAACGCGGTAAATCCGTGTGGCAGCTGCTACACGAGCTCGACCCAACCCTTCCGACAAAGCGCGACCGGACGCTTGACGGCAGCCGACGCACACCGCGACTCACCAAGCGGGAACTGGTCCGGCGGATCAGAAACCGCGTCGCCGAGCGCTTCGGCGAAAACTGGGCGCGCAGTTTGGACCAGCGACGCCTAGCGCGAGCGCATGTTCTCTACGGCGAGAGCAAGCCGGGCAGATCGGGGCGACAGGTCCGGGCTCCACAGGCGTTCCTTTCGAGCATTGACGACGCGCGGCTGTTCATCGCCGACCAACGAGCTGACTCGACCGCGCTGCTCGCGAAAGCGTTGCCCGAGATCGTCCACCCGTTTGACCTCGACCGCCGTGAAACAACGGCGTGGAACGCCCTTGCTGGAACTGACGAGGGTCGAGCGTTCACTCGCTGGGTGGTTAGGCGCTTCTACTCCGAGAAGCCCAGCAGCTTCCATGGAGACGCTACGACGTTGAAGGCCGACGGCGTGCTCCAGCGCCTCTACGACATCTATGGCAACCTCTACACGGCGATTACGGACGCGTTCGGTCCGCGCGTGGCGGCGAAGCTTCAGCGAGTTCATGCGCCGCGAGGGACGCGCAGCGCCCGAGACGCTGAGCTGGAGCGCGTGCGCCGCCTCCTCGAGCAAGAGCTGCGGGGTCCGGTGACGCGCCCCGCTCTTCTCTCATGGGTCGCAGCAAAGCAACGGACCGGCGGAGTGAAGAAGTGGATCGATGAACACCGACTGACGACCCTAGTTCGGCAGCACTTCAACAGAAAGACGCCCGACATGCTCATGGCCGCCGCTCCCGGCCTGATGCACCCGTGGGAGTTCGACAAAGGGGTACGGTGGAGCGACCCAAAGGTCGGCCTGCAGATGGCGAAAGAGGCCATCGAGCACTTGTGGGCTACGGACGGCGTGAATCCAACGCTCGAGCCAACGCGCGCAGCGGACGTCTTTCGTGTCGCCAGGCTTCAGGACGAGGGCCTGCGCTCAATTCTCCGGGTTCCCAAGCTGGTCCCCGGAACCGAACAGCCGGAAATGCTCCGACTCGCAAAGTTCCTATGGCCGAGAGTGTCTTGGAGCCGCAGCGATTTCCCAAAGGTCGATGAGATAGCGAAGCTCGGCAACCGCTTCGAGGCCGCCGCCATCGACTTCCTTTTGAAGCTGGACCTGTCACGCAGCTTCGAGGATCAGCCTCCAACTCCGGTCGGGGACAAAGCGAGGCGCGCCGACCTGATGTGGCTGGATTCGGTCCTCGAAGAGGAGTTTGGCGCGCCATTCATCGACTTCAAGCTTCGGAACGGCACGTTCTCGGACGGGACCGCGGAGGTAGCGAGGAACTATCCGCTACTGATCGTGTACTGCTTCAAGTCCGGCAAGGACCCCGCCCGTCGAGTGCTTCCTGCGGTTGGATTTGTGTCTGCGTCCGACTTCGCGAACAGGGTCGGAAAGGGGAAGAAGCGCCTGGTCGCTCAATTCCTCGAGAAGTGCACTCGATTCGAACAGAGATACGTAGAGTTGCAGCGGCAGCGACGCGCCGGGCCTTAGCTGGTGACGCCGGTACGACCATTTTCGTCGCATCCCCAGTGCATGTTCACCGAGGTTGAAGCGCCACCGGCCCCGATCGAAACTCGCGGCCAACGCCCAGACGTCACCCCGAATGTTCCTAACTGCCATCGATCAAAGGGCGAGAATCAAAGGGTCGCGAGACCCGTTGGGCTTCGTGCCGGTCTGGTCTCGCTTCGGGCGCAAGGTGGTCGGGAACCTCACCACGCAGTCCAACTCGCTCCGCGGCTTCACGACGCTCTTGCTCGGCATCTACTTCGCGCAACGCGCCGAGGATGCCGGCGCGACGGACTCGATGTTGGACGTCTTCCTCCGCTTCGAGCAGCTCGCCGCGTACGCGCGCAAGGGAAAGAACGACGACGGGGGCTTCCGGGGCATCGACCGCGTGTCCTCCACGCTGAGCAAGCGAAAAGAGTTCACCCTCTCGACTCACCCCGACGACCAGATCCTGTCCAACCAGCGCACGTACGGCTTGTGGGGTCTGTTCACCGTGCCTGCGGAGGCGAGTGGGCTGCTGCAGCACGACAGCACCACGCTGACTCCGGCTGCCGAGAAGTTCGTAGAGTCCAAGTACATGCCGGTGTTCGCCCGGGCGGGGGATCCCGATGCTCGGCGAACACTTCAGTTGGTCACCCGACCGCGCTCAAACGTGAGCCTCGGAGGGAAGGACGCGCCATTACTCCAGGCAATCGCGGATCTCCACGGCAAGAAGCTGAGTCGCTTCGAGGCTGACTTTTACCGGGGGTACCTGCTCCTGAATTCCGCGGCAGACAAGACCAGCGGAATGCAAGCCCAGCTGGTGGGGCTCTTGAACGAGTTGCCGCTCGGCTCCGAGTTCGACATGCAGGCGCTCCGCGCGGTGACGAAGTCCGCTCTATCACGTGGCCCAGACCACAGCGGATTGGCGGAGTGGCTATCCGCCATTGGCACTCTCGAGAGATTCCTGGTTCCCGCGGCGAGCGCCTTCGGGTTCCTGCTGAGCCGCGACGGGCAAGGCGTCGATGCGGTGGCCAAAGAGATCCGGGACGCGTGGGGCGAAGCCCTTCACACGATCGACGTGCCCCACCTCACCGCGCATCGGGGGGAAATCGGGGCAGCGACGCACGAGGGCGGCGCCGAGCGGCTGCTTCGAGTGGCTGCCGCCTTCAACGACGGCGATTTCGGTGCCGCCGTTCGGCAACTCGTCGAGCACAACACGGCGGTCATGCACCACCGCAACGGCTCGGACGCTTGGGTTCGCATCGAGAATGATCGCCTGCGCGTCCGCTTTCACGATGAGCTCGAGCGCCTCGTGGATCCAAGCACGCTCGAGAGCCCCTGGAAGAACAGCTACTTCATCGACTCGCTCTTCACCGTCTTTCGAACCATCCGAGGGGACGGATGAGCACCGTCCCCAGCGAAGTCCTCTCGGAACGCTTCCAGAAGCATCTGAAGGGAAGGCGGCTGAAGGCGGCTGTCTTCCTCACCTATTGCCTGGATCCCGGTTTCTTCGAGCAAGAAGTGCTGCCGGTCTTCCTCGACGTCGCGCTGAGCGGGGTAACCGTCGCACGGTTGCTGCAGCTCGAGACTGCGCTGCTCGACGCCGGCTCTGACGTAGCGGTCTACTACGACCGCAACGCCCTTGAACCGGGTGCGCAGTCGCCGAAGTTCCACGTACGCTACTTCGGGCTCCGCCGCGAGCACGGCTTCGTCTTTCACCCCAAGGTGGTGCTGGCGGTGGTGCAGGACCTGGAACCCAACTCGCAGGGCGTGTTCGGGCAGCACCTGGTCGTGGCCTCGATGTCCGCCAACCTCACGCGCGCGGGTTGGTGGGAAAACGTGGAGGCGGCGCACATCGAGGAAATCCCCGAGCGCGCCCGCACGATGCTTCGCGGCGATCTGCTCGACCTGGTCCGGAGGCTCCGTTCGCAGGCGGAGCCCGACGCCCAGCACACTGCGCTGGACGCGATTCGCGAGTTCGTCGTCGAAACCGAGCAACGCGTTCAGGCCGTCAGCAAGGACGGCACGCTACACCCACGCCTGTACTCCGGCGACGGCGGGGCGCTCAGATTCCTCGAGGAGAACCTCGGCGAGCGCGCGGCCGGGATCAACCTGGAGATCATCTCACCGTACTTCGATGACACCACAGCGAAGCCGCTCGAAGCGCTGCTCGAGTCCTTCAGACCGCGCGAGACGCGGGTGTTCGTGCCGATGAATCGAAAGGGCGAAGCTCTCTGCTCGGAGTCGTTCTCGCAGGCACTCCGCGCCCTCGGAGCCAAGTGGGGCGCGCTGCCGGATGCCCTGCTTTCGCGCGGCGGGGATTCCTGCACCGAGCCACGCTTCGTGCACGCGAAGGTATACCGGTTCTTCAGTGGCACGCGAAAGTACGAGGCTATCTTCGTCGGTTCGGTCAACCTGACCTCGGCGGCCCACGTGAAAGGGCGGAACTTCGAGAGCGGCTTCCTCATCGAACGCCAGCTGGACCGCGCTCCCAGCTGGTGGCTCACGACGAGCGACGACCCCGTGAGCTTCGAGGGCGTGCAGAGCGACACCGAATCGCTCAGCGCACTCACTGCCCTCTGTATCAAGTTCGATTGGCAGAGCACTCGAGCTTGGGCGATGTGGGATGGGGAAGAGCCCCCGGTGTCGGTCACCCTCGATGGCGGTGGCGTCCCGCTCTTTTCCCTGACGCTCGAGCGCTCCGGTGAGTGGGTCGCCCTCGCAGAGGAGCACGCGAAGAGGCTCGAGCAACTGCTACAGAGCACCTCCTTCGTGACAGCCTCCGCGGACGGATTCGACCCGACTCTGCTCCTGGTGTGGGAAGAGGGAATGCCTCAGAAGCCGTCGCTGCTCTTCACGTTGTCGGCGACGGACATTCTCCGCTACTGGGCTCAGCTCACCACCGAGCAGCGCATGGCATTCCTCGAACGCCGTGGCCGTGAAATCGAGGCCGCTGCGAAGGAGCTAGGAATCGACGTCCCGGTGAAGCCTGCAGCGCCCGACAGCGTCTTCAGCAGGTTCGCTGGGATCTACCATTCCTTCGGGGCACTCGAACGTGAGGTGCGCGAGTCGATCGCAGACCGCAAGTGGCTGAACGTCGAGTTCCGCCTGTTCGGTCGCCGCTTCGATTCCCTCGGCAGTCTGCTGGAGAAGGTGGAAACCGATGACACCGGACTTGGGACGGTGGAGCGGTATGTGCTGGCCCTTTGCGCCAAGCAGCTGCTCACGGAGGTCGCCAAGACTCCTTCGACCGATCGCAAGACCGCCGCCGCGTATGAGGAGCTCGGCGACCGCTACCGCCCGCAATTTCGTTCGGTCGGGGAGCGAGTCGATCGCCTCATCGATGCGCTTCGGCCAAAGGCAGTGGGCGACTCTGCCGAGATGGTGGAGTTCACCGTCTGGTTCGAGCGTCACTTCTTGACCAGGGCAACGCGAACAGAGGGAACAGCATGATCGCGCTGGAAACGGCAGGTCAGCTGCTCGATTTCGGTGCCCGCGTCAGTAGGGCCGTCGCCGACCAGCAGCTCGCCGGCGCAGTCGCGCTCCACAACATTTTGGCGAAGGAGCGCGTCGCGTACCTTGCCGACGAAGTTGGCATGGGGAAGACCTACGTCGCGCTGGGCGCGCTGGCGCTGTTTCGCCACTTCGACCCCACCTTCCGAGTGCTCATCATCGCGCCTCGAGAGAACCTCCAGGCCAAGTGGAAGAAGGAGCTCGAAAACTTCGTCGCCCACTGTGTGAAGTTCCCGGACCTGCGCGTGAAAGCCGCGCACGGCCGTCCTGCGAAGGCCGTCGTTTTGTGTCGAAACTTGGCTGACCTGGCTCGCGAAGCAGCGAGTGACCCAGATCGGGACTTCATCGCGCGCATGAGCAGCTTCAGCTTCCAGCTCGGCCAAGACCCCGAGGGATGGAAGACGAAACGCGCTCAGCTTCTGGAGCAGCTTCCCTGGCTCGATCCGGACCTGTTCGACCTACGCCGCAAGGATGTCTTCAAGGAGAGCTACGCCGCGGGGCTATGCTGCGCCTTGCCCGAATTCGACCTGGTAATCATCGACGAAGCGCACAACCTGAAGCACGGGTTCGAGTCTGGGGCCGCC
>Ga0154020_10001196_pt1 | contig 32080 bp, 36 predicted proteins | sample Klosneuvirus_201_FD_109709 | JGI IMG/M metagenome (GOLD analysis project Ga0154020, IMG submission 109709) | Active sludge microbial communities from wastewater, Klosterneuburg, Austria - Klosneuvirus_20160825_MG | ecosystem: Engineered > WWTP > Aerobic digester > Activated sludge | place...
CTTCCACGTCGTCAGCAACGGGCGTGGCCGGTGCGGTCTGGTGTTGTGCGGTGGCATGGATGGATTCGCCGTGGACAGCGCACGTGGCGTGGACCACCAGCGTCAGGTGGGCCACCGCCGCCAACTGGCACACCGCCAACAGGCCCGCCAGGACAGCCGCGGCGCGGGAGAAGGCGCGCCGCGTGTTTGGGATGCGTGGTTCCACCCGCGGGGAAATACGCTGCGGCACCGGGCCTGTCAACCAACTTGCAACAACGTCGCAAGAGGCTATTTGTGGGCCAGCAACTTCTCCATCTGGGCCAGCGTGGCATCCATCAACCGTGTGGCCGCCACAATGGCGTCCGGGCGGCTCAGGTCCACCCCCGCGTCCCTGAGCAGCGTGAGCGGCGGCTTGCTGGAGCCACCCTTGAGCATGCCCAGGTAGGCCTCACGCATGGCGGGCTTGCCGGACCCAACACGGTCCGCCAGGGCAATGCCGGCTGAAAGACCCGTGGCGTACGCGTACACGTAATATTTGTAATAGAAGTGCGGGATGTACGCCCACTCCATGCCGTCGTTGGGGCCCACCGTGAAGTTGGGGCCGTAATACGCGCGCACCAGTTCTTCATACGTCTTGGTGAAGAACTCCGCGGTGAGTGGTGTGCCTGCTTCGTGCGCGGTGTGGATGCGCAGCTCAAATTCGGCAAAGAGGCCTTGCCGGTAGATGGTGGTGCGTATGGACTCCACCAGCTTGTTGAGGATGGCCAGCTTCTCCTGCGGGGAGCGCGCCTTCTTGAGGAGGTGGTCACTCAACAGCTTCTCATTGAAGGTGGAGGCAATCTCCGCAATGAACGGGACGTAGTTGGAGGTGACGTAGGGCTGGTGGGTCATGGCCAGGTGGCTGTGCATGGCATGGCCAAATTCATGGGCCAGCGTGGAGAGGCCATCAAAGTCATTGAGGTGGTTGAGCTTCACAAACGGGTGCAGCCCAAACACCGACGCGCAAAACGCTCCTGATGCCTTGTCCTTGTGCGGGTACACATCCACCCAGCCCGCGCCGGGAGACAGCCCCTGCTTGACCACCTTGAGGTAATCCGGCCCCAAGACCGCCAGCGCCTCGGGGATGATGCGTGCGCCGTCCTCGTGGGAGAACGTGAGCGGCGCGGTGGCCAGCATGGGCGGGTACAAATCCGCCAGGCGCACCTCCGGGAGGTTCATGAGTTTCTTGCGCAAGGCCACGTAGCGGTGCAGCGGCGCCACGTTGGCCCGCAGCGTGTTGACCAGGTTGTGGTAGACCGCCGGGTCCACGTTGTCCTTGTCCAGGTAGGCCTCCAGTGCGCTGGTGTAGCCACGGGAGCGCGCCAGAAAGACGCTGAAGCCCACCTGCCCGCCCAGCGTGGCCGCAAACACGTGCTGGTTGCTGCGCAGCGTGGACAACAATGCCTCCACCGCATCCAGGCGCACGCGCCGGTCCGCGCTGGAGCGGTACTTGGAATAGTTGGACAACGTCAGCGCCACCTCCGCGCCTGCGTCATCCTTGATGCGCGGAAGCGTCAGGTCGGACAGCGCCGCGTGGAAGGTCTTTTCGTGTTCGCTGGGGATTTCATTGAGGTCGATCTCCGCCCAGAGGTTGTCCCCCGCCAGGGCCAGCACTTTTTCTGCCGCCGGAGGCAACACGCGGCTGCGGCGGCGCCGCATCTCATCCAGGTAGGGCTTGTAGGCCGCAAGCGTCTTGTCCCCCGCGTACGCCGCCGCCATGGCGGCGTCATCCAGGTCCATGACCTCCTGCCGGATGAAGGTGGTGTCTGACAGAAAATCCGCCATGGCTTTTTGCGCTTTGTCCTCAAACGCCTGCAGCGTGGTGTCCTTGCGGGCGGTGTCAAAGCGCAGGTGCGCGTACAACGTGAGCTTGTTGAGGTTGAGGCGCGCCTTGAAGTACGCGTCCAGGCACGCCTTGAGCTGCGTGGGGTCCTTGAGCTTCCCGGAAAACGCGGCCACCGTGGCGCGTTCGGCAGTGGCCGCGGAAAGGGCGGTCTCAAACGCAGCGTCATCACGGAACAACGCATCCAGCTTCCACTTGTGGGGGTCCGGCACCCGTGCGCGGTCCATGGAAGCATCCGGCGTGAAGCCCCCCGCCGCCAGGCCCATTGCCGTCACCAGCACCAACAGCCCCGCCAACCCCAACCGCCGCACGCACATGTGGCTCACCCCAAGTCCAGTTTGACGACGACGCACGTGGCACACACGGCGCCGCGCGTGCAAGGCAACCCTTGACCGCGCGGCCGTTCACACGCCAACACAACAACACCAATGGCCTACTTCAAATCCCTGTTGGCCGTGCCGGGTCCCCACACCCCGCTGTCCCGCTATACGTTCTTCAACGGTCTTTTCTACATGGTGTTTGGGTTGACCGTGTACGCGTGGCCGGGCGTGGTGCAGGCGTTCCTGGCGGGCGCGCCGTTTGCCGGGCGTGAAGAAGGACTCACCCGCCTGGCGGGGATGACGTTGACCGTCATTGGCTATTTGTACGCGTTTGGTTCCCGCACCCGCAGTGAGGTGTGTGGGTTGGCCACCGTGCTGGACCGCGCCCTGGTTCCACTGTTCCTGCTTCCCCTGGGCCTGTCCGGCGCGGTGGAGCCCGCGGTGGCGTATCTCTTTTGTGTGGTGGACCCGGTGTTGGGTCTGGGCGCTTTGTGATCTGGAAGCGCAGCGCGCCACGTTGAAAACAACAAGCAATCACAACCGGAGGTGGTGGATGGGCGTTGGTCTGGGGCTGGCTGGCGTGGTGTGTGCGGTGGTGTTGGGCGCTTCCCCTGCGGCCCACGCGGTTGGGAACGCGCAACGTGTCCCCCTGGTGCAGGTGGCAGAGGACAAGGACGCGCCGGCGGCGGGCACCACGGACAAAGTCTGGTTCGCGTTTTTTGGCGGCGACTACCAGAAGCCCGAGCTGCAGGAGCGTGGGTTCCTCATTGACGTGGTGGGCTTCCTCTTTTTTGAGGTGGGTGGTGCCATCTGGGCGCCCATGCTGCTGGTGGACGCGCCGTTTGACATGGAATGGGTGGGACCCACGCTGGTCTACATGATTGTGGCGTGGGCCTTCAGTGGCCTGGCCATCCTGTTCTGCTGGACCTTCTTTGGCCTGCTCCTGTTCATCCCGGCGTTCATGGCCGCATGGATTGGCACCGAGGTGGCGCTGGCCAACCTGGACCGCCCCGAGGTGAAACTGGGCGCCGCGGAGGAGGAAGCCAAGCCCAAAGCGCCCAAGGCGGCACCCAGGAAGAAGAAGTGATGTGGCCGCGGGCGCCCTGGGCAGATTGTTTCGCCAGGGTCGCCCGCGGTTTGTTTGTCGTCGGGAACACGGAGGGGGTGGGATTCGAACCCACGGTACCGTTGCCGATACGCTGGTTTTCAAGACCAGTTCCTTAAGCCGCTCGGACACCCCTCCAGGGTGCGCCTCCTCATAGCGCATGCACCCCGCGGCACTCCACCACCCAAAAATCTCCGCGTCAGACCAGCCCGCAGCAAGAAAGCGCGGCCAAAAAATTGCGTGGGTGGATCCCCGGTGCGACCTTGGAACCCGCCGGCGCCCACTGCCGCCAGTCAGACCCACACGGCGCCACACGGAGGAACGACCATGCAAACCCAGGAAGCCCGGATGCATGACCGCGTGCCTTTCACGGACCAGGTGACCGTGTTGGCCACCCCCTCATCTCCCCCTCTCAAGCTGTGGGCCAACAACCTCTCCGAGGGTGGCGTGTGCATCATGAGCAACCACCCGTTCCGGCGGGGGGACCGCGTGGGCCTGCGCCTCAAGCGCGGCGGCCGCGAGCTCAACATCCCCGTGGGTGAAGTCAGCTGGGTGGTGCGCGAGGTGAAAAACAGCAGCCGCATTCCCATGGTGGGCCTGCGGTTTGTGAACCTGCGCCCGGCAGATCGTCTTGAACTCAAGAAACTCGTTGAAACCGCCGCAGAGGACAGCGCCCCTCTGCCGCCGCTGACCCCCATGGGCGCCCCCGCAAACGCCCCCGCCAAGGAAGCCTTCCGCATGCATGCTCCCTCGCTGCCACCCATTGGTGACTCTTTTGCTCCCAACCTCTCCATGTTGCCCACGGAGAACCGCCTCTCCACGCTTCCGCCGCTGGAGCCCTCCCTGGGTAGTGCGGCGCGCGGTGCGCCGGCCAAGGGTGACGCGTTGGACGAACGTTGGGAGTTCAGCGGGGACGCCGTGTCCCGCCCGTCCATGGAACCGCGCGGGACGTTCTTGACGCCGCCCATGGCGTTTGGCGCGGGCCTGCTGGTGGTGGGCACGCTTGCGGGACTCATCTTTGGCGTGCTGGATCAACGTGGCGCACCGGTGCGCAAAGAGGCGCAGGTTGCCGCCGCTGCGCCGGAACAAGACGCGCCCGCGGTGGAAGAAGAAGCCCCCAACACCACCGCCGAAATTGCCCCGGAACCCGCAGCTCCCGCACGCGCTGCGCCGGTGGTTGTGGCCGCAGCCCCTGTGCCGGCCGTGGCCGCGCCACGTCCCGCCGTGACGCCCACGTCCACGGTTGCCCGTCCGTTGGTGGCGCCGGCAGCCGCGCCAGCGCGCGCCGCCGAAAAACTCCCGCTGCCGGTCCACCGCCCCGGGCGCGTGACGCTGGATGCGGTGCAGCAGAGCGGCAAGGAGATCATTGTTCCCATCCGTGGGGCGCGTGGCGTGGAGAAACAGTTCCTGCTCAAGAACCCCGAACGCGTGGTGCTGGACCTCACCGCGGATGGTTTTGACGGCGTCAAGGAGATTGCCGGCAAGGGGAGCGTGAAAAAGGTCCGCCTGGGGGCACGCGCCGGCGGGGTGCGCGTGGTGCTGGACGTCAAGGACGCGCGGGTTGCCGGTCTGGCCAAGGTGACCCGGCGCAACGGCGTCATGGCGGTGGTCCTTCCGGCGCAGTGAGGCCGGGGCTGTGATAGGAGCGGGGCATGAGCCGCTTTGAACGCCACGTGTTTGTCTGTGAGAACCGCCGGGACCCCGGCAATCCCAAGGGTGACTGCGCCAGCAAGGGGTCCGAGGAAGTTCGCGGCGCCTTCAAGAAGCTGATGGCGGACGCGGGGCTGCATGGCCGCATGCGCTGCAATTCGGCGGGGTGCCTGGATGCGTGTGAGTACGGGCCGGCCGTGGTTATCTATCCAGAGGCGGTCTGGTACACGGTACCCACCGTCAAGGATGCCGAAGAGATTGTGAACGAACATCTCCTCAACGGCCGCGTGGTGGAGCGCTTGCGCATGGCGTTGAAGCCCAAGGCGCCCAAGGCCTGAAAGTTGGTCCCGGCATCACACGTGGTGGCCGTTGCCTTTGCGCGCCAGCACGTCCGCCTGTGCGGTCTCCAGAAACGCCAGCACGTGCGGAAACACCTCGGCGGGCGCGCGCTCGCCAAACAGCAGATCAATGTGCCCGTAATCCATCAGGCAGCCGGACTGTCTTCCCAGCGTGATGGCCTTCTTCACCGTGGACGGTGCCGCCTGGAAAGCGCGCATGGTGTTGGACGGGCGCGCCAGCTGGTCCACACTTCCGGCAATGACACACAGTGGGACGGTGAGACGCCGCAGTCCTTCACGGTAGTCCACCAGCGCGTCCGCGCTGCGGAACGCGTCTTCTTTGATCCAATCGGCAAACTGCAACATCACGCCGCGGGGAACATTGGACAGCGCGTTGAACATGGCGCGCTGGGTGTAGGAAACCACCATGTTGTCCACGTTGAACTGTTTGCGAATCACCGAGCTGTGCCGCGTGAGCCACAGCCACGGCGCGCCCACCCGTGCCAGCGTGCGAATGGGAGCCCAGCGCAACGCGCGGATGATGCCCTCCAGTTGCGTGCGGTGGTCCATCACCGCGCCCTTCTCCTCAAAGCCCACCGGCGAGGCAATGGCGCAAATGCTGGCCAGCCCGGCGTCACCGTGGGCGGCCACCCAGGCGTAGGACAACAGGCCGCCCATGGAGTGACCCAGCAGGTGCAGGTGCGTGCTCCCCGAGCGTTTGCGCACCTCGGCCATCACCGCGGGCAGGTCACGCTGCACATAGAGGTCAAACGAATAGCCGTCCCCGTCCCCCTGCGTGGGCGGCCGGGCGTCATAGTCCCCGCGCAGGCTGGTGACCCAGACGTCATAACCGCGCTGCGCAAGCCACGCGGCCAGGTTGGCCGGTCCGGGAAAGTTGAAGTTGAAATGGCTGGCGCCCAACCCGTGGAGGCACAACACCGTGGCCTTGGGAGCGCCGCCCTGCGCGGCGTGGTGGTAGAGCGGGAGGATGTGTCCATCCGGCGTGGTGACTTCCGCCGTCACGGTGGCTTGCGGGGCGGTAGGCCACGTCAGACGCACCCAGCTGTAGAGAAGCACCAGCGCACCAAGAACGCCGCCTGCACACCACACAAACCAGTCAAACACCGTCATGGATTGGAAACGTTAGGCGCGTGGTTGCGCATCCTCAAGCGCCGGTTGTCCTACCCGCCAGCGGGTCGCATGCGCATGACGGTGTGCCGCTGTCGTCGGGGGATTGCTACGGGACCAGCGGGGCTCCGGGAACCGTGACCGTCAGGTTGAACCCTTCATCCGTCAGCGGGACCACCACATCCTTGCAGCGCAGTTCGGCCAGCCGCACGCCGTCACCGCTGAGCCGGCCGCACAACGTCACGCGAACATCCTGCGTGGTGACCGCGCGCGGGGCACCCAGGCACGGGCCAAAGACGTCCACCCCACGGGGGAAATACCGCCCATCCCAGTGGAGCGCGGCGGCACTGCCCGCTTCCAGCACCTGGGAGGCCACACCGCAACGGCCGGGATCGGTCTCGGCGGGTTCACCGCAGCGGCGCCCCTGGCATTGCCCGTCCATCACCAGGGCTTCGCCGCCTTCCAGGGTACCCGCGCGAATCTCCACCCCCACGCCCAACGCGCCGCCGCTGCCGGTGAACGTCAACGCGGTGGGATTCTCCACGCGCACAAAGGACGAAAACGGCGCGGGGTCCGCGCAGGCGGCCAACCACGGCAGCACCACCCACAGGGCTTTGAAACGGGCCATGCCGGCCACTCTAGATCCCCCGCCGGAAGGCCGCCACGTTTGCACCGTCCCCCCGGTGTGCAACCGCCAACACCCATGCTAAGCCGCCGCCAGCATGCACACCGTCCGCCCCAAGAACATCTGGCGTCTGGCCCTGGCCCTGGGCCTGGGCCTGTTTTGTATGGGCAGCAGCTGCCTCAACCCCTGCCAGCAGCTGGCAGACAAGATCTGTTCGTGTGAGGCCACCGAGGCGGACAAACAGGCCTGCCGCCGCCAGGTGCAGACGCAGCAGGCAAACTACCAGCCCACCAACCCGCAGCGCATTGAATGCCAGCAGATGTTGACCCAGTGCGAATGCCGCGCGCTCAAGGAAGGCAACCTCAAGGCGTGCGGCCTGTCCCGGGAGTGACCCATGGCCACGCAGCCCAAGCCGCCCAAACCGCCCAAGGTCAAACGCAAACGGTTTGACCTCCACAAGGCGCTGTTTGTCCTGCCCAACGCGTTCACCGCCTCCAGCATCTTCTGCGGGTTTCTGGCCATCCTCATCTGCATGGAAGAAAACGCCGGCCCCGCGGAATATTACCGCGCGTCCTTGGCCATCTTTTTTGGCGCGCTGTTTGACATGTTTGACGGGCGGGTGGCTCGCCTCACCAAGACCCAGAGCGAGTTTGGCCGCGAGTTTGACTCCCTGGCCGACGTCATCACCTTTGGCGTGGCGCCGGGCGTGCTGGTCTACCGCTGGGCGTTGATGCCGTACGGCAAGGCCGGCATTTTTGTGGCGTTTGCATTCACCGCCTGCGGGGCCATCCGCCTGGCGCGGTTCAACGTGCTGGCCATCCGGGACCCCGTGGGGACGTCCAAACATTTCACCGGCCTGCCCATCCCGTTGGCGGCGGCGGCCCTGGTGAGCATCATCTTTGCCAGCCACCAGGCGGGCGTGGAGCTGGTGACGCCACAAACGGTGGGCGTGCTCACCGTGGTGCTGGCGTTCCTCATGGTCTCCACGGTGCGCTACCGCACGTTCAAGAACCTCAAGCTCAACAAGAAGAGCGTGGGCATCCTGGGGCTGCTGTTGGGCCTGGGGGCCTATTTCTCCATCACGCTGCGCCCGGCGGTGGTGCTCATGGCCGTGGTGTGGGGCTACCTGTTGGATGGGATGTTGGAAGAGGTGGTGTTCTTCCGCCGCCGCCGCCTGGCCGCGCTGGCCGCACCGCCGGCGGCCAACGTGCTGAATGCGGCGCCCCCCGCGGAGGGCGCACCGCCTCCGCCCGCAGCGTGACGCCAGAACTGCAAGACGCACAAAAGGTGATGGGCCGCCCGCCCCACCTTTCTGACCCTTCTGCAACCATGCACGTCTGGTTCACCGACCCGCCCGGGATGGTGGACAGCCTTGGCGCCACGCACATGGGCCACAAGGCCGTGGCCTGGCTCACCGGCCCCGCAACCGATGCCATGTGGGCCCGTTACGGCCGGCCGGCGCCGCCGCTGGTGTTTGTGCACCATTGGGCCAATGCGCGCAGTTATGACCTGGCCGCACGCGCGCGCCTGGTGACCTGGGGGCTCACCATGGGCCCCAAGGCCATCCACAGCATCAACATTGTGCTCGGGCCACATTCACCCGCCATGGTTCGCATGGCGTGCAGCGCGGGGACGGTGCCGTTTGCGCTGGCCGGCATCACCATGGGCGTGGAGGAGAACCTGGCGGCCACCGTCTCCCGCCTGGGCCTGCGCGCGGCGCCGTAGAACGCCTCAACGTGCGGCGCGCGGTTCTTCCGGGCAGCGCAGGGACTTGACGTACTCCAGCAGGTCAAACTTTTGGGCCGTGGAGAGGCTGGTGCCGTAGGCGTCTCCGCTGTGGCCCGCCACCAGTTCAAAACGCAGCGTGCGCTGCAGCAGGCGCGCCGGTGGCGTGGTGCCGGACACGTCTGGAGGGCTGGCCGTGGTGAAGTAGCCCACCAGCTGGTCGTTGGTGACGTCAGACTGCCACCAGCTCAGGCTGCGCTGGTCTTCCGGTGTCAGCAACTCCATCAGGTTGGCCACGCCCGCGGTGTGCAGGTACGGGAAGTTGAGGAACGTGCTGCACAGCGGCGTGGGCGCGTAGCCGGGGCCAAATGCGCCCGGAAAGTCCAGCCGCGGCACCTGGGCCCAGTTGTACTGGCGGAACTCCTGGAGCACCTCGTCGGTGGCGGCAATGGCGCGCTCCTGGTCCGTGCCAATGTCCGCCAGCGGCGTGATGGACGGCGTGAATGCGTGCAACATCCCGTCCTGGCGGTACTGCCCGTGGCAGGAGGCGCAGCTGTTGTCCTGGTGGAAGAGGGCCATGCCGCGCGCAGCCATGGCGGCGTCAATTGGGGTGCCCATGATCTCCTCCCAGGACGGTGATGGCGTGGCAAAGATGATGAACGCGTCCATGGCCTGGATGTCTGGCGTGGCAATCTTGGCCTCCCAGCGGGCGTAGTCATCAAAGCCAAAAAAATCGAACATGGGCCAGTGCGTGACAAACGTGGTGCCCACCGCCCCGTCCCAGAACAGCAGGTTGCGGAACCGCACGGTGTTGAGTGGCGGCGGCTTGGTGGCACCGCACAAAAAACGGCTGGCCTGTGCGGGGTCCTGGAGTTGCGCTGGGTCCGCCAGCAGCTTGCTGGAGATTTCCCAGATGCGCGCGGCGGTGATCATGCCCGGTGCCAGGTCTGCGCAGCCTTGGCCGTAGAGGCTGTCATACCGTTCCAGTTTCTCCCGCTGACGGCGCAGGCGCGCTTCCAGGTCGGCATTTTCTCCCGGGGCGGGGATGCCGTCCTCCATCAACCCGCGCGTGAACTCAATGATGGCCCGCTGGTTGTACCATTTGTTTCCCACGCCCTGGATGAGGCGACCTTTCACCACGCCGTTGTGGCAGGCGCTGCAGTTTTGTGTGACCAGCGGCTCTGGTGCGCGTACCTCCACCAGACCGCGCGGCAGAAATTCGCCCTGGATGTGCACCAGGCCGGTCTTCCAACGGTCCTCCAGCAGGTTGAAGACCGCGTGGACGTCCTCACCGGAAGCGTTCCCCAGAAACGCATCCATCAACTCGGTGGGGAGACCAAACGGCTCACCTTCCAGTTGGGCCACAAAGTTCCACGCGTCATCTCCCTGGGCCACCAGGTCTTCAAAGCTGCGTTCGCCGCGCGCCACCAAAGGCAGGTCAGAGGGACGGGCCACCGGCGAACGCACGCGGGCGTCCAGCCACAGTTCGGTGCAGCCCGGGCCGCGCTGCAGCACCCTGCCGGCAACCGGCTGGCTGGTGGGCGGGGGACAGTCCGGCTCGCGCCAGGACGGGGTTGGCGGCGTGGGCTGCACCGCCGGCGGCGTGCACGCGGCGGCCAGGAGCATCAACGCGGGCGCGGCGCGCTCAATTGCGGACACAACGCACCACGTGGCTTTCAAATTCGGTGACCAGGTTGTTGAACGTCCCGTCAGAAAAATCCACCACGTAGGCCTTGACCTTGTTGGGGTTGTCCTCTTCCGGCAACGCCCAGTGCACCGCGGGGGCGGTGTTGGGGAACGCAATGCCATCAATGGCCGGCTTGTTCTTGAGCGCCTCAAACACGCGCACGCGCCGGACAATGGACCGCAGCTCCATCACCCGTGGCACGCGGAAACCGCTCCATCCATCCAGGGTGAGACCCGCGCAATATTCGTGGGCCTTGGACAAAACCACGCTGCCGCTGTTGACGGTGCGTTCCCAGGTGAGACCCGTGGTGGCGTCGGTGACCGTTTCTGTGTTGACGGTGTAGTTGGCCGCGGCGGTCTTGGGTTCACAGGCCCCGCCCCCCAACGCCAGGGACAGGAGGACCACACCAAGACACTGCCAGCCGTTGCCCTGCGTGTTGCTGCGCATGACCCAACAAACCACCACGCAGCAGAGCTGGCAAGCATGCGCACCTGCAGCGCGTTCCGCTACCATGGTCCCGGCCAACCGCCTTGGAGCACGCCATGAACATCCCACGCGCCACCCACCACGCCGCCGCACGGCATCTGGCCAGGGTTGACCCCCGCATGGCCGCGTTGGTGCGGCGCGTGGGGCCCGCCCGGTTGAGCCTGCATACCGGCGGCACGCACTTTGAGTACCTTTGCCGGGCCATTGCGGGGCAACAGGTCTCCGGCGCGGCCGCGCGCACCATCCATGGCCGGGTCAAGGCGCTTGGTGAAGGTGGTCGGTTTCCCTCGCCACCGCGCGTGTTGGAACTGGGTGAGACGCGGCTGCGGGCGGCGGGCTTGTCCCGGCAGAAAGTGGCCGCGGTGCTGGACCTGGCCACGCACGCCACGCGCGGGAGTCTCCCGCTGGCGCGGTTGGGGCGTTTGTCAGATGAGGAGATCATCAACGCGCTCACCGTGGTGCGGGGCATTGGCCAGTGGACGGTGGAGATGTTGCTCATCTTCCGCCTGGGACGGCCGGATGTGCTGCCGGTGACGGACTATGGCGTGCAAAAGGGGCTCATGGTCCTGGATGCCCGCCGCAAGCTCCCCAAGCCCAGAGAACTGGCGGCGCGTGGCGCGGTGTGGGCGCCGTACCGCAGCGTGGCCAGTTGGTATTTGTGGCGCGCGTGCGAGGGGGCATGAACACGGCCTGGTCCCGCGTGGCGCTGTGGGCCGTGCTGGGCGCGGTGGTGGGCACATCCCTGGATGCCCTGCATGTGCTCACCGGGACGCTGGTCTACGCCACCACGGAGCTTGGACTGCAGCCGTGGTGGGTGCCGCCGGAGTTTGCGCTTGCCGGCGTGGCGCTGGGTGAAGGCCACCGCTTTTTGGCGCGCACCCTGGGCCACCACCTGCCTGCGGCGTCCACCGCCGAGGTGTTGCGCGCCTGCGCAGGGCTGCTGTTGACCTACGGCGCCAGCGGCTTTCTCAAGGGCCTGCCACATGTGGCGCTGGTGTTGTTTGTGGGTGGGTTTGTGGCGCTGCTGGCGGCTACCCCAACGCAGGCGCGCAAGACGCTGGCCATCCACGCAGCGGGGACCGCGCTCTGCGGCCCTTTGGTGGAAGCAACGCTGTGTGCGCTGGGCCTGTTCCAGTACCGTGAGGCCGCATCCCCGTTGGTGCTGGGCGTCCCGGTGTGGCTGCCCGGAATCTACCTGCACGCCGCGTTGGCCACCGCTGCATTGGACCGGGCGCTTCCGCGTGGAGCCCAATGATTCTCAGAAGGACTGCCAGACGCCCATGGCCGTGGCCGTGGACGACATGACGTGGAGCGCCAGCACCGCCCCCATCACCACCGCGCGTGCCACCGGACGGTCATGCACGGCGGACAACAGGATGAACAATGTGGGCGTTGTGGCCAGGTAGCGCGGCACCGCATCAATGTGCGGCAGGGCGGTGTTCACCAGCAGCGGCAACGTGGCCAGCACCACCGGCGTCACGCCCATGGTGCGCACCAGTGAGAACGACCGCACAAACACCCCAACCGACAACACCCACGCGGCAACCTCCCAACCCATGACCAGATGCCACATGTGGAAAGGGCGCCGCGTCATCAGGTCCACCACATCACGGGCCAACGCCTCCGGGAGTGTGGCCGTGCCGTAGTCCCAACCCACCTCCCATGCGCGTACCGTACAGTTGTCCCAGATTCCGGTGTGCAGCCAGCAGTTGCCCCACCACACAAAAATCAAAGCCAACCCGGCGCCAGCGCCGCACAGGATGTTGGCCCACAACAACCGGCTGACCCAGGCGGTGCGCAGCAGGTTGTCCCTTGGCAGCTTGGACAGGTTGCCCAGGAACAATGCCAGAGCCACCAACGCGGTGTAGGGCCGCGTCAGCCCGCCCAGCAGCCCCAGGACAAACACCAGCGCGCCGTGGGCTGGCCACACAAAACCCCGGGGTGCGTCCAGCAAGAGCAAGAGCGCGCACACCACCACCAGGTAGAGTGCTTCGGCGTATGCGTACGTGAAGAAATAGCTTTGCGTCCAGAAACAGAAAAAGGCCACCGCCCACAACGTGCGCGTGGCGTCCAGGTGGCGGCGCAGCCAGCGGCCCAGCAGCAGGGGGGACAACGCGCCCAGCACCGTGTTGAGCAACAGCGCGCAAGTGCCAACGTGCAGCGTGGTGAGCCGGCTCAATGCCGCTGCCAGCCACGGGAACAGCGGGTAGAACCCCCAGTGGTGCGTCAGCCGGTCCGCCGCGGTGGGGAGCACGTGGGGGTACCCGTCCTGCGCAATGCGCAGGTAATATTCGCCGTCCCAACGTGTGGCCAACACGCCCAGCAGGCGCTGCCAGGTCTGCCAGCCCTCGTCGGTGGGGAGAAACACCGCCACATACGTGGTGCACACCACCACCACCCGGCTGGCCACCCACAAGGCAAGGTGACGCGTCCATTCGGGTGGCGCGGGGGCCGTAGGCGGCGTGGGTGCTGCAGACAACCTGGGCCTTCCGTTGTGGTTCTTCTGGTGGTGCCACGCTGTCATACGCCGCACCGGGGTCACAACCCCGCACCCGCCATACACCGGGCGCCACACACGCCTTGACCCACGGTGCCCACTGCGGTTGCCATGGCGTCTTCACGCTTGGCTGCAAGGGAGCTGGTCCATGACCCGGGTTTCCGTGGTGCTGCCCACCTTCAATGAACGGGACAACATTGTCCCGCTGATGGACGGCATTGGTCTGGCCATCCCGGACGCACAAATTGTGGTGGTGGATGACAACTCCCCGGACGGGACCGCGCAGCTGGTGGAGGAATACGCCCAATCCCATCCCAATGTGCTGCTGGTGCTGCGAACCACCCAAAGCGGCCTGACCACCGCCATCCAGGCGGGCATTGATGCCTCCAGCGGCGCGGTGGTGTTCTGGATGGACTGTGACCTGTCCATGCCCACTTCCAAGATGCCGGAGCTGTTGGCCACCGTGGAACGCGGCGCGGATGTTGCCATTGGAAGCCGCTACATTGGGGATGGGGAAGACCGGCGCCATGAGACGTTGTCCGTCCTGATGAGCGCCACCATCAACCTGCTGGCCAAGGCCGCGCTGGGTGGCCGGGTCCGGGATTTCACCACCGGCTTTGTGGCCGCGCGCCGGGCCGTGTTGGACGCCATCCGCCTTGATGGGGATTACGGGGAGTACTGCATTGATTTTCTGGCCCGCGCCGAACGCGCGGGGTTCCGCGTGGAGGAAGTGGGCTACCACCTGACGTCACGCACGCACGGGGAGAGCAAGACCGCGCCGGACGCGTTTGGTTTTGTGCGCCGGGGTCCCAAATACATACGCACCATTGCGCGCCTGGCGTTGGCCAGTCCACGCCCCCCGCGCTGACGTCACGTCAGTCACACCGCGCGGCCCACCACCGTGATGTGGAAGTCCTGGGCGGTGGGCGCACGCGCGGCCTCCAAGAACGGCAGTTCGGCCTCCACCTTGAAGCCCGCCTCCACAAAGGCCCGGCGCATTTCATTGGGGAAGTGGAACGCCAACTGGTGGCGCTCCTCAAAGTCCTGCTCCACCACGTCACCCCGAAGCACCATGTAGTTGTACGCAACCTCCACGCGCTGCTCCATGGTCTGTGTGCGGGAACGCGCAATGCGCAGCACGGTGGTGTCTCCCACGGCCTTCTTCACCACGCGCGTGGCTTCACTCTGGGCCAACACCGCAAAACCGTTCCAGTGGTCCAGCACCAACAGTCCACCCCGGCGCAACCGCGTGCGTATCCGGCCAAAAAGAGCGGCCAGGGTGTCCGGTGGCAGCAGGTAGTTGACGGCAGAGAACATGCACACCACCGCGTCCTGGCCGCCGGGGAGTTCCTCCACCTGCGCAAACGCGCGGTGGTGGAAGGTGGCCTTGGAGCGGCGCGCCTTGGCGTTGGCCCGCGCCACATCCAGCATGTCCGCGCTGGCATCCGCGCCGGCCACCACAAATCCCAGCCGCTCCCATTCCAGCAGGTGCCGCCCGGTGCCGCACGCCAGGTCCAAAAGGCGCCCGCCGGGTTTGACGCCGTGGGAGGCCAACAGCGCGGAGATGTATTCCGCTTCGCGCGCGTAGGGCTTTTCAGCGTAGAGCAGGTCATACAGCGCCGCGCTCCGGGAGAACGCCGCGGGTGCCGGCTTGCGTTTGCGGGAGGTCATGGTGCTCCTGCGCGCAACGTCTGTTCCACCGCGTCACACACCTGGTCCGCCTGGTGCGGGGTGAGCGCCATGCCGCTTGGCAGGTACAAGCCGCGCCGGGCCAGGCGTGACGTCACGGGGCAGGGTTGCGGGGCGGGCCACGCCTGAAGGGCGGGTTGTTCATGCAGCGGCCAGAAAAACGGGCGGGTCTGGATCCCCAGCGCCATCAGGCGCTGCGCCCACCGTCTTGCGTCCATGGGCACCGCGTCATCCAGCACCAGTCCAAACACCCAGAACACCGGGGCCGCCCACGTGCGTACTGTTTGCATGGCCGCGCCGTGCAACCCCTTGAGGCGCTGGGTGTAGCGGGCCCCCATGGCGCGTTTGGTCTCCACCAGCTGGTCCACGCGTTCCATTTGCGCCACGCCCAGCGCCGCCTGCAGGTTGGTCATGCGGAAGTTGTATCCAAGCTCCTGGTGCAGGAAGCGTTGTTCGGGGAGAAAGCACAGGTTGCGCAGAAGGCGGGCCTGCGCCGCCAGGTGGTCCTGGCTGGTCAGCAACATGCCGCCTTCACCCGTGGTCACCAGCTTGTTGGCGTAGAAGCTCAGCGTGGAGACGTCACCCAGACCGCCGCAGGCACGGCCTTTGTAGAGCGCCCCCTGCGCTTCGGCGGCGTCTTCAATGATGAACAGCTTGTGGCGCCGCGCCACCGCTTCAATGGCGTCCATGTCACAGGGGTGGCCGTAGATGTGCACCGGCATGACGGCGCGCGTGCGCGGGGTGACCGCGCGCTCCAACAGCACGGGGTCCAGCGTCCAGGTGTCCGGGTCCACATCCACAAACACCGGGGTGGCCCCCCGCCGCACCACCGCCAGCGCACAGGAGATGATGGTGTGGCTGGGGATGATCACTTCATCCCCCGGGCCCAGACCCAGCGCCGCCACCGCCAGCTCCAAGGCCACCGTCCCGTTGCTCACCGCCACCGCGTGTTTGACGCCAAGGGAGGCGGCAACCTGCTCCTCAAACTGCCGCACCCGCGGCCCGTCGGAGGAGACCCATCCGGTGTCAATACACTCGGCCAGCAGTTGTTTTTCCCGCGCCCCCAGCAGCGGCTCGTTGACGGGGATCACCGCGCCCGCCACGTCAGGTTCCAATCACGGTCTTGTCGGATGCGCGGCCAAAATAAGGACCCTGCTTCACTTCCAGAAGCTCGGTGTCTTCCAACATCTCAAATCCATGCCCACCCTCGGCCAACAGGATGGTGTCCCCGGTCTCCAGCACCACCGTGGCCGCCGGTTGGTTGGCCTGGTCATACATGGTGGCCTTCACCCGCCCGCGCCGCACCACCAGCACCTCCTGGGTGTAGTGCACTTCCCGGCTGAGCCGGTTGTGGAAGTGGGCGGGGATGCGTTGGCCTTTGGGGGACACCACCAGGCCAAGCTGCTGCGAATAGTGCCCGGGCGTCACAAACTGCGTGGTGGTGGGGTGGTGGGAGGCGCGAATCACAAAACACAACACGCGGCCTTCGTGTTCCACCGTCTCAATGCCCGGTTGGCCTGCTGGAAGGGGCTGCGGTTGGCTCAAGGAGACTCCTGACGACGGGGAAGTGCCAGCGGCAAGTGGCTGTTGCGGCTGACGTCCATCGCCACGGAGGGTATCGCGGCGTGGCGCAGCGTCGCAAATCAGGCCGCCACCGCAGGGACCCACCTGCCCACCTGCGCTCACATGGCGCGGGGTCCCGGGCCGCCTTGCCTGGGGATGGCGTGGCCCCGCATACAGCCACCCCATGGAATGGATGCGCATGCTGGCCGCCGGGCTGACCGCGGCGTTTGGGGTGGTGGTCCTCCTGTGGCCCCGCGCGCTGGCCGGCGCGGTGGGTCTGGACCTGCCCGCCGCCCGCGGCGTCACCGAAGCCCGCGTGAGCCTGGGCGCCATCTGGGTGGGATTGGGTGGCTATGTGTTGCTCAACCCCGTACCGCCGGCGTCCCACGTGTTGTGCGCGGGTTACGCCGCCATGGCGTTGGTGCGCCTGGGCGCCATGGCGTGGGACCGCAGCGTGGACCGCAGCAACCTGGCCACGCTGGCGGTGGAAGTTGTCCTGGTGTTGATGCTGGCTTGACAGGGGGCGCGCGGTTGGCTTGGGTGCGCCCCGCATTGTCCACGCCGGGCACACCGCCCTGGCGTCTTCCCGGTGAGGTTGAGTTCCATGGCTGCTGACAAACCTGCGCGCAGTGTGGCGTTGTCCCGTCCCCTCATTGGTGACGAGGAGAAACAAGCAGTCATGAAGGTGCTGGACAGCGGCATGCTTGCCCAGGGACCGGTGACCGAGGCGTTTGAGAAGGCCTATGCCGCCGCCATGGGCGCCCCCCACGCCGTGGCCGTCTCCAATGGGACTGCTGCGTTGCATGTGGCCCTGCTGGCGCACGGCATCACCGCCGGGGATGAGGTCATCACCTCCAGCTTCTCGTTCATCGCCTCGGGCAACAGCGTGCTCTACACCGGCGCCAAGCCGGTTTTTGCGGATATTGACCCCGTCACCTACAACCTCAACCTGGATGACGTGGAGAAGTGCATCACCCCGCGCACCAAGGCCATCCAGCCGGTGCACCTGTTTGGCAACCCCATGGACATGGACGCGCTCACCGCGCTGGCCAAAAAACACAACCTGCTCATTGTGGAAGACGCCTGCCAGGCGCACGGCGCAGCCTGGAACGGCAAGAAGGTGGGCTCCTTTGGAACGGGATGTTTCAGCTTCTATCCCACCAAGAACATGACCAGTGGCGAGGGCGGCATGATCCTGTTCCAGGATGAGGCCGCCGCCGGCCGGGCGCGCATGATCCGCAACCACGGGATGAAGGAGCGCTACAAACACCAGATGATGGGCTTCAACCTGCGCATGACGGACATGCACGCCGCGGTGGGCCTGGAGCAGCTCAAAAAGCTGGACGGGCGCAATGAAGCGCGCCGGCGCATTGCGCGCACCTACCACCAGCAGCTCAAGGGCGTGGGCCTTCCGGCCGAACAACCCAAGGCCCACCACGTCTTCCACCAGTACACCATCCGCGTTGGCGGCGGAAAACGTGACGCCGCGGTGCAAAAGCTCACCGCCGCCGGCGTGGGCACGGGCATCTACTACCCGCGTCCCATCCACCAGCAGCCCATCTACCTGGAGATGGGATTCCGTGATGCGCTCCCCATCACCGAGGCCGCCGCGCAGGAGGTGTTGTCCATCCCCTGCCGCCCGGACATGACCGAGGACGACGTGGCGTACGTGGTGTCCCAGGTCAACGCGCTGTGAAACACCCAAGGACCATCACGGCGGCGGGAGCCCCGTGGTGGTCAGCTGCGCTTCCACCGTGGCTTCGGTGAGCGTGGTGCCCCACACCGCATTGATGCCGCCGGCCACCAGCGCGCGGCCGTTCATCTGGGGCAGGGGGTTTTGCGGCGTCATGTCCACCATGAGCAGGCGTGGGTCACACAGCTGCAGCAGCCGCTCCACCACAAAGGACACATCAGCGCCGGCGGCCTGCTGGACGCGGGTCTCCAGCAGGTGGTTGGCCAGGTCCTGTGCACCGTAGGGAATGGCCACCGTGGTGGAGGGGCCCGGCTCCAACGCCAGCTCCAAGAACGCCAGCGCAAAGGTCTGGTACGCCGCCATCACCGTGGGAGCGCCCAGTGGCCCGTGGTCCATGGCCATGGTGTCCTGGTTCACCGGTTGGTCATGGCGGTACCACAGCGGGTTGACGTGGACCGGGTCCGCCGCCACCAGCGCCTGCGAGAACGCAAATGGGATGAGCAGGTCCCAACTGTCATGCACCACCAGCCACGGGATGGGTGCGCGCGTCACCAGGTCCACGGCGCGGTAGCCGGTGAAGTCCTGCGCCGGCCCCGTCCCCACCGTGGCCAGGATGCGCCGGAGGTACGGGTCATAGAACGCGCGGAACTGATCCTGGCGCGCGGGCAACGTGGTGGCGGCAAACACGCCGGTCTGCACCCATTGGGTCAGCGCCTCAAAATCCGCCGCGGGGAAGAGCGCCACGCCCACCATGGGCTGCGCGCCCAGCGGTGCGTAGGCCGCACCGTAGAGGGCTTCAAAGCCCCCCCAGGACCCGCCAAAGATGCCCACGCGGTCCGGAATCACGCGCGGGTGTGTTTGGAGGAACACCGTGCCGGCCACCATGTCCTGCACGTCATCCTCCACGCTGCCGCCGGTGTAGAACCGGCCAAACACCGCAAGCACGCCCATCTGGTTGAACAGGATGTTCGCCGCATCATTGGCCACTTCCTGAACGCTGGAGACCCGGTAGGAGATTTGTGATCCACCCGGCGTGAAGGATGGTTCTTCGTCATCATCATGGAAATACCCGGTGGTGGCGGCGCCCGGGCGTGACGCCCACCGCTCATCCACGGCTTCTCCCGTCCAATCAATGCCGTCGTAGGGGCGCGTGAGAATCACCGCGGGCCGCGCGGTGGTCCCGTTGGGGGCCATCCATTGGGCGTAGGTGCTGCCGCCCAACGCGTTGGGCAGGCGCCACAGTTCGGCGGTGACCGTGGTGCCAAACACCTGCACCCCCCGGGTGTCCAACAGCTGCGCGCTGGGGCCCCCGGAGGAGGAAGGGCCCGCCATGGAGCTGGATCCTGCCGCCGCCGAAGACGACGATGGTACCGCCGCGCTGGAAGCCTGGGAGGATGACGTCAGGGATGAGGAGGGCGCGGGCTGTGACGTGGCGCTGCCGGTGCTTGAGGAGGACACTGCCGCCAGGGACGAAGACTGCGCTGCCCGTGACGACGACAGCGCGGACAGCGACGACCCTGCGCCCACCGAGGAGGCCTGCGCTGAGGAGGAGGACGGGACGGCAACCGAAGACGCCGACCCCAGCGATGACGACGGGAGCGCGCTGCTGCTGCTGGCCCCGGACGAACTGCTGGAAGTGGTTGCGTCATCCGGCGTGGTGCCGGTGCATGCTGTGCCAAACAACGCCACAACCGCCCACATTGCCGGAATACGCATCAGCCTGCTCCGCATGGAGTTTGGACACCGCACCACGGCCAAATGGAAACACAGGCGCGCTTGCCCATGCCAGCGGCTGGCCAGGTCTGCGTCACAGGGGCGTGTGCATGGCCACCCACCACGCCGCGGCAAGCGTGGCCGCCGCACCCAGCCCCGTCACCACCTGCAAGACCTTCCAACCCAGGGGCGCCTTCCCGTTGGGTTTGATGGGGAACAACAGACCCAACGGCACCGCGGCGGCAAAACCACCCAGGTGCGCCACAATGTCACTCTCTTCGCCAAAGCCCATCATCATGAGCATGGCCAGCGCGGTGCCCACGCCCATGAGCCAGCGGTTCTGTCCCAGCCGGGACTGCCGCGTGCGCGCGCTCACCAGGCCCAGCAGGCACAAAATCCCAAACACCCCGCCGCTGGCACCCACGTTGCCAAAGTTGGGCCCGTGGACCCCCACGGTGACCGCGTTCCCCACCGCACCACACCACAACAGCGCCGCCGCGGTGACGCCGGGCCCCAGGCGCTGCACCACCACCGGCGCCAACACCATCAAAAACACCATGTTCCCCAGCAGGTGCCCACCATCCGCGTGCAGGGTCACGCCGGTGACCATGCGGTGCCAGGCGCCGTGGAGCACCAGGCCCGCGTCCATGCGGCCCTGCGCCATCCACAGCGTGTGGTCACCGCGGCCCCCCGCCAACATGCCAAAAGCAAGCAGCACCGCGCACAGCGCCTGGGAGAACCACATGGCCCAACCCGGGATGTGTTCCACCGGCGGTGTTTGCGCCACCTCCACCGCGCGCGCGTGTTCCTCCTGCTCCAGCTCCCGCAGCGTGGTGCCCGCCTGGACCGCATCTTCCGGGCGCACCACCAGACCCAGGGCTCCGTCCGGCAGGGGGATGATTTGATGCGGGGTGTGCAGCGCCAGCAGCGCCAACGCCCAGCGGTCCATCACCGCGCGGGATGACGTGGTCCCCACCAGGGACAGCTGGGGCGGGACATGCTGGACGTCAGGGTCATGCCCGTTGCCACCGCTCATGGAACCCCATGCAATAAGCACCGCGGGGGACAGCGCAAGGTCCCATGCGCATGATTCCAGGGTGACAAGGCCGGCGCCACGGCGCAACAGGATGTGGGTCTTGCGCGCGTGCGGCCTTGCGTGGGAGCCATGCCCCTCCAACGGGACTGTGGGCTGGAGAGCATCATGGGTCTGGGTTGTGTGGTGCTGGATTTTGACGGGACGTTCACCAACGTGGACGCCGAAGCCGTTGGCTTTGAAGCCGCATTCCCCCGCCTGGTGGAGGACGTGCTGGGTGAGGCGTTGGGGCCACGCTGGAGTGCCGCACTGCGCGCGGTGAAAAAGGCCGCGCCGGAGGAGGCCTGGACCTTTGATGGGTTGGGCGTGGCCCCGGCAGACGCAGACCCCTACATCCGCGCGTCCTGCGCCGCGCAACACCTGTTTGATGCCGGCGGGTACCTCAAGGACGCCGGCCTGCGGGGTGACGTCATCACCTCCCTTTACAAACATGCGTACAAGCACACCTCCACCGCGTTCCGCCCGGAGGCCAAGGACGTGCTGGAGGGCCTGCTGGCCCGCGGCGTCCACGTCTACGTGGTGACCAACGCCGCCACGGATGTTGCGGCCCGCAAACTGGATGAGCTGGGCCCCAAGGGCCGGGACCGCATCCACGTCCTTGGGGACGCCCGCAAGTTCCTCATTGGCCCGCCGCGTTCGCCGGATGCCCGCCTGGATGCCGTGCCACCCACGCAAAAGGTCAAGGGCCTCTCCCGTCCCATCCAGTTGCGGCGCGGCGCGTACGTGGATGCGCTGGGCCGCGTGTGGCGTGAGACCGGCGTGGCACCCAAGGACACCCTGGTGTGCGGGGACATCTATGAGCTGGACCTGGCGTTGCCTGCCGCCTTGGGCTGCAGCGTCCACATGGTCCTGCGCCCCACCACCCACGCCTATGAACGCACCGCCATCACCCAGCTGGGCGGCCGCGCCGCCTTGTCAGACGGGCTCAAGCCACTGCTCAACTGGTTGTGAGCCGCCCGGCGTTGCAGAGCGCTCCCATCGGTCAGCGGGCTGACGCCACGTCACAAAGACGCCGGGGGTGCCGCGCGCTATACAAGGCCCCATGCAGCTCTTTGCCCGCAACGCGCCCACGTTGTTCACACCAGAACGCGCGGAAAAAGAAGCGTCCCGTGCCCGCAAGATGGAGAACATGTACCACGTGGGGCAGGGCAAGGCCTGGGATGGCCGCACCGTCCTGCAGGAGGCCATGGCGCGGCACCCTGCGCCAGAGGGCGGGGAGCGCATCCCAAAGCGCGAAAGGGAAGCGTTGGCCAAGGTGTTTGCCATGCTCATGTGGGGTGAGCTGGCCGCGTGGCGTGTGGCCGCCCAACAGGCAGACCTGCTGGAGGATTATGAGGCGCGCCTGGCTGCCACCGGGCAGGCCCACGACGAGGCCCGCCACTATTACGTGATGCATGACTACCTCATGACGCTGGGCGTGGAGGTGCCGCCGCTGGACAAACATTCGCGCACGTTCCTCAATGCCTGCCTCTCCGCTCCGCTGCCCATCCAAAAAGTGGTGGGCATGCAAATGTTGGTGGAGGTCATTGCGTTGACCATCTTCAAGATGGTGCGGGAGATGAACGTGGACCCCGCCCTCACCGAGGTGCTGGCGTATTTTGAAAAGGATGAGGCCCGCCACGTGGGCTTTGGCGTGCAGGTGGCGCCCGGACTTGTGCGCCAGCTGGGGCCCATTGGCCGCGCGCGCCTGGTGGCGTTTGAGGCGCGCGTGTTGCTGGCCATGTTGCTGGCGCTCAAGAACCTGGAGCCGGACCTGCGGTTGGTGGGCGGGGACCCCCGGCTGCTGCTGGAAGAAGGCGCGCGCCGGTTTGGGGCCATTGTGGAGGACTACCGGGCTGAGGTGGGACAAACGTCCATGGAAGGCCAGCTGCTCACCCGCCTGTTTGAAGCGGTCATGGACGGTGTTTTTCCCAAGGATCTCACACTGTCCATGCCGGCGCGGGTCAAGGCCGCGTTTTCTGCGCTGTCCCGCACGTCGTCGGCGGGGTGACCAGAGCGTCACCCCAGGCACCCCTGCCGCCTACACCGCGGGGGCCAAAGACTTGCCCCCACTGTTTGCCACCCCTATGGTCCGGCACGTGCCAATGCGGCACAGAACACGTGTTGTGCAGCCGGGCGGGGGCCCACGTGGTGTGAGGTTGTGGCGTCCATGATCACGGGCTTCAACCACAACATCAAATACAAGAACCGCATCTACCACGTGCAAACCGAGGACAGCGGGTTGAAGAACCCGCACATCATCACCCACCTGTTTGTGGGCGGGAACATCATTGCCACCAAAAAGGCGGACTACACCCACCTGGTGGCCAGCACCCCGCCGGAGAAACTCGGTGATGCCATTCGCGCCATGATGGAGGAGCAGCACAAGACGCTGCTGCGCACGCTCATCCATGGCAAGTTTGACAACGCCCTCAACGCGGAAAACGCGCACCACCTGGACGGCCCCGCGCCACTCAACGTGAGCGCCGAGGTCCTGGCCCAGACCGGTGGCAGCGGCAACAAGACCTCTGCGCCGGCGCCAGCGCCGCCCACCATGCCGCGTCCCATGCCTGCGGTGTTCCCTCCCTCCACCGCCGCACGCACCAGCGCGCCCGCGCCGTTGGACCTGGCGGCGGCCGCCGCCGCAAGCATCATGGGCGGCACCCCCGCACCTTCGCCCCGTCCCACGCCGGTGGCCATGCCCGCCCCGGTGAGCCTGCCGGCAGAAAGTTCCCTGGCGCCGGAAGTCCTGGCTGCGCGCGCGCTCAAGGAGAAGCCGGCTGAAAAGCCGGTGAGCCCCGCGGACACCATCTTTGGCGAGGACCTCATCAGCGAGAAGAGCCTGGACGAGGTCATCCTGAGCTACCTGGCGGATGAGCTGGAGTAGCCGCCCCGTGCCGTTGGCCTGACTTGTGGCGTTGGGGGCTGCACGGTAAACGTCCCGCGCGTGTCACCGTGGGCGGGGTTGCCGCAGCGTGACGCGCCAGACACCGCCACTCCAGGAGCACCGTCATGCCTCAATTTGTCTTCACCATGCGGGACCTTCGCAAGGTGTACCCGCCCAACATTGAGGTGCTCAAAGGCATCTATCTGAACTTCCTGCCCGGCGCCAAGATTGGCGTGTTGGGCCACAACGGTGCGGGCAAGTCCACCCTGCTCAAGATCATGGCGGGCGTGGACAAGGATTTCCTGGGTGATGCCAAGGCGGGTGACGGCGTCACCGTGGGCTACCTGTCACAGGAGCCGCAGCTGGACCCCAGCTTGTCGGTGGTGGGGAACGTGGAGCTGGCGGTCAAAGAAATCAAAGGGCTGCTGCAAAAGTTCGACGAGGTGAACATGAAACTCGGCGAACCCATGAGCGATGAGGAGATGGAGAAGACGCTGGCGCTGCAGGGCCGGCTGCAGGAGCAGATTGACGCCAAGGGCGCCTGGGAGATTGACCGCACCCTGGAAATTGCCATGGATGCGTTGCGCTGCCCGCCGCCCGATGCGGATGTCACCAAGCTCTCCGGTGGTGAAAAACGCCGCGTGGCCCTGTGCCGCATCCTGTTGGAGAAGCCGGACCTGTTGCTGTTGGATGAACCCACCAACCACCTGGACGCCGAGAGCGTGGCGTGGCTGGAGCGCCACCTCAAGGAATACCCAGGCACCGTGGTGGCCATCACCCATGACCGCTACTTCCTGGACAACGTGGCCGAATGGATCCTGGAGCTGGACCGCGGCTCGGGCATCCCGTGGCACGGCAACTATTCGTCCTGGTTGGACCAGAAGCGGAAACGCCTGGCCCAGGAAGAAAAGACCGAGAGCGCCCACCAGAAAACGCTGGAACGCGAACTGGAATGGGTGCGCCTGGCCCCGCGTGCGCGCCAGGCCAAGGGCAAGGCCCGCCTCAAGGCGTATGAGGAGCTGCTGGCCCAAGGCAATGACGTCAAAAAACAGCAGGAGATTGAAATTTTCATCCCGCCGGGACCCCGGTTGGGTGATGACGTGGTGGTGGCCGAAGGGTTGTCCAAGTCCTTTGGCGAACGCCTGCTGTTTGACAACCTCACCTTCCGCCTGCCGCCGGCGGGCATTGTGGGGGTCATTGGCCCCAACGGCGCGGGCAAGACCACGCTGTTCCGCATGATTGCCGGCGAGGAGAAGCCGGATGGCGGCAGCCTGAAAGTGGGCAGCACCGTGCAGCTGGCGTACGTCAACCAGTCCCGGGACTCCCTCAATGGTGACGCCAGCGTCTGGCAGGAAATCTCCGAGGGCCGTGCCGAGGTGGACCTGGGCAAGCGCAAGGTGAACAGCCGCGCGTATTGCAGCTGGTTCAACTTCAAGGGCCAGGACCAGCAGAAGAAGGTTGGCGAACTTTCCGGTGGCGAGCGCAACCGGGTCCACCTGGCCAAGCTGCTCAAGAGCGGCGGCAACCTGTTGCTGCTGGATGAGCCCACCAACGACCTGGACGTGGACACGCTGCGGGCGCTGGAAGACGCGGTGCTTGGGTTTGCCGGTTGCGCAGTCATCATCAGCCATGACCGCTGGTTTCTGGACCGCGTGGCCACGCACATCCTGGCGTTTGAGGGTGACTCCACGGCGGTGTGGTTTGAAGGCAACTACCAGGACTATGAGGCGGACCGGCGCAAGCGCCTGGGATCCGCGGCGGACCAGCCCCACCGCATCAAGTACCGGCCGCTGGTGCGCAAATGAGATTTGGCTTTGGCCGCAACTGGGCGGCCTATGCCAAAGACGTTGGACCGCAACACCTGGAAGAAGCCGGCGCCTCCCTCCGCGCGTTTTTGGGGCCGGACCACGCAGTGTTGCGTGGGGCGCGCGTGTTGGATGTGGGATGCGGCAGCGGCCTGTTCAGTGCGGCCATGGCCCTGCAGGGTGCCCGTGAGGTGGTGGCCCTGGACGTGGACCCCCACAGCGTGAGCACCACAACAACGCTGCTGGCGCGCCTGGCGCCGGGGACCACGGTCACCGTTCAACAGGGCTCCATCCTGGATGCCGCGCTTCTGGCATCCCTGGGGCAGTTTGACTTCATCTACGCCTGGGGAAGCCTGCACCACACCGGAGACATGTGGGCTGCCGTGCGCAACACGCTGGGCCTGCTGGCCCCGGGTGGGATGGTGTGGATGGCGCTGTACAACCGGACCGCCACCACCCCGGCGTGGACGCGCGTCAAACAGCTCTACAACCTCAGCCCCGCGCCGGTGCAAACCGCCATGACCGCTGGGTGGTTTGGCGCACGCGCCATGGTGCGCGCCGCGCGCGGAAAAGATCCGGTGCGCGTGGAACGGGGCATGCACCTGTGGACGGACGCGCGGGACTGGTTGGGCGGCTACCCGTATGAGGCCGCCACCGCCGAGGACGTCATTGCCCGCGTGCGCGCGTTGGGCTTCACGCTGGTGCGGGACCAACGCACCACCACGTTGGGGTGCAACGGGTTTTTGTTCTCCCGTTCGCGGTAGCCCCGGTCCTTGGTTGGCCGGCATCACCAGGCAGTGCTCCAGTCCAAGTCCCCGGACGCCTTCAACCCGTCCACCAGGCGGGCAACGCTGAGATTGTACCGGGTCCTGGAGAACACAGCGTCTCGGGTGACCCGCGTCCGTTGGGACAGGTTGGTGGCCCGCCGCAGCGCCCCGGCGTGAAACAGCACCGTCTTGTCGTTCAGGCTCACATCCCGCACCACACCCACCCGTCTGGCCATGCCCCCCCGGCCCGGTGCAGCCGGGCACACTCCCGCGGGGGGATTTGGCGTGGAGTGTCATTTTGCGTTGTTTTGACGCGGAGAAACCACATTGGCCCACGGTGTGATCTGGTGCGCCGCGCTTTAGCATGACGCTTGCTGAGCAAGCGTGCAGCGTGGGTTTGGCCCATGCGTCTTGCACAGCGCGCAGGGGAGGCAGCTCATGGTGTCCGGATGGTTGGGCGTGTTGACGGCGGCGGTGGTTGCAGCCGGTTGTGCGCGGCAGGGGCCGCAGGTTCGCAGCGGGGAAGCGCCCGAGCCGGATGGTGACCGGGTCATCTCCTATGACGTGGACGTGCTGGAAGATGACAGCCGTTGCGGCGCGCGGGTGCCGTACAAGGAGAGCAAGGAAGTCCTCATTGCCCAATGGCACACCGACCGTGACGTCACGCTGTATGCGCGTGGCGGGCTGTTTGAGACGGATGTGTCCCTGGATGACGCCAACCGCTACCGCTATGACGGCACCGGCGGCCCGTGCATCCCCGGCAGCTGGGTGGACGGCTGGCTCAACAAACAGGAGGGCGAGGCCACGCTGTACTGCCGCAAGGTGGACTGCGAGGTCTACATCTACAACAAGGCGCGCCGCAGCGTTCCGGATGCGGGACCGCCAACGCCGTGACTTGCCAGCCTGGCGGCGGCTGACGGCAGACTGCGCGCATGGGACAAGTGCTGGGCGCGGTGCTGGGGCTGGTGATTGGAGCTGCGCTGTTGCGGGTGGTGCCGTCCCTGGGCGTGCTGGCGTTGGGAATGTTGGCAACCGTGGTGCTGTTGGGCGTGCTGCTGTCTGCGTATTGGGACGCCACCGCAAAACACCGCGCCGCCCGCTGGGGGCTGTTGGGCACCGTGGTGACCGGCGTGCTGTTGGAGGCCACCGTGATGTTGGATGGACTCCCCCATGACACGTGCCGCGCGGTCATGGTGGCCCTGGGAGAATCCCACCAGGGCGGTTGGATCAGCCTGCCGTGCCTGTCCTTGCTGTTGGTACTCCCGTGCCTGGTGCTCACCTCCCTGCTGGGGCAGATGTTGGCCAGCCTTGTCAGGCGCAAGACGTCACCCTAAACCCCTCACCATGGCTTCCTCCTCCCAGCACGTGGTGTTCATCAGCGGTGCTTCTGCCGGCATTGGCCTGGCCACCGCGCGGCGGTTTGCCCAGGACGGTGCACGCCTGGTCCTGTTGGCGCGGCGGGAGGACCGCCTGCGGGCGCTGGCCGCAGAATTGGGCGTGCCCTGCCACATCCTGGTGGCGGATGTGCAGGACACCGCGGGCCTGGTGGCGGCGGTGGCCTCCCTTCCGCCCCCGTTTTGTGACGTCACCATCCTGCTCAACAACGCGGGGTTGGCCTGGGGAATGGCGCCCGCGCAGCAGGCCAGCTGGACCCATTGGGACGCCATGATGAAGACCAACATGGTGGGCCTGGTGGCGCTCACCCATGCGCTGTTGCCGGGCATGGTGAAACGCAACGCGGGTCACATCATCAACCTGGGCAGCGTGGCCGGCACCTACCCCTATCCCGGCGGCAATGTGTACGGGGCCACCAAGGCGTTTGTGCACCAGTTCTCACTCAACCTGCGCAGTGATGTGCTGGGCACACGCGTGCGCGTCACCAACATTGAGCCGGGGATGGTGGAGACGGAGTTCTCCCTGGTGCGGTTTGATGGTGACGCGCAAAAGGCCAAGGCCGTCTACACCGGGATGGTGCCGCTGAGTCCGGAGGACGTGGCAGACGCCATCCATTGGACCGCCACGCGTCCGGGTCACGTCAACATCAACACCGTGGAGTTGATGCCGGTGCAGCAGGCGTTTGGGGCGTTTGCCATCAAACGGGACCTGTGAGGATCACAGCGTGATGCGGTCTTTTCGGGACGTGCTGAGCGGGGTGAGTGCCTTGGACCGGGCGCTGTTGGACCGCGCGCGCAGGGATGCCACGTGGGAAGCCCTCAACCAGCAGGTGCCCGTGACGGAGCTGCTTCCGCCCGCCGCATCAGCCGCAGCAGCAGTCCCGTGGTCACGCGCTGGCTGGGCGGCGGTGGATGCCGCAGCGCCAACGCCGTTGGTGGACGCGGCCTTGGCGGCGGTGGCGCTGGTGCGCGGGGATGGATGGCCGGCCGTGTTTGCCTGGATGTTGGATGCACCCTGGCGCGTCTTGCAGTGCGCGGTGGCGGGTGCCGCGGTGACGTCGGCGCTGGGGGAGAAGTTGCATATCCTTCCGCGCGTCTGGGCCCACGGGGTGACTGCCACGGCGCAACAAGGGTGGCCGCCGCACCAGGATGAACGCACCCTGGGACGCCTTCCAGGTGGCGCGCCCGCACGGCTCACCGCGTGGTTGGCGTTGACCGCCGCCACGCTGGACAACGGGTGTGTCCACCTCATTCCCAACCACGTGGCCCCGGACGTCACCGGTCGGTTTGCCGTGGCGCCATCGTTCACCGCGGATGATGTGGCCCACCTCCTCCACCACGTGCGCGCCCTGCCCGCCGCGCCGGGGACGTTGCTGTTGTGGGAACCCACGGTGGTGCACTGGGGCGGGCAGCGCACGCGGGAGGATGCTCCGGAACGCTGGGCGCTCTCTGCCGAACTGATGCACCAGGACGCCACACCCGCCAGCGTGGATGTTCCGTTGTTGGACCGCGTGACCTTGCCCACCCTGGCGCAACGCCGCGCGGTGGTGGCCCAGAGCCTCACGGTGTTTGCGGCGCCGGAGCGCGAGCCACACGCCGCCGCACTCCACGCATTGGCCAGCCGCCTGGCGTGAGATGGCCGTTGTTGAACCACCCTCGGCGGGTGGTCTCAGAACATGGTGTCGCGGCTTTTGACCTCGTCATCCTCGGGGACCCACTGCATCACGTCCCAATGCTCCACAATGCGTCCCTGCGCATCCAGGCGGAACCAGTCCATGGATGCACGGCCCTTGCCGCCTTTGGCCGAAAGGTGGTGGACGTGCACCACCACAAAGTCCTCCTCGGCAACCACACGTTAGACCACCGTCTTCTTGTCGCGGTCCAGGCGTTGACGTTCGGCATCCCAACGGTCCGCTGCGGCCACGGAGAAGCCGACCACCAAAAGCACCAGCAGCATCCTCATCTTCATGGCAACCGCCCCGCTCACCGGGTGACCACCACCGCCCGGCGGTCCATGTCCGGGTACACCAGGACGGGGTTGCCTTGGGCGTCCAGCTCCATGTCCAGGCACATGCCCACGTAACTGCGGAAACAGCCGCCCACGCCATCTCCCTCTGTGCCGCGGTCCATGGCGGTGATGACGCTGCCGCCATTGCGGTAGCGCAGCAGCCGCACGTGCGCGGTGGTGCCGGTGGAATAGGTGTAGGCCACCAGCGGGTCATCCTGCGCATCCAGCCGCAACACCGGATAGAAGCCGGTCACGCCCGTTTGCACCTGGTCCAACGTGGCCTTGCCCCACAAGATGCCCCCATCCACCGGAGCAACGCGTATGGCCACGCGCAGCGCGTTGCGGGTGGCGTCCCGGTAGGCAATGTGGACACGTCCAATGCTGTCAAAGTCCAACGACGGGTAGGTGGACGCGCCAAGGTTGGGTTCCACCTGGCGCACGTCCCACGTGTTGAGCCCGGTGCGTATGGCCAGTTTCAACGCCAGCGAGGTGTTCTCACTGTCAAAGAATGCAATGTGCGGCACACCGTCTGCGCTGAAGCGCAACGAAGGATCCTTGCCGCCAAAGCCGTCCACCTGTTCGTTGTCCCAGGCGCCCGGCCCGCCGCGCACGTAATAGAGCGAAAGTCCTGATGTGGCGATGTGGAGCTGGAGGTCCACACCCGGCGTGCCCCGCACCACCAGGTCGTTGTCGCTGCCGTTGTTGTTGAGCCCCACGTCATGTTTGTCCCAGGTCCCCGCCGGCAACAACGTGGCGTAACGCAGCCCCACACTGCCGCCACCACTGTACGCAATGTGCGGGGTGTCCAGGATGTCCAGCGCCAAAGACGGGTCCTGGCCCACCAGCGTGCCCTGGTCCACGGCCTGCTTCACCCACATGGCTCCGTCGTGGAACGCGTACCACAGCGTGCCCAACTGGCTGCCGTCTTCCTCGTAGTACACCACATGCACGCGGCCCTGGCTGTCCAGCGCCATGGAAAGGCCTTCACCCATCCACCCGCCGGTTCCCATCACGCGCGCGGCCACCGTGTCCACGCTGATGCTGCAACACCCCGCGCCGCACGGCTGCAATCCATCCGCGCATTGACACAGCGCCGTGGTGGCGGTGTCACACACCCCGGAAAAGCCGCACGTTGAGTCATCCATGCAGCCGGGCAGACACTGCGCGTACAAACACACCAGGCCCGCACCGCACGCGCACCCGCCATCCGGGTCCACCGCCGCGTCCATCCCCGCCGAATCCACCGGCCCCGCCGCGTCTGAAGGGCCCGCGGCGTCCATCCCCACCGCCGCATCCCGCGGTCCAGCGTCCAGCCGCACCGCCGCATCCATGCCTGTTGCCGCGTCCCGGTTGCCCGCATCCCGGCCCGCATCGTTGTGGCCGGCATCACCGTGGCCGCCGTCGTCTTCAGGGATGCTGCTGTCCGGCGGGAGGTTGGCATCCTGGGGCGCCTTGGACGCATCCACCTGGGTCACCGGGTCCTGGCACACGCCGTCAATACACTCGCGCCACCACAGGCAGTCTTCGGTGGTGACACAGTCTGTCTTGGTCCACAGCCCGCAGCCGGACCACGCCAACACCAACGCGCCAACAAGAATGCGGGACATGAAGGCCATGTTAGCAGCACCGCCGCATCATTGCAGGGTGCGCGTCACGCTGGTGACCACGCCCGGCTTGATGGTGACCGTGAACCGCGCCGAAAGGCGGTCCTCGTCATTGACCAGCTCCACCACGTGTTCTCCCGCCGCCACCAACATCTCGGCCACGGGGGTGAAGCGCCCGGTGTCCTTGCCGTCCAACAAGATGCGCGCCCAAGGACGGCTTTGCAGGGTGAGGCGTCCGGGGACCTGCGGCTCCGGCGCCACGGCGGGCGTCAGGGCCACCGGTGGACCGCTGCTGGCGGGTTCGCCGCGGGGAAGTGGCCTTCCCGCCGCAACCTTCACCACCCGCTCGGGTGCGCGCTGCAGCGTCACATCAAGGCGCGCGGGCGCGTTGGCCGGGATGACGCTTTGTTTCACCGTGCCGTGTCCCGGCAGGGACAACGTGATGTCCAGCGCCTTTTCCCCC
>Ga0154020_10001198_pt1 | contig 32075 bp, 28 predicted proteins | sample Klosneuvirus_201_FD_109709 | JGI IMG/M metagenome (GOLD analysis project Ga0154020, IMG submission 109709) | Active sludge microbial communities from wastewater, Klosterneuburg, Austria - Klosneuvirus_20160825_MG | ecosystem: Engineered > WWTP > Aerobic digester > Activated sludge | place...
GGTAACCCCGACATCGGCACGGAAGGACACGCGCGATCACGGAGGTGCAATCGCCGCGCCGATGGACCACCGTGTGTATCGCCCGGCGGGGGCAGGCACTTGTTGGGTGCCGGCACGCAATCGGGGCGGGAGTGCTCTCGCGGGTCGAGGCGCCAGATGGGCGAGGCCTGTCCCCCAACAAGGGCGTCGCGCACGAGTGGCGGGTTGAACTCCTCGACGCTAAAGCAAGCCGCCCCCGTGCCCGGTCTGGCTGCGGGCCGGGGTGGGCTGGGCGCTCGAAGCACGGACGGCCTGGGGCGGGTCCTGGCTCTGGACGCACGGAGTATCTCAGAGTGGCTTACGACCGGGGGGAGCCGAGCGCGACGAAGGTCGGAGAGCGATAACCATGAGGGGTCAGGAGGGCGGGCGGTGCTGATGGAGGCTGTGCGAGGTGTGCGTGTTCTCACTCAATTGGGCACCCGGGGCGTGCTTCGGGCTGCCACGGTCGGGGGACGTGCCGATGTCTTTCGAATGGCACGTGTGCTGATCGCGGACGACATGCCGATCTTCCGTGAGCCGATCGAGGCGGTGCTGCGCGCGGAGGGGTACGAGACCGCGACCGCCTCCAACGGGCACGAGGTGCTTGTTGCGATGGCGGCCGCCAGACCGGCGCTGGTGCTGCTCGACCTGGGAATGCCGGTCATGGACGGCCTTGCCTGCTTGCACGCGATTCGTGAGGACCAGAGCCTGAAGCAGACGCCGGTCATCGTGCTTTCGGCGGAGTCGGACCGGACGCGGGTGATCGAGGCGGTACGGCTGGGGATCAGCGGCTACATCCTCAAGTCGGGCTTCTCGCTCACTGCGATGCTGGAAAAGGTCCGGGCGACGCTCGGGCATGCGGAGGCAAAGAACGCCGCGCCCCCTGTGCCCCCCGTCACCGCGCCGAGCGCGGCCGCTGTTCCGGTGGGCCCTGCGGCCTCGGCAGGCGAGGGCGGTGGCGCTGCGGCTGCGGCGCTGGCGGCCAAGCCTGTGGAGAAGGGGCCGTCGGGGACCATGTCGGGCGCGGAGCGGGAGAACCTTCTCGCGCCGGACGTGAAGTCACTCAGGCCGATCCTGGCGCGATCGGAGTTGATGGAGAGGTTGAAGTCGTGCGACGAGCTCAAGGGCTTCTCGCCGACGGTCTCTCAGGTTCTCAAGCTCACGGCGAGTTCGCAATCCTCTCTTGACGCTGTGTCCAAGGCCGTGAGGCAGGACCAGGCGATGGCGCTCAAGATCCTGAAGGTCGCGAACTCGTCGGTGTATTCGCGGGGGGATCGGGTTGACACGGTCCACAAGGCGATCCTGCGGATCGGGATGGAGAACATCCGCCAGACGGTTCTCAACATCGGCGTCGTCGAGAGGTTCAGCTCGGCGGCGTTCAAGGAGCACCTCTGCACGGCCCAGTTCTGGGAGCACTCGATCGCCTGCGGGATCATCGCGGCGGAGATCGCCCACGCGATCGACGGCTCGGAGGCGGACTCGGCCTTTACAAGCGGGTTGCTGCATGACCTTGGCCGGGTCGTGCTGGCGGAGGTGCTCGGGGACATGTACGTTCGTGTGATCGAGACGGCCCGCCGCTTGGGTGCACCGCTGGAGGTGGTCGAGACCCGCTTGGTGCTGCTGAATCACGCCGATGTCATGGACAGGCTGCTGAACGCCTGGAAGTTCTCGAAGCACCTCATAGACCCGATCATGTATCATCATCTCTCCGTAGGAAACGTCCGTGGCGTCGCGCCGACGCGGGCGGCGGAGATCCTGAGGCTGGGGCTGGCCAACCGGATCGCCCACGCCCTGCTCCTGGGGAACAGCGGCAACGAGACGATCTATCCCACCGAGGAGCACTGTCGGGCTCTGGACATCCCCACCGGTCTCATCCGCAAGATCGAGGAGTCTGCGCGGCAGCAGACAGACGACACCAAGTTCGCGCTGATGTCGCACACGACGGGGAATGCCTGGCCACGTCGGTCCGACGAACTCCGGGCGAAACTGACCTCGCCGTTCAGGCCGCTGTACGTCAGCGCCGCGCCGGAGATCGATGCCTTCCGCATCTTCATCGGCGAACTCGCGGGTCCTCGCAGCGAGGAGCCGCCAAACCTCGCGGTTGTGCATATCGCGTCCGCCAAGGAGCGGGGGCTGCTTGGTGAGCGGCTCATCGCCGCCGAGCGAGAGGCGGGCACCCAGCCCCTGCCGGTGCTCATGCTCTCTCCGGCGGGTCAGGCCACGCTCGAGGACGGCGTGATCGCCGGCCGAGGCTGCGCCTCGCTGGCCACGCCGGTCGCTGTGCAGCGGGTTGTCGCGGCGATTGAGTCGCTCCTGGGTGGCGCGAGCGGGCGAGCGGCGGCGTAGCCGGGCAACAGGGCACAGGTCGGCAAGAAGTGCGTGCCGGGGCGGGTTCATGTCCCCGCGTTGCCGCGATCGGTCTCAAGCGACCCGCGGGACCCGAACCACTTCCGCCCCAGCCACAACGAAACGCTGACCAGCCCGATGAGCACCGGGACCTCCACCAGCGGGCCGACGACGGTGGCGAACGCCGCGCCCGAGGTGATGCCGAAGACCGAGATCGCGACCGCGATGGCGAGTTCGAAGTTGTTGCCGCTGGCTGTAAAGGCGAGCGTCGCGGAGCGCTGGTAGTCCGCGCCCACGCGCTTGGCCATTAAGAACGACGTGAAGAACATGATGACGAAGTAGAGCACCAGGGGCATGGCGATCCGCAGGATGTCCAGCGGCACGGCCCCCGCACCGACGATCCGATCGCCCTTGAGGCTGAACATCACGACGATCGTGAACAGCAGCGCCACGAGCGTCACGGGGGCGATGCGCGGCAGAAAGCGCTGCGTGTACCACGCGTTGCCCTTGATGGGCCGCAGGATGAAGCGAGTGAGCATCCCCGCGAAGAACGGGATTCCCAGGTAGATAAGGACGCTGTTGAAGATGCTCGCCATGCTCACGTCGACCTCGACGCCCCTGAGACCCACTAGCGGCGGGAGCCAGGTCATGAAGACCCAGGCATACACGCCGAAGAACAGCACTTGGAAGATGCTGTTGAACGCGACCAGACCCGCGGCGTATTCGGCGCTGCCCCTGGCCAGGTCGTTCCACACCAGCACCATCGCGATGCAGCGGGCCAGCCCCACCATGATGAGACCGAGCATGTACTCGGGCTTGTCGTGCAGGAAGACGGCGGCGAGAGCGAACATCAGCACCGGTCCCACCACCCAGTTCTGGATGAGCGAGAGCGCAAGGACCTTCCAGTCCTTGAAGATGCGGGGTAGTTCCTCGTAGCGCACCTTGGCCAGCGGCGGGTACATCATGAGGATGAGGCCGATGGCGATGGGGATGTTGGTCGTGCCGACGGTGACGCTCTGGACCGCCTCACGCACGCCGGGGACGAGCCGCCCGATCGCCACGCCCAGAGCCATAGCGAGGAAGATCCAGAGCGTGAGGTAGCGGTCGAGGAAGGAAAGCCGCCCGGGGTGTGCGGCGGGGCACGCAGCACCGGGCGGGGCGGCCTGGACCGTGGGCGTGGTCGGTGGCGTGGTGGGGTTGTCCGTCATGACTCATCGCTTCCGGGCAGAGATGTCGAGGCTCGTGATGAAGTCGCTCGGCGTTGTGCCCGCGGGCAGCGATTGCACGATCTTGCGGTAGAGCGGGTCCTCCCAGTTGGTCATGGCCTCGATGTACCTCGGCTTGGGCGTGAGCGTGATGTCGCTCAGACCGGCGGCGGTCATCTGCGCCCTGGTCTCCTCGACGAGCACCGCGCCCGCGATGCAGCCCACGAGCGCCTCAACGTCCTCACGCACCGACTCGGGCAGAGGTCGCAGGAGCGCGAGATCCGAGACAGCGACGCGGCCGCCGGGCTTCAAGGCTCGGGCGACCTCGTGCCAGACCCGGGGCTTGTCGGGCGAGAGGTTGAGCACGCAGTTGGAGATCACCACGTCCGCGCTCGCATCGGCCACGGGCAGGTTCTCGATCTCGCCGAGTCGGAACTCGACGTTGTTGAGCCCGGATTGAGCCGTGTAGGAGGCGAGGTTCCCGCGTGCCTTGGTCACCATGTCGGGCGTCATGTCCACGCCGATGACGCGACCGGTCGCGCCGACCTTGGGCCCGGCGACGAAGCAGTCAAAGCCGCCCCCCGCGCCGAGGTCCAGGACGACCTCCCCGGGGGCGAGCGACGCGATGGCCGTGGGATTGCCGCAGGACAAACCCATGTTGGCGCTCTCGGGCGTCGCAGCCAGGTCGCCTTTGGAGTACCCGATCGCGGCGGCGAGCTGCTCGGGTGAGAATGTCGCCGGGCCACAGCACCCGCCACCTGAGGGCGATCCGGCACCGCAGCAGGCGGACTTGGTCGCCGCGGTCGCCGACTGGGCCGCCGACCACGAGCCGCTCCGGGCGATCTTGGAGTAACCCTCCCGGACCTGCTCGCGCACGGCGTCGTCGCGAGCGGCGTCCGAAGGCAAGGGGGCCGCGGCCTTGGGTCCGCCGCAGCAGTCCGGGCCGCAGCACGATGTGTTCTTCTGGGTGCTCATGTGCATCTCCTGTGTGGTTGTGCCGACGGCGATTCCAACCGGGAAGAGCGCCTCGGGCAGGGTTTCAACAAAGGCACGGATCTCGTCACGGACTCGTCTGTAGTGCGACATCGCCTCGTCATCACTCGTGGCGTTCCTGGACAGTCGCGGCGGGTCGTCGAAGCCGACATGCACGACGCGTGCGCCGGGAATGACCGGGCAGGCCTCGTGGGCCGCGTCGCAGACGGTCACCACCACGTCAAGAGTGACGCCGATGTCCTCCGGGCGCTTGGACGCATGCCCTGAAATATCGATGCCGACCTCTCGCATGGCTCGCACCGCGAGCGGATTCAGGCCGTGCGGGTTGGTCCCGGCGGAGTACGCGTCCATCAGGTCGGCCCTGAGCGCCCGGGCCCAGCCCTCGGCCATCTGGCTGCGGCATGAGTTGCCGGTGCACAGGAACAGGACGCGGGGGGTGGGCTTACTGGCGGGCACAGCACCCTGCCTTTCCCGAGCGGCCGGCGTCCGAGGGGCAGCACTGCTCGAGCGCGTCCGCGAGCTTTCGAAGTGTGCCGCAAATCTCGGCGTATCGAACCGAGTACAGAACGGTGCGTCCTTGCTTTGTGGAATGGAGCAATCCGGTCCGCTCGAGCAGTTGGAGGTGTCTTGAGACCACGGAAAGGTCCACATTGCAGCACTCGGCGATCTCGCCGACGGCGCAGGCCCTGCCGCACTTTGCCAGGCACCCCAGGAGCAGGGCCCGCGTGGGGTCGCACCACGCCTTGAACCACTCCGGGTCCAGGAGCGCGTCGACCGGGCGGCAGCATGCGGCGGCCTGCTTGGGAGTCCGGGGTGGTGACTTGCGTACTTGCGTCATGGTGCAAGTATAGCCGTCGGCGGTGCGGTGTCAAGCTCGGGCGCACTTGGAGGCGTCCCGCAGCTTGTCCATTCCGGGATGGAGCAACTCCTAGAATGATTCTAAAATGAGTCGGGCGATTGATGTTGGTCGCTCGGCAGCCCCGCCGCCGCTCGCGACGGCTCGGAAAGGAAGCACCGATGACGACCCAGAGCAAGTGCCCGTTCGGTCATTCAGCCGGCCTCGGCGCGACGAATCGTGACTGGTGGCCCGATCAGCTCGACCTCCGCGTGCTGCACCAGCATTCGGGCAAGGAAGACCCGATGGGCGATGGGTTTGACTACGCCGCGGAGTTCAAGGCACTGGACCTGGCGGCGGTGAAGCGTGACCTGACTGCCCTGATGACGCAGTCGCAGTCCTGGTGGCCGGCGGACTTCGGGCACTATGGCCCGCTGTTCATCCGCATGGCGTGGCACAGCGCGGGGACCTATCGCACGGGGGACGGGCGCGGCGGCGGGGGCAACGGCTCTCAGCGGTTCGCGCCGCTCAACAGTTGGCCCGACAACGTGAACCTGGACAAGGCGCGGCGGCTGCTGTGGCCCGTGAAGCAGAAGTACGGGCGCAGTCTCTCCTGGGCCGACCTGATGATCCTCGCGGGAAATGTCGCCCTGGAGAGCATGGGGTTCAAGACCTTTGGCTTCGCCGGCGGGAGAGAGGACATCTGGGAGCCGGAACTGGACATCTACTGGGGCGCGGAGGACACGTGGCTGGGCGACAAGCGGTACACGGGCGATCGCGACCTTGAGAACCCGCTCGCGGCTGTTCAGATGGGCCTCATCTACGTGAACCCCGAGGGCCCAAACGGCAACCCGGACCCGCTCGCGGCGGCGCGCGACATCCGCGAGACCTTTGCCCGAATGGCGATGAATGACGAGGAGACCGTGGCGCTGATCGCCGGCGGGCACACGTTTGGCAAGTGCCACGGTGCGGGCGACCCCAAGCTGGTGGGCGCAGAACCCGAAGCCGCGGACGTGGCCGAACAGGGTCTGGGATGGCGGAGTGCGCACGGCACGGGCAAGGGTGGCGACACCATCACCAGCGGGCTTGAGGTGACATGGACCACAACACCCACGAGGTGGAGCACGAACTTCTTCTGGAACCTCTTCGGGTATGAGTGGGAGCTGACCAGGAGCCCCGCGGGCGCCCACCAGTGGCGGCCCAAGGGCGGTGCCGGCGCGAACTCCGTGCCCGACGCTCACGACTCCTCCAAGCGGCACTCGCCCGCGATGCTGACGACCGATCTCGCGCTGCGCTTTGACCCGGCCTACGAGAAAGTGTCCCGCCGCTTCATGGAGAACCCCGACCAGTTCGCGGACGCGTTCGCCCGGGCGTGGTTCAAGCTGACCCACCGCGACATGGGTCCCAGGGCCCGGTACCTGGGGCCGGAAGTGCCCGAGGAGACGCTGCTCTGGCAGGACCCGATTCCCGAGGTGAACCACCCGCTGGTCGACGCGAGCGATGTCGCCGCGCTGGGGGCGAAGGCGCTCTCGTCGGGCCTCTCGGTGGCGGAGCTGGTGACCGTTGCGTGGGCGTCGGCGTCGACGTTCCGGGGCTCGGACAAGCGCGGCGGCGCGAACGGCGCCCGGGTTCGGCTCTCGCCCCAGAAGGACTGGGACGTCAATCAGCCGGCGCAACTTGCGAAGGTGCTGAAGGTGCTGGAGGGCATCCAGCGAGAGTTCAACGCGGGTGCCAAAGGCGGAAAGCGAGTCTCTCTCGCGGACCTGATCGTGCTCGCGGGCGGGGCTGCGATCGAGCACGCCGCGAAGCAGGCGGGGGTGGGCGTGACCGTGCCATTCACGCCGGGCCGGATGGACGCGAGCGCGGAGCAGACGGACGAAGCGTCGTTCGCGGTTCTGGAGCCGCAGGCGGACGGGTTCCGCAACTACCAGAAGCGTCAGTTCAGCGTGCCCCCCGAGCACATGTTGGTGGATCGGGCGCAGCTCCTGACGCTTTCGGCTCCGCAGATGACCGTGCTCGTGGGCGGGCTCCGTGTGCTGGGGGCAAACCACGGCGGCGCGCCGCACGGCGTCCTCACCCGCACGCCTGGCGCTCTCACCAGCGACTTCTTCGTGAACCTCCTCGACATGGGCACGCAGTGGGCGCCCTCGCCGGCCGACCCCGGGGTGTTCCGGGGCACGGACAGGTCCTCGGGGGCTCAGCGATGGACGGCGACGCGCGTGGACCTGGTCTTCGGCTCGAACTCGCAACTGCGGACCATCGCGGAGGTGTACGCCTGCGTGGACGCAAGGCAGAAGTTCGTCGCGGACTTCGTGGCGGCGTGGACCAAGGTGATGAATCTTGATCGCTTCGACCTCGCGTAGCTCACCGGGACGGCGCAGGTTCGAGGCCTCCCCGCGAGTCAGGATCCCTCAGATTCGCGAAGCTCCGGCCCTCCCCGGGCGTTCTCGGGCACGAAATACAATGGCGGGCTGGCCGTTGTGCCCGGGCGAAACCCAGGAGGCTTGCATGCGCACTCGATTGTCGCTCGCGGTGTTCGGTGCCCTCGTGCTGGCGGCGGGTGCCGCGAGCGCGCAGCCCGGTGGCGCGACGCCGGCGGCCGAGGTCAAGCCTGCGGGCTACAGGCTCGGGGCCGGGCCGTGGGCGGTGGGGAAGAAGTCGTTCACGCTGCGCGATGAGGCCCGCGAGAAGGACCTGCGCGTGGTGGTCCGGTTCCCGGACGTGCCCCCGGCGGCGGGCGAAGTGGCGGCCGGAGACGCCGTGAAGGCCGAGGCACCGAAGTTCCCGCTCGTGCTCTTCTCGCACGGCATGGGCGGTTCGGGCGAGGCCTTCCCCGAGCTCTCGGAGCATCTGGCAAGCCACGGGTACATCGTGGTTCACCCCACACACGAGGACTCTGTGTCGCTGCAGCGGGATCGGGGCGAGGCGGTGCGCGGAATTCTGCGTGACCCGAAGGCGTACAAAGGCCGCGTGGACCCGGTGGGCCGGGTGGACGATCTGAAGTTCCTCATGGATCAGGTCGGCGCCATGGAGCGGGAGTCCGGTATGCGCGGGCGCATCGACTTGGAGCGGATCGGCGTGGCGGGGCACTCCGCGGGAGCCATGACCACCCAGCTCATCATCGGGACCCGAGCCCGAGGTGTGCGGCTTGGCGGCGGAAGGGCCCTTGAACTCCACAACATCGGCGATGACCGCGTGGACGCCGCTGTTGTCATCAGCGGGCAGGGAACGACCACCCGCATGTTCACGGAGAAGTCGTGGGAGGGCATCAAGGTCCCGATGCTGGTGATCGCGGGCTCGAACGACACGACCCCGGCATCGGCGGAGACGCCCCAGAGCCGGCGCCACCCTTTCGAGTATTCACGCGGGGCCGCGGCGGGCGGGCCCCCGGCGTACTTGCTGTACATCCGGGGGGCGTACCACTCGTCCTACGCCGGCAAGCAGGCGGACTCGCCCGAGGAGGGGCGCATGATCGTCGATTGCACGCACGCGGCGACGCTGGCGCTGCTGGATGCCTGCCTGAAGGACGAGCCCGCCGCCCGGGAGTTCTTGAAGAGCGAGGCGGGCATCAGGGGGCTCAGCGGGGGTCGAGGCGAGTGGAGAACGAAGTAGGAACTGCGTGAGGCCCGCCTCGCAGATGGGCCTTGACACTCCCGGCGGGGACCGCTACATTGGGGTGATCACCCAACGCTGCTTGGTTGGTCACCCATGACACCCGCACAGGCAAAGTCCCGAGACCGCATTGTCGACGCCGCGATGGACCTGTTCGCCTACCAGGGCTACGGGCCGACCGGGCTCTCGGAAATCGCACGGAAGGCAGACGTCCAGCAGGGGTCGCTCTACCACTTTTTTCCGACCAAGGAAGAACTGCTGGCGGCTGTGCTGGAGCGGCGCAAGGTCCTGCTGTGGCCCCAGGTGCTCCAGCCGATCTGGGACAGCGTGGACGACCCCATCGAGCGGGTGTTCAAGCTCCTCGACCAGTACCGCCAGATGCTGCAGGTTACGGAGTTCAGCCACGGCTGCCCGATCGGAAACCTCGCGATCGAGCTCACGGAGAGCCACCCGAGCTCCCGGAGGCTGATCGCGGAGAACTTCACCAACTGGCTCCACGCGATCGAGCAGTGCTTTCACGAGGCGTCGCGGCGCCTGCCCGAGCAGGCGGACGCGAAGAGGCTCGCCATCTTTGTCCTGACGACGATGGAGGGCGCGGTGATGCTGGCGCGCACGTACCGGGACTTTCGCGCGTACGACGCCGCGGTCGCCTCGCTCCGGGAGTACATCGACGCGCTGATCGAGATGGAGACCAACTGGAACGCCGCTCGCGCTCCCGCGTCGGTGCGGTCGCCGCGCAAGCCTAGGAACTGAGAACGCAGCCGAAGGAGCAACCCGTGAGTGACGCAGCCGCCAGCGAGGCGAAGATGGTCGAGAACCTGAAGGCAAACACCGGCAAGTCGATCGAGGACTGGGTGAAGATCGCCGGGGCGACCGGTCTATCCAAGCACGGAGAGATTGTCGCGCACCTGAAGGGCGAGCACGCCCTGGGCCACGGCTACGCAAACCTGGTCGTGCACCGGCTGCTGAAGTCCGCCGCGAGCGATGCCGACGCGGGGGACCTGCTCGCATCGCAGTATGGAGGAGCCAAGGCGGGGCTGAGGCCCGTGTACGACACGCTCGCGAAGGCGGTGTCTTCCTTCGGGCCTGATGTCGAGTTGGCGGCGAAGAAGGCCTATGTCAGCGTGCGGGCGGCGAAACAGTTCGCGATTCTGCAGCCCTCCACCGCGATGCGGCTGGACGTGGGAATCAACCTGAAAGGGGAGCCCGCTGCCGGGCGGCTCGAGGCGTCCGGGAGTTTCAACGCGATGGTGTCGCACCGGGTGCGGGTGGGGGCGGCTGGCGAGGTGGACGCCGAGCTGGTGGGCTGGCTGCGCCGCGCGTACGACGCCGCACGCTGAGCGGGTCAAAGCCGCGCACAGAGCGGGTGATCCCCCGCGAGTTTGGAGTCGCACACATGAAGAGCAGCCGGGTGTCGGCGTTGGTGTTGTCGGGCGCGGTCGCGTTGGGGGCCGGCGCGGCGCGCGGTCAGCCGGAAGCCGAGAGCTACCGGGCGCACATGGCGGCGGCGGAAGCCTCCATGAGACTCTCCGAGCCCGCAGAGGCGCAGCGTTGGCTCCGCGCGGCGCCCGTTGAACTGCGAGGCTGGGAGTGGGGGCACCTCCACCGGCTGCTCGACCAGTCCCGCATCACGGCAGGGGACCTCGGGGCTGTCGTGATGTCCCTGGACTTGCACCCGGCGGGCACGGTGGCGGCGGTAGCGCTCGCTTCCGGAGAGGTGCTGCTCGTCAACCCGGCGGGAGGCAGCGTCTCTCGCCGCCTGCCGGGGCATCCGGGCGGCACGTTCTGCGCGAGGTTCAGCCCGGACGGGCGCCGGCTTGCAACCGGAGGCGTCGACCGCGTCGCGCGGGTCTGGAATCTCGAGACCGGCGCCGTCGAACTCGAGTTCAAGGACCACAAGTTTCCGGTGACGTTCGTGGTGTGGAACGCCGACGGCTCCGAGCTCTTCTCCTCGGCGTACTTCGTCGACCCGGCCACGCCCATCGAAGGCCGCGTGCATCGTTGGAGCTCAACCACAGGCGAAGTGCTGCGGACGTACCGAGGCGGGGTCAAGCCGCTGAGCTCGCTGGCCCTGAGCCCGGATGGGTTGCGCCTTGTTGCCGGCTCGTGGGACTCGTGCGCGTTCGTATGGGAGGTGAATGGCCCCGCGGGAACGCCGCCGATCCAGCTCGGGGGCAAGCCGGGCCCGCTCCAGAACATCCATATCAACGCGGTCGCGGTCTCGCCGGACGGCGCGCACCTTGCGGCGGCGTCCGACCATCAGGCGACGTACGTGTACGCCCTCCACGACGCCTCGCTCATCGCGACACTGACGGACGGCACCGCGGACTTCGGGGCGGTTGCGTTCTCCCCAGATGGCGCCACCCTCGCGATCGGGGGCGACAACGGCGCGGTCACGCTCTGGAGAACCTCGGATTGGAAGCGCTCCGCCACCCTCTCCGGACACACCGACGGGGTGCGGGCGATCCGCTGGTCCGCGGACGGTTCGGTGCTCCTTTCCGCCGGGGGTGATCGCACCCTCCGCTCGTGGGACCCGGCGTTCCGGGGTTATGGCGGCTTGCGGAGTGCGTACGGCGAGAACAACTACTCCGTGGCGTTCTCCCGCGATGGCGGCCTCCTCGCATGCTCCAGCAGCGACGGGACGATCGGTATCGTCGATGCGCACACCGGCCTCGAAGCCAGCAGGTTCAAGACCGCCCACGAGCGAGAGGTGTGCACCGCGGCGTTGAGCCCGGACGGCCATTGGCTCGCCTCCTGCTCGTGGGACAAGACGTTTCGTGTTCACGATCGCGCGACAGGCGCCGAACTGGCGAGGGTCGACCTCACGGGTGGGGCTGCCTACTTCGCGTGGAGCCCCGACGGCACGCGGGTTGCACTGGCGTTGCGGGACAAGACCGCCGTCATCGTGACCGCCGCGGACTGGACGATCGCTCGCACGCTGGCCGGGCACACCGGGGGTGTGAACACGGTCGCGTGGAGCGAGGACGGGGCGAGGCTGATCACGGGGAGCGCGGACGCGAGCGCGCGGGTTTGGGACACGTCGACCGGGGAGTGCCTTGCCGTGATGCGGGCGGGCAAGGATGCGCCGGGCGGACACACGGGTCCCATCGAGTCTGCGGTGTTCGTGCCCGGCGCCAGTCTTGCGATCACCGCCTCGCATGATGGCTCGGTCCGCGCGTGGGACGCCGCCAGCGGGGCCCCGGCCCGAGTGCTGATGGAATCCAGCGACACGATCTATCGCGTCGCGGCGTCATCGGACGGCAAGCGCCTGGCGGCGGGGGGGCGGCTCCTGTACATCCTCGACCCACTCAGCGAGGGCGCGCTCCTCCGCGAGAGGCCCTTTGCAAGCACCATCTGGCATCTGGACTGGAGCCCCGACGCGTCGCGTCTGGCGGTGGGATCGTGGAACGGCGAGATCGTGGTCTTCGACGGCGGGCGCTAGGGTTGGGTGACGAGGGGAGCCATGCCTAGCGACACCCACCCGTGGATCGACGCCGACACGCTTGAAGCGGTGGAAGCCGCCTTGGCTCACGCGGAACTTGCCAAGGACTCCGAGGCGTCAGGGCTGCTTTCCCTGGCGCTGCGGGCCGGTGGCGAGGCGAACGCGGGTCGGACTTCGCAGGCCAGGCTGGCTCTCGCGCCCGTCTTGGAGGGGTCGACCGAGCCCGCGGCGCTCTTCCTGTGCTTTCAGTTGTGGTTCCGGACCGCCGTGGCGCCGGGCACCCAGGCCCCGGAGCGAACGCAGGGCCTGCGGGTCGCGGAACGGGCCGTGCGCAGGCGGATCGCGCTCGCGACGGCCTCCGCGGGCTCGCGCGACCTGGGGCGAGCGCACACGAACCTCGCGCTGGTGCTGCACTCCATGGGCCCAGAGCACCACGCGGAGGCCGAGCGGCACTACCGGCGAGCCATCGAGTGCGACGAGGCGATCGCGTACGAGCCGGGGCTGGCGCGGGACCTGGGCAACCTGGGCAACTTCTGCGAAGAGACCGGTCGAGGCGACGAGGCCGAGGCGCTCTACCTCCGGGCACTCGCATTGGCACGGGCGCACGGGCTGCGAAAGCTTGCCGCGGGTCAGCTCGCGAACCTCGGCGACGTGGCGCACAGCCGCGGCACGGGCTCTCCGGCGGCGGGGTACTGGCGGGAGGCGGCGGAGGTCTTTCGCGAACTCGGGCACAGCGGCGTCGTGTCGGAGCTGCAGCGGAAGCTCACCGAACTCGAAGCGTGAGGGCGCTCAGCCTGCCTTGAACAAGGTCAGCAGGAACCGCGTCGGTTCTTCCGCGGTCAGCCGGTGGGGTGCGTTCGCGGGCATCACGAGCCAGTCGTCGGGCCCCATGACCCGCTCCTGCTCGCCGACTGAGAAGCGCAGCCTGCCCTCCAGCACGTGCACAGTGGCCACGAACGGTGCCCGGTGCTCGCTCATCTCCTGGCCCGCGTCCATCGCGAACAGAACGACCTTGCCCTGGGGCAGGTTCAGCAGCGGCGTGCTCACGTTGGAGCCTGGGACGATGGGGCACGCCGGTCGCAGCCCCACGAACCGAGTCTCACTTGCATCGCACATCGGGGTGGCCATGTGATCCTCCGCGTCCAGTCTAGAGGCGGCTCGCACGGCGCGGGCGCTGTCAGGTACCGAGAATCTCGTGCCCCTGCGAGCGTGGGAGGGCGGCGAGCGAGGCCGGCCGCGTGACACACAAGCATTGAGATGTCAAACACTTGCGTCGGATCGCCCCCCAGTACCGGGGAGCGAACACGGCGGCAGCCTGAAAAAACAATGGATTTCCGGGTTGATTTCTCCGTCAAGACGCGATATATCTACATCTAACTCTAGATATCAACTGATCGAGGCCAACCTCCTCGACCTCACTCCCGGGAGCCACACCATGTCCGCCATCAAGCTCCACCATCCCGAGGCCACCAGCCAGACCTCCCGCCCGAACGCGGATTCTCCATCCGTCAACCGCTGGCGTGAGTTCGGCGGCGCCGTCGCCCTCGCGGGCGTCATCTCGCTCGCCCTGCTTGCCTGGGGCGGGTTGGGGATCTACTCGGGGTGGCGTGGTGTTGCGGATGCACAGCGAGCGGCGGAAGAATCGACACAGGCCCATGAGCGGCTGCTCGCGGCACCCGCGGGAGCGATGCTCGGCGTGGACGATGCCGTCCGTGGGCGCGAGGTGTTCTCGGGCGCATGCGTCGCCTGCCACGGCCCGGAGGGCAAGGGTGTCGATGGCCTCGGGAAGAACCTCGTCGAGAGTGACTTCGTGGCCGGGCAGACCGACGGCGCCCTGGTGCAGTTCGTGGCGATCGGGCGGCCCACCGCCCAGCCCTCGCCCATGCCCCCCCGCGCCGGACGCGACGACCTGACCGACGATGATCTGCGGCATGTGGTGGTCTGGCTCCGGGGCCTCCAGGACCCGCGGCGGCTGCCCGAACTTCCCGCGATGGTCGCGAGCGCGCCGACCGAGGCGCAGAAAGCCGCGGCGCTCGCGGCGGCGGGTGGCGACGCCGAACTCGCCGAATGGATCGCCAGCGGGGACAAGATCTTTCACACGCTCTGCGTCGCGTGCCACGGCAAGGGCGGCGTGGGCATTCAGGGCAACGGCAAGGCGCTGGTGGACAACGCGTTCATTCGTTCCCTCGACGATGACGGACTGCTCGCGTTCATCAGGCAAGGCCGCGCTCCATCGGACCCCAAGAACACCACGGGTATCCAGATGCCCCCCAAGGGCGGAAACCCCGCCATGTCCGACGACGACATTCTCGATGTGATCTCGTACCTGCGCTCGCTGCGGGGGAACGCATCGAAGTCCGCCAAATCCGAGTGACGCTCATCTCTGCCCCGGGGCTTCCACGTACGGGATTACCCCGGTGCAGTGTTCGGAGGTTCGCCATGACTGCGTCTTTCAACGCATTCCGGTCTCGACACGTGCTTGCTCTCGCGATCGCCGCGGGCTCTGTGCTCGCCTGCCTCACGCCCGAAGCGCTGGCCCAGGAGGGCCGGCGGCGCCGGGGCGGAGAGCAGGAGGCGAAGCCCGTGCAACTCTCGCCCGAGCAGACCGACCAACTGACGAAGATCGCCAACGATCGCAAGCTGAACGTGGACGATCTGCTCGCCGCCGCCAAGACCTTCATGCCCAGCGGCCGGCACGACGACTACGTGCTGTTCTCCTCGGGCGGGCAGAGCGGGCAGGTGTTCGCGATTGGTGTGCCCAGCATGCGACTGCTGCGGTCCATCTCCGTCTTCACACCCGAGTCGTGGCAGGGCTACGGCTTCGCCGGTGAGTCCGACCACGTGATGGACTCGCTGAAGATCAACGGCAAGGTCGTCGCCTGGGGCGACACGCACCACCCGGCGCTTTCCGAGACCAAGGGCGACTACGACGGACAGTTCCTGTTCATCGGCGACAAGGCCAACTCCCGGATCGGCGTCATCGACCTGCGCGACTGGGAGACCAAGCAGATCGTCAAGAACCCCCTGACCGTCAGCGACCACGGCGGGGCGTTCGTCACCCCCAACACGGACTACATCATCGAGGGCGGGCAATACGCCACGGTCCTGGGCTATGGATACGCCCCGATCGAGGAGTACAAGAAGTCCTACCGCGGGATGGTCACGCTCTGGAAGTTCGACCGCGCCAAGGGCCGCATCGACGTCGCCAACTCCTTCGCCCTGGAACTCCCGCCCTACTGGCAGGACCTCGCGGACGCGGGGAAGCACGCGAGCGACGGGTTCTTCTTCCTCAACTCGTTCAACGCCGAGATGGCGGTGGGCGGGATCGAGAAGGGCAACCCACCCTTTGAGGCCGGCGCCAGCAAACGCGACATGGACTACATGCACATCGTCGATTGGCGCAAGGCCGAGGCCGCCTTCAAGGCGGGCAAGGCGAAGATGATCAACGGCTTCGCCGTGCTGTCCATCGAGACCACGGTGGCGGAGGGCATTCTGCACCTGACGCCCGAGCCCAAGAGCCCCCACGGCGTGGACGTGTCCCCCAACGGCCAGTACATGGTCGTTGCGGGCAAGCTCGACCCGCACGTCACGGTCTACTCCATCGAGCGCATCAAGTCCGCGATCGCGTCGAAGAAGTACAGCGGCACCGACGATTTCGGCATCCCCATCCTGGACTTTGACGCGGTGAAGGAGGCCCAGGTCGAGTTGGGCCTCGGGCCCCTGCACACGCAGTTCGACGACAAGGGCTACGCCTACACCTCGCTGTTCCTCGACTCCGCAGTCGCCCGCTGGACCCTGGGTGGTGAGTACGACTCCTTGAACCCCGAGCCCGCGTGGAAGCTGGTGCACAAGACCCCGGTGCAGTACAACATCGGGCACCTGTGCACCGCCGAGGGCGACAGCGCCTCCCCGGACGGGAAGTACCTGATCTCCATGTCCAAGTGGTCGGTGGACAGGTTCCTCACCACCGGCCCCCTGCTCCCGCAGAACTTCCAGTTGCTCGACATCGCCAGCACGGGCACGAACATGCCCGTGATCTACGACCTGCCCATCGGCGTGGGAGAGCCTCACTACTGCCAGATGATCAAGGCCGACAAGCTGCAGTCGTGGAAGGTCTACCCGGAGATCGGCTGGAACCCGCACACCCAGTCGCTGGACCCCAACGCGCCCAAGAAGGGCCAGGAGGGGGTCGTGCGCGATGGCTCAAACGTGATCGTCAGCATGACGGCGATCCGCAGCCACTTCTCTCCCGAGCACGTTGAGATCAACGAGGGCGACCACGTCACGTGGCGCATTGTCGCCGCCGAGACCGCGCAGGACGCCACGCACGGCTTCTGCATCGGCGGGTACAACATCAACCTCTCGCTGGAACCCGGCGAGTACGCGGAGTTCAAGTTCACCGCGGACAAGCCCGGCACGTACCCGTTCTACTGCACCGAGTTCTGCTCGGCTCTCCACCTGGAGATGATGGGCTACCTGCACATCAAGCCCAAGGACGCGAAGTAACCCCTCCGACCCGCCCCGAGCGAGAGCCCGGGGCCGGGTCTTCACCCTCCAGCCGCGCAACTGCGCAGGAGCATCACATGACCGGATTCATGAGCACCCTGATCGGCCCCCGCGTTCCGGAGCACGAGCTCCGCGCGCACCGGGCCCGCTACCTCACGCCCACGTTCATCTTCATGCTGGCGCGCGTGCTGCTGCTGGTCTCGATCTTCCTCCCCTACTGGCACATGGAGCTCGAGGCCCCGCAGTATCCCAACGGCCTGTTCCTCACCGCCCACGTGAACCACCTCTCGGGCGACGTGCGAGAGATCGACGGCCTCAACCACTACATCGGCATGAGGCCCCTGGGCGAGGCCGCCGCCTTCGAGCGAGCCGCGTCGGTCTGGCTCATCATCGCGATGTTCCTGATGGTGGAGGGTGCCGCGTTTGTTCACAGCAAGTGGGCTCTGCTGCTTGCTGCTCCCGTCATCACCTTCCCCGCGGGGTTCCTGGCGGACCTGTACGTCTGGATGCGGAGCTTCGGGCTGAACCTGAACCCGGAGGCGCCGCTCTCGGCGGCAATCAAGCCATTCGTCCCCACGGTGGTGGGGGAGGGCGGCATCGGACAGTTCAAGACATACGCGGACCTTGGCACCGGGTACTGGCTCGCGGTCGCCTGCGCGGTGCTGACCATCATCGGGTTCTACTTCCACCGGCGTGCCTATCGCCCGCTGTTCCTCGAGATGCGCCGTGCCGCGGCGGGTGGTGCCTCGTGAACCGACCACGCCGTCTGGCTCCCATCGCGTTGCTGCTCGCGTGCGCCGCCTCGCAGGCCCTCCAGCCTGACCACGCCGCACCCGCCGCCGAATCTCGCCCCGTGAGCGTGGTACCCCGCGAGATCGGAGAGATCGGCCGGATGTTGGTGGACGCGGAACCCGGTGCCACCCTGGTCATCGAGCCGGGCGTCTACCGGGAGCACCTGCGCATCACAAGGCCCGTCACGCTTGTCGCCAAGGGCACGGTCGTGATCGACGGCGGCGGGTCCGGAGACATCGTGGAGATCGCGGCGCCCGGCGTGACCTTCCGGGGGTTCACCGTCCGCAGCACGGGCATCGACCTCGACAAGGAGAACGCGGCCATCCGTGTGCTCGCGCCCCGCGCCGTCATCCGGGACAACATCGTCGAGAACGTGCTCTTCGGCATCGACCTGCGCGAGGCCCCGGACAGCCTCGTGTCCAATAACCGCATCGGCGGCAAGGACCTGGACATCGCGCGACGCGGCGACGGGCTGAGGCTGTGGCGCTCGGACAGGACGATCGTCGAGGACAACGTCATCCACGACGGGCGGGACGCCATCCTCTGGTACTCCAAGGGCGTTGTCGTGCGGCGCAACACCGGGCATGACTCCCGCTACGGCCTGCACCTCATGTTCAGCGACGACGTCACCATCACCGACAACGAGTTCACGCGAAACTCTGTCGGCATCTACCTCATGTACAGCACCGGCGTAGAGATCTCCGGCAACCGGCTCATCCAGAACCGCGGGCCCAGCGGCTATGGCCTGGGGCTCAAGGAAACCGACCGCTTCGTCGTCCGCGCCAACCTCATGGTCGGCAACCGCTCCGGCGTCTACATCGACGGCTCCCCCTTCTCGCCCGACGGGCCCGGAGAGTTCACCGCCAATACCTTCGCCGGCAACGACGTGGGCATCACGTTCCTGCCCTCCGCACGCGGAAACCTGCTCCACGCCAACAACTTCATCGACAACTTCAACCAGGTCGCGGTCGCCGGCAGGGGCAGCCTCGCAGCCAACCAGTTCTGGAAGGGTGACACGGGCAACTTCTGGTCGGACTACACGGGCTACGACCAGAATCACGACGGCGTGGGCGACTTCATCCACGAATCCGCCACGCTGTTCGAGGACCTGATGGACCGTGAGCCCGCGCTCCGGTTGTTCCTCTTCAGCCCGGCGCAGCAGGCGGTGGAGTTCGTCGGGCGTGCCGTCCCCGCGGTCCGGCCCGAGCCGAAGTTCACCGACGAGGTCCCGCTGATGAGGCCGGTGCCGATCGCGGCGCTGCCCTCGGGTGGGCCCTCGTCCCGCATGCCGCTCGCCACGGGCGGGGCGTTCCTTGTCTTGCTCGGGGGCGGGCTTCTCCGCCTTGCCCGCGATCCTGCCCGTACGCAGGGAGGTGTCCGGTGATCACCATCGACCACGTATCCATGAAGTTCGGCCGGTCTTGTGCCGTGCGTGACGCCACGTTCGATATCCCCGCGGGGGACAGCGTCGCGCTGTGGGGCCCCAACGGCGCGGGAAAGACCACGCTCATCCGCTGTGTGCTCGGCCTGCTCCGGTTCCGGGGCTCCATCACGCTCGCCGGCAACGACGTCCGGCGCGAGGGAAAGCGAGCCCGGCTCCTGGTCGGCTACGTCCCTCAGGAGCTTGGCTTCCACGACGAGCTGGGTGTGAACGAGGCGATCTCGTTCTTTGCCCGGCTGAAGGGGCTCCAATCTGTCGACCCGCACGCGACCCTCGGGCACGTCGGTCTCGCGGGCCACGGCGGGAAGCGCGTGCGTGAGCTCTCGGGAGGCATGAAGCAGCGTCTGGCGCTCGCCATCGCACTGCTCGGTGACCCGCCTGTGCTGGTGCTGGACGAAGTGACCGCGAGCCTCGACGCCGTGGGCCGCGGGGAGTTTGTCGCGCTGCTCGAGCGCCTCTCCGGGGCCGGCCGCACGATGCTCTTCGCCTCCCACAGACTGGACGAGGTCGCCACCCTGGCCCGCCGCGTGGTGGAGCTGGATCAGGGGCGAGTGCAACGAGTGTCCCCCGCGGCGGAGTTCGTCGCCCGCGCCGAGCACGGCGCGGTGCTGCACCTGCACATCGCCGCCCCCGCCCGACAGGCGGCGATGCAGTTCCTCTCGCAGGGTGGGTTCACGCCGAGGCTCAACGGCGTGGGCCTGCTGGTTCCTGTCGCGCCCTCGCAAAAGGCTGCGCCCTTCCGCGTACTCGCCGAGGCCCGCATCGCAGTGGATGACTTTGAAGTGGTCACCTCCGCCCACGCCGCGGACCTGGCCAACCGTGCAGTTGAGCGCAGGGAGAGCCGGCCATGAGCACACTCGCAATCACTTTGATTCAGACGCCCCGCACCCCGCCCTCGGCGGTCAGCAACACGTTGACGATCGCGCGCCGAGAACTCCGCGACGCCGTGCGAAGCCGCTGGTTCTTTCTTTACACGCTCGCGTTCACGGTGCTGGGTCTGGCTGTGTCGTTCGTTTCCGCGGCTGGCTCCGGGGGGTCGGGCCTGTCCGGGTTTGGGCGCACCACCGCGGGGCTTGTGAACCTGGTGCTTCTGGTGGTGCCCTTGATGGCCCTTTCAGCGGGCGCAGCGTCCATCGCCTCGGATCGTGAGCGGGGCATGCTGTCGTACCTCTTCGCCCAGCCCCTGAATCGCAGCGAGTTGCTCCTCGGAAAGTACCTCGGCCTCGCCGCGGCGCTCTTGGCGTCCATCTCGCTCGGGCTCGGGGGCTGTGCCCTCATCCTCGCCTGGAAGGGTCTGCGCACCAACCCCCAGAGCATGTTCTGGCTATGCGGCCTGGCGTTCCTGCTCGCGCTGGGGATGCTGAGCGTGGGCATGCTCATCTCCACGCTCGCGCGCCGGGCTTCCGTCGCCGTCGGCACCGCCATCTTTGTCTGGCTCGTGCTCGTCTTCGTCTCCGATCTCGCCCTCATGGCCGGTGCCGTCGCCATGAGGCTGCGCATCGAGACGCTCTTCGCGGCGTCCCTCGTCAACCCTCTCCAGGTCTTCAAGATGTGGTCCCTCCACGCGGTCGACGCCAACCTCGACGTCCTGGGGCCCGCCGGCCTCTACGCCGTGGAGGAATATGGCCCGTCGTTGCACGCGATCTTCGGCGGCTGCATGGTCGCCTGGGTTGTCCTGCCCCTCGCTGCTGCGTCTTTCGTCCTTTCCCGGAGGTCTCCGCTATGAACCGACGCCCCCTCCTCTCGTGCACCGCCTTCGCCGTGCTCTCCGTTCTCTCTGCCTGCGAAACTCAGGTCCTCACCGGGCCTCCGGAGCTTCGCCTGGGGCGCTCCGAGTGCGGCGAGTGCGGGATGCTCATCAGCGAGGATCGCTGCTCCAGCGCCCTGCTCATCGACTCCAGAGGCCATCGCGATCACGTGCTGTACGACGATATCGGTTGCATGCTCGACGCGGAGCGTCGGGGCCTGGACGGGGCTGTCGTCGCGGAGCGGTACGTGCACGACTTTGGCACGCGCGCGTGGGTGGAAGCCGGCACGGCGCACTTCGTCGCCGCGGACCGCGACTCCCTCCAGACGCCCATGGGCTCGGGCCTGGTCGCGTTCGCGAGAGCGGAGGACGCGGAGGATGCGAGCAGGGCCCACAAGGGGCGAGTCCTCGGCTACGCCGCGCTTGCCGCATTCCGAAAGTCATGGATGGAGGAACGGTTCGGCAAGCCTGGCGGGGGCGAGTAGACCGGCCCCGGGGCGTGATCGGAGGAACCCGATGGTCTCGCAGACGACGGAATACGCCCTTCGCGCCATGACGCATCTCGTTGCTGTTGCGGGCGCGTCCTGCACCAGCCGCGAGATCGCCGCTGCGACGGGCGTTCCTCGGAGCTACCTCTCGAAGATCATGCGGAGCCTGGTGCGGGCGAGCCTGGTCCGATCGTCGCGCGGGAAGCACGGCGGGTTCATCCTGGCACGGGACCCCGCGTCCATTTCTGTGCTCGAAATCGCAAACGCGATCGACCCCATCCGCCGGCTGGCCCACAGCCGGTTCCACCGCTGCCTCGAGGACGCAATGCTCCAGGTGGAGCAGGTTCTTCGGGGGGCCACGCTCGCCGCGGTCGCCCGCACAGCGACTCTCCAGCTGTCGGACCCCCGCCGAACGGCGTAGCTCGCGGCTGTCCGGTATGGTCGACGGGTACACTCGCCGGACAAACCTCGCGATGCCCGGCCCGGAGCAACACCCCGCATGCTCTCCCAAACCGTCGAGTACGCCCTGCGCGCCATGGTGCACATGGCCTCCCTGCCCCCGGACACCGCGCACAACAGCGAGGCCATCGCGCAGCGCACGAGCGTCCCCAAGGGCTACCTCTCCAAAATCCTCAGAGACTTGGTCATGGCCAGGCTCATCCGGTCCCGACGCGGCCCCAACGGCGGTTTCACGCTCGCGCGGGCACCCAAGGACATCTCCATCCTCGACGTCATCAACGCCGTCGACCCCTTCGAACGCATCCTGGAGTGCCCCCTGGGAAACCCCGCCCACGTGCATCTCTGCCCCCTGCACCGCCGGATCGATGACGCCATCGCCCTCATAGAGGCAGAGTTCGCCCGCACGGCGCTGACCGAAGTGCTCGAGTCCAATGCGAGGGCCGGGGTGCAGTGCCAATCACTTGTCACGCCCACCGCCAAGGGCAAGCGCGTCCGCGGGGGATGACGGGGGCCTCCGGCGACCCTGGAACTCCACGGGAGATCTGGTAACAGGCTCCAAACCTGGGCCCTTTGCCTCCATGTTCGCGGGCAATCTCCCCTATCCAAGCCGGGGGTCTTCGGATACTCTGTGCCCGCACCCAGGAGCCACTCATGCCATCGATACGTTCGCTGCTGTCCCTCGCTGTCGCCACCGCCGTCGCGCCCCTCGCGCTCGCCCAGCCCGGCGCCGATGCCTGCGCCAACGCCCCCCTCATCACGCCCGGGCTGTTCTCCGGATCGACCGTCGGTTCAACGCCCGACGGCACCTCGGGGTGCGGCGCCGCCGACGGCGCGCCCGACGTCTGGTACAAAATCGTGGCGCCCTCCGCCCGCCTCCTCGTCGTGGACACCTGCACCGCTGCCAACTACGACACCGTCCTCGCCATCCACACCGGGTGCGGCGGGGGCACGGTCCGCACCTGCAATGACGACAGTTGCGGCCTGCAGAGCCGCGTCGAGTACTCCGCCGCCGCGGGCGAGACCGTGTACATCCGAGTCTCGGGCTTCGCGGGCGGCGTGGGTACGTACACCATGAGCGTTTCGTTTCAAGACCCACCCCCGCCCCCGACCGACGGTCCCGACGTCTCGGTCTTCCAGGTGCTGGACATCGACTACTACGCCACGGTCAACGGCATCAACGCCTACGCCGTAGGCACCGATTCCTGCAACGTCGGCGACGCGCCCGTCTCGTGGTATTCGGGCACACCCTTCCACCCCGTCATCGCTCAGAACATGTTTCGCCTCAAGGACGGCCGCTTCGAGCAGGTCGGTATGTCCTGGCTGAAGCATGGCTTTGCCTCCACGAACTCTCCGGGCTGCGGCTCCTGCGTCCAGCCCCCCGACGGCGGCGCACAGCTCGGCATCGCCTGCACCGACGCCTATGGCGCCGGACTCAATGGCTCTCAGGGTCTCCTCGGCCCCAGGTCCGACGTCAACCCCGCCACCGGCGTCTTCCCCTGGCCCTTCACCAGCCCCGCGTTCAGCGGTGATCTCGCCCGGCGCCTTCAGGTCCGTCAGTCCGACGTCAATCCGGCCAACAACGCCGGCGCGGTCTACTTCGTCGACACCCACTACGTCACTCAGGACGACGCGCAGTGGAACAACGGCCTCAACAACCTCTCCTACCGCAGGCTCGCGACCCCGCCAGCCACCGGCGTCCCGAACTTCAACGGCTCCACCCAGCGATTCCTCCCAGGCATCCACGCCTGGCGAGACACCGATTCCACTGTCACCCTTGCCAACGCGGACTACATCGAGTCCTACACGATCAACTCCCAGCCACTCGACATTACCTGCCGGTTCATCGTGGGCTCAAAGGTCACGGCGAACGGCGACGGCACGTACACCTACGAGTACGCGGTCCACAACATCAACTCGCACCGTTCGGGCGGCTCCTTCTCCGTCCCGGTGGCCCCGGGGCTCACCGTCACGAACATCGGCTTCCACGACGTCGACTACCACTCGGGCGAGCCCTACGACAACACGGACTGGACCGGCACCCGCACCGCCGAGGGAGTGGTGTGGAACAGCCCGCAGACCCACGCCCAGAACCCGAACTCCAACGCCCTCCGCTGGAGCACCCTCTACAACTTCCGCTTCACCGTGAACGCAGCGCCCCAGCAGGGCGACGTGGCCATCGGCCTCTTCCGCCCGGGAACGCCCGCTGCCGTCACCGCCTCTGTCGACATCCCCCTCCCCTCCTGCGACCCGGACGTGAACCAGGACGGCAACGTCGACCAGGACGACGTGGCCTACCTCACCAACGTGGTCGGTGGCGGCGCGAACCCCACCGGCATCGACCCGGACTTCAACCGAGATGGCAACGCCGACCAGGATGACATCGCGGCGCTCATCGACACCGTCGGCGGTGGCGGCTGCCCCTGAGGGCGCTCCACCGATCCCGATTCCCGACAGGAGCCCCGTTCCCCGGGGCTCCTTTTCTTTGCGCCCCGTACGCTCCCGCATGAGCCTGCTGCTCGGCGTCGATGTCGGCACCTCCGCTGTCAAGGCACTCGTCGCCGACGAGCAGGGCACGATCCTGGCCACCGCTTCCGCTCCGCTGGACCTCTGCACCCCGCGCGCGGGATGGTCGGAGCAGGACCCTGCGCAGTGGTGGGGGGCCACCGTCGCTTCCGTGCGCGCCATCGTCCACAACCCTGCTGTCCGCGCCTCATCCATCCGGGCGATCGGACTTTCCGGCCAGATGCACGGCCTGGTCCTGCTTGGGGCCGGGCAGCGCGGCCCGCGCCCCGCGGCTCTACGGCCCGCCATCCTCTGGAACGACCAGCGCTGCGCTCCCCAGTGCGCACGCATCGAGGAACTCGCCGGCGGACGCGACGCCCTCGTGCGTGCCTGCGGCAACGCCGCGCTCCCCGGGTTCACCGCCCCCAAAGTCCTCTGGGTGCGTGAGCACGAGCCGGACACCTTCCGCAGGGTCGGCCTCATCCTCCTCCCAAAGGACTACGTCAGGCTCTGCCTCACCGGCGTGGCCCATCAGGATGTCTCCGACGCCTCCGGCACAATGCTCCTGGACGCTCGCACGCGAGGCTGGAACCACACGCTGATGTCGCTCCTCGGTCTTGACCCCGCGATCTTTCCGCCGGTGCTGGAGTCCGCGGCCCCCGCGGGAACACTCACCCACGACGCCGCGGCGGAGCTCGGGCTCTCCCCAGGCATCGTGGTCGCCGCCGGAGCGGGAGACAACATGGCCGGCGCCATCGGCGCGGGAATCGTCGAACCCGGCCAGTGCCTAGCCACCATCGGCACCAGCGGCGTGATCTACACCCACTCACGGACGCCGCTGGCAGACGTCGCGCCGGCAAGCGGGGCCACCAGCGGACGCACGCACCTCTTCCTCGCGGGCGATGGCGGCGTCTCAATGCCGGGGGGCTTTTCCATCACCGGGTGCACGCTCTCCGCCGGCGGCTCGCTCCAGTGGCTGCACGAATCACTCTTTCCCGATCTGTCCTACGACCAGCTCTTCGCGGAGGCGGCGGCGGTGGCCCCCGGCGCTGAGGGACTGCTTTTCCTTCCCTACCTCACCGGTGAGCGTGCCCCGCACCCGGACCCGAACGCGCGGGGAGCCTTCGTGGGTCTGTCGCTGCGGCATGGGCGGGGCCACCTCGTCCGTGCCGTACTCGAAGGCGTCACGTTCACCATGGCCCAGATCCTCGGCATTCAGAGGTCGCTCGGCCTGAGCCCGAAAGTCATCCGTCTCGGTGGAGGCGGGGCCCGCAGCGGCCTCTGGCGCCAGATGCAGGCCGATGTGTACGCCACGCCGGTGGCTCTCACCAACACTGAGGATGGTCCCGCGCTCGGCGCGGCGATGCTCGCCGGGGTCGCCGTCGGGGCGTGGGATTCTGTGCCGGAGGCATGTCGCGCCGTCGTGAGGGAGACCGCACGGGTAGAGCCCGAGCATCCCGAGCGATATGCGCCCGCGCGAAGCGTCTTCGACCGGCTGTACCACGATCTCCGCCCCGCGTTCGGGGAGTTGGCTCGCGTCTGAACGACTCCGGTGACCGCCGCATGAGTCCGCATGCCCCGCGCGGCTTCACGTCCCCCAGTCAACGCTCTTGGCGTCCACCGCTTCGCCAGCGGGGACGTACAGGAGGTCATAGCGGGGTTGCAGCGTGCCGCTCGCGTCGAACGCGCCGCCCGTCTGTCTCACCCAGCCTCGGCCGACCGGCCTCACGAACATGGTGACGCGCTCGCCCTCGCCCGCGGCTGTGAGCACACGACCCTCAAACCACACGCCTCCGTCCTTCTCTCGCCCCACGAACTTCGTCACGCGGCCCGAGGGCTCGACCCACGTCTGGTTCCACTCGCCCGTTGCAGGGTCATAGGTATTCCAGCTCTCACCCTCGCCGCCGCCTGTGGCCTTCCAGTGCTCGTGCAGGACCCTGCCGCCGAGCCGCTTCTCGAAGGTGTTGGTGCCGGCCTTGGAGCCGTCGCGGGAGTAGCAGTCCCACGTTCCGGCCCAGAACAGCAGGAGGGACTCGGGCGGGTGAGCCTTCATCTGTTTCACCGCGTCCATGTGGGCCGCCCACCTCGCGTCCGCGCGGAGCGAAGCGAGGTCCGAGTCCTTTTCCAGTTGTTCGGTGTCGCGCATGCCGGCGCGGGCCGCGTGCTTCAGCGCCACAAACGCCTCGTCGGTGCGACCCCGGAGCGCATGCACGCAGGCGATGTTGTAGAGGGCGTCGGCCTGCATCCACGCGGGCCCGGTCGCCGCCGCCCGCCTGTGCGCGGGGAGAGCCTCGTCCAGCCGGCCCAGCATGTGAAGGCAGTAGCCCAGCCCGAACCAGCCGCCCGGGTTCTGAGGGGCCCGCGCCGTGACCTGCTGGTGAATGGCGAGTGCCTCCGCGTAGGTACCGGCTTCCATCAGTTCGCGGCCGCGCGCCAGCAGGTCAGGAATCGACTCAGGCTGGCCGGTCGCGGCCGGGGCCTTCTCGGGCGCGTTGGCCTGCGCCCACGCGGGCGAGCCGAACCCGGCGACAGCGGCCACGGAAAGCACACAGACAAGGGAGCGCACGCGCATGGGTAGTCCTCCTGCATCACAGGCGGGCCTACCCCTCCGCCCGAGGCGTGCGCAGACTACCCGATTTCGGCTCGGTGGGCAAGAGACGGCGCACCGCCACGCCCCCGAGGTATGATCGCGCCCATGCCACTCCTCGACCTCCGTGCCCAGGCCCAGCGTCGCACCCCCGAGCAGATGCTCTCGCACCTGCGGTCCTTCACGCTCACCCCACGGTTCTCCGCTGGCATCTGGTTCTTTTCGCCCGCGTCCTCGCGATTCCACGCGAAGTACTCCCGCGACCTGTCCATCGAAGAGCGGCTGGAGATCGCCGCCTCGCTCGCGCCCACCGGCCTGGCGGCGCTCGAGGCCCACTACCCAAACGAGATCAACGAGGCGAATCTCCCCCTCTGGCGAGCGTTCGCCGCGCAGACGGGCATCCGCATCCTCACCGTCATACCGCTCCTCTTCTGGGATGAGCAGTTCGAGTTCGGCTCGCTCTCCAGCCCCCTGCCCGGGCCCCGGGCCGCCGCCATCGAGCGAACCACCGCCGCGCTCCGCCTCAACAGGGAGCTCGACACGGACTTCGCGGTGGTCTGGCCCGGGATCGACGGCTACGAGAACGGGTTCGGGCTCGACTTCGTGGCGGCGCGGGACCGCTTCGCCTCCGGCCTCGCGGCGGCCATGGACGCCGTCCCCGGCGTGCGGATCGCCTTTGAGCCAAAGCCCTACGAGCCCCGCGGCCGCATCCTCTACGGCACCACGCCCGAGGGCGTGCTGCTCGGGCACGACGTCGAGCGGCGTCTCTCTGCCCCCGCGAACAAAGCACTGCTCGCCCAGGGCCACACGCTCTGCTGCATGAACCCTGAGGTGGGGCATGTGCTCATGGGCTTCGAGGACCTCGCCTGCGCGTTCAGTTGGCCCCTTCAAGAGGCCCGCCTCGCCCACAGCCACTGGAACAGCCAGCCCCTGGGCAACTACGACCAGGACCTCAGCGTCGGCGTCGTCTCCCCCGAACTGCTCGAGGCGCTCGTCTACACGCTCAAGATGTACGAGTACCGGGGCTACTTCGGCATCGACGTCAACCCGGAGCGCATGCCGGTGGATGTCGCTCTCCGCAACTCGTTCGACGCCGTCCGGGCGGCGATCGACCGCATCGAGGGCCTCGACCACGAGGCCGTGCTGTTCTCCCACAACCAGCCCGATCAGTCGCGGGGCTGGCTGGAGGCGTACCTGACGCGGGCCCGTGCGGCCCGCCCGGAAGCGTTGTCGCCACTACCCCGTCCCGGCCCGCTCGCGGCACGTCCTTCCCGCTGATACTCTCCCGCCGTCCCACAGGAGCAAACCATGCCCATCCCCGCGGCATTGAAGTCCGAACGCCTCATCGCCGTCTCGGGTGCCGTTCTCGCGGTCGCCCTCGCCCTCGGACTTCGCGAGTCCTCGCCGGCCGTCGCGCAGAACGCCTCCGCCCCGCAGGCATCACCTCAGGCTGGCGCCATGCGAGTCGCGACCGTGGACGTGCTCCTGCTCGCGGAGCGCCTTGTCGCCAGCGAGCGCTATCGCGCCGGACGCGAGACCAACGCCGCGAGCCTCTCCAAGCCTCTGCAGGCACTGCTGGATGAACTCAAGGACCTGGAGGCACGGTACTCCGCCCTTGCGGCCGACAGCCCGGAGCGTGCCACCATCCAGGAGGCATACCAGCAGAAGTCGCAGGCGTTCCAGAAGTCCCAGCAGGAAGCGCAGGTGAACGACGAGCGCTTCAAGGCGACGCAGGTGGGAGAGGCGTACCGGCTGGTAGTCACCGCCTCTGACCAACTCGCCGCGGAGCTCGGCTACACGCTCGTGCTCGCCAGCCGCAGCGGCGTGCCCGACGTCCGTTCCGACAACGTGCCCGGCGCGGTGCAGGAGATGCTCGCCAGGCCCGTGCTGCGCGCCCCCGCGTCGGACGACCTCACGGACCGCGTCGCCTCCAGGCTCGGGCTGCTCCCCGACCCCGTAAAGGCTGTCCCGCTCACGGACCCGGCCGCCCCGAAGTAGCCGCGGCCTTCGCCCGCTTCTCCAGCGCCACCCGCCACGCGCCTTCAAGCCTCGCCCGCAGCGAGCCCTCCAGCACCCGGCGCACGCGCTCCATGCTCGGGCAGGCTTCACCAAGCTCTCGCTCCAGGCTTGTCACGTCGCGCCCGGCCAGCCCGCACGGCACGATCAGGCCAAAGTGCCCGAGGTTCGTCCGCACGTTGATCGCCAGCCCGTGCATCGACACCCAGCGCCGGAACCGCACGCCCATCGCGCAGACCTTGGCCCGGGGTTCTCGCAGCGTCCAGACGCCCGTCGCGCCCTGCTCCCGCCCCGCAGAAACTCCGAGCGCTGCGCACGTGTCGATCACCGCGTCCTCCAGCAACCTCATGTAGTCGTGCACGCCCAGGTTGTACAGGTTGATGTCCAGGATCGGGTACATCACCAGTTGACCCGGCCCGTGGTACGTGATGTCCCCCCCCCGGTCGGTCTCCGCGACCGTCACACCCGCCGCCGCGAGCTGCTCCGGCGTGGCCAGCAGGTGAGCCCCAGCCCCCGCACGCCGGGAGACGGTGATCACCGGGTCGTGCTCGACGCTCAGCAGGAATCCGCCCCGCGGAGGCCCCCCGGAAGCCCGCGCGGCCTCAACCTCCGCCACCCGGCGGCATTGCTCCTCGTACGCCGCCTCGTAGCCCAGCCTCCCGAGGTCGATGGATGTCACGTCCGGAACGCCGCTCACGGTCCATCGTACGCGGGCCCGGACCGCCCTCACCCGTTCCTATCATCCCTCTCCATGACCGACGCACCAACGCAGACCTCCATCCACCCCTCGGCCATCATCGATCCGTTGTGCGAGCTGGGCCCCGGCGTCCAGATCGGCCCCTGGTGCGTCCTCACCGGCCAGGTGAAGCTCGGCAAGGGCGTGCGCCTCCTCGCCAACGTGCACATCCACGGCCCGGTCACCATCGGCGACAACACGATCCTCTACCCATTCGCGTGCATCGGGTTCCCGCCCCAGGACTTCAAGTTCAAGCCCGGCGACCCAACCGCCGGAGTGCGCATCGGCCCGGACTGCATCATCCGCGAGTCCGTCACCGTCCACGCCGCGACCCGCACCGACGTGCCCACCTCGCTGGGCACCCGCGTCTTCATGATGGCCTGCTCCCACGTCGGCCACGACGGGCAGGTCGGCAGCAACGTCATCCTCGCCAACTCCGCCCTCATCGCCGGCCACGGGCAGGTGGGCGATGGCGTGATGTTCAGCGGCAACGCCGCCATCCACCAGTTCACGCGCGTCGGACGACTCGCGTTCATCACCGGCAACGAAGGGTCCTCGATGGACGTGCCCCCGTTCTGCACGCTGGGAAGCCGCAACACCATCCACACGGTGAACCTCGTCGGCATGCGCCGCAGCGGGATGTCGCGGGAGCACGTGACGGCGGTCCGCGACGCCTTCTGGCACGTGCTCCGCCGCAGGCTCCCCCGCCGCGAGATGGTCGCGCTCCTCGAAGAGCGGGGGCGCGACTGCCCCCCGGTGATGGAGATTGCCCGCTTCGTCGCGGAGGCCAAGAGGCCGATCGCGCGGGGCCTGGACCGTGCCCTGCCCGAGGAAGTGGACGCGTGAGCCAGCCCCGCGTCCGTCTCAGCGTGCTTTCGAGCAGCTCCGCGGGCAACTCAACGGTGCTCGAGGTCTCCGCGGCGCCCCGACCGAGGCTTGTCCTCATCGACGCCGGTCTGAGCCCACGCGCGACCCGCGCGCACCTGACCTCCCTGGGCGCCTCAGACCGCGATCTCGCCGCGGTCGTCCTTACCCACCTCGACCGCGACCACTTCAACGCCGGCTGGCTCCACTACCTCCGCCGGGGAGTCCCGATCTGGCTCCACCGCTCCCACGCGGGCCGCGCCACGCGCGACGGCCTTCTCTACCGCAAGTCAGAGCTCTTCGACGACGCCTTCGAGCCCGTCCCGGGCCTGAAGTTCTCCGCCACGGTCCTCTCGCACGATGACCTGGGCGTCGCCGTCTTCCGCGTGACGCTCGGTGGCTCCAACCGCTCCCTGGGCTACGCGACCGACGTCGGACACCCGACTCCCACGCTCTTCTCGCACCTCGCGGATGTGGACGTGCTCGCGATCGAGTCCAACTACTGCCCCAGGCTGCAGGTCGCCTCCGGACGGCCGGCCTTCCTCCAGCAGCGCATCATGGGGGGCAGCGGCCACCTCAGCAACCAGCAGTCCGCGGACGCGGTCTCACGCATCGGCGCGCGCGAGCGGGCCATCCTGCTCCACCTCTCGCGCCAGTGCAACACGCCGGAGATCGCCGCGATGGCGCACCGGGCCCACGGCGTTCCCATCACCATCGCGCGCCACGACGAGCCCACGCCCTGGCTGGACCTCTCCGAACCCGGTCCCGTGGTCGAGCGTCCGCCTCTGGTGCCGGCCGGCCTGTTCGCGTAGATTCGCTCAGAAGCTCCAGCGAAGCCCGACGGTGCCCACGAACTGCACGTCGTTGCCCCCGTTGTACTCCGCCGCGTGATCGCCCAGGAGCATCCCAGAGACGCCCACGCTGGCGACGCACCCGGAATCTCCGAGCGGCACCGACGCCGTGACGCCAAGGGTGGCGTAGCCGAAGAACTCGTCGTCGCCATCCTCGTTCTGATAGTACTTGCTCAGGCTGAGGCCCACGCCCAGCGGGAATGCGAGCTCGACCTCGGTGCCCGCCACGTCGAATGTCAGCCCCGGCGAGACGCCCAGCTCGGCGTACGTGCCAAGCTCGTTACCGTCCGCCGCCTGCCCGTCGGTTTCGATCCCGATGAGCACATACGGCGAGAGCGCCCATGCGCCGAGCACCTCACTGTCGTCATACTCCACGCACAGGTCTAGCTCCTGCAGCGTGGCAAACGCGTCGCTGGGGCTGGCAAAGACGCAGTACGTCGTTGAAAAACTCCAAGCGCCGCCCGAGACAGAGACCCCGCCGCTCACGTCCGCCTCGTACCACCACTCGCCCAGGTCGCTCCGCGAGGCGGCCCCGGTCTTCTGCGAGTGCAGGCTGCTCCACGTCCCGAGGGGGCCCTCCGCACGCACATCATCGCCCTCGAACAGCCTGAACGTAAGCGCGGCGGACGGCTGCA
>Ga0154020_10001199_pt1 | contig 32071 bp, 21 predicted proteins | sample Klosneuvirus_201_FD_109709 | JGI IMG/M metagenome (GOLD analysis project Ga0154020, IMG submission 109709) | Active sludge microbial communities from wastewater, Klosterneuburg, Austria - Klosneuvirus_20160825_MG | ecosystem: Engineered > WWTP > Aerobic digester > Activated sludge | place...
ACTCTTATCCAATGCTCAGGGTTGAGGGTGTAAACAGAGGAGTGGTAGAGCGGTTTATTGCACCGGTCTTGAAAACCGGAGAACCTTTACGGGTTCCGGGGGTTCGAATCCCTCCTCCTCTGCAAACCAAAGCAAAGTCCCGCGAAAGCGGGATTTTTTGTTGGCGAGAATTCGAGCCAAGTTTAACTTAAGCGAGAAGGCAAAGCCAAACAAAAAAGAAAAGACCTTGAAAGTGATTTCAGGGTCTTTTTTATGCCTTAGCAATAATTTGAACATGGTGCGCTACCCCATCGTCCATGAGTGGTATCCAATTTTCCTTCTGCTTCACATCATCTACCGTAATACTCATTTCTTCTGCAGTCTTCGTTTGGGTAACTTCGATATCATAAACCGTCTCTTTATAACGAAAGCGTACTTTGAATGACTTCCATTCCTCAGGAATGCAAGGGTTCACTTTCAATTTATCCCCTTGCTGTTCAACCCCAAGAAACGATTCGATGATAAGACGATACAACCATCCTGCTGATCCGGTATACCAAGTCCAACCTCCGCGCCCTGCATGTTGTGTGCCTGCATATACATCAGCCGCCAACACATAAGGTTCTACTTTATAAGTAGCAATGGTCTCTAGTGTATTGCCATGGTTGATTGGGTTGATCATCTTCAGCAATTCCCACACGCGCTTTTTATCGCCCAATTTGGCAAAGGCCATAATCAGCCACACCGCAGCATGCGTGTATTGTCCACCGTTTTCTCTTACGCCCGGCACGTATCCTTTTATATAACCGGGGTTTAGCGCAGACTTATCAAATGGAGGTGCTAATAGTTTAATAATTCCAACATCTTTTTGTACAAGTTGTTGGTAGGCCGATTCCATGGCCTCGTGTTCACGATTTGAATCAGCAACTTCTGAAAGCACCGACCAGCTTTGTGCAATCGAATCAATTTTACATTCTTCATTCACAGAAGAACCTAGTGGTGTTCCATTATCAAACCACGCACGCTTATACCATTTTCCATCCCAAGCATTTCTCTCTATATTTTCCTTTAGTTGCTTTGCCTGATGATTACATTCATCGGCAAAAGCTGAATCATTATTTAAGCGGGCCGTCTCTCCAAATTGAATCAGAATATCATACAGAAAAAATCCCATCCACACACTTTCTCCTTTGCCATGATTCCCTACTTTATCATAGCCATCATTCCAATCTCCTGTTCCAATAAGAGGTAGTCCATGTTCTCCAAATCTCCATGCGTGTTTAATTGCGCGTACACAATGCTCGTAAAGCGAAGCCGATGTGCCAGAGACAAATGGAAGATCAAAATAAGATTCTTCATCAGGATTGAGCGGACGCCCCTCAAGAAAAGATACTGTTTCATTGAGTATTTCTCTATCTCCTGTATGCAACACATAGCGAGCAGTTACCAGCGGCAACCATAGAAAATCATCTGAGATTCTGGTGCGCACGCCTCTTCCAACCGGTGGATGCCACCAATGTTGTACATCTCCTTCTTTAAATTGACGGGATGCACTCAATAAAATTTGTTTACGCGCAAGCTCAGGTGCCGCATAGAGAAGCGACAACACATCCTGCAATTGGTCTCTGAAACCAAAAGCACCTCCTGATTGGTAAAACCCACTGCGACCCCAAAGCCGTGATGACAGTGTTTGATACGTGAGCCATCCATTGGCCATCATGTTAATCGCCATATCGGGGGTTTCTACTTGCAAGGTACCTACCGTTTGTGTCCAGTATTTTCTTACTTTTTCTAATGATTCGTCTGCAACTTCGCTTCCGCGAAATTGGTGTACGATTCGGCTTGCCTCGTTGGCATCTTTTCCGGCACCAAGTCTGAAAATAATTCTTTGCTCCTCCCCGTCCAACAACTCAATCGGAACTTGAATAGCTGCGCAAGGATCTAAGGCCAAGCCTGTTTTCCCTGAAAACTTTTTTCGCAACATAGCATCCGGACGCTGCAGCGTGCCATTGCGTCCAAGGAATTCAGTGCGATCGGCTGTGATGGATTTTTTTAAATGATCTACATCAAAAAATGCTACGCGTTTATTGAATTCAATATTATACGGATTTTTTGCAATGAGTGCTCCACTATCCGGATCCACCTCGGTACGAATATGCATCATCGATTTTGATCGATTGTTATCGAGCACCCATTCAGCATATCCAGTAGCCGATATTTTTCGAGATCGTCCGGACTGATTACGTATTTTTATTACTGTAAATTTTACTGCTGCTTCCAGATCTACATACACAATCATTTCAGAATAAATACCATCTTCAATGTGTTCAAAGATGCTATAGCCAAAACCATGGCGAACGATATAGGGTGTTTTGCCACCGGCCGGAAGAAGTGATGTTGACCAAAAATGTCCGCTCACCTCATCGCGGAGATAAAATGCTTCTCCGCTGGTATCACTTACGGGATCATTCTTCCATGGAGTAAGTCGAAATTCATGTGCATTTTCAGTCCACGTATAGGCTGATCCACTTTCTGAAATAACCGATCCGAAATCTGGGTTTGCTATTATATTTACCCAAGGAACAGGTGTTTTTGTTTTATTGTCCACGATCATCACATACTCATTGCCTTCCTTATTGAAACCTCCTACTCCATTATAGAAAGTCAAATCTTCAGGAATCGGAATTGATGTTGCCGGAATTTTAATTTTTTGGTCTGATGGGAAGTACGGAATTTCAACTTTAGCCGGCAGTGTCCGATTAACCTGATCAGTCAAGGATCCACCGTTATCCGAAATACAAATGCGTGCTGTTGTTTGAAATAAAATCTGATCTTCATAGGATACCTGTTCCGATGCTCTTACAAAAATTCCTCCCGGCCGATCTCTTAGTTCGTCAGGAATTATGGCCTGTATCTCATTTTGAAAAACCTGCCGATATCCAGAGTGGCCCTCGTGCCAAATCACCAGATCAACGATAAGTCCTTTTGTTCGCCAGTAAGAATGTGCCTTTACCAATTGTTTTGCTAATTGCATATTGCTCTGCTTTTCGATTCTCAACAAAACAATGGGGAGATCACCGGAGACGGAATAAGCCCACAATTCAGATTGTTGTCTGTGGTTGTTGATAAGCACTGATGGATCGGCACGAAAAGCAGTGTTGTTAAATAGTATTGAACTCGCAAGTTGCCCAAACAATTGCGCCTCTGCTTCGGTAGCATTGATTTGGCGGAGTACCACTTGGCTGTGTGTCCAGGCTAATTCAAAGACGCGATCGGAATGAAGTTTGTCCTGGTATTTACCAATCAGGTTCTGACAGATCTCTCGCGTATCTCCCACTCCTGTAACCATGTCAAAGGTTACGGTCTTTCCTGGATCAAGTGTGACTACATATCGGATAGCAACTATCGGGTCTAATACAGAACCCTGATTGCCCGCAAGTGGCCCCGCTGTTTTCATCGCTTTGGGATTTACCGTAGTATTGCCACGACCAATAAATTCCATCCGATCCGTTTCATAGGATATTTCTTCCGCCTCTTTCTCTTGCAGCGTCATGAGATGAAACATCACCGGTGTTGGTTCCTCTACCGAGCGTGGTCTTCGTTTGCAAAGAATAGCATGTTGAGGAGGAAGGATTTCCATTTGTACGAAAAGATTATTGAATAGCGGTTGCATGATATCGGATGCAACCGGTGCCAGTACGACTTCTGAGTAGCTGGTCACCTCAATTTTTCTACGCCTGGAAGAATTGTTTGATACCAAAATTCTTCGCATTTCAATATCGTCTTCGGGTGATACCACCATTTCCGTATGCGTCTCGATTTCATTGTGTGTAGAATGAAAATCTGCCCGTCCAATCGAAAATACCACTTCATATTTTTCTTCTTTATTCAGTGTAGGCTGATGCGTATTGGACCAATACGTATTGTCCTCTATATCCCTTATATAACAAAACGCTCCCCAGTTATCGCGCGTGCCATCTTCACGCCAACGGGTCACTGCCAAATCTTTCCAACGGCTGTAGCCTCCCCCCGCGTTAGTTACCATTACATGATAGCGACCGTTTGATAACAACTGTACTTCCGGTATTAGTGTATTCGGAGTATCAATCTCTCTTGATTCCGTACCTTTTGCTACATAGCCAACATCTGCAATGTCCGTTGTGTGTGCATAAAAGACAGTGGCGCGAGGAATGCGTTCTTGCAATAGCAATAAGGCTGCCTTAAATTGAGGTTCTGCTTCGAAGAGTTTTTGCATAGGCTTGTCATGCAGCAAGTAGGCCATGGACAATAAACTCATTCCTTGATGATGCGACATGTAGGAATAAACAATAGCACTGGCTTGTCCGCGTTGCAAGCGAGAAGGAGTATAGTCTACCGCTTCGTAAAATCCGTAGCGTCCTTCTAATCCTTCTTTGCGAAGTAGTTTCAGATTTTCATAGGCTTCTTTAGGAGCTACCATTAACGCAAGCGCTGATGCATAAGGAGCAATCACGGAATCTTCTTCCAGGCCACGTTTCAAACCAAGACCGGGCGCCCCAAATGCACGATACTGATAATGGGAACTGGCGTTGATCATATTGTAACCAGACTCTGAAATGCCCCAGGGCTTACCTGTTTTCTTTCCATAGTGTATCTGCCATGCTACCGCTGCCTTGCACGTCTGATCAAGCAACGTGTTCTCGTACGTAGGCATGACTAAAAGCGGCATCAGGTATTCAAACATAGATCCGCTCCACGAAAGAAGAATAGGTTCACCTTCCACATTGGTGAGTAAGCGGCCAAGGGCAAACCAATTCTCAACTGGTACTTTTTCTTGAGCAATACAAGCAAAACTTCCCAACCGAGCTTCGGAAGCAAGCAGGTCGTAATACCCTGCATCCAATCTGTTATCCTTAACATTGAAACCAATGGTAAAAAGATTGTTGGATCGGTTAAACAAAAATTCCCATTTTATATCGGCCAACTCACCGCACTGTTTTGCCAGTGTTTCTGTCAACGCAAGTTGTTTCTCCACATGCACAATCGATCTGGCGAGAGAAGTTTCTAGTTTATCAATCCAATTATCTTCCGTGGTGGTTTGGGTTATTGCTTTATATTTCTCTATATCCTTCTGCCATGCTGTTGCTGCTGCACCCCATTGACTAAATGTTGTGTTCGTCTTCATGGAACCACGCGATACAAATTCTGAAGGTGCAGTTTGCAATGCGACCCCAGGTATGAAAATTTCTAATTCATCCCTTAACGAAGTCAGTTGGTTTTTGAGTGCATCTTTCCAATGATGGGTTTCCTTGCTTGTATCCGTCTCCAGCGCTTGATCAACTATTGCAAAATCTTTTTCTACTACTTTTAAATGGGCTATTGCTTCATCATAGGTAATGTCATCTACATCGCACGCAGTTTCGAGATCAATTTTACATTGTTTAAGCACACCACTATTTTTTCCATCTAAGGTGTCGCTAAGCACGCTTAGTGTATCGCGCAAGCCGTGAAATAATTTTGGGTTGAGTATTGAAAGATTGGGTATGGCCAAAAGTTTCTGCTTGAGAATGAGTAAATGCCCTACCAGGTTTCCACTGTCTACTGTAGAAATATATTTTGGTAAAAGCGGTTCAAGAGATTGTGTATCGTACCAGTTGTAAAAATGGCCATTGAATCGTTCCATACGTTGTAGCGTACGCATGGTGTTAGCTGTTCGATCAATGAATTGAGTGGTGGTTATATATCCGAAATCACGGGCAGTTATATTGGCAAGTAAAGAAAGCCCTGTATTGGTGGGTGAAGTGCGGTGCGCCACCAGCGCTACGGGTTGTTCTTGAATGTTGTCGGGAGGCAACCAGTTATCTTCCAATGTAACAAGCTCTTCAAAAAAGCTCCAGGTTTTGCGCGCCATTTTCCGAAGGAAAATCTTTTTTTCAGTGGTTAGTTTGAATGCTTGTTTCTTTAATGGTTGACTTGTCCACCAAATAATAATGGGTGCTGCAATCCAAAGTAAAAGAATGGGCCCTGCTATGAATAGCTTAATCGGAAACAAAAGAATGATGGTAACGAGCACCACAATAGCAAGCAACAATTCCATCCACATAAAAGAATAAGTAGCCATCAACGTAATTTCGCTGGCTTTCAATTTTGTGGTGGACACATCCCATTGCAATAATCTTTTCTTGCTGATCAGCAATCGCCAAAGTGTACGTGCAATCGTCATTACATTTGCACACGCCTCGTAGGGTAAACTTATCAACGTGAAGGAAGTCTTTATAAAAACTTCTTTAATACTATGAACAGAATTTTTAATGTGATGAATTAAAACAACATCTTTTGGTTTTCGAATGGTGTTCCAAATGGAGGTAATAATAATGGGCACTACTATTATTAAAGATACTGCGGCTGTCCATAATAATGTAGAGGGTAATGTAATCCATCCTATTATGATCAGTGCTGTGAGTGCAATAGGAACAAGGCTTCGCCTGATATTATCAAATATTTTCCAACGTGATAATGCAGAAATCGGATTTTTATGCCAATGCTTATCCGCACCAGGAACCAATGGGAAAATCCATTGTAGAATCTGCCAGTCACCACGAATCCAACGGGATACCCTTTTCATATCCTCGCGGTAACTGTTGGGATATTCCTCATACAATTGAACGTCACTCAATAACCCAGATCGAACGTAAGCACCTTCCAAGAGATCATGGCTTAAGATTCTGTTTTCAGGAAATTTTTCTCCCAACACTTTGTTTAAAATATCTACATCATAAATTCCTTTGCCTATAAAAGAACCGCGTGTAAACAAATCTTGATACACATCCGATGATGCACGCGTGTACGGATCAATACCCGGCTCATCGCCATGCATGCGCTTGTATAGCGAACCTGTTTCAGCTGATAAGCTTACCGATACTCTGGGCTGAAGAATTCCATATCCTTTAGTTACACGTTTCTTTTTATCATCATACCACGCGTGGTTTAAGGGATGCGCCATTGCTCCCACTAATTTCCATGCTGACCCCAATGGTAGTCTGGTATCCGCATCCAGCGTTATCACATATTTTACTTGGGGAAAAATGGAAGGATTACCAATAATAACCGAGAAGCGGTCCTTTGCTTCACCACGTAACAATGAATTTAAATCAAGTAACTTGCCCCGTTTTCTTTCATACCCCATCCAACAATTTTCCTTCGGATTCCAAAGGCGTGGGCGGTGGAAGAGATAAAACAAGTCATTATTCTTTCGCTTATATTTTTTGTTCAACTCTTCTATCCTATGTTGGGCCAAATCAACAAGTGCCTGATCTTCAGGAAGGGATTCATGTGCTGCATCCGTAAAGTCTGTCAATAAGCCAAAATGCAAATTGTCGTTTCTGTTTGCTAGAAATCGTACTTCCAATGCATCTACTAAATTTTCTATTATTTTTTCGTTACTGAGCATCGCTGGAACCACTACCAGCGTGCGAAATTTTGCCGGAATGCTTTTAGAGAAATCCATGCGTGGAAGCAAGCGCGGCTTTACGAATAAAGTAGATAAAAAGTTAACAACAGAAACAGCCAACTGACTTGCACTGAGGATGGTTAAAAGAATAATTAATCCTAAAAACCAATTATTTTCTATTTCTAATTCTACTTTTATTAGAAGGGTGCTAACAAAAAATGTAATTAATAAAATCAGAAATAGATATACCTGAAAAGAAATTCGTTGCAATAGGTACCTGAGTTTTCTAAAAATGGGCTCACGAGTTTTTGCCTGCTTCTTTGTTTCAATAACCCCTCTACCGATTAAATAATATCCTACATGTGATGTTCGGAGGTCTTCCTTTTTAAGTACATTTTTTCGTGTCAAGGCGATGGCAATTCGCGCCACTTCCACTTCTGATCGGTCGCTTTTTTTTGCAAGACGTTCTACTACATGTCGGTACCGATCGCGGGTAGAAAAATCCATTGAAGCATAAATTCCTGCCTGATCTTGACGAAGGGTCTGTTCTACCATGCTATGCGCTTCCACAAAATTGCTCCAATCGAGTAAGCCCAATTCCCGAAGACTATTGATACTGTTACTGATCGAAACCTGATCGATTGCTTGGGTTTGATTTTCCGCATTCACCAACTCTGTACTCGTCAAGCCACTCTTCGACAATTGTTGCTCAATCCAGTTAAGTACCATTGCCAGGTCTGGCCCTTTGCCTCGAAGCTGTCTGATCAGTTCTGAAACAAATGCTGCACTCATGGGTGGATTAGAGCGCGCCATTTCTGCAATCACAAGGATAAGGTCTGTTGATTCTTCCTCAATGATTTCAAACATTTTTTTTGCCCAATGATCAGCCAGGTTTTTGTCCACCCTGTCGATCGCAACGCGCGCAGAAACGCGTCTTATGTTTTCGATAAGTCCGAGTCGAAGCATAATCGGGATGGCCCATAATTCTCCTAATTTTAAAAAAGTAACAGATTGATACGCTTCTAAAAATTCGCCCAAGCGTTCAATGTCTATCCTTCCATCGCTATGTGCTATTTTCTGTAATGTGATGTCGTAAATCCGTGTGCTACCTTCCCATGAAACTCCGGCAAGGCGTGGAAGGTCTTCACTGTACCCCTTAGGGAAATGAATTTTAGCACTTCGAATATGTTCCTCCAAAAGATAAAAATTATCCAGTAACCATTCACCTGCTGGTGTGATAAGCTGATTGCTCTTTACTGAATCGGTAAGAAGTTTACGTACGCTATGTAAGATTGCTTCATTGCTCTCCAGTCTTTTGAGTAAGTATTCTTTTGCGGGTTCTTTGCTTAGCGTGTGCGTCTCCGCTAGCGTTTTACCAAAGCGTTTTAACTGCTCTCCGTTGAACAGCTCTGCCCGTAATGGTTCTTCGTTTGAATAACTTTGATCAGAATCTTTGTCCTGAAAAAGATTCTTCATTTCTTCTATCAGTTTGTGGGCGGCAGGTCTAAGATTCATCTATTTTTCTCCTTTACTCTTTTACATTTAATGCTTCGTTGATGATGTGTTGCGCTTCGTCTACAATTTGATGCATATGTTCCCCACTTAAAAAACTTTCAGCATAGATCTTTTGAATTGCCTCTGTGCCTGAAGGTCGTGCTGCAAACCACCCATTTTTTGTACTTACTTTAATCCCACCGATAGGTGCATTGTTTGCAGATACGTTGGAAATAATGTGTTCAATTTTTTCTCCAGCCAGATTTTCTCTCTTTACCTTCAAAATATCAATGTTCTTCAACTTTTCTTGTTGTTCGGGTGTGGATTTCATTTCCACGCGTTGATAAAATGACTCCCCAAATTCCTGCGTGAGCTCGTGGTATAATGTACCGGGGTCACGTCCGCTTTTTGCTGTAATCTCTGCCGAGAGTAGTGCAGGAATAAATCCATCTTTATCGGTTGTCCATACTTTCCCATTTATCCTTGCAAAAGTTGCACCAGCACTTTCTTCTCCGCCAAAGCAAAGTGTGCCCTCAATCAAACCCTCTACGAACCACTTGAATCCTACAGGAACTTCGTAAAGCTTTCGTTTCATTTTTGTAGCGATACGATCGATGTATTGCGTGGTAACTACCGTTTTTCCTATCGCTGCAGTTTTGTTCCAACCAGTCCGGTTCTCTAAAAGATATTGAATGGCCACGGATAGATACTGATTCGGATTCATAAGCCCCATACTTTTGGTAACGATTCCATGGCGATCATAATCAGTATCACAGGCAAACGATATATCAAACTGATCTTTCATCGCAATCAATCTGTGCATCGCATAAGACGATGAAGGATCCATCCGGATTTGTCCATCCCAATCCACAGACATAAAACTAAACGTTGGGTCAACAATTTTATTAACCAGTGTTAAGTCAAGATGGTAACGATCTGCAATGGGTTCCCAATAGTGAACACCAGCTCCACCCAGCGGATCTACACCCATCTTAATTCCTGAATTGCGAATCACATCCATGTCGATAATACTTCCCAAATCATTGATGTAGGTGTTCAGGTAATCATGACGATGTACATGAGAAGAGCGCAGTGCTTTGCTTAATGGAATTCTTTTTATATTGATAAGATTATCTTTCAACAGTTCATTTGCTTTTTGTTCAATCCATTTCGTCACTTCCGTTCCAGCAGGTCCACCATGTGGAGGGTTATATTTAAATCCACCGTCATCAGGTGGGTTGTGCGAAGGCGTAATCACGATGCCATCTGCCATACCTGTTTTGCGTCCCTGATTATATTTTAAAATAGCGTGTGAAATAGCGGGAGTAGGTGTATACTCATCCTTGATAGAAATCATCACCTCTACTTCATTGGCCACCAATACCTCCATGGTAGTAGCAAATGCAGGCGCTGAAAGTGCGTGCGTATCCAACCCAAGAAACAAAGGGCCATCGATTTTATGTTGCTTGCGATACATACAAATGGCTTGTGTAATTGCCAGAATATGATTTTCATTAAACGAGTTTGTTAACGAAGACCCACGATGACCGGAGGTTCCAAATGCAACGCGTTGTTCGCGTTCGGATGGATCGGGCTTACCCGTAAAGTAGGCTGTAATAAGTCTCGGAACATTTACCAGTATCTCTTGTTTTGCAGGTTTGCCAGCCAGCGTAGATATATTCATTTCCTGATTATTAAATTCAACACTTGGTTATAAAATTTACGCTACATCAATTTTCTTTTCTAAATAAACATCCTGTATGGCGTGCAGCAGTTCAACACCTTCCTTTAAAGACTTTTGAAAAGATTTTCTGCCAGAGATCATTCCCATACCACCTGCGCGTTTGTTAATAATTGCTGTGCGAACTGCTTCTTTCAAATCCTCTTTTCCCTGTGAGGCACCTCCAGAATTGATGAGTCCCGCTCGGCCCATAAAACAATTCGCTACCTGATAGCGACACAAGTCAATAGGATGATCGGTAGTTAGTTTTGTGTACATGCGCTCATCTATTTTTCCATACTGAATAGTACCGCTATTGAGCGCTTTGTAGCCACCATTATTTTTAGGAAGTTTTTGTTTAATAATATCCGCTTGAATGGTGACTCCGAGATAATTTGCCTGCCCCGTTAAATCAGTCGAGGCTTCCACTTTATGTTTTTTAAATTCATCGTTGCGCAGATAGCACCATAAGACCGTTGCCATTCCTAATAAATGGGCTTCCTCAAATGCTTTCGATACTTCTGTAATTTGTCTGTCCGATTCATGTGACCCAAAATAGATGGTGGCTCCAACAGCAGCAGCTCCCATGTTCCACGCATCTCGCACCGATCCAAACATGATCTGATCAAATTTATTTGGATAGGTTAGCAATTCATTATGATTAATTTTTACGATGAAAGGAATTTTATGAGCATATTTTCGCGCTACCATTCCTAAGCCGCCAATGGTGCTGGCCACGGCATTGCAACCTCCTTCCATGGCCAGTTTTAAAATATTCTCAGGATCGAAATACATTGGGTTGGCACTGAAGGATGCACCTGCGCTATGCTCCACACCTTGATCGACTGGCAGGATGGAGAGATAGCCAGTACCGGAGAGTCTCCCCGTTTTAAAAATTGAGTTCAAGTTGTAAAGCGTTTTATTATTCCTGTTCGAGTCTGCCACGATGCGGTCAATAAAATCAGGACCAGGAAGATGCAAATTCTGTTTTGGAATGGTTTTACATTGATGTGAAAAAAGAGATTCTTCCTCTTTTCCGATCAGATTAATAATTTCATTGTATGTCATATTCAAGTTTTTTATTTTTCAATTAAACGCGCCATTCTTTATAAGCATTGATCAATCCGTTTGTGGAAGTATCGTGCGTAGAAACCTTAGAGTCATCTTTTAATTCATCCAAAATTTTAATGGCCAATTGTTTTCCGAGTTCAACTCCCCACTGATCGAAACTGAAAATATTCCAGATAATTCCTTGAACGAATATCTTATGTTCATACAGCGCAATCAATGATCCCAAAGAAAATGGTGTGATCTCTTTCAGTAAAAAGGAATTGGTAGGATAGTTACCTTTAAAAACTTTAAAGGGTATTATTTTTTCCTTACGGGATTCTTCACCCATAAATTCTCTGGCTACCTCCTCTTTGCTTTTTCCATTCATTAATGCTTCTGTTTGTGCAAAAAAATTGGCAAGTAGAATTGGATGGTGCTCTCCTATTGGATTATGAGAAATTGCGGGTGCAATAAAATCACACGGAATTAAATGAGTACCCTGATGGATGAGTTGATAGAAAGCATGTTGCCCATTGGTGCCGGGTTCGCCCCACACAATAGGTCCGGTTTCATAATCGACATCAATTCCATTTCTATCGGTATGCTTTCCATTGCTCTCCATGTTGCCTTGTTGAAAGTAAGCAGCAAAGCGATGCATATATTGATCATAAGGAAAGATCGCTTCTGTTTCTGAACCAAAAAAATTGGTGTACCATACTCCAATCAGCGCCATCATCACGGGAATATTATTTTCAAAAGCCGTATTTCTAAAATGCAAATCACTCTCGTGTGCACCTTTCAGTAAGCGCTCAAAATTATCGTAGCCAATGGTAAGCGCTATAGAAAGACCTATGCTACTCCACAAGCTGTACCGTCCGCCTACCCAATCCCAAAAAACAAATCTGTTTTCAGGGGCAATACCAAATTCAGCCACCTTCTCTTCGTTGGTAGATAACGCAACAAAGTGAAGCGCTATGTACTTCTCATCTTTTGCTGATTTTAAAAACCATTCGCGTGCAGAGTGTGCGTTGGTCATAGTCTCCAACGTAGTAAATGTTTTTGATGCGATAAGAAAAAGGGTTTCTTTCGGATTTAGATTTTTCAATACTTCTACTGTCTGTGTTCCGTCAACATTTGAAATAAAGTGTGCCTGAATGCCTTCCACCCAATACGAACGCAACGCTTCTGTTACCATCACCGGTCCAAGGTCACTGCCACCAATACCGATATTGACAATGTGTTTTATTTTTTTGCCGGTGTATCCTTTCCATGAACCATTATGCACCTTCTCACAAAAGGACTTCATCTGCTTCAATACTCCATTTATTTCAGGCATGATGTCCACACCATCCAGTACAACAGGTGTGTCGGTGAAATTTCTTAATGCGGTGTGAAGTACAGCTCGATTTTCGGTTTCGTTTATTTTCTCTCCTGTAAACATCGCTTCGATAGCATCTTTTACCTTGCAATCGTCTGCCAGTTCCAGAAGGTATTTTTTCGTTTCGTCAGTAACAATATTTTTTGAGTAGTCGAAAATAATTTCGTTAAATAAAATACTCATCTTATCAAACCTCTTGGCGTCATCATCAAAAAATGATTTCATGCGTTTGGTCTTAACTTCTGAATAATGAGTTAAGAGTTTGCTCCACGCTGGAGTTGTGGTTGGATTTATTTTAGGAAACATAGTAATTTATTATTTATCATCTTAACTAAAACAGGTTCTCTTTCAGGTTTTTCTTTCATCTTTCAAATGTGATGCAGCCTCTTCGTCCAAATACCAGTGCAGACTGTTGTGCGCTGGTTGTATAAGTTGTGCGGGATATTGTTCTGGATTGTATTCATCTTCCAACACATGATGCACCGCTTCCGCTTTTGATTTACCATACACCAGAAATGCGATGTTTCGTGCCTGATTAATCAATGGGGCAGTCATGGTAATACGATGGATGTTATTCTCCTTCAGAAAAACGGCCCGAACTGTAGCCGAGGTATCGTGTAGTACTGCCGTGTGAGGAAATAAAGAAGCCGTATGCGAATTGTCTCCCAATCCCAAAAGAATCAAATCAAAAATTGGTTCTCTTCTTTTAAAGTGTGAATCAATTTGAGATGAATAATCCATTGCTGCTTCCTCCGGTGAAAGTGAAGTGTCAACAGAAAATATATTTGACTCCGGTATATGAAAGTCATTGAGCAATGCTGTTCTTGCCATGTGACTGTTGTTGTCTGGGTCATCAATGGGCACATAGCGTTCGTCACCAAAGAAAAAATTTACTTTACTCCACGCTATCTTATTTTTGTAATCGGGTGATGCGAGTGCTTTATATAATTTTTTAGGAGAACTTCCTCCCGATAATACCAAGTTACATTCGCCATGTACAGCAATCGCATGGCTAATGGTTGCCGTCACATAATCCGACAATGCAGCAATTAATTCCGGTATCGATTTATAAACACGAATGGTTACGTTATTCTTTTTCATTTTTTATAGGTGGAGTAATCCAATGGAAACCGTCTTGTGCTATTAAAGCTTCTGCTGTTTCAGGTCCCCACGTACCCACTCGATAGTTGGGGAAGTTGACACTCGTTTTCGATTGCCATGAAGTGAGTATCGGCATGAGAATTTTCCACGCTGCTTCTACCTGATCGGCACGCATAAATAGAGTCTGGTCTCCCATCATCGTATCTAACAACAGCGTTTCATATGCTTCAGGAGTTTCTACAGTATAGGTGCCCGCATAATCAAATAACATGTCCACCGTATTTAAGACCATATCCAACCCTGGCTTTTTCATTTGCAACTGCAGACGAATACTCATCTCGGGCTGAATGCTAATGATAAGTCTGTTTTGTTGCCAGTTGTCTGATGCTGAGGATGGAAACACGACATGCGGAACATCACGGAACTGGATTGTGATAATGGAGGACGATTGAAGAAGACGTTTACCTGTGCGTACATAAAACGGTACGCCTTGCCAACGCCAGTTGTCAATGAAAAATTTTATAGCTACAAATGTTTCAGTATTAGATTGTGCATCCACATTTTTTTCTTCTCTATAGCCTGGCACTTGTTTGCCTTCTATCCATCCTTTCTCATATTGACCTCTAACGGCTTGCTTACGAATAGCATCCGGTTCAAATTTTCGGATAGAACGCAACACATCTACTTTTCGGTTGCGCACCTCGTCTGCATCAAAAGAAATAGGAGTTTCCATCGCAACAAGACAAAGCAATTGCAGTACATGGTTTTGTACCATATCGCGCAAAGCCCCGGCACCCTCATAGTAACTTCCCCGATCCTCCACGCCTATTTGTTCGGAGACAGAGATTTGCACATGTTCGATAAAATTGCGGCTCCATATAGGCTCCAGAATAGAATTGGCAAAACGAAAGGCCATTATGTTTTGAACGGCCTCTTTCCCCAAGTAATGATCGATGCGATAGATTTGCTTCTCTTCAAAGATGCTACATAAAAGTTCATTCAACGATTTGGCTGATTCGAGATCTCGACCAAAAGGTTTTTCGATAACAATTCGTGTGGTGTCGGGATTACCAGTTAATTTATTCTTAGCAATATTTTTTGCGATAATGGGAAAGAAATTAGGCGCCACGGCCAGGTAATAAATTACACAAGGCTCTTGCTTCCATTGTTTTGTGTGATCGAGAATCGCCTTTCCAAATTTCGCATATTCCTTTTCATCGTTGAGGTCTGACACTTGATAGAAAATATGAGCTGCAAAATCGGACCATTCGTTGTCTTTTGATTTTCCCTTTCTTGAAAACTGATCAATGCCTTCTCTTAACTTGTTGCGAAAATCATCTTCCGTTATCGGAGTACGCGCTGTACCTATAATAGAGAATTGATTAGGCAACCAACCATCCAAAAATAAATTATAAAGAGCTGGAGTTATCTTGCGCCAGTTTAAGTCACCGGTTCCGCCAAAGATGAAGAATACTATTGGTTGATCTTTTGTATTGGATGGCATACCTTTTAATTTTCAAATTTTATTGAGCTCTATAAATTCTATTGCTATCACGCCTTTATTGTTTCATTCCATTCCGTATGAAAAACTCCTTCTTTCCCGATTAACTCATAGGTATGTGCACCAAAGAAATCGCGCTGCGCTTGAATAAGGTTAGAAGGCATTGATTCGCTGCGAAATGCATCGAAATAACTTAGCGATGCGGCATAAGCCGGAAGAGCTATTCCAAACTTAGTAGCATCCGAAACAACGGTGCGAATACCTGATAAACTCTTTTTCACTTTTACCTGAACAGCTTCATCCAACAACAAATGTTCGAGTTTTTTATTTTTATGGAAGGCACTATAAATGTCTTCCAAAAACGAAGACCGTATTATACAACCACCTCGCCAGATTTTTGCAATCTGATCTAACTCAAGTTTGTAGCTGTATGTTTCAGAAGCTTTGAAAAGCAAATGCATTCCTTGCGCATAGCTGGAAACCATGGCAAAATAGAATGCCTGTTCAAGATGAATCAGGTATTCTCCCGCATCAGAAGTCATTAGTTTTTTATCTGGATTGGGATATACTTTTGATGCTTGAGTTCGTAATGATTTATATTTAGAAAGATCGCGCATGGAAACAGCCGTATCAATGGTTGGGATCGGCAAGTTTAAATCCATGGCTCCTTGTGAAGTCCATTTGCCAGTGCCTTTCGCCTTGGCTTCATCTTTTATATCATCAAGTAAAAGATGTGTTCCCGCTACATTTTTGAAAGCAAAAATATCAACCGTTATTTCAAGTAGAAAAGATTGTAACCTTCCCTTGTTCCATTGATCGAAAACGTTACGAATAGATTCATTATTCATTCCGAGACCTTTCTTTAAAACTTCATAGGTTTCTGCAATGAGCTGCATCAAGGCATACTCGATTCCATTGTGAACCATTTTTACAAAGTGTCCGGAAGCACCTGGGCCTATGTAGGTAACACAAGCATCTCCGTTAACTTTTGCTGCTATCGTTTCAAAAATTGGTTGAACTCTCCAGTAAGCAACCTGATCTCCACCGGGCATCATGCTTGGTCCGTTGCGCGCGCCTTCTTCACCTCCCGAAATTCCCATTCCAAAAAAATGTATTCCCTTTTCCTTCAGCGTACTCGCTCTTCTATCTGTATCGATGAAGTGGGAGTTACCACCATCAATAATAATATCTCCTTTATCCAACAAAGGAACCAACTCGGCTATTACGCTATCAACAATTTTGCCAGCTGGTACCAGCATCATAATAGTTCGTGGACTTTTCAGGCTTTGTATGAAGTCATCCACCACGCTGAACCCTTTCAAATGATCATGTGCTGATTGATTAAGTACCGCCACTTTATCAGCGGCCTTATCATACCCTGCCACGGCAAAACCATGATCAACCATATTGAGAAGGAGGTTGCGGCCCATGGTACCCAAACCGATCATGCCGAATACGTATTGTTTCTTATCCATGTTTAAAATTTTTCTAGAATTAAGACTTTAAAACTATTGTCCTTACCGCTACGGAAAATCCATTCTTAATTTAAATGTGCTCGTAGCATCCAAGCGGTTTTTTGATGGTATTCCATCAAACCAGTAATGTAGTCGCTGACACCTTCAGCCTTTAACTTATCTGCGGTGGGCTTTATATTTTCTCTTATGTAAACAATAATACTTTCGTGGTCTTCCAGTAATTCCGCAAAAAGAGATTGGCTATCATTCTTCTTTAAACTTTTTTCGGAAAGATGAGTTAGCTCAAGATACTTACTGAGTTGGGCTGGTACGTAATGTCCTACGGCACGTATCCTTTCAGCCACGGTATCAACAATTCCTTGTTGTTGATTATAAAGCGTTTCCAAATACACGTGTACCGTATGAAAATCTGGTCCCTCAATATTCCAATGTGCATTGAGTGTTTTGGAATAAAGTATAAATTCATCTGCCAGTATTTTTGATAACTCGTTAGCAATTGCAAGTCTATTCTTGTCCGAAATTCCGATGTTAGCTTTTTTCATTTTTATATATTTTAAGTTGATAATTATTTAAGTATTTCAATTTGTTTTTTTTACTCACTATGGTAAGTGCTTTCCCTTTATGCACCGCAACATGGTCTGTCTTGTCACTGTGTATGGCATATTGAGGATCTTGTTTATTGGCGTGATGCGTATAGCCTTTATAATCAAAATCGGCAGTATGTATTTTTATAATTTTTCCTGATACATGTCCGGCTTCTGAATTCCACTTTACATGATCGCCTATTTTAAATGAGTATTCCATTTTATTCATCACGCTTCAATTATTTTGATTTTCTAAATGTCTCAAGAATCTTCTTTGTTGCAGGAAGACCTTTATGATGATAACTTTTAATGCCAAGCTTTTGTGCTGCATCAATAAGCATTGGTCGATCGTCAAAATATATGCACTGCTCGGAAGTAGCATGGGCAATGCCCATAGCCAGATTATAAATTCCCGGATCAGGCTTTCGCATACCTACTTCGCAAGAAGAAATGAATGCATCAAAACATTCATGCAATTCAAATTTTTTGATACGGTAATCGTTTAGCTCTTTCGGTTCGTTGTTGATGGAAATAATCCGAATGTCAGGATTATCCTTCCTCCATTGTTTAAGCCACTCCAACATATTTGGCAATTCCTGGGATTGTGCAAACATGAATGTCTTAAAGTCCTCCTTGGTAAAATCCCTTGGATTATTAAAGACTACCGTGTCCAAATAATTATCGAGGGTGATCTTTCCGATTTCATAGGTGTTAAAAATGAAATCATGAAGAATATCCATCTCCTGGTAATCAAGCTTAAATTTTTTAGCAGCCGCTTGCCGGGCCACATGTCCCCATCCATCTGAAAGCAGTACTCCGCCAATGTCGAAAAAAACAATTTTGAGTGATGATGCGTCCCTATCCATGACTATCCATGACTATGCTTGAACTTGCTTTTTTTGTTTCTCAATTGCATCCAATAGCTTATCATACGATTGGTTGAATTTTTCAATGCCCTCATCTTCCAACTTTTGCGTGATCAAGTCTATATCAATACCCTGTTCCTTTAATTGTGCCAGTACTTTTGTCGCCTTATCTAAATCATGTTCCAAACTATTTTCAGCTTTGCCATGATCCCTGAACGCTGCTATTGTTTCTAAAGGCAGCGTATTCACTGTTTCCTTACCAATCAACGCTTCCACGTATTTCGTGTCGCTGAAGGAAGGATCTTTACTACTAGTGCTAGCCCACAATACCCATTGGCGTTGCGCTCCTTTTTTTACAAGCGCGTTGAAACGTTCACTATAAAAGACATCTTTATAAATTTCATACGCTTTTTTTGCCGATGCAATGGCTACTTCTCCATTCAGATTCATCTGTTCATTCTTCGTTAACATCGGATCAATCATCACATCAATGCGACTTAAAAAGAAACTGGCTACCGATGCTATGCCGGCTAACGATTGGTTCGCTTTCACGCGATCTTCCAGTCCGAAAATGTATGCTTCTGTTACCTCTTTGTAACGAGGCAATCCAAACAGTAGCGTAATATTGATATTGATACCTTCGCTGATGCACTGGCGAATGGCGGGCAATCCCTCTTTCGTTCCAGGTATTTTTATCATTACATTTTTTCGATTAACAGATTTCCATAATTCCTTTGCTTGCCTGATACTTCCCTGTGTGTCCCGAGCCAGGTAAGGCGAAACTTCAAGGCTTACAAAGCCATCCGTACCCTTACTTTCATCATAAACCGGTTTAAACAGATCGGCAGCACGTTGAATATCTTTAATAGCCAGTCCAAAAAAGATTTCATCGTTGGATTTTCCTTTTGATGCCAGATTGGCAATTTCGTCACTATAATCTTTGCTGTGGAGAATTGCTTTTTCAAATATGGAAGGGTTAGAAGTTAGGCCTCTGATCCCGTCCTCGTCAATCAATTTTTTCAATTGACCGCTATCCATGATTTTGCGACTAAGTAAATCAAGCCAGATGCTTTGACCAAAGTCGTGTATGTGTTTTACTTTATTTTTTTCCATGATCAATTTGTTTTTCAAGTTGCTCAACTTTTTTTAATCTTCTTTTGTGTCTCTCCGCACCAGAGAAATGTGATTTTAAAAAAATCATAACCAGTTCTCTGGCAATTGCTTTACCTGTTACCTGGCCGCCAATACATAAAAGATTCATATCATCATCCTCTACCCCCTGATGCGCAGAAAAATGATCGTGTATCAACGCGGCTCTTACACCCGCTACTTTATTGGCAGCAATCGATGCGCCTACACCACTGCCACAAAAAGCTATACCGCGCGCAATAGCACCATCGGCTACAGCGCGAGCGAGTGGAATAACATAGTCGGGATAATCATCGGTGGGATTAAACTCCGTATTTCCAAAATCAATTACTTCCCATCCGCTATCGCGCAATTCCTTTAACAGATATTCTTTTAATGTGAAGCCCGCATGATCTGAGGCAACTCCTATTGGTTTTGTTAGTTTTGATAAATCCGATTCTTTAATCGAAGAGGTTATCATGATTTTTTATTTTCTTTTTTGTGGTTTTTCATCAAGTAAAGCCTTTGCTCTTTCAACCACATTTTCAACGGTAAAGCCGTACTCTTTCATAACTTCTTCCCCAGGTGCCGATTCGCCAAACCGATTAATGCCAATCACATCGCCTTCATCGGTAACATATTTATGCCAACCCAATGATGATCCTGCTTCAACGGCCAATCGTTTGCGAATTACTTTAGGAAATATTTTTTCTTTATAATCTGCGTTTTGTTTTTCAAACAATTCCCATGAAGGCATACTTACAACGCGAACCCCAATACCTTGCTCTTTTAATTTTTGTTGCGCTGTTATTATTAATTGAACCTCCGATCCGGTAGCAATCAAAATAATCTGTGCTACACCCTCTGACTCGGATAATATGTAAGCTCCTTTCTCCAACTCGTTTGCCTTCGTATATTTTTTTTGATCGATGATGGGAATTCCCTGGCGTGTCAAAACGAGTGCTATAGGTCCGCCTTTATGTTCAAGTGCAACACGCCATGCCTGAACGGTTTCATTTGCATCCGCAGGACGAATCACCGTCAAGTTTGGAACAGAGCGCAAACCAATAAGTTGTTCTACCGGTTGGTGCGTGGTGCCGTCTTCTCCCAATCCTATACTATCATGCGTAAAAATAAAAATGGAATGTATTTTCATGATGGCCGCAAGACGAATGGGAGGCCGCATATAATCTGAAAAGACAAAAAAAGTGGCGCCATAAGGAATGGCATATTTGCTCAATGCTATTCCATTGAGAATCGCACCCATGGCATGTTCTCGTATACCGAAGTGAAAATTGCGACCATCCGGATTCTCCGCTGAAAATGATTTGTAATGTTCAAGATTAGTATCGGTGGAAGGCGCGAGATCGGCAGAACCGCCTATTAAATTTGGAATAAAATCGGCAATAGCGTTGAGCACTTTGCCTGAAGCTTTGCGGGTAGCCATTGGTTTTTCTTCACTTGTGAAAACAGGAAGTTTTTCCTTCCAGCCTTCCGGTAATTTTCCATTGCTTAGCAATTCATATTCATTAGCCAGTGCTGAATATTTTTCTTTATAGGCTTTATATAGCAGGTTCCATTCGCGTTCCTTCGCTATGCCTTTCTTTCCAGCTTCATGATAGTAACTCAAAACCTTTTCTGGCACTTCAAAATATTGCTCGGGATCGAAGCCAAAATTTTTCTTCACCAACTTCAATTCTGCTTCACCCAATGGTGAACCATGTGCGCTGGCGGTATTTACTTTGTTAGGACTACCATAACCAATGTGCGTACGCACCTTTATCAGTGAAGGGCGTTTCGTTTCCGCTTGTGCATTTTTTATAGCTGCGGATAAAGATTCTATATCATTACCATCGGCCAACACTTGAACATGCCAACCATACGCTTCAAATCGTTGCGCCACATCTTCATCAAAAGTAAGTTCTGTATTTCCTTCAATAGTAATATGGTTATCGTCATAGAGATAAATCATATTGCCCAATTGAAGATGTCCCGCTACCGATGCTGCTTCAGACGTAATACCTTCCATGAGATCCCCATCACTGCAGATAACATAAATTTTATAATTAAAAATATCAAAGCCCGGCTTATTGTAGCGAGCAGCCAGGTATTTCTGTGCAATAGCAAACCCAACCCCGTTGGCAAATCCTTGACCCAACGGACCTGTTGTTACTTCTATTCCCGGTAATAATCCATACTCTGGATGCCCGGCAGTTTTGCCATGTAGTTGTCTAAAATTTTTAATGTCTTCTAATGTAATGGGATAGCCCGTCAGGTATAAGAAACTATACTGCAGCATACACGCGTGGCCCGCAGATAAAATAAATCGATCACGATTTATCCATTCAGGGTTTTCAGGATTATAGTTCATACTCTCTGACCACAACACGTGGCCTACGGGAGCCAATCCCATTGGAGTACCTGGATGACCTGAGTTTGCTTTTTGAACCGCATCTGCTGCTAAGATTCTAACCGTGTCCATACCCAATTGTTGAATAGATAAAGTTGCTTCAACCATGACTACTTAAGTTAAAGTTGTTTGTATAAAAACTTTAGACCTCAAGAATTTCTTCCGATCTAATTACTATAAAGTTGAGCCAGCTATTCTTCTTTTATCCCCTCGTGTTGGGTTGATATTCCCAGTTGTGAGAATAGTGGAGGGCAGATACAACTTTTAACGTTATTATAGTTTTTTCGTTCACCCAATTCATTCTTTTTTCAGGATATTGTTGAAATGGGTAGAGAAGTTTCCTTTTTTCGTCACGATGCTTCTCTGCAATTTTCTTCCTTCAATAACAATTGGGACTTCCTGAAGTCTCTCAAGAAATATGTCATTCTGGTGACACCTCTGCCTATTTTTTTTAAAGTGGAGTAGCTGGATTAGATTCTCACTTACCGAGCAGAGAGTAATCCCAGGCTGGAGTACTTCCGATAGAAATACTTCGGTAGTGAATTACGTGAACCATTAATTCGTCTCCGACTACAATACCCTTTTCCTATTCCCGTCTGTAGGTTCTTTTCCAAAAGTGGCTAATTGTTAAAGAAGCCTGTGATGACGGATATCGTCCAGATTGTTAATCGCTGGTATCCGAAAAAATAAACTATAAAGACATTGCTGAAGGATGGTCAAGGAACTGATTTTGTGATAATCAGTATTCAATTTAATACGGCTTTTCCAGATTATGTCTTTAGCAAGGCTTCCTTGAAGAAAGGATAAGTTAATTATCTCTCATCTAAAGCGTTTAAATCTATCGCAACGCTTTCTCTAACTTATACTTTTTTAAGTTTGATCGCACGGCTTCTAATTTTTGTCCATAGTGCAAGCTGGCATTTACCTCATACCCAAATAAAAGCACGATGGTAACCAGTTGAATCCAGATCATCATAGCGATAAGTGCACCAATAGAACCATACACTTTGTTATAACTACCAAAATTGGTGATGTAAAATGAAAAGCCGTACGAAATGGCCAGAATGCCCAGTGTGGAAAATAAAGAGCCGATCGAAAAAAAACTCCAGTTGTAGTGAACAGCCGGTCCAAAATAATAGATAAAGGAAATGGCTATAAAAAAAACAATAAAGATAACGAGGAACCGAAGGAGAAAAATAAATTGGATGGTGTATTCATCCAGGTTTAGGGAGCTAAACCGAGAAATGTCTTCCAGCATGTGTTCCAAAATCAATTGTCCTACAATTAAAAGCACCGCGGCCAGCAACAAAACCGCGGCCAGCATAAAGGTTAACCCAGTTGCCGTTAATCGCATCTTAAAAGGATTCCTTTTCTCTACCGTACGATAGCACGCATTAAAAGCCCGCATCAACGCCATCATTCCGTTTGTTGCCAGATAGAGTGCAAAAAGAAATCCCAGGGTTAGCAGTCCACCGCGTTGATTGTTTACAATATCAAGTACTGTTGTGGAAATTGTCTCGTACATACTTGGCGGGAGATAATCTCCCAAAAACTGAATTATTGCTTCGCTGGTCAAAGCGGGATAGATAATTGTGAGGTAGGGAGTAAGTGTGAAAAGAAATATGACTGCGGGAAAAGTAGCTAGAATAAAATTATAGGCAACCCCGTTTGAGCGATCCAGAATTTCATCTTCCTGAATGTTGTGTGAAAAGATGATCAAAAATCTATAAAGCGATAGGTTACCGAATCTTTTGAATTTAATTTTCTTTAACCAGCTGCGTCCGGTTCGGGCCGTAGAGTACTCCAGAATACGTTTTCGGGTTACATACTTCATGAAAAATAAGACTTCAATACTTCCTGAAATACCTGCGGAGGCCTGCAAGGACGCCCTGTTCTTTTATCCACAAAAGCTAAAATTGTTTCTCCCTGATGAATCAGCACGCCATCCCCATTGAAGATATCATATTCAAACCGAATGCGCACACCCGGTTTCTCCCGAATGGTAGTAACAATCTTTAAAGCGTCATCATATAAGGCTGCCGACAAATATCGGGACCTGTTCTCAAGTACAGGCATCATAACACCCATCGCTTCCAATTCCTTATAGGTTAAACCTAATTTTCGTAAACTCTCCACGCGCCCCACTTCATAATACATGGCATAGTTCCCATAATACACGTAGCCCATTTGGTCAGTCTCTCCGTAGCGTACGCGTATGTGGGTTTCGGATGTATACATTATTTCTTTTGCTGCTTTCCTTTTTGTATTTCCAGCGCTAATGCCTTTTGGTATCGCTGTGCGTTTTTATTGTGCTCCGTCAGGTTCGTTGCAAAATTATGGTATCCCGAAAAATCTTCGCGGGCACACATATAAATATAATCATGCTGTTGATAATTAAGGACAGCATCCAAGGTGTAGATCTGCGGCATGTTGATGGGGCCGGGGGGCAATCCTGTATGCGTATAGGTGTTATAAGGCGAATCAACTTCCTTATGACTGTTAAGAACCCGCTTTGCGCCAAAGTCCTTCGTAGCAAACACTAAGGTGGGATCTGCCTGCAGCGGTATGTTGCGTTTTAAACGATTGATGTAAAGTCCTGCAATGGTCTTTGATTCTTCTTTTTTTACACTCTCGGCTTGTACGATTGATGCTAAGGTAGAAACCTCAAAGGGGGTAAGGCCAATCTCCCGGGCCTTAGCTAGCCGTTCTTCATTCCAGAATTTTTTATACTCCGTGTGCATGCGTTCTATCAACTCATCGGGTAACACATTAAAGTATACCTCATAAGTATTAGGAAGAAACATACTGATGATATTTTCCTTTGTAAACCCTTCCGTATTGGTTTCAATAAAATCGTTCAGCGCTTCATCAAACTCTGTGGGAGATACACCAATATTTTTTGTGATTTTTTCTCCCAGTTCATCCAAAAGACGCACGTTCGTAAACGTTACTTTTACCGCTTGCCTGCTTCCCGATTCCAAAACATCGATAGCCTGAATATTCGTCATGTTTCTTCGTAACGTATAACGGCCTGGCAACACATGCTTGTCATAGCCTTTCAATCGTGCTAAAAAGCTAAAAGAGACCATGTCGTTCACAAATGCACCTTTACCCAGTTCTTCCTGAACGTTACGAAAAGTGTATCCGTTTCGGATAATAAATGTCCGGTCGTCTCTGTCTACCAGTATATTGGGTGTATACAAAATCTGATAGGTATAAAAGACAAACGTAATTAATAGCGTAGACGCGATAAGAAAAAAAGCAAGCTTGATCTTGGATACTTCGGCCATAAATAAAATTAGAGGTTCAAAATTACTAAAATGTGCGCAGACCACTACCTATACAGTATTTGATTTAACCCAGATTATGCATTCCTAATGCATAATCTGCCCGAAGGGTTGACGATCCTGACCTTTACAGTCAGGATGTCAAGGTTTAATCCTGACAATGAAAATCACCAATGATTTTTAGTTTTAATTAGACAAGTTTTTGATTTTCATTCGTCAATTATGCAATAGAAATTTCTATTGCATAATTTGGGTTTAACTTGCAAGACTTTGAGATTGATATCGCAAATGAATTATGTCCGCTGAATTTTTAAACATTCACCCCGTTACGCCTGAGCCACGCAAAATCGCCCATGTGGTTAACCTGTTAAAACAGGGTGCAGTGGTGGTGTATCCTACCGATACGATCTATGGAATTGGTTGTGACCTGATGAATCGCAGGGCAGTAGAAAAACTTTGTCAAATAACCGATGTAAAACCTCAAAAGTTAAATCTCTCCTTTATTTGTAGTGATCTCAGTCATATCTCAAAATATGTTAAACGAATAGATACCCCCGAGTTTAAAGCCTTAAAAAAATCATTACCGGGTCCGTTTACCTTTATTTTCGAATCTAACTCCAACGTGCCTAAAATATTAAACGTTAATAAAAAAACAGTGGGCATCCGGATTCCCGCGCATCCTATTCCGCTGGCCCTGGTTCACCTGCTGGAGAACCCGCTCATTTCATCTTCTATAAAGGATGATGACTTAATAAAGGAGTACACGACCGATCCGGAAGAAATCTATGAGGATTTTAAGAACAAGGTAGATTTGGTCATTGATGGCGGCACTGGTGGCAATGTGCCTTCCACCATTGTAGATTTTACCAGTGGGGAAGCAATAGTTACCCGTCAGGGTCTTGGTATCTTTGGATGATATAAAAGCGATCACAACTTTTTATTTTGAATTTCGCCTCTTGAAATCCTTACTTATAGAGCCCCATTATCTGCCCTCGTTGGAATACATGATTGTATTACAGCAATTCGGTGAAATCAAATGGGAGCAACAAGAACATTATGTGAAGCAAAGTTTTCGCAACCGATGCTATATTAATACAGCTCAGGGGCTGGAGATGTTAGTTGTTCCACTTACTGGTAAACATGGAAAGATATCAATCAAAGATGTTCGTATAGATTATAATATACACTGGCAAAACAATCATTGGCGTACAATTGAATCCGCTTATCGCAAGGCACCCTATTTTGAATTCTATGCGGATGATTTAAGAAATATCATTTATAGAAAGAAGGACTTTCTTTTTGATTTAAATATCGACTTGCTGTCATTCTGTCTGAAATGTATTCAACACAAACCCAACATCTCTGTAAGTGTGACGTACGAAAAAAGTCCGGATTCATCTTTTTATGATCTCCGTTCGATGATTCACGCCAAAAAACCTTATTCAGACAGGTCTATCTACAAACCCACTCCTTATCAGCAAGTGTTTGGCAATCAATTTGCAGCAAACCTGAGTATGATCGACCTTCTTTTTTGCGAAGGCCCACAGACGGGTTTCCTTCTGCTTGCCTCACGGAATAAAGAGTTGAACAAATAAAGTTTATAATGTGTTAACTATCTGGTCTGAATACGCAATAAATCAGTAGCTAGAGCTCATTAAGTCTTTTGAATTATCACACTTAAAACTCTACATTTACAATACTCAAGATATGTCAAATATGGAAGCAAAATTTTCTAACCGGGTCAAAGAAGTAATTTCATTAAGCCGGGAAGAAGCCTTAAGACTGGGTCATGACTATATCGGAACCGAGCATCTTCTGTTAGGGATGATTCGCGAAGGTGAGGGTGTGGCTGTTGGTGTACTGAAAAAATTGGGGGTGCCACTCGATGATCTTAGAGGTGAAATTGAAAAAGTTTCTAAAGGCACGGCTACTCATGAGATAAAAAATCTGGCAAATATTCCGTTAACCCGGGCTTCTGAAAAGGTGCTTAAGATTACCTACCTCGAAGCCAAAATATTTAAAGCGCAGTTAATCGGAACGGAGCATTTGCTCCTATCTATCCTTCGCGATCCAGACAACCTCGGCACACAAATTCTTAACAAGTTCGATGTGGCTTATGATGTGGTGAAAGAAATGCTCGAATACCAAACGGATCAACCTACTTCGGCTTCTGATACAGACGATCCGGATGATGACTCCTCTAAAATGTTTGGAAGTAGCGCCAACCCCGGTGGTGGAGGCAAAGAGAAAAAAGGAACTGAAAAATCTCGTACTCCGGTACTTGATAATTTCGGCCGCGACCTTACAAAATTAGCTGAGGATAATAAACTCGATCCAATCGTAGGTCGCGAAAAAGAAATTGAACGCGTGGCTCAGATATTAAGTCGCAGAAAGAAAAACAATCCGATTTTAATTGGCGAACCCGGAGTTGGTAAAACCGCTATTGCCGAAGGTCTTGCCTTGCGTATCATTCAGAAGAAAGTATCGCGGGTTCTTTTTGGTAAGCGCGTGGTTACCCTTGACCTGGCATCGTTGGTAGCTGGTACTAAATACCGCGGCCAGTTTGAAGAACGCATGAAGGCAGTAATGAATGAATTGGAAAAATCTGCCGATGTAATTCTCTTTATTGACGAATTGCACACCATTGTTGGCGCAGGTGGCGCATCGGGTTCGCTGGATGCTTCCAACATGTTCAAACCTGCATTAGCCCGGGGCGAAATACAATGTATCGGTGCTACCACACTGGATGAATATCGTCAGTATATAGAAAAAGATGGTGCCTTGGCGCGCAGATTCCAAATGGTAATGGTAGATTCTACCTCCGTAGATGAAACTATTCAGATCCTTGAAAATATCAAAGAAAAATACGAAGATCACCATCATGTAAGCTATACCAAGGAAGCCCTTGAGGCCTGCGTAAAATTATCAGACCGTTACATCAGCGATCGCTTTCTTCCTGACAAAGCGATTGACGTGATGGATGAGGCAGGAGCTCGCGTACACATTAACAATATTCACGTTCCGGATGACATTGTAAAGTTTGAAGAGGCTATCGAAGACGTGAAGAAAGAAAAGAATCGCGTTGTCAAAAGTCAGAAATATGAAGAGGCCGCTCAATTGCGGGACAAAGAGAAAAAGCTAATTGAACAGCTTGATCTTGCGAAAGCCCGGTGGGAAGAAAAAACGCGCACAGAAAAATATACCGTAACGGAAGATAATGTTGCTGACGTGGTGGGTATGATGACCGGTATTCCGGCTAATCGCATTGCTCAAAAAGAGAGCAATAAGCTTTTGGGCATGGCCGATCAGTTGAGTGGCCGAGTGATAGGTCAAGAAGAAGCCATCAAAAAATTAACGAAGGCTATTCAACGTACGCGGGTTGGATTGAAAGATCCTAGAAAACCCATTGGTTCATTTATATTCCTTGGCCCTACGGGTGTAGGAAAAACTGAATTGGCTAAAGTTCTGGCTACCTATCTGTTTGATAAAGACGATGCACTTGTGCGCATTGATATGAGCGAGTACATGGAAAAGTTTTCTGTATCTCGTCTGGTGGGCGCACCTCCAGGTTATGTAGGTTACGAAGAAGGCGGTCAGCTTACTGAAAAGGTAAGACGCAAGCCTTATTCGGTAGTGCTTTTGGATGAGATTGAAAAGGCACACCCGGATGTATTCAATATTTTACTTCAGGTGCTGGATGACGGAATTTTAACCGATGGCCTCGGCCGTAGGGTAGATTTCAGAAATACGATTATCATCATGACCTCAAACATTGGTGTTCGTGACTTAAAAGATTTCGGAGCGGGTATTGGTTTTACCACTGCTGCCAAACGCGATAACGATGAAGAGGTGATGAAGTCAACCATTCAAACTGCGTTGAAGCGCGCTTTCAGTCCGGAGTTCTTAAATCGCCTGGACGATGTAATTGTGTTTAATACACTACAACGTGAGCATATTCACAAGATCATTGACATTACGCTTGCCAAATTGTTTGCTCGCATAAGCACCATAGGTTACAACGTTGAACTTACTGAGAAAGCAAAAGACTTCTTAGCAGAAAAGGGATACGATCCTCAATTTGGTGCTCGCCCACTCAACCGCGCCATTCAGAAATATCTGGAAGACCCAGTAGCAGAAGAAATCCTAAAAGGTGAAATTGTAGAAGGAGGTACTATTATGGCCGACTATGAGGGCACCGGTGAAGTATTAACCGTCAAGGTGAAAAAACCAAAGGCCTCCTCGAAAGAAAAGAAGAGCGAATAAACAAAAAGGCGGGGTAACTGGTCAAAGCATACTAAGTTTTGGTTTGGCTCACTAAGCGGAGCTAATGTTGCTCATTTCGATTTTTCTGGTTGGTCGTGCCATTCGGGAACTTATGGAACAAATACTTTAACATGTTCGAATCTGTTCTATGATTTAACTTATCTGCCCTATAATCCGCTGGTATGTCCCTAAGTGACTTTTTTAATTATTGGGGGAGATTCAATCTCCTCCCAATAAGTTTAAAGAGTAATTTCTATTTACTTTTATTTTTCCTTTGCTTTAACTTCCAGAGTTATTCCCAAAAATTCTATTTAGGAAGTAATCAATATCTTGTATCGTCTCAGCGATATCATTTAAGTTACAAAAACTATCCCGCCAGTTTTGCTGCAACAAAGAATTCATTAAGTGAAATTGTACCCACTAATTTTGGATATCATATAGGTTATGACCTTGGAGGTAAGCAAATGATTGAGCTAACGTATACTCAGCAGTTATATGCATATTTCGTTGAATCTTTGGGGAGTAGCATAGCATGGTTTGCTCCCTCGGAAATGGCTTCTAATTTTGGTTTAAAATACAAGTACACCCTGGTAAGGAAGCCAATAAGGCTCTATAATTACAAATCAAAGAATCCTTTTAGTTTAATGGTCTCTTCGGGTGGTATTTTTCAAGTAAATAAAAACCAAAGTGCTTCAAGTACCGGAAATTTTGAGAATTCAACGGGAACGATAAAAATTATCTCAGAGGATTTTCATACCAATAAACCGCAATTTTTATTTCAGGTCGGAATAGAGACACAAGTGCCCCTTTATAGAGATTTATTTTTAACGGGTGATTATTCATGGATTTTCGGATTTGGCCAAAAAATGATTACTACCCATTATACTGGAGTTGAAAATGGTGTACCTGTTGACGGTTACAGGTATTCGAATGGTGGTGGCACCAATTTGTCCATCGGCCTAAGGTGGTATTTACCAAAAGATACTAAGACATCCCAATCTCCACAATTGATTAATAGGAAGAACTTCTATTTAGGAGTAGAGTATTATAAATTTATAAACATCGATAATGATCCAGTCATATATGGTACCTCCGATCAGTCAATTGGATTGATTGCTGGCTACCGCAAGAAACAGAATGTATTTGAAATAGGCTTTACACCTATTCCGAGTTTACTTTCTTATCAGACAGACCTTCCTCTGGCAGGCGCAACAAGTAATGAAAGACGATTATATATTCCAATGCGATATAAGCGAGTGGTCTCTATTTATGGGAGGGATAAGTTTCAAAATTTGGAGTGGCTACCAAGTGTAGGATTTGGACTTCATGTCCCCTTAAACATAACTTGGGCTTCTTCATATTTTCCTAACGGAGATTTGGCATCTGATTACCAAAAGGTTAACAACCTTGTTTTTGGTTCTGAATTAGGCTCTGAATTTACTCTGAATTTTGGAGCGTTCGCTCTTTCATTTGAAGCTCGCTACATGTATGCATTTTCGTATACCCGAATGCTCCAAGTTTTTGATAGCAATGCTCAACCAACAGATAATTATATTTCGTCTACGCCAACGGGTTGGCTCTTGGGTAGCTCAATTAGGTACCGCTTTGGTAAGTAAAATCATTCCGTTGAACTTAGGAAATAATTACAGATTAATTGTTAAGATTAATTTTTACTATCAGATGATGTGGATTCGATTTATAGGAACCCACAAGGAGTATGATAGAATTGATGCCACTAAGATTTAATAGCTTATGAACATAAAACCTATAAAAACTAAAAAGGATTATCAACAAGCATTAACTAGACTTGAGATAATTTTTGATGCAAAGAAGTCAACCCCGGAAGGAGATGAACTTGAAATATTAGGGATCCTCATTGATCAATATGAAAATGAGCATTTCAAAATTGACTTACCCGATCCTATTGAGGCAATTAAATTTAGAATGGAACAACTGGGCTATACCCAAACTGATTTAGCGGAGGTGGTTGGATTGAAAAGCCGAGCAAGTGAAATTCTGAGCAAGAAAAGAAAACTATCTCTGGAGATGATTCGCCAACTTCATGAGAAGCTCAATATCCCAACCGATGTTCTCATACAGGCTTATTAATTGAACAACTAATAACTCCCCAAATATTTTCTTAAAAACCATTCGGTGCTAACCAACGCCAGAAAAAGAAAGAATACCCATTTCAGGTTTATCAGCTGATTAAAAGTTTCTTCTGAGTGAATCAGGCTGGCTGTTTTGGTTTGCTGAAGATCGGCTGTTAAGTCTGCCCACTGATTGGAAGTATAAAACTTACCCCCTGACTCTTTAGATAAAGTTCGCAGCAAACCAAAGTCGGCCGTAAGATTTTGAGCCTCCACATTTTGTGCTCTTACCAGAAACTGACCCGTCACCGTTTCT
>Ga0154020_10001200_pt1 | contig 32070 bp, 26 predicted proteins | sample Klosneuvirus_201_FD_109709 | JGI IMG/M metagenome (GOLD analysis project Ga0154020, IMG submission 109709) | Active sludge microbial communities from wastewater, Klosterneuburg, Austria - Klosneuvirus_20160825_MG | ecosystem: Engineered > WWTP > Aerobic digester > Activated sludge | place...
ATTCCGAATAGAATTTGTAAGATTATCCTGAACTTCAAACAGGTTTAATATTTTCCTTGCCAAAGGTCTTATCCAGGATTTATTCTTTTGTACAGTCATATTTGTTTAAGTATTTTAGATTTCCAAGGCCAAGCCTTTAATTAATAGTTTTTGAAATGTAAGTAAGTATCATTCATTTGCAAAATGCCATTTAATAATAAGGCTGGTAATCCTAATCTTTGCTCTTATATTCTTGAACCAGGTTAATAGATGAACAAGATTAGATTCTCTTCCTAAATTTATTGCCGCTAAATTAGGGTATTCGCTTTAACATCTTGCATTTTATAATAATTTTCAAACCATTTCTCTAGTTCTGTAAAACCAACTATTATTTCAATTCCATGTGCAGCCCTATCATCTTTCTGAACAAGTCCGCTAGGGTCATAAAAAATCGAAGATTTTCCTTCAGCTCTTGCAATTAATGCAGTTGCAGTAAATGGAAATGAGATCACAACTTCAGCATCTCTGATTAAACGCAATGCAGCAATATCCGGGTCTATTGATATAAAATTATCGGATTCCGCAAGCTTTTCAACCAAGTTTCTATACTTTCTGTTCAATAGGTTACCGATATGCCGCTTTCTCTTAAGTACCATATTTAACCCATACCTGTTAGAAATAACAAATATATCTTCTAAAAATTTGTTCACTATCGGTGGCACAAAATACTCAGGTACGGCCACATGCTGTTGGTATTGTGCATCCCTGTGGGGCTGGACATCAAAGACCAGAACAGAATGCTTTGGCAAATGCTGAAATTCAACACTGCTGTCCTGAAAATCAATAGCCCCAACAATTTCTATGTTTCTATCATCACCTGCCATTCTTCTTATAAAATCTGCCTGGTATTCATCCCAAACCAGATAGTTTGACCAGGTAATAATCTGCCAGCTGTATGGCTGAATACCATATCCTCCAGGCTCTTTAAATCGTTCGATATTTGAAGAATAGAAGTAAAATAAAACCCGTGCTCCTTTTTCTTCGGCATCATAAGTCCAGATCGGTCTGAAAAGATAGCCCGAGTTATGAAAAAGATAATCCGCAGAAATTTGTTCGGGATTAAGTAAGCGGAAATGAAAAGATCGAAACGATTCGCTTAATAGTAATGCATGCCAGTATCTTCCTCTTAATAAATCCAGCAGAGATAAGAATGGCATCCAAAATAAGCCCAGGAAATATTGAAAGATTTGAGAGAATCCTTTTAAAGTAGTTAATGCCGAACTCACATAAATAACCGGCACATCATTTAGCTCAGTTTGGGAAGTATTTTTAACACTATGACAATACGCACTCAGATCTCCTGTTCTGTTTTCCCATCTACTATACCAGGAAACAATATCATAGCTTTTTCCATCCTTTTGCTTTTGAGGTAAATTATTTGAAGTAAGTGCGTTAAAGTAAACAGTCGGTTTTGGATTAGCTGTGTTCCGAAAATCCTTCCTTTTACCAAATGAGATTAACAGTGACTGAAAACCTATGAAAATACCATAAGCATAAAAAAAAGCAACTTGCCTTAACCAGATTACTTTATTCCAAAATGTATCTGCTTGAAAACCATAATTTTCAAGTACTAAACGCCATTCATAAGGTACAGGAATATTTAGTTTTTTACTTCCTTTACCAATGGCTATTAAAATGGTTCTGTTAAAAGCTAAATCAGCGAACCTCAGAATCAAATATTGCCTGATTACAAACTCTGCATGGGCAAGTCCTGAACCAAAAAATATCCTGGAAGATCTTTCCTGAACTTTATTTAAAGGAGTATTGGTAAGCTCGTCTTTTATTCTTATCAAAAGGTCCAATTGCCCAGATTCTTTCAAAATGCGGTACCCCCGCATTCTGTTAATTATAGAAGATTTTCTCTTCCTAATAATTGCCTTCCTTAACAAAAACATTTTTAAATAAACATTACTGAATTACATATTAATAAGAATCATTAAAATATTATCTATCTCTTATTAGTACGCTGATTAAATTCAAATTAGAGGGCTTCTTCTTATTGAAAAATAAGAATTTATCTTTCTATTTTTTGAGTATTGATTTGACTATGGAGAAAACTAATGTTCTATTTTATAAGAAATATTGATTTATAAATTGAATTATGCACCATTCTTTCCTAAACGTAACATGGCTTTAAGCACTAAAAAATTTTGTCTTGAAATATAGCCTAATCTTATCCCTAAAATAATAAATGCTCCAACAAAAACCATTTTAATCAAAACTCGCATCTCATAGTATAAATGAAAATTTCTCAGGAATATGGTAATAAATGTAAACACGAAATAGGATAAATAAATTGTAATGATTTTGGAATACTCCCATTTTATTTCATAAAATCTTTGCGAAATCACAAATGAAATTGAACCTGAAATTAATCCTGCAAGCAATGTACCATATGCAGCTCCTAACATGCCCCAAAGATATATGAATGGAATATTTATAAGAATATTCAATGCGATACCGACTAAGGTTAACCAAGAGGTTATTGAGGTTTTTTTTGCATAAATCAGTTGAGGCTGCTTTCCAAAAAAATATGTAGCAAAAAGCATCGATAATATACTTACAATTTCAATGGCGTCATGGTAGGATTTTGGGGTGAGAAGAATGATAATTTCTTCACTAAAAAGAGAAACTATCAAAGCACCACTTATAGATATGTAAATAAATGGAGTCAAATATGCCCCAATAGACCTTCCGCCAGCCTCTTTATCCATTTCAAACATTCGTTTATATACCTGCGGTGCAAACACATTCTGAACAGCGGTCATAAAAGTAAAAACAATGTTGGCAATTTTCTGTCCCAGATTATAAATACCTGCACCGCCTACAGAGCTTAGCAGGCCGATCATATATTTATCGAATTGATTTCCGATTACGCCAAAAAATATTCGCGGAGTAAGTGGCAGGCTGATCTTCAATGATTCCTTCAGTAACTGTTTATTAAAAACCAGCGGGAGCTCTCTGAGAAATCTTATAGATAACACAACAAATACCAATGCACTTGCTATGAGCGGACCCCAGATTAATCCTATTACGCCAAGCTTTAAATAGGCAACCATAAACAGTGATAACACCACTCCTATTAAATTCTCATCAATTGTATACCAGACATGGGCTTTAGCATTTTCTGTATTCTTTAAATAAATAAGAAAAAATGCCTTTAATGAGGTCATACCTGTTGAACAATAAGACCAGAATAAGATATAACTATACTTTTCTGAACCAATGATCAATTTTGAAAGCGGCTCCTTAAAAATAAATGTAAGGATCGCGAAAAAAGCAAACGTGGAGATTACGAAAAGCAATGTTGAAAATAAAAGGCCGGCCCTTTTTATCTTTTCTTTATTCTCAAAGAAATTTCTCTCATACCCAATGGTTAAGCCGAAATTGGAAATTCCATTGATAAAAATTGCATATACCTGAGATAAGGCAAATACACCAAACTCCTCAACAGTTAAAATCCTTGAGAAAATGGGCAAAGTCAGTATAGGGACCGCATTCCCAATAAGGACAGGAAGCATATAAAAGAACCCGTTTTTGAGTTGCTTTTCTTTACTATTTTCTGTCATGAATGATGAAGTGAAATGTCTTTCAAAATAAATCTTTGAATTGATCTATCCTGCCAGTAATTAGTCCTGAATACATCTTACTAGGGTAAATGCTTCTGCGAACATGCATCCGACGGATATCCCCCATCGTTGTGCCTGAATTTTCAAAGCCTCCGGAGAACGTGGATGAGGGTAGGCTCTTTTCTCGAATTCATAGCTTTCCATTCCAAGAATTTTGGCATTTATATTTTCTTCCGAAACGCTCATGAACAAATTAGGCAAGAAATGTCGCGGATCGGTTGGAGACCTCCACTCTGTACCCGAAGGTGTTTCAAAGGTTATTATCGTTTTTACTTTTTCACAAGTCATAGGGCGACAAGCTGTAATTACAGCCTCAAAACATCTTTGGTGATCAACGTTTACATCGCCACCATGGTGAGTGAATATTATCTCGGGAGAAAAGCTTTCCTTTTCTGCTTCAACAATCTTAATGATATCAAGCAGCGCAATGGTATCGAACCTGTTATCCGGTAAACTATAGATGCTTACACTCTGATAGCCAATTGCCTTCTGCGCAGACCTGATATTGGCATTATGAATTACGAGTTCTTCCTTCCATAGATCGGGATCCCGGTTATCCGACCTGGATGTAATCCCTTCACCTAGTATGATTACATGGGCTATTACCCCATACTCCGTGATAAGTTTATTCATAGTAGCACCCAAACCCAACAGTTCGTCATCAGGGTGAGCAACGACAAGCATTATTCTCTTATTTCTCAACAAGTCAATTATCATATCGCCATGGATTAGTTCTTATTATATTAGGGCAACAATTATCATTAAAATCTTCCAGTCCTTTAAAATTGGATTCAGAATTGATCATCCCCGATTTTTCAATACAAAACGCGCTCAGGGGCTGACCGGGAAGAAAACAGGCAGCAGTATCAATACCTAACTTTGTTGATGACACAAACGGAGTAAAGAATCCGGTATGTCCAAAAATCAGACGGTAGTGGCCCATGTAGAGTTCTTCATGTTTTATAAATTCATAGCGGTTAAAAAGCAATTGCTGAAGTGGAATATTTTCAATGTCAATAGAATAATTTTCAGGAGATATACCACTGTGCACCGCTACAAACAAATCATCTTTCCAATACGGTCTCAAACTAGCAAAAAAATCAGCATAATCCGTTAGCAGTTTATCTTTCCCAACCTCAAAGTCATTCATTCTTAATGATTTCAAAGTAGCATATCCACCATATTTTGAGAGGTATTCCCTCATTTTCACATCATGAGGCTCCAGATTCATCCAGATAAATTCATGATTGCCATAAAGAAAAGTACACTGATAATTTTTATTTAAATCTGTTAAGAATTTAATTACTGCAAGAGGATCTTCACCTTTATCCAGATAATCCCCAATAAAAATAAATTCAGGATCTTTGTCAAGTGTGAATATATATTTTATTAATAACCTGAGTTTGCTTATTTCTCCATGAATATCTCCGATTACGAATCTCATTCTATTCCAGATATATATTCCTTTAATTTTCCAAAATAATCCTCCCTCACAGGAATAATTTTCTTTAATTTTTCATTGGAAAGGAAAAATGGGATGTATCCTTTTACTGTTTCAGAAATTATTACTTCCTGATTAGCAGTGTTTGTCTTTATGAATTCAAAAGTATCATAAAAATCAGTTTCCATTCCATAACAGACATTATAAACATCTATTTTTTGCTTCCATTCATACTTCCTGATAAAATCTTTAATCATTAAACACAGATCATCTATATGAATAGTTTCCCAAAAAACTAAATTTTTGGTTGAGATTTGGACAGGATTGCCATTTTTAAGATTATTGACGGTATTATAAATAAATCCCCCCTTTTTATCTCCGCCGTATATCCCTGGTAAACGAAGAATGACCCCGATGATACTGCTATTATTACAAAAGAAAGATGTTAAACACTCGCCAACATATTTACTTAGGCCATAGGTATTTACCGGTGCTATTGCGCCACTCTCACTAACAGGGAGGTGGTTTTTAGGGGAGTAAACAGTCATGGAAGATATATATATGATCTTGGCGGTCAGGTGATGATCTTTCAGGTATTGAAGAAATGACGCATATCCCAAGGTATTAACTGATAGGTCAGGATGATCAAGATCACAGGTTGATAATGAATTCAATTTTGCAGCAAGTATAATAACCAGATCAAAGTACTGTCCAAGCAGTGAACTATAGCTTAGAGGATCTTCAAAATTGACCTTAAAATAATTTTCTTGCTGGGAGTTGCTGGTACCTGTAAAAAAAACCTCAGATTCTTCCTCGATCAACTGGCTATTTAGATGTCTACCCAAATACCCTGTTCCTCCAACAAGCAGTATTTTTTTAAGCATTATAGAAAATATTCTCCCAACGTCTGTGCAAAAACAAATTCTCTGAAGGACATTTGAATGGATCTGTATAATTTTTATCGTAGTAATTCAGATATGCTCTCACAGGATCAATACCGCCCTCTATTTCCATAATTGTTGTGGTTGAAAATCTGGGGTTTATTTCAAATATCTTAATTTCTTTTAATGGAGTGATGATAAGTTGTACATTGAAGGGACCACAAGGCTTAAATACCTTAACGATCTTTGCTACAACTGCATCAATAGCCGGATTATTTTCTGTGACGGCGATCTGAGTTATACCTTTCTTTTTGATTATCCTTTTACTACTGATACTTAACAGGTCATTTAAGTTATTAGTTAAAGCACCTACAGTATATTCAATGCCGGTAAGAAGTGGTTGAATTAATATCTCGTCAGGTGTATAGCCGTCAAGATTATAGTATGCATCCAGCTGACTTTGATCATTTATCTTCATAATCCCACGACTACCTCTTCCGGAGATGGGTTTAATAAAAATTGGAAACCCCAGTTCAGAATGATAATTATCACCTGTATAGGAAATGACGTCAGAAATATTCTCTTTCTTTAAGCACTGCATCAACTCAAATTTATTCAGACAGAGTTCAGAAAAATCGGCAGTAGGGCTGATAACCTTTACACCAGAAAATCCTTCAACATTTCTTTTAGCAATTACGATCTCTTCATCAATAAGAGGAATATAAAAATCAATACCGAATTGATCAATCAGTTTCCTGATCACAATCCAATAATTATCATCAGATACCATTGGGGATAAATGAAAATTCAGGTCAGGATAAAGGTATTTTAATTGCGGATCAGCATCAACATAATGAATTTCGAATTCAGTACTTAAACTATTATGCAAATAAGGGAAAAGAGAGCCTCCAAGGCCGGATATAAGTAACTTCATATTAGATCATCTCCCATGTTATAGGGCTATCCGCCTCAATATTTACTTTTGCAGTTCTTCCTACTACTAGGTTTATCATCGATGGTTGTATCCCATAGCCTGGTCTTTTAATAACAATATCCATATCCTGTATAATCTCTCCTTTTGAAATATTTCTTGATGAAAGAATACTTCTGCGTGCATTCTTAAAGAATTCCATTTCCTCCGTACGAGGTCCATTTTTCATTCCATCACCTAAACTTCCCTCAATGTCTCTGATTTTACCAACCATACTGGCCAATTCATCAGGCTCAATTGCAAAGGCATGGTCAGGTCCGTCCATTTTCCGACTAAGGGTGTAATGCTTTTCAATGACTTTTGCACCAAGCGCTACCGCTGCACATGCAATATGGTCACCCATAGTATGGTCTGAATAACCTGTTATAACATTAAATGCTCTTCTAATCGTTTCCATTGCTTTAAGATTAGATAAATGAACAGGCGCAGGATAAACTGAAGTACACTGCAGAATTATAATATTATCATTGTTATTTCCTCTACATATATTAACGGCTGTTTCAATCTCAGATAATTTACACATACCCGCTGAAAACATGACCGCTTTTCCGGTATTACTAATTTCATTTATTAGCCTGACATCCACCATATCGAATGATGCAACTTTTATAATTGGCATCCCTACACCAACAGCGATATTAATCGCTTCAGTATCACAAGGAGAATCAAGAAAGTCAACTTCATTATTTTTACATAGGTTAGCGAGTTTAGAATGCCATGTACGATCTATTTCAAGCTTCTCAATAAGTGTATATATGTCTTCCTTATAAAGGCCCATTTTAGGAGTATTTCTGGAATAATGACTTTTTGCCTTGAAAGTTTGAAATTTAACTGCGTTTACACCTGCTGCTGCCGCTTTTTCAATCATTTCACATGCAAGGTCAAAATTGCCATTATGATTGCTCCCAATTTCTGCAATTATATAGCACTCTTGTTTATCACCAATTGTAGAAAATTGTGTCTTAATATCACCCATTTTATATAATTTTTAATCTATATGTAAACATATTAGTTCTGGATAATTCATGTTGATTGACCAATTCAAATCCACACTTCTCAAAAACTCTTTTAGAACTTATATTGAAATCAAGAACTTCTGCTAATATTGAAACCGGCTTTTCTATCAATTCAGTTAAAAGGGTTTCAATTCCCTTGTTTATGATACTCACACCAAAGCCTTTCCCTCTTTTTTCAGGAATGATGGAATAGTCAATCAACCAATTGCCATTATCAAGATCAAATCTGATCTGACCAATCGGTTCTTCCTTATCATAACCAATATAAATAAAAGTTGAACTACTGATCAAACGGTTTTTAAACCACTTCTCATGATCACCCCAAAAAATATCTTCACTGTTCTTGGAATTCTTCCTGACTAAACTATCATTTGCCAATTCAAATAACCATAAACAATCTTCATTGGTTGCCTTTCTTAAATATAACTCTGACATAAATCCTTGAATACATTTAATAAATTAGTACCCGGGTCGACTACTTTTTTTTTCCCAAGTTCTTTGGGGCGCAAAAAATATGCTTTTAATTTATACTCCAATTCAGAATCAGTTACTTTTAAGAAATCTCCTATGCCAAATGCCTGGTTGCTTGCGACCATAGAATTATAAATAAATTTCTGATTACTTGAATAGTAACCAGTTGCTGAATACAATTTTCGCGCATATGCTTCAATCAGAACTGTACTGGCTGAAACTACTGCATATTTACAATGATCCATAATATCGATCATTTCATTCGATCCCAAATCTTTGAATATTTGAATTCCTGGGTTTACCAATTGAAGGGATAATAAGCTTTCAAAATTATCCTTATGAAAGGAAGAAGACACAATTATTCTTAGTTCAGCTTCGTGATTTATTTCGCAAATAATTTTGGCTATTCTGTGTGTCAGATTATAATGATCAACTCCTCCCAAAAAAATTAAAATACCATCATTTAATCTTCTTTCAGGGAAAGGCCTTTTATAAAAATCCGGACGGATTAGTGAATACTCCAAACCAGTATAAATTTTTGTATAATATTCAGATCTATATATTGAAGGGTCAAATCCTGGTGAGTGATTAATAATTACATCTGCGTAGAAGTAATGATTAGCCAGATCGTCAATACAGACTAACTTACATCCCATTTCTTTTATAGACCTCTCATACGAACTCCCAAACCAATATCCATCAAGTAAGACAATATCATCCTTTTGAAGCAAATGTTCAATATCAAACTTTATCTCATTTCGACCGTCCATCTCATCAGGAAGTTGGTATGGAATTGATGGTAATGCAATAAGCTTAAATCCAGCGGATTCGACTATTCTAAATACATGAACATCCGGATCAGCAATTGCAAACTCACAAGAGAAGTACTCCCTTAGCGTCTCTGCTAAAGCAAGGCACCTATATATATGGCCAAGGCCTATTTTGGTGTTACCATCAACCCGTAAAATAACTCTTTGTAACATTATCTATATGGAAAATCGAATTATCATTATTCGAAAGAAAGCATAAATTCTTCCATATCTATTGAAAAAATATCATTCAGACTGGTAAAGAGCTTCAAGGTGTAATTAAAAAAATAAATGGCTTACCTTTAAATTTAATCAGGAAATCAAAATGGCTAGAAAATTCGAATAATAAACCTAAATAAACAGTATTTAAATAACTATTAAAATAAATAGAACAAACTCAGTTCTTATTTAAATTTATTCTGGTTTCCTTATTTAACTTTTCAATTAATTGCGTGTCTGTTTTATATACCAGGGTTAATTCTGAATTTAGTTTTGCGATCTGAGGATTTGAATCAAGAACATCAAAAATATTTAACAAAGTAGGTTCTTTATCAAGTTCTTCTAGCTTATGAAAGAGTTGATCAAATAGCTCAAGGTCCTCTGGATAATCAAGTGTTAATCGATAATCCCGGACTAATTGCTCAGGCAGATCAACGTTCTCGACCTTGAAAATATCAGAATTATTCTGCATATACCATGTCATGTATTCAGAATAATTTGCTTTGCCAACATAGTTGATAACTCGCTGAAGTGCCTCGACATTATATATCTCACAAGCTGAGCCTACAGCAAAGTTTTTAGCTGAAGTAAAATCAGCACCTGTTGCAAAATGATGTTCAAGTAAATAACTTGCTATCTCGGTTGAAACCACAGGGCAATCACCGGTAACCCTTACTACAACTTCAATATTATATTTATTACAGGCTCCCAGATATCTTTGAATTACATCGTTAGGATCTCCCTGCCAAAATTTAACTTTCCCATCAAGGGTATTATGTTGTAAAATACTATCCTCATCTTCAGTTGACGTTGCCAAAACAACTATATTGGCTTCCTTAATCTTAAGACAATTTTGCAGGCACCGGTCAATAGAGGAGACTCCATTAATAGGAAGTAATGCTTTTGTCTTTAACCTGCTAGATTTCATTCTACATGCTACGATCACACCAATATTAGCAGTATGAAATTGACTTTCATTTAACGAAGAATTTTCCCCTATGTCTTCTTTCAAAATATGATATTCTTTTTGAAGCTTTAAAAGCTGAGCATTTGTATTACCAGTTTGAGCAGTTCTACGGTAAATAATATCTGATTTTGATATTAAACTACCCTTAGGAAGTAATTTATTGGCAATAGGAATTTGAACACTTTTACTAAGATATTCAGACTCAGACTCAGAGATGAATGATCCGTTTAAGATATCGAGAGAAGATTGAATTCTGTTTGCCAACAATTGCATTTCATGAAATTCAAGAGCCGAGTAGAAATCATATTTAGCTAACTTACGGTCAAGGCATATATGCTTTTCAATGATTTCACAACCAGATGCAACACCGAGTAAGGGTACTATACAAGAGAAATCGTCTGTTGCTTCTGCATGATCGGCTATACATATTTTATGATTTGGGAAATGCTTCTTTAATATTGCAACCTTTTGAAGTCCAGTATCTTTTAATTGGGTAGGGTAAGCCTGGTGTCCTATTTGCAATATTAATTCATTCATCCTTAACTCACTGAACACCTCCAAAAAAGACTCAATCTCATTGATTTCAAAGCCTGAAACATTTAGTATCAATGCTTTATCTTTAAGCAGGTCCTTCTTTTTAAGTAATGAAATAACTTCATCATTTTCGAGTACAGAAGCTTGCAATTTTACACCAAAAATTTTTGACCTGTTTTGCTCTAAAACCTTAACCCCGAAAATTTCAAAAATATCTAGCCAAATACCATCATAATATTGGTCTGCCAATTCTATTATTTCTCTCCATTCTGTATTTGAAAAGATTAGATCTTTATAAACTTGGTACCAGCTAAAATCTTCGAGCGCCAATGTTTCTGGCTGAAAGGCTTGAAATTTTATATGCTTAACAGGGTAATTAATGTCTTTAAATGTTTCAATCGTAGACTTCAATATGTCGAAATCACCTCCATGTGAGTTAGCACATTCAAAAATTAATATAGGAGAGTTACTTTCCATTGATTTAAAATCGAATTTAGGGGGTTAACAGGCTTAAGATTCTGTCTTATTTGTGTTTTATCCAGTAAGATTTACGCTCAGGCTGAAGTTTCTGATCCAGATAATCAATTCCAAATAAGCGAATAATCAGACCAAGAGGTGTTATTATTACAAAAAATATAATTGTAAATAAAAATTTAAGTATCGTATTCATAATTCTGTGTTAATCTAATTGGAATTCATTTTGCCAGTCCTTAGTCTCAATAAGTTCAGGCTGTTCCTTTTTATCCATGAGGAATGACCCAAGTACGAGATAGTCCATTCCGGTTCTCATAAAGCAGCGGTAAGCATCTTCCGGACTTTCTACAATAGGCTCCCCCCTTACGTTAAATGATGTATTAATTAATACCGGGCATCCTGTTATCTTTTCGAACTCCGTCAATAAGCTATAAAAATCAGGGTTGGTTTCCTGATGAACCGTTTGAATTCTTGCTGAATTATCAACATGCGTTACTGCCGGGATCTGTGTATTGACTGATTTCAATCGTTCAAAGCCCTCCGCTTTTTTCACTTCTCCATCATTATTAAGCATTTTGCTCTTTTGCACATGACCAACTATCAGCATATAAGGTGATGAGAAATCGCTTCTTTGCTCAACACCAGCCATATCAAACCATTCCTTTGCCTTTTCAGCAATCACTGAAGGGGCAAATGGACGGAAGCCCTCCCGAAATTTAATCTTCAGGTTCATTTGTGACTGCATCTTTGGTGAGCGTGGATCTCCCAATATACTTCTGGAGCCCAAAGCTCTTGGTCCGAACTCCATACGACCATTGAACCAACCGATCACATTTTCATTAGCGATTAAGCCTGCTACTTCATGATGCAATTCCTTACCTGGCAATTTCTTATATGGAATCTCATTTTCCTTTAAATAAGTTTCGATATCATCATCTCCGTATGAAGAACCCAACCTGGAACCGACCTGTCTATCTGCAATTGTGATTGGATTTCTTGGATTACCCAATTCCTTATACCAAACATGCAAAGCGGCACCTAGAGCTCCTCCTGCATCACCTGCAGCCGGCTGAATCCATATTCTTTCAAAAGGGCCTTCACGATAAAGTCTTCCATTTGAAACACAATTCAAAGCAACTCCACCTGCAAGGCAAAGATTTTTCTCGCCAGTCTCCTGATGGATATGTTTAGCAATTTTCAAGACAATTTCTTCTGTTACAACCTGAATGGACCTTGCCAAATCCATATCAAGTTTGGTTATTGATGATTCAGGCTTTCTTGGTTCCCTACCAAACAATGCATCAAAATTTTCATTTGTCATTGTGAAACCAGTACAGTAATTAAAATACTTCATGTTCAAATGAAATGAGCCATCTTCCTTTACATCTATAAGGTTCTTATAAATGACATCAACATAAAGCGGATCTCCATAGGGAGCAAGACCCATCAGTTTATACTCTCCTGAGTTTACTTTAAATCCTGTATAATAGGTAAAAGCAGAATAAAGCAACCCAAGCGAATGAGGAAAACGGATGGTGTTTTTTATATCCAATTTATTAGCATTTCCTATTCCATAGCTTGATGTAGCCCATTCGCCTACCCCATCCATTGTAAGAATCGCAGCATTCTGAAATGGAGATGGATAAAATGCACTGGCAGCATGTGATTGATGATGTTCAGGATAGAACATCTTTCCTTTAAATCCAAGTTTGTCACGAATCTCTCTCCCGATCCATAGCTTTTCCTGAATCCATAAAGGCATCGCTGTAATAAATGACTTCATGCCTCTGGGAGCATTCATAAGATAAGTCTTTATCAGCCTGTCAAACTTTAAATATGGCTTTTCATAAAAACTTACATATTGAACGTCCTTTATTGTAATTCCTGCTTCTGCAAGACAAAACTTAATGGATTCTTTTGGAAAGTGAAAATCGTGCTTAATTCGCGTAAATCGTTCTTCTTGAGCCGCTGCAATAACCTGACCATCTTTCAAAAGACAAGCAGCACTATCATGATAAAATGCGGAAATACCTAAAATGTACATTCTTATTAAATTTTATTTCTATTCAGTGAATCAAAAACCTCCTTTAGCTTTAAATCATATTCATGAAGTATATCTTTAGAGTCTGCATTTAAGGAAAATTTACTGCAATACTCATCATGAATCTTAACCGTAGCCTGAAGCAAATCAATTAATTTTTCAATTTCATCCTTTTTTTCATTCGAAAGTTTGGAATCCAAAATAGCAGCAACTGCTAGTCCCTCTGCTAAAAACTCCATCAATAATCTATCATATCGCATAGAGTATCTTGAATGGGAGCCAAATCGTAAAGTCTCCCTTACATACCAAAAAATGGTAGTTTTAGTACGTACAAATACCTGATTGCCTTTATTAAGGTGATCAGCCAATAATGTGCGTACTTTATGAAGAATATTTGGAAGACGTTTTTTCTCAAAATCTATATCGATCTCAGGATATGTGGTTTCAACATATTGCTTTGCATTATCCGGCAGAATAAACATCAATTCATCTGCTGATCTTAATAATTCCAATTTACTATCAAACTTCCCTAAAACTTCAGGCATTTTATCACTGGCAAGTTTCATATAAGGAATTAAATGCCTTATGATGAAATACTCAGGAAATCTACCAATATCAGAAGGATGCACCGGAGAAAAATGAAGTATATCCGTAACGGAGGTAAATACAGGATGCCTTAGATAATATTCAAAAGCAGTTTTTATCTCTCTGGATAAACCACTTATCTCTGGTTTTTCCAAACTATATGCCTGACCATCTTTGAATACTGTGCCTAATGTATTTAACTCGCTTTTAACCTGACTACTACTTAATGAAGCGAAAGTTTTAAAATACTCGTGAAAGTCTGAGACATTACCACTCGCCAGCTCCGGATTATATAAAATATTCCTGATTGAAGCTTTGGAGCTACCTGTAATATTCAAATCGGCATATTTCTCAGCAATTTTATCAGCAAGAATTACTTGTCCTTCAGGGAGTGGATGGCAATGATCCAAATACAAGGATTCGGGAATCAGACCTTCCATATCTACAGCGCGAATACTTGAATGATCAGTAACAATTTTATCAATTGCATTGATATAAGGCTTCCTAACTCTGTAAAGTGAGGCATCTGCTTCGTAAGACTCAACCAGAAGCTCCCGGTACCTGATTTCATTTGACCTTAATTTGCTGATTTTGGCTAAATTATACAGAAATATCTCCCTTCTGGAACCCTGCTCTTTTAATAATAAATTCAATAAATATTCTGCTTCATCGTAATCCCCACTTTCTGCTTTAGCAACAGCATAATTATTCATTACCAGCAGAGGATATTCATTACTCATAGAGGATGAGGGTGGTACAGTCAAAATATCTTTATAAATTTTGGCAGCCTCTGTAAAATTCCCATTTTCCTGGCATTTTAATGCATCTTTAAATCTTTGATCCGGAATAGATATTTTATCGGCAATATGATCTTCAACTCCTAAATACTTGTAAAAAACGAAATTGCCTTTACCAATTCCAGAAAGGAAAAACAAATTTGCTTTCGGTCTAACGAGAATTACAGGGATGCTCCGGCTTTTACAAATGGAGTAAATCAGCCTGATGTTATGCTCAAAATCAGCAGGATCTTCAGGACTTTCAATCTTTGGGTTGAAAGTATTATTCCATTCAAAATGTAATAACCTGTTTTTTATACTTGTCTTTGCAGGAGTTTTACCCATTGATTCCTGCAATCTACTTTTGAAATACCTGAAATAGGTATAACTCCCTTTTCTTACTTCCGTTGATGTTGTATCACAATTTCCTAAGTAAATAAATACTGCTTTTAGGTCATTGATCCATTCCTTTTTATGTCTTAAAAAAAATGCCGCCGCATCTGCAGCAGTCATACCCGGCAATGAACAATTGATAATTTGGGTATCTTCGGGCCATATAGGACGATCAGCCAGAACAAATGGATGTGTCTTTCTCTCAACCCCGATACTCATGCTTGTTGAATCACCTAGAATGAGAATGGTTGACCTGCCTTTAACTTTCATTAATTCTGGTTAAAAAAGTGGATAAATATCATCACCTGACTGGCTCCCTGTTGAGGAGTCATTTCCCTTCTCAGATTTTGAGGCTAATTTTGCGAGTGAATAATAAAATATGATGGATAGAAAAAAGTACTTTACTTTTTCTCCCAGTGTTTTCTTTGATGACGAAAATTGCATCAACTCATAGAACAATGTTACTTTCATTTCGTTATCCAGTTTAATTTCAATAATTCATTGTGAATCACATCGGCAAACACCTTATGGCCCTTTGCATTAATATGTCCATCGTCAAATATTACCGGATCTATAGTTGAATGTTCCTTTAACATAGTTTCTGTTGTATCAACAAAAGCAATTTTATTTTTAAGAAGAAGCTCTATAAATCTTTCGCGGGGAAGCTCATAATCAACCAATTCTGATTTACTGGCTGGTCCAAACTGCTGATGAATTGCTCCCAATCCAAACAATAATTTTATATTATTCTTGCGGCAATGATCTTTGATCACCGTTAAAATTTTATCAAGCAGACTATACATGTAATCGTAATGCCTCGTTTTCCAGAGAAGAAAAATCGGATCTGCTAAAGGGTCGTAATTATTTTTAAGATCGATTCCGGATTTGTACTCGTTAAACTCCTTTCGAAATGCGTAATAAGATCCTATTATTTTACGGAAAAAGCCAATTCCTGTTAATGAGGAGATCTTATTCAGTTTAAGATTGCCCGCAGAATCCATACTAAAATGAGGTCTCACATAACCATTTACATAATTATTCAAAACCCTGTGTACTGCCCAAGGGTACTGCTCGATAACAATTATTTTCGGATTATATTTAGCTGACCTTTGTAAAATAGCAAGACATACCTGATCAAGACCTAAACTGCAATGACCCATATTTATAACTTTTTCACCTGTATATTGGGCAAGAAAATTGGTATATCTTAGTTCTTGCTCTGTGCCTGCCCCCCAGGTATGTGAGCCACCAAAACAAATAATAGATTTTTCATTCGAAGATACGACTACTTCACTATCCCTGTTTCCTTCGGAATTATGCTTTACTAATACCGGCAGTTCCGGTCTTTGTTGAAAGCACACTTCTCTTTCCAAATGAGGCACTCCCCAAAAACCCAACTTACTATCAAATTGATAAAATGTTGTGTCCCCATTGGTAATGACTTTCTTTTTTTTGGTGGCAATCATATGAAAGAATATTTTACTGGTTAATTCTTAAAGTTCTGACTTAATAAATGGTTATTTTCTAAAATTAAAGCTAATCATTATTTTAATCTTCTATCTTGGATTGAAATTAGCAAGTCGATTACAGTTAACCATATAATCAGCCTTACTGGCTACTTAAAATAAATTCTGATAACCAAGTGGTTTTTTTATGGAATCAACTACAAATTGTTGCTCAGTTTCAGTTAAAGTAGCATACATTGGAATGCTGATTGCCTCGGAATAATAAGATTCAGCCTCTGGAAAATCACTTTTATTATATCCTATAGCCTGGTAATACGGGTGAGTGTAGATGGGAATATAATGCAGATTCACTAAAATTCCATGGCTTCTCAACCTGTCAAAGATCTCTCTGTGACTGAATTTTGTCTCATTTGTCTTGAGTCTTATGATATACAAGTGGAAGGCTGAATAAGTATCAGGATGTTGAAAAGGTAAAGTCAGCCAGCAATCAGCAAGCAGTTCATCATACTTCTTTGCAATTTCATGTCTTTTGCTTACAAACCCATCGATCCTCTTCATCTGACTTAAACCCAACGCTGCCTGCATATCAGTCATCCTGTAGTTATATCCAAGATCTAATTGCTGATAATACCATGGGCCATGAGGCGGACATGTCATTTCCTCAGGTACCCGGGTAATCCCATGACTACGAAATTTAGTCATCTTATTAGCAAGGATCAGATCATTAGTTAATGCCATGCCCCCTTCGCCAGTCGTAATAATTTTTACAGGATGGAAACTAAAAACAGTTATATCACTATACCTGCAATTACCAACAGGTTCACCAAGATACTTTCCCCCTATTGCATGAGAAGCATCTTCAATGATTTTAAAACCGTACTTTTTACTCAGTGCATGGATTGATTTCATATCACAGGATTGACCTGAAAGATGAACCGGAATGACAACTTTAGGAAGTTTACCCTCTTTTTTTGCTGCCTCCAGCTTAGAAGTTAAGTTATCAACTGACATGTTGTAAGTAAGCGGGTCGATATCTACAAAGTCAACTGAAGCGCCACAATACAATGCACAATTTGAACTTGCAACAAAACTTATTGGGCTGGTCCAAACACAATCGCCCTCAGCAACTCCTAGCGCAAGACATGCAATATGCAGGGCACTGGTTGCACTATTTGCTGCTACACCGTATTGTACGCCACAATATGTAGCTACTGCCTTTTCGAAAGCGGGTACTGCTGGGCCCTGTGTTAAATATTCAGATCGTAATACTTCAATTACTGCCTGAATATCTTCTTCTGAAATATCCTGACGACCGTATGGTATCATAATTTTATAATTTCATTAATAATTCCTGATTTTTCCTGCTCCAACAGCCTGCTCAGATCCCGGTTAACCCCTCCAAGGCTGTGTCCAAGTTTGGAACAGGCCTTTCTATTCGATAAACTCATATCCTGTGGTCTTTGAACTAAGCCGGGTTTATGAGCCATTTTCCCCCTCTTTATCAGACTTTTATCGAGGGCAAAATTTTCGGCAATGGCAATACCAAAATCAAATTTGGAGATTCTATCATCCGATACAACATTATAAATTCCAACAGCCCCATTATCAAGTAATTCGTGAACAGTTTTAATCAAAGATTCTGCAAGAATTGGGGTATAAAACACATCATCAAATAAAGTAATCTCTTTACCTTTCCGAAGTGAGTAAATGATCTGATCGCTAAATGAAAGTCTGTAAGATGGTCCCCATCCATAAAAATTTGTCCGTACAATCAAAGCTTCTGAATAGTTTTCAAGAACTCTGGTTTCAGCTTCTGCCTTTGTTGCAGCGTACACATTTATTGGATTTACAGGCAGATCTTCAGTTGCAAACTGAAAATCACCTGAGAAAATATGGTCTGTTGAAATATGAACCAATGGTATACTTAATTCAGCACAAACACTTGAAACATTAGAAGCAAAATCTGTGTTTACAGTTCTTGCCAGATCAGGGAACTTTTCACAATCTTCAACACTGGTAAGTCCGGCAGTATGAATGATCAATTCAGGCTGAATTTGCTCAAAGGCCTTAAGGATGCTCTCCCTCGATCTGGTATCAAATTTCATTGGCTTTACATCAGCCAGAGAAATTTCACGGTTATGAAGCGCCAGCACTACTTCGAACTGACTCCTGACTGTAATTGCCCAGTTAAGCGCTAAAAGCCCTGATCCACCCGTTAATAAGATTCTCTTCATTTATCAGATTGCACCAATCTTACTTCTGTTGGCAGAGATCCATTGCTGCAACTCGGTTCCATCCATCCACTCTGTATTTGTATCTGAAATATAGGTGAATCCTTCTGGAACAGGTTTGCCTCCGTTAATTCTTTTCGGATCAGATGACCAGTTATGAATTGCAGGCAGAATTTTAAAATGATTTTCATACTCGAAAGTATGTGGAGCATCTTCAGAACCAATCATCTGCTCATGGATTTTCTCACCAGGACGTATACCAATTATTTTATGCGTTGCTCCCGGAGAAACAGCATTGGCAATATCTACAATATTCATTGAAGGAATCTTCTTAACATAGATTTCCCCACCTGCCATATCATCAAAAGCATGCCATACCAATTCAACGCCCTGCTCAAGAGTGATCATAAAACGAGTCATACGGGTATCGGTGATAGGTAATACTCCGGTATTCGCTTTTGCCATAAAAAATGGTATAACTGAACCTCTTGACCCCATCACATTACCATATCGGACAACCGAAAATGTAGTTTCATGAGTTCCTGCATATGCGTTTGCTGCAACAAATAATTTATCAGATGCAAGTTTTGTTGCACCATATAAATTGATTGGATTACTAGCCTTATCGGTAGACAATGCTACAACCCGCTTGATACCTTTTTCAATGCAGGCATCAATCAGGTTCATCGCGCCATTAATATTCGTTTTTATACATTCGAAAGGATTATACTCTGCTGTTGGGACAATCTTAGTTGCAGCAGCATGAACGACAAAATCAATACCATCTAATGCTCTAACCAATCTGTCTTTATCACGAACATCCCCAATAATAAATCGAACTCTTGGATCACCCTCAAACTTCTGAGCCATATCCCACTGCTTCATTTCATCACGTGAATAGATAACAATTCGTTTTGGATTATACTTTTCAAGTGTCATTGGCACAAATGTGTTGCCAAAAGAACCGGTACCACCGGTGATAAGAATGTTTGAATTTGAAAGACCCATATTAAGGTTTATTTTAAATGAATTTATTTACAATTTATGTCTTAAAGGCAGGTAAAATTGATTAATTATTACCTGAACTATTTATGAATTATACTATTTTGTTTTTCATACCACTCGTATACATTCTTTAAGCCTTCCTTAAATAGCAATTGTGGCTTATATCCAAGTTTTTCTGAAATCTTGCTAATGTCGGCTTTTGAGTGTTTAACATCTCCCGGGCGTTCACTATTATATACAGCATTAATGTCTTTCCCGCTAATCTCTCTAAGAAATGCAACCATTTCATTAAGCGTAATCTGATCACCACATGCTACATTATATACTTCATTTAATGCTTCCTGATCTTCAGTAAACAACGCAAGGTCGTTTGCATGCAGTGCATTTGCAACATATGTAAAATCTCTGCTTGTCTCTCCATCTCCAAATATTACAGGGCTTTTATCCTGTTGAAATGCTTTACAAAAAAGAGGAATAACTGCGGCGTAAGGATTTTCAGGATTTTGACGCGGACCAAAAATGTTGAAATATCTTAAACCAACGTAATTTAAATCATAAGTCTTATGAAAAACATCTGCAAATACCTCAATTGCATACTTTGTTACTGCATATGGACTAAGTGGTTTCCCAATTCTGGATTCTACTTTAGGCAATTCCTTGCTATCACCGTAAGTAGAGGATGAGCAAGCAAGAACAATTCTGTCAGCCCCATTAACATGTGCAGCATGCATCATATTTACTGTACCAAGAACATTTACTTCAGTGCTCCTCATAGGATTAACTATCGATCTGGGCACTGAGCCCAAAGCGGCCTGATGAGTAATTTTATCAATTCCCTTTGTGACCTCAACACATACTTCATAATCGCATATATCGGCCTTTACAAATTCAAATTTAGGATGACCTACAAATTCTTCTATGTTTGAATAATAACCATTAGAAAGATCGTCAACCACTCTTACGAGTGAAACTCTTGGATCATGGATATATTTATTTACAAGATTAGAGCCTATAAACCCGGCGCCACCTGTTATCAATAAACTGTACTCTTTATCCATTATAAGCCTCCATCAATTAAATCTTTAGGTAATAAACCCTTAACATCATATAATACTGAATTATCTTTTAACATACTTCTGATATCGATATCTGAAAATTCATTGTGGCCAACAGCTAAAATAATCGCATCAAACTTCTGCTCAGGAATTGACTGACTAATTTCAATGTGATATTCCTTTCTTACATCAGAAGGCTTTGCCCAAGGATCAACAACTACAAAGTTGACATGGTAACTTTCCAACTCTCTGATAATATCAATCACCTTGGTATTACGAACATCAGGGCAATTTTCTTTGAAAGTAAAGCCTAAAACTAAAATTGAAGAACCTCTAACCTGAATGTCCTTGCGGATCATTAGTTTGATCGTCTCGGTGGCAACATACTTACCCATCTGGTCATTGAGCCTCCTTCCTGCCAGAATAATTTCGGGGTGATAACCTACTTCCTGAGCCTTTTGAGCCAGATAATAAGGATCAACACCTATACAATGTCCCCCAACTAAACCGGGTTTAAATTTCAAAAAATTCCATTTTGTTCCGGCTGCCTCCAGCACTTCATTGGTGTTAATACCAATCAAAGTAAAAATCATAGATAGCTCGTTCACAAAAGCAATGTTAATATCACGCTGAGAGTTTTCAATTACTTTTGCAGCCTCAGCAACTCTGATACTTGATGCTCTGAAAGTTCCTGCTGTAATAATTGAATTATAAAGCTGATCAATTGTCTCTGCAGCTTCGGGTGTAGAACCAGATGTAACTTTGAGAATTTTAGTAATTGTATGTTGTTTGTCGCCAGGATTTATTCTTTCCGGACTATATCCAACGAAGAAATCTTCATTAAACTTAAGATTACTTACTCTTTCCAGAACCGGAACACATTCATCCTCAGTTACTCCCGGATATACTGTGCTTTCGTAAATTACGATATCACCTGCTTTTAAAACTGAACCAACTGTTTCACTAGCCTTTATTAATGGGGTAAGAACCGGTCTGTTATTCTTATCGGTTGGAGTTGGAACGGTTATGATAAATACATTGCAATTCTGCAGGTCGGATACTAGTTGACTAACTTTAAATAAACCGCTATTTAGTGTCTCCTTCAAATAGTCATTGTCTACTTCAAGGGTAGAATCAACAAACCTGTTAAGTTCAGAAATCCGGTGTCCATTGATATCAAATCCTATAGTACTATACTTTCGACCAAATTCGACAGCCAGGGGTAAGCCAACATAACCTAAACCTATAACAGCTACCCTTTTTTCAAATAAACTCATTAATCCTCAACAGCTAAAATTTGAATTATATAAATACTCGTTTCTATCTAAAAGAGTTCTAAAATTTATATTTAATTATAACTTAAAATTCTTTATAACTCTTTGCAAGACCAGTAAGGCTACAATAATAAATCCTGAAAGTATTCCTCCAATAATAATTGATAAAATGGTACTGGGCCGTTTTGTTTGAAGAGGATAAACAGGTGAGTCTATTATCTGAATAAGCGGCATTTCCTTGCGAACACTGATTTTTGCCATTTCAAGATTCTTAACTATTTCTGTAAGGATTGCCTTGTTTGCTTCAGCATCAACTTGTCTCCGTTGAGATGGGACTCTAAGAATTTGTCTTGAAGGATTTGCATTTGGATTTGCATCAGTAGACGAGGCTACACCAGATATTGCAGAAAGTAATTGCGCTTTAACAGAATCAGCCTGAAATTGTAGAATAGAAAGATTATCTAATGACTTTTTTGCCTTAGTTTCCACATAGAAATTATTCACATTAGTTACTATTCTATCTGCAAACTCTTTAGAAAACAATTCATCCTCAGACTGAATTCTGACACTGATAATATTTAATTTCTTATCCGGTTTCGAAACAATCAGATTTTCTGTTCTGATCTTTTTTACTAAGGCTGTAATCACACTATCCTCTAATCTGGTAAAGCGATTAATATCACTAAAATTGATATTCTTAAATTTCTCATCTTTCTTCCAGGCTTCTTTGAAACGATATTTATCCAAATACCTATCAAGTAAAAGTGTGTTTTTTGAAGTATCTAATGGAGAAAGCAGCGTTTTCTCTATCATGGTACGTGACTTGTAAAGCTCAATAATATTATCCTTCTGGAAGATACCCCCGCCCCCTCCTCCAAGGTCAAGTCCAACCATAGCTGCCATTCCCGAGTACTGGCCTAATCCAGCCGATGAACCTTCATCTTCTAAAACAAATGTTGATTCGGCTGTGTAAATAGTTTTAATGGATTTTGCATAAAAATAACCAGCAACACCACCTGATAAACCTATAATAAGAATGATTTTCCACTTAGAAAGTAAATATTTCAACCAATCGATAATCCCGATGATAATATCCCTCAATGATATTTCATCATCTGAACTGGAATTTGCCTGTAGTATTACCTGAGAATCCGGGGATGAATTATCCGATGAAGATTTTATTTCCATAATCTCTGTAGTTACTTAACCAGGTTTAAAATAATTACCGCCAAAGATGCCAAACCACTTGAAATTCCAACAATCTCCCCAGCAGATAATGGTCTCTTATCTTCTTTTTGCGGAACAAAAAGCTCTGCACCTGGCTCTATTACAGGATAATTATTAAAGAAAAACATCTTTGATGTACTTTTTACAGAACCATTCGCGTAAATTACATAGGATCGTCTTTTCAAAGATTTATTGGAAAATCCTCCTCCCTGCGAAATATAATGCTTAAAGCCCCTTCCCTGACTAAAAATAGTAGTAACAGGATATAATACCTCCCCATTTACTTTTACAGTTTGTAATTGTTTAGGGATTCTTAAGACATCGCCTTCTTCAAGTATCAAATCAGCCTGAGTACCGGGATTCTCAAGTATTTTATCAAGTTCTATACCTACATAAACATTTTTCAATATTTCTTCCTGAACTTTGGTTCCAATTGTATCTTTTACATTTTCCTGTAAGCGCTGAAGCTTAGCTATTTTATTTTGCTCTTCTTCATTCTGATCAATAGCATTTTTACCATCGGTTTTTTTCGGACCTTCACGCTTCAATGATGCACCTTTTGCGTAACCGAGTGCTGTTAAACCTCCGGCACGCCTTAGCAAATCGGATACCCGTTCATCCTTACTTATTATAGTATACATGCCGGGATATAATACCTCACCTTCAACCTTTACCTGACGCTGTACCTCATAACCTATAGAACTTCTCACTGAAATTATATCAAAGGGCTGTAATTCAAATTTAGGCTTAGAGAAATTCAAATTCTTGTCAATATCTATCTGAAAAACTTGTGCAGTAATTGCATTAGCAGCAGTTAAATTACTGTTTTTCACTCGTCTGGAAATTTCCACCCGTTGGGCAGTTGCGGCTTCTGTAAATCCACCTGCCTTGAGAACTAACTCTTCCAAAGTCATTTTTTCAGCGTATTCAAAAGTGCCGGGCTCACGTACTTCCCCGTCTATAGACACTTTGTACTCCTCTTTCAAGTCGAATATAGATGAAACACTAACAATGTCCTCCCTGAGTAGTGAAATATCCTTTACACTTCCGTTCAGTATTCCTGCAAGATCAATAGAAATTAACTCTGTTTGATTGTCGGGCTTTAATCGCGTGATATATGCCCTTTGTCTAAAAGCATCTTCTTTCAATCCTTCAGCTTTCCTGACTAATTGAGAAAGTGTTAAACCTTGTTCCAACTCATATGCTCCGGGACGAAAAACAGCACCCTCAATAGTTACACGATTTACAAAACGCTCTAACACACGATCCACAAAATATTTATCTCCGGTATTTGGCTTGTACTCTGAAAATTTATCCGAGCTGATATCTGCTATCTTCCTCTCGATTTCTGTATTCTTTAAAACCTTTACTCTCGACCTGAATGCATTTTCTGTGAAATCGCCTGCAAAACTTAAAAGGTCTTTGAAAGACTCTCCAGTGCGTAATTCAAATATTCCGGGACGTTTAACTTCCCCCACAATTTCTATTCTTGATTGATATACTGGTACCCTAATAATATCCTGATCCTGTAATCTTAAATTATCAGACATTTCCCCCTTCATAAGGAAATCATAAATATCAAGATTTGCAATTTTCTTCCCTCCACGTATCAATTCAATTGATCTGAAAGAACCATTCTCTGTGGGTCCGCCAGATGAATATAATGCATTAAATACATTTGCAAGGGATGGAAGAGTATAGGTTCCTGGCTTTACTATCTCACCTGTTAGTATAACTTTGATACTTCGAATGTTTCCAACAGCTATATTCAGATTAGTACTTCCATTACGCAAACCACTATAAACTGTTGATAAACGCGACCGGATCCTTGAAGTTGCTGCCTCAATAGTCAGTCCGGCAACAGGAATGATCCCAACATATTCTACATTGATAATCCCTTCCGGACTTACTTTAAGATTATAAGAAGCCTCCGAGTTTCCATAAATATCAATCAGCAATTCATCATTTGGGCCGATTACATAATTTTTAGGGGTGGCAATACTCAAATTAGGTTCAAAAGTCAATTTGGAATTTTTAAACAAATCAGCACCAAATATTTTTGAGCGAAGCTCATTAAATGCCTTTTCTGCTTCTGTTTCAGGATTTTTTTCAACTGCTATACTATCCTGCTCAAAGTTCATTTCCCTCCCTCCGGTTTCATCTTTTGGCTAAACCTTATTAGGATCCGACTGGAAAGCCTGCTTTTTATCGTCTTTTTTTAATTTATCAACTCGTTCTCTTAATTTTTTTATCTCATCAGCCCGCATTCCTCTGGCTTGTGCTATTTGTTCTAATTGAGCATCACCCATGCCGCTGGCTTCTGCCTGACGCATAAAGGCTCTTACCTGATCATCACTCAATTCATCAACACGAATATTGTTTAGATTTTGTGGATTTACCTGTGCTAAAACTGGTTGGCTTATGCCAAAAATTAAAAGCAATGCCAGAAGGCTAAAAAAATTTTTTATACTCATATCTAAATAAATTCCGCGCAAAGCTAATTAATCTTTAGTTTAAATGTATACCTGATTTAGGGTATTTAATACCATTTCTGGGCTTATCGCACAAATCCGGGGCTCGAATTAATAAGATATCAATTAATCAAAATAATCTAACGTATTAAATCCTCCTTTTTTTAGATACTCATCCTTATGCATTAGCTGAAGGTCTGATAATACCATCTCTTTGATAAGGGATTCCAGATTATATTTCGGTTTCCAACCCAGCTTTGTATTGGACTTACTTGGATCACCGATTAATAAATCAACTTCAGTCGGTCTGAAATACTTTGGATCCACTTTTACCACCGTTGTCCCCGGCTTTAAGCTTTCAGCTTTAAGCTTTAAGCTTTCTACTTTGGCCTCATCAATATCAATAATCACCCCCCTTTCATGCTCATGCTTCCCGCTGAACTCTAATTCAATTCCCAACTCTGCAAAACTCATTTTCACAAAGTCACGTACTGAAGTTGTGACCCCTGTAGCAATTACAAAATCTTCAGGCTTTTCCTGCTGCAGAATGAGCCACATCGCTTCCACATAATCTTTGGCATGTCCCCAGTCTCGCTGTGCAGAGAGATTACCTAAGTACAAACAGTTCTGCAAGCCAAGTGCAATTTTAGCAGCAGCTCTGGTAATCTTGCGGGTTACAAAAGTTTCCCCTCTGACCGGACTTTCATGATTGAACAGAATTCCATTACAAGCGAACATATTATATGCCTCTCTATAATTTACTGTGATCCAATAGGCATACATTTTCGCAACCGCATAAGGAGAACGTGGATAAAAAGGAGTTCTTTCTGATTGAGGGACTTCCTGTACCAAACCATATAATTCTGAAGTTGAAGCCTGATAAATTCTCGTCCTTTTCTCCATACCCAGAATACGGATTGCTTCAAGAATTCGAAGGGTACCAATACCATCTGCATTAGCTGTATATTCAGGGGTCTCAAAGCTCACCTGCACATGACTCATGGCAGCCAGATTATATATCTCATCAGGTTGTGTTTCCTGAATTATACGAATTAAATTGGTTGAATCTGTTAGATCTCCATAATGGAGTTTCAGTCTCAAATTACTTTCATGAGGATCCTGATATAAATGATCAATACGATCGGTATTAATTAAAGAACTTCTTCTCTTAATACCATGTACAAAATATCCCTTATTCAACAGAAATTCAGTCAAATAAGCTCCATCCTGGCCGGTTATTCCTGTTATTAGCGCAACCTTCATGAAAAGTGTATTGAGTATTGAGTATTGAGTATTGAGATTTTATACATTAATCTGAAAGATCTTGCTTCTGTCGATAGTTTTGCTTCATTCACAATTAAAAGAAATTTAATTTAAACTGGTTTAACGTTGTTCCGATTATGGTGTTACACTAAGGGTCACAATTTAGGTAATTACACTGATTTTCCTCAATTTCAAATCTTCAAATCGCCAAGGTACGGCTCCGCCCTTTCAGTCACATTTTAATATATGACATCCGCTTAAACATGCTCTAAGGTATCCCCCCTTAGGAAATCCTTATTTTCTCAACTATATTTTTTCTCAGATCTACTTTAACCTGCAGCCCAATATCTTCTAAATAAAGGAGAGCATAATTTCCTTTGCTTTCCAAGACTTCTGCTTCTTTATCGATCAAAGCCCCTGAGCGGATTCTGATTCTGTCATAAGCGTTTAGATTAGTTGCCTCAATACTGCCATGGTCATATTGCATCAGCCAGCTTTTCAGAAGATCCATTTCTTTAGCTCTTATCATAGCTGGCTTGCCGCAGTGGTAAACATAACGAACCACCCCCGGAATTGTAAAAACACTATCCTTATCCTTATCCTTCAGGCTAACAAAGCAATAGGATCTAAACAAAGGTTCCTCCACCCATTTCCATCTGTCACTCCAAAGTTTCTTTATTCTTAACAGCGGGCAATACACCTCTAAGCCCAACAGAGCCAATTTATCTGCTACGGCCTTCTCACAGCGTGATTTGGTATAGAGCACGTACCAGTTCATGATAAGTGATCGAATATTAAAACCATCTCTTTTTTGTGCTTCTGAACATAAACCTCTGCATCTGCCTCTTCAAATACCAGGTATCGTATTTTCCTTCCAATAAGAGGTTCTGCCTTTTCTACCAGATTACTCAGGTAATTTCGGTCAATATTGTCCCCTATAATTATCAGATCAATGATATCCGAATCAAGTCCTCGGGCAATCATTCCTTCAAGGTACACACGATGTACATTCCCCAAACGGTCAATAACCTTTTCGATTACTTCTTCTACACCTATAAACTTTCTGATAATGCTATTCAAATCCTTGAACAAGGGATGAAGGGTATTTGCCCGATAAAGTTTCTTATTGCCATCTGATTCTGCCAACAATAACCCTGCGTGCTCAAAACGATTAAGCTCCTGCCTGATACCATTGGTACTCTCATTAAACTCAGCCTCAAGGCTCCTTAAATATCCCTGATTATTGATGTTTAAAAAGAATTTAAGCAATAACTTAATTCTTGTTTTTGATGTTATTAAACTTTCGAGCATAATATTGAGTATAATTAGTACTCATTATATAACTCAAAAGTAGAACATATTTTGAATATTACTAACGAAAATATTGAATTTTAAACAAGTGCTGAAATTCTTTTATCTGAAAAACAAAGATTTAACAAAACTAATAACTACAATAAAGCTCCAAATAAGACCTCTACCGGATGTAATGCCATTCTTCCTGTGCCGTCTTTGATCTGGTGCCTGCAACTCGTACCATTTGCTGCAATTATTACTGTATCTGGTTGATTAATAATTTGAGGAAACAAAACCAGACCTCCTATTTTCATTGATAAATCATAATGTTCGTCTTCATAACCAAAAGAACCTGCCATTCCACAACAACCTGAAGGAATTGTTTCTACTTCATAATTCTTAGGAAAAGACATAATTAGCGATGAACTTTCACTTAAGTTCCAGGCTTTTTGCTGACAATGAGCATGAAATTTGATCAACTTCCTTTCTGCGGTAAACTGTTCCTGGCTAATGTTTTGATTATGAATTTCAAGGGCTAAAAACTCTTCAATAAGGAAGGTATTTGACGCAAGTTCTTCAGCATCTTTCAGATAGGATTCATCCACAAGATCTAAATATTCGTCTCTAAAGGTTAGAATTGCTGATGGTTCAACACCAATCAATGGAGTTTTTCTTGAAATCACCGGACTTAAGTACACTATATTCTTATGTGCAATTCTCCTGGCCTTTCGTAATAAACCTTTTGAAATACTCGCCCTACCGCTTTCAGAATGCTGAGTAATACGTACTTCATATCCCAATCGTTCCAAAAGTAGAACAGTTTGAATTCCTATAGGAGTATCCTGGTAATTAGTAAACTCATCACAAAAAAGGTACACTACTTTTGAATCGTTTGAAGAGGGATTCCCAGCTTTTGAAAAATTCCGATGCTCCTTAAACCATGCTCTCATTGTTGTTTGGTTTAATAGAGGCATTGACCTTTTTACATTGAACCCAATAAGCGTTTTCATCATTTCACTTATCCCCCTTCCAGTCATTATGAAGTTATATAATCGTGGAAATGCAGAGCCTAAACCAGCAATCGTACTAAAATTTGAAATTAATAAAGACCTCAATGGAATGCCATTAGCATCCTGATAGTGTTGTAAAAACTCAGCTTTCAATTTAGCCATATCAACATTACTCGGACATTCTGCCTTGCACCCTTTACAACTTATGCAAAGATCCATTACCTCTTTAATTTCCGGGTGATCGAAACGATTAAGTTTTTTGGAATTTGTAAGATAAGTTCTTAGAACATTTGCTCTGGCTCTTGTAGTATCCTTTTCATCGCGACTTGCCATATAAGATGGGCACATTGTGCCACCAATAAGATGCGACTTACGGCAGTCACCCGATCCATTACATTGTTCTGCATGCTGCAAAATATTTTGACCATTGTAACGAAATACAGTTTTAAATTCCCCTGCATTTTCATCCGGCTTATACCTCAAATTAGTGTTCATTAGAGGTGTATCTATAATCTTTCCAGGATTGAAAATATTCTCCGGATCCCAGGTATTCTTAATCTCTCTCAAAATTTCATAGTTCTTCGAGCCAACCATTTGCTCAATAAACTCACCACGTAATCTGCCATCTCCATGCTCTCCACTTAAAGAACCCCGATATTTCTTAACAAGCATTGCAATCTCTTCTGCAATTACCCGAAACAGTCTATTTCCCTCCTCTGTTTTCAGGTTAAGGATTGGCCGCAAATGCAATTCCCCGGAACCTGCATGAGCATAATGAACTGAATACAACCCATACTTTTTCAGAATTAAATTAAAATCCTGTATATAGGCTGGTAAATCATGAACATCAACCGCCGTATCTTCTATTACAGGTACTGCCTTCTCGTCACCCGGAAGATTGCTTAATAGTCCCAGACCTGCCTTCCTTAAGGTCCAGACCTTTTTAATGTCCTCCCCAAATACTATTGGAAAATGATATCCCAAACCCACCCCTCGCATCTCATTTTCAACAAGTCTGCATGTCTCTATTACCTCAGAAATATCTTGTTTGACATATTCGATTACGAGCAGAGCAGCAGGGTCTCCCTCAACAAAAAACCTATTTTGTTTCTGCTCTATATTATCTTTTGTACACTCCAAGATATAATGATCCATCAATTCGCTCGCTACCGGACTATATTTCAGTGCAATCAGATTAGCATTTAAGGCTTCATCAATTGAATTAAAGTGCACACATAAGAGTCCCACCGCTTTAGAAGGAAGAGGTACAATACCCAATTTTATTTCTGTTATAAAAGCTAAAGTGCCTTCTGATCCAGCTAATAGTTTGCAGAAATTAAAATCTTCTGTACCAGCTGTAAATGGGGAGCTATCGAGAAGCAAATCTATTGCGTAGCCTGTATTTCTTCTCTCGATACTTTTTTTAGGAAATTCCTTGCGAATCTCTTGCTGGTTTTCATAATTTCCCAAAAGATTACGAATCGATCTGTATAACGACGCTTCCAAACTTGATCCGGAGCACTTTTCAATAAACTCATCAAATGACAAAGATTTAAAATGTGCTTCCGAACCATCACTCAATAATACTTTTAATTCAAGCGTGTGTTCCCTTGTACTTTTATAAACTATTGAATTGGAACCACATGAGTTGTTACCAACCATTCCACCTATCATTGCTCGGTTTGCAGTAGAGGTTTCGGGACCAAAAAAAAATCCGTATGGCTTCAAAAAAAGATTCAACTCATCTCTTACAACCCCCGGTTGTACACGCACCCAGGATTCTTCTGTATTTAATTCAAGAATGTTGTTGAAATACTTTGAAACATCAACAACAATTCCGTTGCCGACCACCTGACCTGCTAGGGAAGTACCAGCCGCTCTTGGAATAAGTGAAATTTTCTCTGCAGAAGCAAAGGCAATTAATTTCTTAAGGTCATTGACAGATCGTGGAATAACTACAGCAACAGGCATTTCTGAGTATGCAGACGCATCAGTAGAATACAGTATACGCATCATTTGATCTAAATAGCATTCTCCTTCCAACTCTAAAGAGAGCAGTTCAATTTTGTTCTTCATTCATTAAAAATTAGAGCTTTCCAAACATACAGGGGAAAACCATCTCAATAAGAGTATTGTAAAACAATGCGAAAAAAATGAACTTTCATTTGCCCGCTATGTCCACAAATATATCAATCGGCTTGAATGAGAAGTATGTTTTATTGAAATAGTACATATTTGAATATTGTGCATAATCATATGATTACTTTAAAGAAAATTTGAGATGCCAAGACGAAATCCTCCTTCACATTTTCCTTTTTAATAATTCGCCCAAATCGACAAATAACAGATCACCTCATTGACCACATTCTAAACATAAAATTTATATCCAAAAAGAAAGAGACCTTTCGGTCTCTCTCCAGGCAACATAAATTGCCATTATGGGAACAACATTAACCAAGGATCACTTCCTGTGTACTGATATTGCCGGGGATATCTGCTGCACTGATGA
>Ga0154020_10001201_pt1 | contig 32058 bp, 32 predicted proteins | sample Klosneuvirus_201_FD_109709 | JGI IMG/M metagenome (GOLD analysis project Ga0154020, IMG submission 109709) | Active sludge microbial communities from wastewater, Klosterneuburg, Austria - Klosneuvirus_20160825_MG | ecosystem: Engineered > WWTP > Aerobic digester > Activated sludge | place...
CTGCGGAGGGCAGGTTTCACGGATTACACTAAAAGAGGCAGGATTTCACGAATAAGGAACGATGAGGAAGGATTTGGGGATTAAAGAATAGCCACGAATTCCACTAATTTCCACAGATAGAGGCAGGATTTCACGAATTAGGAAAGGATCAAGAAATCAGGAACCCACTGTTTCAACTCTTCCGGTGGAATCCGGAACATCAAGTGCCTTAGAATTTTCAGCCTCTTGACCTGGCAGTTGTCGGGTATAGGAAAGATAGTTGTAAATGTATAACAACACAAAGAAAGGGAAACCATTCAAAAAATAGTGCCCTTGTCGGAACAAATTCAATAAAATCATGACAAGTATGGCGTTGGAGATGAGCCAGTGGGAACTGTCGTTTAAGGCATCCCGACTCACATAACACTTAAAGATAATAAACAGAAAAATACAGACCCCAAACAAGCCGGTTTCAGAGATCAATCGCAACAGCATGGAATTGGCGTCGGCGGAGTTAGAGTTAAAGCCTTTCACCTTGAACCCTTTGGCCAATGAATATTTTTCAAAAGCTACAGGATGAGAGCCTATGCCGGTTCCGAATAGGAAGTTTGAACTGAAATTTTTAAGCGCTACCCTATAATTATTGTAAAGAATAAAAGAAGAGCCATGCGTTTTACCTAAGGTAAACTGTTCTTTTCCTGTAAATAAACCCACTGTACTATCATATCGTTCCCTGAATTCGGAAACGTTGTTGTACAAAACGTTAAACAAAAAAATACCTGCAGGAACTGCAATAATGATATAACGTACCAAACCAAAGTTAATTGCTAATAAGACTAAACTAATAAATATACCCGTTTGGCCTAATCCGGAGAAAGAAAGCAGGTAAACCACCACAATTACAGAACTCTGAATCTTGTTAATTCCATAATGGTCTTTTCTAAAAAGATTAAACAGAGAAACAAAAAATGCAGCAGAAAGGGTACTGGCAAGGTAAGTAGGTTCTCCAAAGATAGAGTTTACTCGTATTCCGAAATTGCCCCCTTTCACAAAACCCCATTTATTTAAAATCCATGAAAAATCATATCCAGGCTTGAAATTAATTTGGAATGAAATGAATTGAAATATGCCAATTAATGAAACAATATAGGCTCCATAGAGGTACCACTTAAACATTTTATCAATGTTGAAATCAAACTCGAGGATAACGTAGTAGTAAAAAATATACGATAGTGTAAATCCCGTAAATACTTTAATAAACAATGGAAATGTGTGATTTCCGAGAGCAATGTTTACTACACCCGAAAGAAAAAGCGTCAACAGAATAAAGAATAAGTTTCGATTAAACCCATACCTAACTATAAACGTAGGCAATAGCACAATATAGATCAAGTAACCAAAATAGAATTCAAATGGCTCCCTAAAAAACACAAAAGAATTAATAAAAACAGAGAAATAGATAGCCACTACCAGAAGCGTAGAAGCCTCCTTGGTGTTCATTGCATTCTTATTTGTTAAGGTATTACTTTCGATTATTGACAAAGGGAGAAATTACAATTTTCTTAGTAATATACAAGTAGAAGCGTGTTTCTTGTTCCAGTTAAATAAATCGCTTATCATGTATCGCCATTCCGAGTATTTATAAAAGGGCAATAACCAACGCACCAACATAATCATCAGGTATTTTTTGTTTGCAACCAGGCTCATTTTATACGTCCAGGTTTCTTCGACAATTTGAGCTGTAACAATTTCAGTTCCCTGAAACAAATGGTGCAGCTGTTCAATATTAGGTCTGAACAAAGTATCAATAGGATCCTTGTGATAAGGAAAAGAATAGGGCACAGTTATGAGCAACAGCCTACCTCTCTCAACCAATTCTAACATCGACTTACAAATTTGATGAGGATCACTTAAGTGTTCAAGAAGATTTGAGCACAAGACTGACTTTACACCTAAGGCCTTTAACTTGTCTTGAAAATTGGCCTCGTTAATGTCTCCAGCAACATCTACTCCTGAATCCAGTTTTATATCTGTGTGAATTAATTTCAAACCTCTTTGTCGTAAAGGGGTGAAAACATTTTGGTCAATATGCGGCTGAACGATTTCACGAAACTCCTTTGTAGAACTTCCAATGTTCAATAATGGAAAATCGTTTTCGGAAAAATGCTCTGAAAGCGTTTTCTTAATCCATACCGACTCGTTCAGTAACATAACAATTGGATTTAAAACAAATTAATGATGTTTGTGTGAGCGTAAGTTTCGTTATCCATACAATTAAGTATAACGGCCTCCTTATTAACCTTTTTACTAAGCTCATGAATTGACCCCCTGCTTTGCACTACCAATTCAGCCCAGTTAAGTGCGTCTTCTTCGTTTGTTTCAATGTGGCGTACAACATCCGGAAATTCGATGCGCAGGTTGCCTGTATTCAAATTAGGATCATGTACTTTTACTTCTACATCCAATAGTTTAGCGAGGGAACGCAGTAAAATCAAATATGGACTCTCACGAATATCATCCGTGTTCTTTTTGAAGGTCAATCCGTAAAGTAGAATTTTTCTTTTGTGCTGGTCAATGACCAATTTAAGCAATCGGTCCTGATGTTGTTTATTGCTTTCAATTACACCCATTATAAAAGGCATATTCATCTCAGCTTGTTCGCCTAATTTCAATATTGCCCTTGTATCTTTTGGCAGGCATGAGCCTCCAAAGGGCGTACCAGGGCGAAGATATTTTTCAGAAATGTTAAGAGACTTGTCCATCAAAAACAAATCGTTGGCTTGTTTGGTATTTACATGAAAATGCGCACCAAGAGCATACATTTCATTTGCAAAAGCCACTTTTGTAGCATGGTAAGCGTTATCCACATATTTTACGAACTCCGCCGTCTTGTAGTCCGTAACAACGATAGGCACCTCTTTGGAATACCCGAACAACTCTGTCATCACTTCTTCTCCGGACTTTGTTTTGTTTAAACCCACTACGATTCTGGCCCCGTGAAAAAAATCCTTTACGGCATTACCTTCTCTTAAAAACTCCGGCATAAACACCATGTTAATCATGTTTACCGCCGAACCCAATACATTCGTGTATTCGGGTATAATAATGTTCTCCATGGATCCCGGAGGAATAGTGCTACGGTACACAACCGTGTATCTTTTTTGAGTCTTTTTTAATATACCGGCTATTTCTATGCTGGTATTGAGGATGTAATTCATGTTTACCTGACCGTTCTGATCGCTCGGTGTGCCCACACAAATAATTGCCACTTCTGTTTCGCTAATACATTCTTCAGCATTAGAAGTCCCACTAATCAGCCCCTTCGTGTAAGCTGTTTCGAGTAAACCATCTAACTCAGGCTCTACTATGGTACTTTTACCTGCATTTACGAGTTCTACTTTCTGTTGTTTAATATCGCAACCCGTAACACGGTGCCCTAATTTGCTCAAACAGGCAATGTTCACCATACCAACGTATCCTAATCCAAATACAGCTACATTCATATTAATTCTTTATATAGTTTAAGTGTTTTCTCAGCGATTGATTTCCATGAGTGTTCATTTGCGTATTGATTGGCCGCTTCTTGTATTTCCCGATACTCTTGGTTGCCCAGGTTTTGGATCTGTTCCAATTTAGTGATGCCATCCTCAACATCCTCTTTTTTATAGTGCCAAATAAATTTTTTGCCTTCTTGCACCGGATCCCCTTCAAAGTAGGTTATCAGTGTTGGGCAACCCAAAGCCAATCCTTGCAAAAAGGCATTACTTCCTGCAATGCCCAAAACCGGCAAAAATTGTAAATCACAGAATTGATACAAGCGGAACAACTCCGAATCATCAATATTTTTATGATACGTAATATTCTTTCTCTTCTCCACTTCACTCCTAATTGCAGGTTCCATTTTTCGATCAACTAGGTGAAATTGGTGCTGGGGGCATTTGTCGACAATTTTGAAATAGTACTTCCAGTCTCTCAACCAAGTTCCAACGGTAATGATATTCATTCCGGTAAGTTGGAGTTGTTTATTCCGATCCGGTTTCGTATAAAAAAGTTCATTTAATTCTTCAACGTGAATACCTATAGGAATGTAGTGAATTTTATCTATGTCCATCACCTTCTGAAGCACACTGATTTGGGTTGGGTTCGTAACAATTGCTGCTTTTAACCGTTTAAAGCGGCTCAGGGTGAGCTTATGGGTGAATTTCCCTATTTTACCTCTTACATCACCTTTTTGTATTTCACGTAAAAGTGTTTCTGCAGGTTGATGAAAGGTTGCGACTACAGGAATACTTTTAAATAAATAACTACTCCACCTGTAATAATCTTCGCCATAGAGAATATGAATGATATCTATTTGTTTACGGAATTTTAAGGCTTCAAATTCAAACAGCCAAGGGTATCTGGACTTTAGAACCGGAATAGGGTGTTCAGAATTACGTTCATCGATACCAATTACTTTATACGGCTTGGTATACTTCAGAATTTGTTTGTAACCAAATCGATCCCCATGATGTTTAAAGTCAGTTCGGATTGCCAATACTTTCATTTAGGTACAATCTTTTTATATTATAAACGCAGAGAATGCAAGTTAATCATGCCCCACAAGTTTGAGAAACCGCTTGGCGACCGGCACGGGTGAATAGTGTTCTAAAGCCCATTGTTTTCCTTTCTCTGCAATTCGCTTTTGTTCATCACAACTTATATTTAACAGTTCTTCATTGTGCAATTTAGGTTTATCAAAATTTAAACCAATGTAGTGTTGACCAATAATTGGCATATTGGGTAGTTCGATGCCATAATACTCAAAATCAACATTCAGATTCACACAACCGCTAACATATGCCTCCCAATATCTCCAAGAATCCCATTGGTAAATTGCATTCGTTGTTTTTTTGTGAACGCGTAGTTTTTTTATCACATTCACCAGGGTTCCCCCTGCCCTTTCAGGCAATAAATAATTACCCAGCCTATAGGTAAACAGATTCTTATCCAATAGATGACGAAAGAAAAAATACCCTCCAAAAGTGGCACATACTTTTATTCCGCTAAGTCGCTCCATGTATTCTGGTCGGTGCCTCCCGCCATTTTCCTCTAACATTGTTAAAAAACGGGTTCCGGCATACTCATCAAAATTAAATTCGTCGGTGGCTGAATTTATCTTTGTGTTTAGATGCAATTTTGACAAATACTGCATGGCATAATTTCTTACCGTATGACCATACCTGAAGTTACAAAGTATCTCATTGCTCCGTTCTTCAAAGCTACGGGTATAAAGTGAGGCAATTTCAATCATTTCATTCGAAATGCCATAAGTCCAAGAAGAAACGCAGTTTTCGGGATAATTTACTGCACTTGCCTTTTTATGAAGTATTAAATCGAACTTACGGGATGCCTCAAAGAAAAGCGGTGTAAAGAACCCGTCATTTTGCTCTATCAATATTGTTCGGGTAGTTGGTGATTTAAAAATACGTTCATCAATCTTATAGTTATAGTGTAAACATAGTCCTGAGAACACGTTTAAGCTACAATCCAAGGCCGTTACTTCAGGTTCATGTTTAAACAGAAGTTCACCTTTTAATCCATGCCAATAATCTCTATTGGAAAATACCTCATACCCCAATTCTAAAAGTCCTTGCGCCAGAGGGATATAGTCGTATTGGTATACAGGGTGAAACTTCTTTCCTAATGCGGGATTAACAATATGAAAATACACCCGTTTATTCATGGTTTCATTTTAGGAGTTTTTCCAGTTGGTCCGTTAATGCAGGGATAGCGTACTCAGTCTCGTTAAAATCCGGAGGAAATTGAAATCCTTTTCCAACTCTAAGGAGTTCTTGAATGGCATTGAATTCAGTGCCGGGTGAAATGGCAAATCCCAATTTTGATTGTACAATAAAATCAGAAGTTTCGCCGGTTTTAGCAAACAGAACAATTGGTTTTTTGCATTTGATGTATTCACAAAATTTGGTGCTGAATGAGTTGTTGATGTCATCGGTTAAAAAAAGCATGGCAAGGTCGGCAGCCTTAATCAATGCATTGGTTTTGGCTATTGAATCAACCCAACCAAAACTGAAATACTTTTCCACTTCTTTTGGTGTCCGGCTTTTTAACCGATCAAAGTTGGGTCCGTAAAAATAAAAATGTATTCTGGGTTGAAGTTCCATCAATCGCTTCAAGGCGCCGATCAAATTATCATAAAGATAAATCGCATTCTCATAAAAGCTACCCGCAAAAACCAGGTTTAAATTATTAGGATCAAATCTAGTATCCGTTTCTTCAAGTAAAGCCATTTCACTGGGATCGTATCCATTTGGTATAGTAAGAAATTTTTTGGTTCCGTTGCCATAAATAGACTGAAAGTACCGGGTCATTCCAGTGTTGACCGAAATTACCCTGTCGAAATGTTCAAAAACACCTCTTTCCCATTCCCGTTCAAGGAGGAGACGCTTTTTCGAAATGGTCCCAAAACCATAGGCGCTTTGATTGCTGGTCCATGGATCCCGAAGATCAGCGATAAAAGTAGTATCGGGGAATTCCTTTTTTAATTCAGAGCCTATCTTTAACATATAAAAGGGTGCCCCTGAAATAACGACATTATTTAACCCTTCTGCTTTTATAAGCTTTCTTATCTCCGTCTTTAGTGCTTTTTCCCAGAAAATGGTCCGATCAAAATAATTTCCCTTTGACATGAGTTTTACCAGAATTAAACTGATGTTGTAATTTATTTTTCCAAGTATGCCTTTTGGAAAAAGAATTAGAGCAGGGGGGTAATTTAATGGCAAACGGGTTTGTGGTATATGTTGTGTTTCTTCGGTCCAGATTGATGCTGATGGGAATGGGTTCTGAGAGGCGATTACATGTACATTATGCCCTCTTTTGTACAATTCAGTAGCAAATTTTGCCCACCTTCTTCCCCCTATACCAGGGTAAGGCGGAAATGCATAACACACAATCAGAATTCCAGATTTAGTCACTAATTGCACACTCTTTTTTGCCAGGTTATTTATAGTATTCCCAGGCATACTTTCATCCCTGGATTTTTATAGTCTATTTTTGCCTCCCGATTCACCCCTAATCGTAATAAGGTAGAAAGATCAGCATTCTTCAATACGTGCAATCCACTAATTTGAGCGTCTTAATACGCGTTTAACTCCTCTTATTGTTGAAAAATAAAAATCCCAGTACTTTTTTATAGAATCAAACTCCTGATGTTTGCGTGTTGGCGCTTGCATGTAATTCCGGAAATCCTCTTCAGACATGCCTAATTTCTTTAACACATACTGCTTGTCTTCTTCCAGTTGTTTTTGGTCATAAGCAGGTTTAGAATATTCACGAAGCGCCTCTTCTCTGCTCAACTGACCCGATTGTACCAATACAGATAGATGGAACTGCCGTTTATCAAAACCGAACTTTCCTTTTAGAATATACCCTTGATAAAATCTTGTAAAAATGTTCTCGTAGTGTTTTCCACCATAATCTCTCCACGAAAACTCTTTGGTAATTAAATCTTTAACCTGCTCTTTGTTGTACTCTAAATAATTTAAAAGAAAGTAGTATTTTAATTTACGTTTAATTAAAATTTGAGTGAAAAAACGATACTTCGGAAATGTCTTAAGCTTCACCTTTCCGTATTGCCGATGTATATCCAGTATATTCAGAATATCGTTCTTATCATGTCTCCAAAGTTGAGGTAAATAAGACCCCTCTGTTATTACATTGTGTCCGGTTAAGATACTACTAATGCCATATTTCTTCGCCGCTTTATACACTGTAGTCGTTAAAGCATAATCATAAGGCAATTCCAGGTCAACCACACCGGCCTTCATAAAAGAAAGTTGAAGATCACGCATTTCTTCCCAATCTATAACCAAGGTATACAACTCATAACCAGTTAACTTACAAATATTTTGAATGTTCATGACAGACAACTCTGAATTCCAACCGTTGTCACAATGAACCAGAAGCGCTCTTAATCCATGTTCCTTCGCTACATAACATAAATATGTACTATCCACTCCACCACTTACACCAATAATGCAATCGTATTTAGAATTTTTCTTGCCGTTCAACTTAATTTCATTAATAAGTTGATTCAGCTGTTTCTTCCTATTGCTTGGTTCCGGTAAGGACTTTATTGCCTTTTCAAAATTCAAACAATGATTACATACTCCAATTTCGTTGAATTGAAGGTCAGGATCATTGGTTGAATCCATTATGCATCTTGTACATTGCCTAGCCATTTTCTATTTTCTTAAGTCTAACAAGAATATCCTGATAGTTTTTTGATTCATTATAATTCCCTTTTAACTTATAGATAAATCCGGCATTCTGGAATTTATTAAGAAATCCAGAAAAATCCGACTTTACTCCTTCAATGTTGTGATGATATTCTATTACCATTTCGCCTATTCTTTCCAGTTGTTTACTTTCACTTAGGTCTTCAAGTATTAAAACCTCAGCACCTTCCACATCCATTTTTACAAAGTCAACGGTGCCAAATTGTGTTATATACTGTGACAATTGCTGTGATTTAACTAAAGTCGGCAAATTACCACTTCTGTTCTTATAGAGTGATGCTCTTGTTGAACCCATGGCCCCATCTGAATAAAACTCTACTTCGCCAGATTTATTGGCCAGAGCAACATTATAAAGATGCACATCAGTATACCTATTTAATCTTACCAGTTCCTGAAGAGCTTTGTGTGAATAAGGACTTAACTCGTACGCGTGGATTATGGATTTAGGATATAAATATTTAAAATACGCAATGGATATACCTACGTTTGCACCGCAATCGATAATCACAGGCGATTTTTTAGATGAAGAAAATGAATAATCAGAAGTCAGAAATACCTCACAAAATAAAAATTTAATGGTCTTATAACTATACCCCACCAAAACCTGATTCAAAAAAGTACAACTTAATAGTTTATCGGATCTTTTGTTCAATAGTTTTAAAACATCCATTTTCATTAGAAAATAGAAAATATAAATTCTGATGCCAATGTTATCTTTGTAATTACGCGCTGCTTTTAGATTTTTAATGATTTCCATTTTATAGATAATGGTAGTGGTTTTTTTATGATTTCTCTCGTCTTAGTTTCGTTATGAATTCTGCAGATGAACTCAAGCTGCAATAGATTTTGTTAATACAGAATAAGAATCCCAGCGGTAGACTTTCAAACCTTCCGTTTCAAAATACTCATTCACAGGTTTGTTCATAGCTGTTAAAAGCTGTCTGTCAAAATCATTCTTTGAATGAATAGAAATTAGATCAAGTGTATTGTCAGAAAAATAGTTGCTTAAGAATCCCAGTGGTGCGAAAAGCGTTTTGTATCCCCCAAATAACCTCTCAAACTGTGCGCTGCTGAATCCCGAAATGGCCACATCGCATAAACTCAAACAAGCCTTAGTTTGACTTTCAATCGGTGCGAATTTGAATTTGTCTCCGAATACTTTCTTATAATAACTTTTTGTAAATTCCATATTCGATTCCATCTTCTCGCGCGGATGCAGATAAACAATTAGCGACACTTCGGGATAGTTGCTAAGAAACAACTGCAAGCAGCTAATTAAAGTCGTTTCTGCCTCATAGTCAAGGTTGCCGTATGGCTCAACATGTTGCAAACTCCTCCTTAATTCCATTCCACTGCTCACAAATCCAATGGTGTTTTTTGCTGTTTCATTTTCTTTGTTTATCTCAATGTCCTGAAAACCATAAGGAGGCCAGTTTTCCATTTTGTTTACATACCAGTTGTTTTTTAAAAGTTCGTACTCTTTTTTCTGAAACGGGGCAGAAAAAACAAACGTATCACAAATCACATTTTTATAAAGGTGCTTGATCGGATTGGGTGAAGGGAAAAGATAGACTTTGGCATTCAGTTTCTCTTGAATGTACCATGAAGTAAAACAAATCTCTTTTTCGTAAGAGGACAAGATTAGTAGCTTTTTAGCACCGTTTATACGCAAATTACTTAACAATAGCGTGATCTCAGATAACTCTAAAAATATTAAACCACTTCTGGCTTTATCTTTTGAAATAAGCGCCCAGGGAAGTAAGAAGAAGGAAAGAAAACCCAATAAAATTAAATTGACAGATTTTTCCACTCCACCTAAGTGATTCGGTAACTTGTTCTTAAAAAGAAAATTAGCCTCATTTATGCCGAGTGCTTTCAAATAGGCGCGATCTCCGCTTTCAAAGTCGCTCGCATTGTCATACAAACAAGTTTCACGTTTTAGAGCGTCAGAAGATGTGTTCGATTTTATTAGGTTTAAGAAGCCCGCTTTAAGATAAACCAAAGGTGTTTTAAACGATTTTGCTTCATTCTGTGTATAACGGTAAGAGAATTTCTTAAAAAGGTCCTCTACAGCAAGTCTTGCCTTTCTGTCGAAATAAAAACGAAAAAGTGATTCAATGAAAAATGCCGGTGCTGAAACCATACTTCTCTAATTATTGATCAAGCTTCATGTTGCTCCCTATTAGGTGCAGCGCCCCGTAATTTTGTTTAATGGAAAGGTGTCTATGTATCTCCCAGCCATTTTTGTTCGTGCCTGAAGGATCAATGTAGCGACCTGTATATATCTGATCCCCTTGGTTATCCGTATCCACATTCCAGATATAATCGTTTTTCCAGATGGGCCGGCCAAAAACCAGATAGGAAAGAAAAAAGAAATAGGTACAAAGTACGGCAGTAGGAAAATTAACTTCCGTTTGAGAAAGCGACTTGATTTCATCCACCCGTTTGCCCCGTGTTTTATTGAGTAAGGTACGGCTTAAAAGAAACCAACCGGCCTCCAACTGTTGATGAACAAATTTCTCCTTCAAATACCAATCCTGATTGTAAAAACAGGGCTCCATTACTGAAGGATCTGTACCAAAGATATTTCTTAGACTTAGTATGGTCACCGGTGTGCCATCTTTGTGAATTGGAATAACAAAGAATAAAATGTGGGTGTTTTTGAATTGCTCAAGCTGAGCCTGAGTAAACGGTATAGGGTATTTTTCAAGCGTGTAGCCCCCATTGGCAGCCAAATTCATGGCTCCTGCTTTGGATTCTATTTCAGCACATCCAATGAACCCTTCGCCCATAATTCTTTTTGCGTCCATTAGCCGGCTATATCTCTCTGAGTCAGATACTGTATCGCTTCCTGATAGGTTGCGCAATGCCCGGTGCTCATGTATTCCTCAATTTTTTCAAATTCTTTTGATAAAAGCTCGTAACGTGAGCCCCAAGGCTCAGGCTTGAACCAGGAAAGATGGGTTGCTGGCGCATTGTAAATGATAGGGCATTTGTCTCTTTTAAGACCTTCAGCAAGAAAGGTTAGAAACGCCCTATACTGATGATAATGTGAAGCCACCAGAATTAACCTGCTCCATCCTTTATTTTCCATCAGATTCAAAACTTCTACAGCTTGTTGCTGCGTGTGTTGAGATTTCTGTTCAAGCACAAAATCTGATGCCTTTAGCCCCAACTTTTCTAATAGTGGTATGTACTCTCTAAAGGGGTAACTCCCATATGCCTTATTGTCTGCGCCCCCACTAAAACAAATTACAGGAGCATAACCTGTTTTGTATAGTTCAGCGCATTTGGCAAGGCGTGAGGTGCCATCACCTTCTAATAAAACAATTACATCTGCCTTTGCTAAGGGGTCAGCCGCTACTAAGGCAATAAATTTTTCTCGTTCAGATAAGGGCATCATCAAAAACAATCCCAGAAAATTGGCGTTCCTGCCTCAATGTCCTTAGAAGTGGTGCGACCTACCAGCTTCGTTTTGTACTTTGGCAGTATACCAAGTGCAGGGCGCAATTCTTCCATATCAGTAAGTTTTAAAACTTCGCCCTTTTTAATATCCCGTGTTGCATATAAACCTCTGCGCTGAACAATCACAGTTTCCGATTCCTCAGCCACCACCACTTTTCGTGTACTACCCAGAGCTATTTCCAGCTGACGAATGTATTCCGCCATTTGTTTAAACTCATTTACCTCCATTGAATGGGGATGGTCGGGGCCTTTGTCTTTTTTATCCAGTGTAAAGTGTTTTTCGATAGCCACACTGCCCAATGCTGTTGCGCCCAAACATACCACCGGACCCGGGGAGTGGTCGCTATACCCGGTAAGTATATCAAATGCCATTTGAAAGGTTTTCAGTACATTGATGTTTGCGCTTTCTATCATTGATGGATAATTGGTGATGCATTGCATCAGAATCACATTTTTGTTGCCGGTTGAAGCAATCGCTTCCAAAGCCTCATCTATTTCAGCCAGCGTTGCATCTCCAGTAGCCAGCATGATAGGTTTCATGGTTTTTGCAATATAAACCAACTGTTCTAACCAGGTCACCTCGCCCGAACCAATCTTGATAAAAGGAATGTCTAATTCCATGCAAAGATCAACCGCTTCTTTATCGTAAGGCGAGGTTGAAAAATGAATCCCAATCGAGTTGCAATAATCCATTACCTCTTTGTGCCATTCTCTTGGAAACTCTACCTCCCTGAATACTTCATGTACGGGTTTGTTCCAGGTACCATGAACGCCCTTCAACTTCATGCTGGCAAAACCTTTAGCAGATACAATTTTTTCTGCTTTAAAAGTTTGAAACTTTGCACAATCTGCCCCGGCTTCCTTAGCTGCGAGGCATAGCTTTTTTGCCATTTCAATGTTCCCATTAAAATTTGCACCGATCTCGGCAATGAGGTAACTGGGATGCCCTTGGCCCACCCAACGGTTTCCGATTTTGAATTCTTTATTAAAAAAGGATGTCATATGTTTTAGTTTAATTGTATTTTCTAAAAACCGGTCTAATAGGCTGACCCACAAGAAGGTCTGCTATTCCTTTTTCCAATGCCTGTGAAAAAACCCCAAGGGATTCGCGCAAGGCTTTAATAAAAAAGTCTACATCTTCAGTGGTGTGGCAAAAACAAGGAAGGAAAAATCCCTGGAACAAAACACCTCTCTTTATCATTTCCTGCATGACCAAGGTTTTCAAGGTAAGATCCACTTCTGCGTTTTTATTGCGGAACACGTAATGTGGATACCACTCACAGGGTATGAGTTCAACTGTGTTTTGTAAACCTAATTCGCTGAGGAGTTCCCTACTTTGACGGATAACTTCCTTGCCTATCCCATGATTGTGCCCAATCACATTATTCTTTTTGAACACTTCAATAGTTTTTAAAGCCGCCCGCATACTGTGTGTCTCAGCACCATGCGTTGTTGAGATGAGGAATATCTTTTCCTGACCCGGAATATTAATGGCTCCTAAATCCATCACATCGGCTTTACCGGTAAGAGCACAAAACGAAAAGCCATTCGCAATTCCTTTACCCCAGGTTGCCATGTCTGGCTCTAATCCGTAACGACTCATGGAGCCAGGGAAATCTGTACGGAAGCCCGTTTGCATTTCATCCAAAATAAACAGTGCGCCATTTTTATGGCACAAGTCAATGGCTTTTTTAAGGAATTCGTCCGGCCGGCCCTTGCAGCTGCAATTGCCACTGCATGCCGCCTTTTCAGGCTCTGTAATTATACAGGCAATTTGGCCAGGATACTGAGCAAAAAGTTGTTCCAAGGAAACAATATCGCAGGCTTTGAAAGTAACCGAAAGTTGAGATATCTCTTCAGGTACACCGGCATTGCAAGTGGTTTTTCCAATGAACCAATCATCGTAAGAATAAAACGGATGATCGTAAGGAAAAGCCACCAACTTTCGTCCAGTTTTCGCTCTGGCCAGTTTAACTGCAGCCGTGGTAACAGTGGATCCGTTTTTTGCAAATTTGATCCGTTGATGTTTCGGCACTAAGGCAAGAAAAGCTTCTGCCATTTCCAACTCAAGGTATGAAGGCCTTTGAAAATTGACCCCATTATTCAATTCATCTTTAACGGCCTCAAGAATCTCGTCATATGCATGTCCTACGCTTATCGATGCTAAACCCATAGTTGTATCGAGGTAACTATTACCGTCAATATCGATAAGGCGTGCTCCTTTTCCCGACTTAAATGCCGCCGGAGAAAGAGCAGGAAACTGATCATCTCCCTTTGAATAGGTGTGTGCGCCTCCGGGGATGAGTTGGTGAATCCTTTTGCGGTATTCATCAGATTTATTAAAATTCCTGATCATTAGTGATAAGGTTTAATGTAACTTTCGTCGGTAATATTTTCAACCAATGCTCTAAGCTTAGGTTGGCCATCAAGAAAGGTTATAAGTTCACGGTAAGGAATGTACCTGTTATCCCCTCCGAAATGTCTGATAATTTTTCGGCAAAGTATAAGGTCTTCCGGAAAATCAATGGTCAAGCGGTAATCCGGCCGGCGCCACTCTTCGGGAACCTGGAGTAAATTCTTCTTAAATAACTCAGGGTGTTGATTTATGTAAAGTGTGCACAGTTCACTCCGATGTCTTTCATCGCCATCGCGATGCGATTGCTTCAAAGCAGATAACTTAACCAACTCGAACATTACTCCATCAGGCAAATTGGCGTGGGCTGTATAATCTGCGTTTTCCTGAGTATGCGATTGAATAGCTTCCGGAAGACCCTCGAGGTAACTGAACGGAGATTCGGTAGTTGTGCGGTACACGGTATCCCCTCCACCGGCTTCACAAGCCTTAATTAGCCGAGCAAGCACATCGCGATCATCTCCCGTTACATATTTGACACCGATTCTGTCAGCCACTTCAAAAAAAGCTTCATTGCCTCTGGCTTCACTAACAGCCAAAACAATATCATGGATTTCGGGGCGTTCTCGTAAACGCTGTACCATATATTCCAGAATAGAAACGTTCTCGAGCAGTTGTAGCGGTTTACCGTACAATCGTCTTGAGTTGTTTCTACATGCTAAGGTGGCTACAATTTTCATTGCAAATGTTCTTTTCTAATAATTTTATGCTTAAGTATAGGTTGGGCAGCTTTTCGGCCGAGAATGTCTTCCAGGTCGAGCAATTCGGTATATGGCTCAGCCGTACGCAACATCACCACATCTTCGCGTTCCAGTATTTTACCAGGCTCAATATCATGATTTGCAAGTACAACCTTTTTAGAATACTTCCTATAAGCCAATTCACGTTCTGTAAGAGTATAACTTTGACTAAATGGGTCTGGAAAAGATTCTACATCCCTAATCATTTTTACCATTGTAATAAACTCATTCGGATTTAATGCAGAAATATAATCTTCAAGCAGCAAATGATCTCGTTCAAATGTAAGGTGTTTTTCTATATAGGTTGCTCCCATCACCACTGCCATTGCTGAAACAGATATGGTAAGTGGGTTAGTTACATCAATGTGATCGGTATAACCAATCTCACAATTTAATTCTCTTTTCAATAGTGGTATTTTAGACAGTTCAATGTCACCCGGATAGTTGGGTTCGGCCTGAAAACCATTCATCACCACAATGTCGTTATTCCCTAAAAGTTGCACTGCTTTCCTGGTTTCTTCAAGGGTACTTCCCCCATTTCCAACGATTATCCGAATCCCTTTATCTTTCAGAGCTTCGAGCAACTCATAGTTTTTAAGGTCTGACGCATGAATTTTAATTCCGGCAATGTTGCATTTACTTATCCAGTCCAGCGTCTTCAATCCAAAGATGTCCGCGTAAAACCCAATTTTTAATTCATGACAAAGGGCGATTAGTTGCTTCCATACCTGTGGTTCGATGTACAACGATTTAAAGAGATCGTAGTGTTTATAGCCTTCGATACATAGTTCATCCACTTCAAATATTTGGAACTTCACCCCGTCAGCTCCACATTTTTTGGCTAAACGGATAAACCGTTCGCATTGTTTGGGATCACCTTCATACCCTTGTGCAATCTCGGCAATAATTTCTGTTCTTGCTTTCATAGTTTATTTTCAAAGCTAGGATCAACATGTTGCTTTATCAAACGACGGATGTCCTCAGCTGATACCCACTCGGTATTTTCTCCTGAATTGTAGCGAAAGCCGGGAGGAACTTTTTTGGCGTTAAACTGTTTAACATAGTCTTCGAGTTTCCAGGTAGAAACTTGAGGCAGAATAACGTAATAAGTGCCCAGGTCGTAGGTAGAAAACGAATCTGAAGACGTAATCATTTCTTCGTGTATTTTTTCTCCGGGCCGAATGCCAACCAGTTCAACTTTACATTCTGGTCCAACCGCCTTGGCGACATCAAGAATTCTATAGGAAGGAATTTTTGGAACAAATATTTCTCCTCCCCAGGCATACTCCATGGCATGTAGAACTAAATCGACGCCTTCCTGAAGTGAAATATTAAATCGCGTCATGCTTTCGTCAGTCACGGGAAGAATTCCGGTTTTACGGCGCTGAAGGAAGAAGGGAATCACTGAGCCATTGGAGCCCATCACGTTACCATAGCGCACCACAGAAAATCGGATATCATTCCATCCTTTAATATTATTTGCCGCAACAAATAGTTTATCTGAACACAGTTTGGTGGCCCCATAGAGGTTAATTGGCGCGGCCGCTTTGTCAGTAGATAGCGCTACGACATGCTTTACGCCACATTCAAGAGCTGCATTAATTACATTTTCGGCACCCATTACATTCGTCATAACGCATTCCATTGGGTTATACTCCGCAATGTGCACATGCTTCATAGCAGCTGCATGAATCACATAATCTATCCCTTTGAATGCTCTTTTGAGTCTATCAACATCCCGTACGTCGCCAATAAAATAACGCAAAGCAGCGTACTGCGTGTCAGGAAATTCCTGATTCATCTGGAATTGTTTTTGTTCATCGCGAGATAAAATCACCAGCCGCTTTATTCCGGGCCATTTCTTAAGAATGGTTTTTGTAAGTTGACGTCCCAGTGATCCTGTGCCACCGGTGATCAAAACAGATTTATCGTTCAAGTCTAACATGTACTATATGATGTAAGCATTATTGAATTATTTGATCTAAGATCAACATTAGAAATTAATATTTTAATTAGTCTTCGAACTTTGATTTGAAATCAACTCATAAAATTTAGAGTAGTTGGCTTCAATATCAAAATTACTTTTCCAGAAATTATATACCTTATCTCTGTATGCCTGCGTATTATACTCAGAAAGTGCAAAAACTTCGATTTGTCGTGCTACTGCTTCGCTATTAAAATCCTTTGGAATAAGAATACCTGAAAGTGGTGTAACTATTTCACAGCATCCTCCGACATCAGTTGCCATTACAGGTATTCCGGCACTAATTGCCTCCATTATGCTAACAGGTAGCCCTTCTGTCTCACTCACACTTAAAAATAAGTTTATAGATTCGTTTTTATAATAATTCAGTACATCATAATTACTCATTTCCCCCATCATTCGAACTTCAATATCATCACGTCCTTTTTTCAAATTATTCATGGCAGAATCAAAAAGATTCCATGTAGGGTCTTGAGTATCCTCTCCACCAATATGAACCCATCTAACAGGAAAATTTATTTTCATTAATATTTGAGGCACTAAATATACTCGTTTCAAATTGCGAATTTTTGCACATGAAACAATGGTAAATATTTTATCTTCCTTAAGTATACTTCTACCATAAAAAGATGTTCCTAAATATGATGTATGTATTTTCCCTGAATATTGTGGGTACTTTCGTTTTAGATACTCTGATCCTTTGTTTGAAACAGGTAAAACAAGATCAAAATGTTTTAATTGATGGTTTCTAAATGGAATATGCCTTATGATTGGAATTCTCTCTTCGTAAAGATCAACACCATGTGCCCTCGTTACAACTATTGCAGATATCAACTTTCTTTGTTTAAGTAATGCAAGGGAACTTGCGAAACTTCCGAACCAAAAAGACAACAGGACTTTAGTTTCATTTGCATGACTGTACTTGAGAAGTATCTCCTGGATTTTATCCGATATATAAAGAGCCCTCATAAAAGAGCTTAAGCTCCTAATAAATAATTTTAGGCTTATTATGTACCTCGGACACTTAACTAATTCTGAAATAAAAAGTGGAGTATATACTATCCATCGAAAGATATTTTTTTCAGAAGAATAATTTTGAAAGGAGACTCTATGTACATCTATATTTGATTCCAATTTATTAGTGTCCACCTCTGAAAAAGTGACTAAGACAATTTTTTCAAACATCTTAGATGCGACTTTCAATTCGTTGTATTCAAAGGAAGAAGTTAATTCTTCTATAGCAAACAACAAAATGCCATTCTTACCCATTAACATCTACAGACTTATTTAAACTAAATATAAAATTAACTTTTTGATGATATTGCAAGATGGACTCATTTAATTAAAAGTCTATTAAAAGATTATAAAGTGAATAAAGTTCTAGGTATATTATTCCCACAACTAAAAAAACTCCACCTGAAAATCTTTACTAGTCGAGGATGAATGCATTTAAAATTTAATATGATTCAGCCTTATCGTTATCCTAATCAAAAATGGAGTACTAAGAAGAATCAAAGGCAGACCGGGTTTTTTAGTTACTGGTAGATTAGAAGATTAAAATTGTTAAACTACTATAACGAATAAAATCCTTCAATAATCTCAAAAAAATGATCAAGTAGAATACCATGTAAAGGTTTTACAAAAAATCAAGAGCTCCTTAACATTAGGGCCTAGTTTGACTTATGGCAACACAAATTAACAAAATCAATACCTACAGACTGAACCATAAATCTTTTTCTATAGACATTCGTGATTTCTAGTATAAACTTTCCTTTCCTAATATTGTATTTATCCTTCTTCTTATTCTACTTTTTAAAGTTCTATCCCAAGGTTTCGTAACATACTTCCGGTTCAAATCATTTGGCTCCAGACAAATAATTTGATAGTCATTTTCGGTTGTTTCTAATGAGTAAGATTCCAAATAAGTAATTCTGAGGCCTGTTCCTTTAAGTGATGAGGCAATAATATCTGTATGAATAGGTTGGTCAGTAATTTGTAATTTTTCTTTTTCATTTTGGCGCACAAATTCCAAATACTCTGGGTCAGGAATGTGAATAATTACTTTTCCATCATCCTTCAAGACACTTCTCAAAACTTTAAAAAGATTATGGTGTTGTTCAATTAAAATATGTTCCAAAACATCTGGCAAACAAATCACATCAAATTTTAAATGATGTGTAAAATCGGTCATGTCAGAAACGATAAACTCGGTATCAGAATTATTTTTGTGGAGTTCCTTCGCCATTTTAATATTTTCCGAACTTATGTCCACTCCCACGATTTTTCCAGTTCTAATCAATTTAGTAAAATTCACAGTACTTTGTCCCGGCCCGCAACCTACTTCCAGCACATTATAATTTGGCTTAACCCCAAACTTGATGAGCCATTTATAAATAGAATATATCCGTTGATTGTATCCGTTTTTACCTAATTGAACGCTAAATTGATCGTAAAAATCTCTGATAAAAAAATTTTCGATTTTCATATTGATATGCTATTGGTTTTTATGTTAAAAAAATTATCCGTGATTAAATTACATTCTATTAAATTATTATTTGCAGTTTAAGATTCCAAGTCCGGCGAAATGCAGAATAAGATTATACATTTCTAAGCAATTTTAAAAACCCTAATTCGCTATATATTCTACTCCTATCACTTCTTGTATCACAGTCTTTACTTTTTAATATTTGATCGTAGATTTTCTGATAGTGCTTATTTTTTCGGAGCAAGAAGTGATTCCTATGCCCTGTTAAGTGTAGTTTTTCATACCTATTAAAGACTAATTCGTTTCCACGAATTTTAGGGCTTTCCTTCGTTGATATATTAAAGAATGAGGTTAGCATATAAAATATCCTCAACCCTCCTTTACACTCCATTTACTTCTGTGAACAAATCCTTCAAGTATTTTAACTTTTGCATTTAAAGTTCAAAATACCTTTTAATTTGTGTGATTTTGTATCGATTAACCCAAGCTTTCAAAAAATATCCGTCTCGTTTTAACCGCTTACCTTCTAATTGAGGAGATCAATCATTTGTTCGTGTGTAAAACTAGCTCTTCTTATTCAGTATAAAATGTTAAGTTAATAAATGACTTTTGTCTTGACCTTAAAAGTCAGCTTAGTAAACCTTTAAATACAAAATCATTATAATTCTTAGTCGCATCAAAGCGTTCCAAAAAAAGTGCTCTGGAGTTATTACGCAGAATTTTTTCGTTTCTACCTTTCATTGCTTTTATCAAACTTGCAACACTCGCTGCTGCATAATTAACAGGAATAGTATAACCATTGTCACGGATTAATTCCGGTGCACCATTGGTTTCCGTTAAAATCATTGGTATACCAAAACTAAGCGCCTCGATTGCAGCAAAAGACAGGCCCTCTACAATACTAACGTTAATGAAAAGATTAACAGTAGTATTTTGGTAATATTGTAGTATTTGATCGTTAGGAATAAGACCCTTCATTTCAAAGTGTATATTTGGTCTTAGCTTATTTGCAGCCATGACCACCTTTTTAACATCTTCAGGCCCACTTGAACCAAAATGCACCCATTTAACATTGAAATCCAGATGATTTAAAATTTCAGGGATAGCGAAAACCCTCTTGTTATCGCCCAGTTTAGATACACTCACTATTGTGAAATAGTCTTGTGTTTTAAATGGGTTTTCCCTCCTATCCTTCACACCCAAATAAGCTTTGGTAATTTTTAAGGAAAAGAAAGGGTATCTTTTACTTAAATAATTGGCTCCATGCTCTGAAATAACAAAAAGTTTGTGTAATGCCTGGAGCTTGGTTACGTAAAAAGAAGTCCTGACTTTTTGCTCTGCTTGAAAATATACATCCGCCTGGTGCCCTCTTGAAACAAACTTTAATTCCGGCTCCCTTCTCTTCAGCAAGGCCAGTGATAGCGTGAAGGTATTGCACCAGTAGTTGTAAAATAGGGTGTCCTTCATGTTTAAATTGTGCTTGCTCAATAGTTTCGTTATGCCCTCTGCATAAAATTTGGCCACCAGCAATTCCTGTGCAAGTACTTTCAAATCCCTGAAACCAAACCCATAAGCCTTTGATTCCTTAACGAGTAGTGAACTATGTTTGAGCAAATACCAAAACTTTGTGAAAAAATTCAATGGAGCCTGATTATTCAGCCAGGTCACTTCAACATTTGCCGGCAGACTGTGCTTTACCGACTCCTTTTCTATCGGAACAATAATCACCCGTTCAAAAGCTTTACTCAAAAAAGCGATCTCTTCAATCAGGTAATTCTCCTGACTAAAGCTGGTAGGAAATGCGTTGGTAAATAACACTAAGTGCCTTCTGGTATTCATCATGAAGGGTTATGCACTCTTTTTAGTTTCATTTGCATGATAAATCAAATCCTTTTTATCAGGAAAATTAATTAAAACTCCCATATTTTGTTTCTGATAAACCACCATACTGCCCATGGCTACAGCATTAGCCTTACCGGTATTAACCGCTTCAAGCAAATGATTAATATTTCCTGCTCCACCGTGAGCAATAACCGGCACATGTGATGAGCTGGTTATTTGCAATATAAGTTCCATGTCCAACCCGTTCCATGTTCCTTCATTGTCAACACTAGTGATTATAATTTCGCCTACTCCGGCTTGTTCTAAACTTTTTAACCAGTTAATAGGTGTTATTTTATGTTTAGTGCCTGCTGAATTAGAAACAACGAAATACTTACCAAAAATGTTCTTTTTCACATCAATACTTCCTACTACCGCTTGCGAGCCATATTCGTTTGCAATGCGCGTAATCAACGAAAGGTCTTTATGAGCTGCGGAGTTAATGATCACCTTTTCAATACCGATATCAAATATTCTTTTCGCCTGATTCAATTGTTTAATGCCCCCTCCATAGGCCAACGGCATAAAACACTCATTTGCAATCTCTGATAGCAAGTTATAGTTGGGCTCCAATCCATTTGGCGTAGCTTCAATATCTAATATAACAAGCTCATCAACTTCTTTTTCATTAAATATTTTTATAGTATTAATTGGGTCTCCAACGTATCGGGGATTTTTAAATTTAATAGTCTTAACTAAACCATTTCCTTTAAGTAATAAACATGGAATATAACGTATAAGAGACATTACAATTTGGAGAAATTCGTCAAAAGTTCCATGCCATATTTGTGACTTTTTTCCGGATGAAACTGTGTTCCAAAAACGTTTTCATTTTGAACCGCTGAATCAAAATCACCACCATAATTTGTTCTTAAGATTGAGAATTTAGAATCATCACATACCACCTTAAAAGAATGCACAAAATAAAAACGGTACTCTTCAGTAAAACCTGAGGTCAACAAACTCTGTGTATTTCTTCTGACATAATTCCAACCCATATGAGGTATTTTCAAATCGCCGGTAGCACTAAATCTCACTGTGTCGGCAGGAACAAGATCAAGACCTTTACGTACACCTTCTTCACTTCCTCTTGTCAGCAGTTGCATTCCTAAACATATTCCTAAAAACGGTATCTTTTCTTTTCTCGCCTTTTGAATTAAAACTTCCCTCCATTTTAATTCATCAATTCTCTTCATTGCAGCATCAAAAGCACCAACACCGGGTAGAATTATCTTTTTTGCCTTTAGAATCTCTTCGGTTTCTGATGTAATCTTTGATTCCACCCCTATCTTTTTAAGCATGTTGCTGATGGAACCTAAATTTCCAAGTCCGTAATTAATTATTGTAATCATGTCAATTACTTTACTTAGACTCTTTACTGTTAATAAGATTACAAATTGTTTGTATGCTTTTTTCTATAAAGTTTGTTTTGAACCACTTATGCGCTTGAATCGCTAATTCGTTACATCGTTCTTTATTGTTCAAATAGAACTTTATCCGCTCTTCAATTTGTTCTTGTGTAGTGGCATTAAGCATAGGATAGAGCTCCGGATAATAGTCATAGTCCTGATCTCTTCGGTACCCTAACAAAATCTTTTTTGTCATCAAACTCTCCACTATCACTCCACCCATAATCCAACTGTGCTCAAATTCGCTGCTAACAATATTCGCTTCAAGCATTAAAGGTATAATCTGTTTGCGATTCATTTTATTGAACCATATCACATTGTTATTTATATCTAATTCTTCAACTAAGCGTTTTGTTGGCTCAACATCCATTCCGTATTCAAAAAGTGCCAAACCAAGGTTTATATTCTCTTTCTTTATAAGGTTTGCCACTGCTTTCAATAATCTGTCATTGCCTTTAAAGTGAAACTGTTGTTCTTTGCGATTAGTCCATACCAGCCGGCTATTGTTAAAGATCAAACAAGCCTTTCCTTCTTTAAAACTTTTTAAACGCTTTAGTTCCTCATTATCTTGAATTTGTTTTTCAAGATACTCTGCTTCATACATTGGAGTATAAATTGCAGGAATGCCGAGTTTAATCCTATTGTTTGTATACCTTAATCTCTTGAAGACCTGCTCAAACTCCGGATTCATGTAATCCATTAAAATATTTTTTGATGCCCGAATACCCTTCCTTTGATGGTATGCCTGATACCATGCACCAATTTCGTATCGCTTTGGTGGGAATCCTTGCCATTCATAAAAGGGCAGATAAAAAATATCGCCTCCATGTGGAATAAACAAATCCACAATTATTCCGGCTTTATACAGATAAGCAATACTTCTATCAGTGGCTATAATAAAATCGTATCCCAACATTTCCTTGCGGATTTTTGTCTTATCAATTTTCCAATGTCCTATCTTATGCCAGTCAAGTTGGTGAATGTATTGCGGCATGGAACCACTAAAATTGTCATCGCTAATTGGTGTAAAGTGATCAAATTCATCCGCTAAATATAGGTTAGCATCAAACCCGTTATCTCTTAAATACCGAGTAATGCAATAATTAAAATTATTCATATTACCTAACAGAGCGATTTTCTTACCCATTATCAAATTAGTATTACTGCTATTTATTGTTGTTTTATTTTGCAATTTAAAGACAGATCTGTTTAGAATTTAATACGCAAATCGCTTGTTTTCATATAATCTGCTCATATTCTATCAAAAACGAAAAGATGGCAATCATATTATTACTTTCAGGTTGCAAACCAGAAATTTAAAGAATGCCCTACTTGTAACACATCACATCAAAAATAAAATCCTGACCTTGATATTTTTGATGCTTGTAAAATGATTGATTAAAAGGCTCCGAAAAATCAATATTTATATGACCTTCAGGTTTTATATGCCAATTTTTAAATTTTACGTCCTCTAACAAAGTCTCTAAAATGGCTTTTGTGACAAAAAGCTGTTTACCAGTTTCAAATGGCCTACTTTTTGTGAAATAATTAAAGGAATGTTCTATCGTTTCAATAGCCATTTGTCTTGGATCGTAATTGGCTGATTTATTGTGCTCTTCTATAATACACATTATATACCAACCTAAACTATTGGCGGTAAAGTAGAGCTTTCCTCCTTTTTTAAGTACACGGTATAATTCAGATAAAGATTTTCGATAGTCGGTTAAGAAGATTACACCGTAACAAAATATCGCATCAAAACTATTATCTTCATATGGCATACTATCTATTGAACCTTGAGCGAGGTTAATGTTATGCATCGCCAATTCCTGCTTTAGTATTTGACCAACTTTTACCCGTGACTCTGTGTATTCAATTCCTTCAACATGCTTATTCATTTCCGCTAAACAAAGTGTCCATTGCGCATTCCCAAAACCAGCGTCTAAAACACGCGCTTGATTTTGAAATCCAATTGCTTGGAGTCTTTTCTTGTATTTATCCAGGTCGCTGTTCCAAATACGTTTGAAAAATTCGAGTTCGAATCCTTCAAGAACAGATTCTGCCTTCTTTATTGCGAAGTCCAATTTAGTTTTGTCTACCATAGATACTGAATTAAATTATCATTTGATTTCTTTATCATTAACTCACCCACTTTTAGTCCTGCAGTATGTAAATCAACTATAAATTTGGGACCTAAGTGGCTTAAAGTTCGAGTCATTCTTTTAGGATGTCCATTCATTTCTGGATAAACGCTAATGCCATTTTGAACAGCATATTCTTTATTTACTTGACCTGCAAGATGTATTAAAGATTTTCCAATTAACCTTTCAGAATTTAGGACCCCCAGTGTACCAAGTAACTCAAAGTCTGATGTATAGTCTGATATAAATATAAAATCAGCCCCAGTAACTTTCTTTTCTGAATTGAACAAGTTTGGATCTTTAATAAGTGCAATATCTTTCGGACCGAATTTTATTAAAGTATTGAAAATAACCTCTCCAAAATGATCTGGAGAATAAATAACGAATGAGTTTTGATAAATTTCGAATCCCGCCTCGAAAATAATTTTTGCTGCCAAATATCCACAAGCATCAAATATCTTTAGTGATGGATGATTTTCCCAAGTACCTGCAACTCTAATTTGTTTCTGTTTACAGAATTCTATATCAATATCCTGATTTCTTATCTCCCACGCTTCGCACATTAGCGGTATAACAGCGTCCTGCTTAAGGTGACTCAGAAACCATTTATCAAGAGGTCTTACGAATCCTAAATTTGTAACAATATCTGCTTGATTTATTCTATCTTCTGGCCTTTGATCAATAATAAACTCAACCCTATTTGTCTCAAGTCCGTATTCCTCTATTATTTCTCTGCATAATGCAATATTGTCCTTCGAACTGCCATAAATTGAATCACGAGTAAATGCAATGGTCTTTTGTGCACCTGCCATAAGAGAAATAATCGGTGAAACAACAAACAAGTTACTTCCAACTTCAGTCAGAACTGTTAATCCCTTGAGATCAAGCTTTGTATTTTCAATGGCTCTTTCTACTAAACTTAGTAGCCGCACTTTTTGATTCTTTCGCATTCTCAGGAATTCTTTCTAAACCAATCTGCTGTTTTCGCAATGCCCTCTTCTAAATCAACTACCGCCTTAAAGTTTAGTATATTTTTTGCCTTTTCAACACTCGGAATACGTAAGGCAATATCTGCTGATAACTCATCAACAAAGATGATTTTTGACTTAGAGTTTAGCACCCGCAAAACGGATTCTGCTAAACCGAGAGTTGTTATTACGGCTCTTGCATTGCCAATGTTAAAACTCTCGCCAATTGCTTGAGGCATTTCAATACACTTTTGCAGACACGCAACAAAATCATCTACATAACACCATGCCCTAATCGCAGTGCCATCACCATAAATTATAATGTCCTCATTTTTCAATGCTCGTTTGATAAATATTTGAATCGCACCTTCACCGGTTTGCCCCGGACCGTAAACATTAAATGGTCTAACCGTTACAACCGGTAGTTTATGTTGTTTAAAATAAGCATGGGCCAGGTGTTCCCCTGCAAGTTTGCTAACTGCATAAGTCCATCTTGCCTCCCCGGCAGATCCAGAAACTGCTTGATCACTTTCGCTGGATTTAAAGGCCATCGAGCCGAATACCTCTGAAGTAGAAAAATCAACAAAACGATCTTTAACGTTATTTATTAATGCGGCCTCTAATGCATTCGCTGTGCCTATCATGTTTACACGCATGGTCCTAACTGGATCCTTAATTACTGTATCTATACCCGCAATACCAGCCGCGTGAATTACAATATCTGAACCTTTCATCGCTTTAGTCAGAAACTCAAGGTCAAGGACATCCCCTTTAATTACTTTAACATTCTTATGATTAGCCATCCCGCTTGTACTCAATGTGTCACGATGAAAATTATCATAAACTACAATAGAATTGTTTTCTACGTACTGGCGTATTAAAGTGTTTGCGATAAATCCAGCGCCGCCTGTAATAAATATTTGTTTGTTCGAAATCATGAAATTAATTTATTTAGTTTTTCAATTATATATAATAGTTCACTTTTGTTAAGTAAATCATAGAGTGGCAGAGCCAGGCCACTCTTATATGCTTTCATTGCATTTGGGAATAGATGCTCGCAGTCTAAATTATACTTTCTTCTATATGACCGCATATAGGGAATACATTGCGCACCGTAGTTAGCACCAATATTATTCTCCTTTAATTGGACAATTAGCTTATCTCTATCAATCTCATCATCTAATACAATATGAAAAGTTTGCCAAGTATGATTCGCATAGCCTGGAACATACGGTAATTTTATACCAGATGTTTTTAATTCTTTAAGGTAAATGTTAGCTAATTCGTTTTTGTATTGAATACTGTTTTGCAAACGGTTGAATTGTGAAACCACTAAAGCAGCTTGAAAATCAGTCATTCTATAGTTATAACCAAACTCAGTAAACTCAATTTTATTCTCTATAACATCAATCCCATGGTTTCTTAAGACTTTTATCTTCCTATCAAGTAAAGCATTAGATGTAAGCAATACACCCCCCTCACCACTGCTAATTGCTTTTCTAGGGTGTAGTGAAAACGAACCAAAATCTCCAAAACTACCAACATGATTACCATTATATTTTGCTCCTAATGCACATGCGGCATCTTCAATAATATATAGGTTATTTTTTTTTGCTATTTCAACTATCTTGCCAATATCACATGCTAACCCAAACTCATGCACCGGTATAATTGCTTTCGTTTTTGGTGTTATAACTTCTTCAATTTTATTAACATCTATGTTAAATGTATCAGCATCCACATCAACAAAAACAGGGGTTGCCCCAACTATCTCCACTACATTAGCCGTTGCAATGTATGAAAAGGCAGGAACAATAACTTCATCACCAGGTCCAATTTGAAGTGCTTTTAATGCTAGGTGTAAAGTTGCTGTTCCATTACTTAAAGCGCTTGCAAATTTTGAACCCGCATATTTGCAAAATAGTTCTTCCAAATTTTCGACACACTTACCTTGTACTAACATTCCGCTTTGGAGGACATTAATGACGGCTTGAATATCTTCTTGTTTGATATCAGGCCTTGCCAAAGGAATGAACTTAGTTGTTATTGAATTATTTCCCATTTTGCATTAGGTCTATAGTACCCAAGTTTAAAATCATAAACAAGGCCTTTATTACTTTCTTCTTCAACATTTAAAACATTTATTTCGAGAATATTCTCAAGGTAATCCAAGGATAAACCATCACTATGATGGACCCCGAGTGTAATAAAGTATTTGCCAGGCTGAAGTCTGTTTTCAATCTCAACATTAACATCAATAAAACCTTTTCTGATATTCACATAATCTCCCTCATAGATGTTCATTGTATGAAGAATCTCTATCCCATCCGAACTTATGAAACGAGCGTCAAAAAGTACTTTTTCAGTTTCCTTAAGAAATTCCAGTTTACAATTAAGTTTAATGTTTTTGTTAAAATAGATGCTATTCCCATTTTCAAATTCACTATTAGTTAATTTGATCTCTCGAAAGAATGCGCGTCCAGTATTAATAGTTCTATGCCTATTTTCTATCTTACCCTTATTGGTGTCTGCGCTTAAGCCGGTTAAGTAAAAAGCAATACCAGATGCAACTGAACCATCAAACACTATTGATCCATTTTTTAAGACAATACTTCTTTTACATAAACCTTTAACGGCAGCCATATTATGGCTTACAAATAAAACTGTACGCCCCTCTTCACTCACGTCCTTCATTTTTCCAAGACACTTATCCTGAAATTCCTGATCACCTACTGCAAGAACTTCATCAACTATTAATATTTCAGGTTCTAGGTGAGCCGCCACGGCAAACCCAAGTCGAACCATCATTCCGGATGAATAACGTTTTACCGGAGTATCTATATACTTAGCAACTCCACTGAAATCAACTATCTCATCTAATTTGTTTCTAATTTCGGATTTAGTCATACCTAAAATTGCCCCGTTAAGAAAAATATTCTCCCTTCCACTTAAATCGGGATGGAACCCAGTGCCTACCTCAAGCAAAGAGGCGATACGGCCTTTAATTTTTACCTGCCCTGTTGTTGGTGTTGTTACTTGAGATAATATCTTTAAAAGTGTAGATTTACCTGCGCCATTTTTCCCAATTATTCCTACCACTTCGCCTTGCTTCACATCAAAAGATATGTCTCTCAAGGACCAAACGTAATCGCTCCCACCAATTTTACCTCTGTCATTCACATCCCCCACTTTTAGGTAAGGATCCTCTTTACCTCTCAGTTTAGCCCAAGCGCGATTCAAGTCATGGGAGATAGTACCCGTGCCCAATTGGCCCAATCTGTATTGCTTAGAAATATTCTCAACTTTTAGAACCGTTCTACTCATCTCATTATTTAAAACGCTGTTTCGATAAAAATCTAAAGTACATTCTCAAACCGTATCCACAAAAGACTTCTCAACCTTGTTAAAGATGATCAATCCTAAAACAAAAAAAACTGCAGTAAAACTGAAACTATATCCTAAGTGTAACCAACTAAATTCTCCCACTCCTAAAAAGGCATATTTAAACGTTTCAATAATACTTGTGACAGGATTTAACAAAATTATCCATCGGTATTTGTCAGGTACTATTGATAGAGGATAAACAATTGGTGAAGCATACATTAATAATTGAACACCAAACACCACTAAAAATTTGAGATCGCGGTACTTTGTTGTTAGAGATGAAATAATGACACCAAAACTTAAACCTTGGAAGCCAATTAAAATTATTAAAAAAGGGATTAAAAGCAGTGCTAAATTCGGATGAATTATCTCACTACTAATAAGGTAATAAAACCAAATAAATAAAAAGATTATAAACTGTATCCCCAATTTTATGAGATTTGATACAACAACAGACAATGGCACTATCATACGGGGAAAATATACTTTTCCAAAAATGTTTGCATTTCCCGTAAAAGTATCTGAGGTCTTAGTCAATGTATCTGAGAAGAATGTCCATAAAGTGACTCCGCACATATAGAATAATATCTGTGGTAAGCCGTCCGTTGAAACTTTAGCCAGATTTCCAAAAATTACAGTGAATGTTAATGAAGTAATGATTGGTTGAATAATAAACCAAAGAGGCCCTAGGATAGTTTGTTTATAAAGTGCAACAAAATCACGTCGCACAAATAAAAACAAAAGATCTTTGTAACGTAAGATCTCTCTTAGTTTCAAGTCATACCATTTAGACTGAGGTTCAATTATTAGGTCCCAGTGTTCTTCCTTTATAGCTTTACTTGCGATTATCCTTTCTTTAGCCATAAATTTCTGTTCTATTCATCCTATGTTATGGTTTTTGTTGAATCAAAACTTCTTCAGGCATATTTACAGTTAATGTGTAACCAATTCCTTCGATGATGATGTTATAAACGGATTTTTTTGCTAGCGTATTCACTGAGCCATATAATCCTTTAAAAGGTCCATATTCAATTTTTACCTTATCTCCTTTGTTAAGTGTGTTTGAAAATTCCCCAGTCACATGATAACCCTTTTCCTCAATGGATTTTAAGGCCTCTATTTCTATTTCTCGCACCAGAGCATCCCCCCCATTGTATCTCACATAATTTAATACTCCCTGATGTTGAAGGACCTGGTCTCTTTGCAAAGCATCAGGGCGCACAAACACATAACCATTGATCAATGGGCTTTCTACCATTTTTTTTCTATCGCTCCACTGCTTGAGTTCTTTTTTCATGGGTACGTAGCATTCAATACCCTTTTCCTTGAGTCTTTCAGCGATCTTTTTCTCAGCACGAGATGAGACATATATGACTTTCCAGGGGTTCATTTACTTATCACATAGGAACACATAGAAAAACAGAGGAACACATAGGGATTCAGGTCTGATTTAACATTATAACTCATAAACTCACAGGTCATGATTTTTAATGTATTCCATGTGTTTTTGTTTAATTACTCTTTTAACTTCAGTCCAGTTAGCATTTATTAAACTTATCGGATCTGGGTTCGGTTCTGCATCCTCAAAATAAATCATACTTTTTAAGGCCAAATACAGAGACGCACTTGGATATTTTATTTGATACCAATCAAAAACATCATTTAAGGCAAAACGGTCCAAAATACAAACCAGGTCATAAAAGTCCTTTTTGCTTCCACGGCCGGTGATTGCAGCAATTTTCATGGCAGCAATATCTTTAATAGTAGCCAATCGAATCCCGTCAATAATGTTTACTGTATCGAGCCAGGGAAATGGATAATTCACTATATCTACTTTGACCTTATTGATAGTGTAACTTGATATACTCTTTGATATTCCCAATAGATGAACATCTCCAAACTTGCTTAATGCCTTACTAATTTCGTTTTCATCAAGTGATTTCAAGCCGAACAAATCCAAATCGTCCGATAAACGATGCCCTATTTGTAGTGCCAGTGCAGTACCTCCAACTAAACGATACTCGCTCAGTGCGGGGATAGCCTGTAGCCTTTTAAGTAATTTTACTCGCTCTGGTAAAAGGGTTTCGTAGAATAACATCGAAAACTTTCTGGTTTTTTTCCTGAAATAACCGCAATAAAGTTCATACTAAGGGGGTCAAGATTTCTTAATCCCTGAGCAATTTCGGCAATTTCTTCAATGCTCAGGTGCTTTCGAAGCAGTTGCCAATCATTCATTAGTCCGTAATCCAGGACTCTTTGCACCATGTAGGCCTTATGATTATTCCAGTCCAAATTTCTTCGGTCTGTGTCCCAGAATAAGTGGGGGGAAAATAAATTTATATCTAAATTACACATAGGTACACAATAGGAAAACATAGGAACACATAGGGCTTCAGGTTATTTAAGGTTAGCGTAGTATTCATTTACTAAAGTCCTTTGTCCTTCCTTAAAAATATTGCTGCAATTAAAATTTATAAGTATTCCTTTTGGTGCTTTTAGCAAGCGCATGTGATTCAGTTTTTACGCATAGTAACACATAGGAAAACATAGGAACACATAGGGCTTCAGGTTATTTAAGGTTAGCGTAGTATTCATTTACTAAAGTCCTTTGTCCTTCCTTAAAAATATTGCTGCAATTAAAATTGATGAGTATTCCTTTTGGTGCTTTTAGTAACCGCATGTGATTTAAAAGTTTTGCCTCGTGTTCAAGTACAAATCTGGTGATGGCTTTAAGTTCTACAACAAGGCAATTCTCAACAAATAAGTCGCAGCGGAAACGAACAGCGAGTTTCTTCTCATCGTAGAATACAGGAATTGTTAGCTCCGTGAAATACTTTAGTTTCTTCTTGTTCAACTCCTCCTTCATGCACTCATGATAAACACTTTCCATCAAACCACGCCCCATCTTTTTA
>Ga0154020_10001202_pt1 | contig 32048 bp, 27 predicted proteins | sample Klosneuvirus_201_FD_109709 | JGI IMG/M metagenome (GOLD analysis project Ga0154020, IMG submission 109709) | Active sludge microbial communities from wastewater, Klosterneuburg, Austria - Klosneuvirus_20160825_MG | ecosystem: Engineered > WWTP > Aerobic digester > Activated sludge | place...
CCGGCACCGGCACCCCCTCCGCGGACCAACTCAAGATGCAGAATCCCGGCGGTGAGGAGCCGCCACAGGATCCCGCCGCCCCGGGCGCGCGCCCCACAGCGCCCGTCAAGCCCTCAACAGACCCTCAGGAGCCTCCGGCGCCCCGGTAACCGGATGGGAGCATATTGATCAAGCGCCCCGAAAACGGTTGCACGCATGACCTCCGGGCCGCCACGCGGCTGCGGGCGATCATTCTGTCGTGCATCATCGCGGCCATCGCCATCGGGTGTTCCGTCACGCCTCGGAACTACAAAACGCTCAGCTTCTTCTTTGACGGTGTTCCCGATCCGGCCGTGTCCGGTGGCCCCGGCGCGGCAGGGGGGTCTGGGGGAAAGCCGACCTTTGTCGTCACTCACAAGCCCTTCGCCGACGAGCATTGTGACGCGTGCCATCGCACGAAGTACCGACCGACCAAAAACGACGCGACCATCTGCCTTGAGTGCCACGCCGCAGTTCAGACCCAATACCCCAAGATGCACGGCGCGGTCATCGCGACCGCGTGCCTCTGGTGCCACAACCCCCACGAGTCATCCCACCCCGCGCTGCTCCGCAACTCCGACCGCAAGGTGTGCTCGCAGTGCCACACCGTCGCCATGCTTGAATCGACGCGGGTGCCCGCTCACGCCGACCCCGCTCGCGGCTGCGTCGAGTGCCATTCCGGGCACGGCAGCACGCTCCCGTTCATGCTGAAACCCGGCGTGGCCAGCCCAACTCCCACGCCGGAGCAGAAGTAGGCCCACGCCATGAGTCGTTCACCCATTCTGATCGCCGTGCTCGCTGGCCTGGCGACTGCTGCCAGCGCCCAGCTGCAAGGGCCGGATCAGAAGGATGGGCCCCTGGTCGTGGGCACACGCAGAGACAACTGGAAACTCATCGAGCTCTCGAAGTTCGGCGCGGCATATGAGTTTCTCGGTCAGTACCGGCAGGACCGTCTCCACCAAGCCAACGGGGAAACGCTGGTCGAAACAGAGACCCTCCTGCGGCACACCCTGGACCTTTCCGCGGAGGCCGCGATCGGGCACAAGAACTTGATCGACGTCACCGGGACGGCCCAGTTCGGCTTGGATGACCGGACCAGCCACAGCGACACCGCCGGACAAACGTCAAGAGAATGGAGCTTCCTCAATCTCTTTGACATCCGAGCGCTGCTCCTGGGCAACGGGCCGGTCCCGACCACGCTCTACACGCGGCGCGATCAGAGCCTGATCGATCAGGGATTCGGCGGGCGCGTTGAGCAGACGCTCACCGAATCCGGCATCATCACTCAGTTCCGTTCCGAAATCGCTCCAACCAGCCTTCAGTACTTTCACCGCCGCATTGACTTTGACAACCCTTTCCAGCAGGTCGATAGCGTCACGACGCAGGACACCTTCACCGGGCAAAGCGGGATTCGCATCAGCGCGAATCAGCGGCTCGACATCGCCTACACCTTCGACCACATCCACGAGGACCAGGGCGCCATCTACTCCGACACGCTCGATCGGCACGACGCCAACATCGTGCACACGATTGACTTTGGGCCCGAGCCTCTCAGGCACGAGCTCCGTTCATCGTTGCGGATCTACGATCAGAGCGGCCGGTTCGAGCAGAACGACACGCGCCTGGATGAGCTTCTGGTCTTGCGCCATTCCGAGAGACTCGAGACCCGGTACACCGCCACGCTGGATGAACAGACCCACGCCGGCCAGGCCCAGCGCTTCTATCGCGGCGAGGCCTCGGTCCGGCACCGGCTCTACCAGAGCCTGGTCAGCACGGCATCGGTAGGGGCCCAGCGGCTGTCGGCGCCGGAAAACTTCACCAGCGATGACACGTTCGGCTCCGGCCAGCTCGACTACACCAAGAAGGTGCCGATGGGGCGTTTCGATGCATCCGGCGGTGTTTCGTACAATGCCCAGGACAACAGCTCGCGCGGGTCGCCCCTCTCCGTTTTTAATGACTCCCACACCTTCACCGACCCGCAGCCCATCGTTCTGACCCGGCGCAACATCATCCAGGGCTCCGTGGTGGTCCTCCCAACCGCGGGCTTCCCGCCGTACGTCGAAGGCATCGACTACACCCTCCGCTACTTCCCCGATCGCGTCGAGATCGTTATCCCACCCGGTAGCGCCATCCAGAACGGCCAGGCGGTTCTGGCAAACTACGACGTCGGTCCCGAGCCGGGCAACCAGATCAACACCTTGGGCACCACTGCCAACATGCGATACTCGCTGACCGAAGGTGCGCTCCGGGGCCTCTCCGGTTACACCAACTACCGAACGGTTGATCAGCGAGTAACAACGGCCGATCCCAGCCTCTTCGTGCTGGATGACTTCCGCGACCTGGTGCTTGGCTTGGAGTACGTGCGCTCCGGAATAGACACCAAGTACGAGCACGAGAAGCGGTGGAGCAACGTGGACCCCTTCGAGAGCGACCGCTTCCAGGCCTCGTATCACCTGCCCTTGGGGCGCGACTCCGCCGTGAGCCTCGACTACACGCACGAATCAACCTACCACGAGTTGACGGAGAATCGCCTGGACTTTGACCGCCTGACCTCCCGCTGGACCCAGCGGGTTTCGCCGACATTCGACTTCAACGTCCGCCTTGAATACCGCAATGAGCGAGACCGGCTCAACGGAAACTCCGAGGCCTTTGATCAGATTGTCGGCTTTACATGGCACAAGGCCCAGACAAGCATCTATGGCTCCATCCAGAACGCGTTTCTGCGTGGCCCCAGTTCCGATCGAACATCGCAGCTCCTCCAGCTAGGACTCCGCCGTGACTTCTAACACGCCGCTCCCGTTCTTCGCCAGGGTCGCGCTGTTGCTCACCAGCGTGGCAACAGTCGCCGGTTGCGGCCGGCCCGCCGGCGTCCTCTTCGAGCCCTTACTCGACGGTCCGTCATGGCCCGCCCCTCCCGATACGCCACGCGTTCGCTACATCGGCCTACTGCAAACCGATCAGGACCTCAAGCCCGCACAGCGCCCCGGGCGGCGCGTGGGCGAGTTCCTGTTCGGCAAAGATGATGCGCACGCCATGCTTAGTCCGCTGGCGGTGAGCGTCGGGGCTTCAAAGGTGTTCATCGCCGACAGCAACGGGCAGATGCTCCACGTCTTCGACCTTGACTCCAGAAAGTACCAGCAGTGGCGTCCCGCCAAGGAGCAAACCCAGTTCTCGATGCCCGTCGCCGTCGCGGCCGATCCCTCCGGCGGCGCTATGGTCTCCGATTCGGTCGCGGGACTGGTGTTCGTCTTTGATTCGACGGGCAAGTGCACCAGCACCCTGGGCGCCAGCAAGCTCAAACGCCCCTGCGGCATCGCCATCGAGCCCACCACCGGCCGCATCCTCATCGTCGACTCCGCGGCCCACCAGGTCGTCGTCTTCTCCAGTTCAGGCCAGGAAGTCGCACGCATCGGGCAGCGCGGCTCCGATCCCGGCAACTTCAACTTTCCGACCAACATCACTCTCGACCGTGCCGGTCGCATGTATGTCAGCGACACGCTCAACTTCCGAATCCAGGTCTTCTCGCCCGACTTCCAGCCCCTGCGCCAGATCGGCACCAAGGGAGATAAGCCGGGCTACTTCTCTCAACCCAAGGGCCTCGCGCTAGACTCCGACGAGCATCTGTACGTTGTCGACGCCAACTTCGAGGCCGTTCAGATGTTCGATCCCCAGGGGGAACTGCTCATGTCGTTCGGCCGCGAGGGGCACGGCCCCGGCGAGTTCTGGCTCCCCGCGGGAATCTGCATCGACCCCAGCGGGCGAATCTGGGTTGCCGACACGTACAACCGAAGAGTTCAGGTGTTTCAGTACCTCACGGAGGATCACGCGCCATGAAGCACACCCGAATCGCCCTGCTTGTCGGCGCATTGGCGAGCATCGCCCTCGCTCAACCCACCAGCGTCGTCAGCAGCCCCCACAACCTCTCCGCCAGTGGCCCGGGCCCAATCCATGCGCTGATGGAAAACGAGGTCTGCATCTTCTGCCACGCGCCCCACAACGCGGCGCCCATGCGGCAACTCTGGAATCGCTACGATCCTATCCAGTCGTATTCGATCTATGCCAGCCGCGCCCTGGATGCCCGCCCCGGCCAGCCCACCGGCAACTCCAAAATGTGCCTCTCTTGCCACGACGGGACCATCGCGCTGGGCAGCGTGCTTTCCCGAGGAACTCCGATCCAGATCGCCGGCGGCATCACCACCATCCCCGCGGGCGCATCCAACATTGGTACCGATCTTCGCGATGACCACCCGATATCGTTCCGTTTCGACAGCGCCTTGGCCGCCAAGGACGCCAAGCTCCGCAGCCCGGGCACGCTCTCCAAAGAGGTCCACCTCGACGCTAACTCTGAGCTCCAGTGCACCACGTGCCACGATGCCCACAACAACTCCCTGGGTGGCTTTCTGGTCAAGCGAAACGACAACTCCGAGTTGTGCATCACCTGTCACAACGTCGGCACCACCGCCGTGACCGGTCACCAGCGCTGCGCGGACTGCCACCAGCCCCACAGCGCCCCCAGCGGACCCTACTTGCTCACTCGCCAGACGGTTACCGATACCTGCCTTCGCTGCCACGACGGCCACACCACCGGCGCCCCCAACATCGCCTCCGATCTCGAGAAGTCCTACATCCACGACACCCACAGCCCGGTTGACCCGCCCGACCCGCAGATCAGCCACACCTCGTGCACAAGCTGTCACGATCCGCACACGATGGGGCATGGCTCATCTCAGCCTCCCATGATTCAGCCGAACCTCGGGCAAATCGCCGGGGTCAACGCCTCGGGTTCTCCCATTTCCCAGTGCACCTCCGAATATGAAACCTGCTTCAAGTGCCACGCCGAGGGCAACACCCTTCAACCGACGGTTCCCCGTCGCATCGCCCAGAATAACACCCGCCTTCAGTTCAGCCCCTCCGCCGTTTCCTTCCACCCGGTCGAAACCACTGGGCGCAACCCGCAGGTCCCCAGCCTCTGGGGCGGCTACACCGTCTCCAGCGTTCTCCACTGTTCAGACTGCCACACCTCCGACACCGGAAAGGCCGCGGGAAGTGCCGGTCCCAACGGCGTCCACGGCTCCAACTTCAAGCCGCTCCTGGTCGCTCGATACGAAACCTCCGACCTCACCTCCGAAAGCTCATCGGCATACGCCCTCTGCTACAAGTGCCACGACCGCGCCAGCATCCTGGGTGATGCCTCCTTTCCCACCCACAAAAAGCACGTCGTGGATGAACGGACCTCCTGTGCCACCTGTCACGATGGCCACGGCATCGCCTCCAGCCAGGGCAATCCCTCCAACAACAGCAATCTCATCAACTTCGCCACTGGGACCGTCCTCCCTGACCCCGTCACCGGCCGCCTTGAGTTCCGCGACATGGGCAACTTCAGCGGCGAGTGCTTCCTGAGTTGCCACGGCGTAGCCCACTCCCCCAAGACGTACCCAGGCTCCTCGCTTTTCCGGGGGGCCGCCCCCGCGCCTCAACGGCGTCGTTAAGCCGTTCCAACTATGTTTCTCACAATCAAGAACACCCCTCCAACCCCATTCCAATTTCTGAGAATCACCCCTCCAATTCCCTTCTCAGCCCTCAACTTGGCCCTATCCCGACCCGGGCACGGTCTTTGCACTTGGGTACATGGTCCGTGCTACTTCCACTGGAGAATCCTCATGCGACGCATCGCCGCGGCCTTCATCCTTCTGGGTTCCATCACCGCCCTGGCGATGACCCAGCCCGAGAAACCCGCCAACCACCCCAAGCCGCCCGTTCCCGCGGGGCACCCGGCGGCCCCCATCTCCTCGGCTTGGCCCAAAGCCAACCCTGACGACGTCAAGTCGATCGACGCGCTCCTCGCCGCCATGTACAAGGCCACCGGCGGCGCTCCCAACCAGCCCCGCGAATGGGACCGGTACCGCTCCCTGTTTTCCCCCGATGCCCGGCTCATTGCCGCACGCCCCGGGGGTGAAGGCGCTGCCACCGCCATGTTCCTCACCGTCAGCAACTTTGTAGATTCCAACAGAGCCTACTTCGAGAAGGGCGGGTTCTTTGACAAGGAAGTCTCCCGCCGCGTCGAGACCTTCGGGAACATCACCCACGTCTGGAGTACCTACGAGTCGCGGCACAAGGCCGATGACCCAACCCCCTACGTCCGCGGCATCAACAGCATCCAGCTTCTCAAGGATGGCGACCGCTTCTGGATCGTCAATCTCTTCTGGGACTTTGAGCGTGAAGACTCCCCGATCCCCGAGAAGTATCTCAAGGGCATCTCGAACTAACCGACGGATCCATCCATGAGCACATCGATTCTCCTTGTTGAAGACGAGAGACTGCTCCGTGAATCGCTCACGCAGCTCCTGACCGATGAAGGCTTCCAGGTCGTGCAGGCCGAGAACGGCGCCAAGGGCCAGGAGGCTGCGCTCTCTCGCCCCTTCGACATCGTCCTCACCGACATCCGCATGCCCGTCATGGACGGCATGGCCCTCCTGGGCCACCTCCAGCAGCTCTGCCCCCAGACGCCTGTGATTGTCATCACCGGCTTTGGCACCGTCGAAAGCGCCGTCGCTGCCATGCGGGCCGGCGCTGCCGATTACGTGCTCAAACCCGTGCAGTTTGAGGATGTCCTCATGCGCGTTCGCCGGGCCCTGGAAGTGGGGGAGATGCGCCGCGATCACCGCATGATGGCCGAGCAACTCGCATCCCAGAGCAAGTTTCACAATCTCATGGGTGAGTCCCCGGCCATCACCAAGCTCTTCGAGCTCGCCAAAAAGCTCTCCACCGTCCGCAGCAGCGTCCTCATTGTCGGCGAATCCGGCACCGGCAAGGAACTCTTCGCCCGCGCCATCCACTACAACGGCATCACCCGCGACAAGCCCTTCATCGCTGTCAACTGCGGTGCGATACCCGAGAGCCTGATCGAATCCGAGCTCTTTGGTCATCGCAAGGGTTCCTTCACCGGCGCCATCAAGGACCGCATCGGTTACTTCGAAGCAGCCAACGGCGGCACGCTCTTCCTTGACGAGATCTCCACCCTGCCTATGGCCGTGCAGAGTTCGCTCCTCCGCGTTCTGGAAGAGCGTGTGGTCGTCCCCGTCGGAGACACCCGTCCACGCCCCGTCGATGTCCGCATCATCGCGGCCTCCAATCAGGACCTCCAGGTCCTCAGTCGCGACGGCAAGTTCCGTGAAGACCTCCTCTATCGCCTCGACGTCGTCCGCCTCCAGCTTCCACCCCTTCGCCAGCGCCGTCAGGACATCCCCCTCCTCGCGCATCACTTCCTCGACAAGTACACCCACGAGATGAACAAGAATGTCACCGGGATCACCAACAACGCCATGAGAGCGCTCCTCAGCCACGAGTGGCGCGGCAACGTGCGCGAGTTGGAAAATGTGATCGAGCGCGCCGTGATCTTCGCCGAAGGCCGCGAAATCGACCTGGCCGATCTCCCCTTCCAGGCCGTCGATACCGGAATCGATGACGGCGAGGACCTCAAAAAAGCCCTCACTCAGTTCGAGCGGCAGCACATCATCTACAGCCTCCGCCGCCATCGCCACGACAAGACCGAAACCGCCCGCCACCTGGGCATCGGCATCTCCAGCCTTTACCGAAAGTTGGAAGAGATGAGTATCCCCAAGGACCTGGAGGAGCAGGAACGCAACCACGCCGAGCGATGATTGCTCTGGCCCGCGGTTTGCATTCATCTCCTTCGTGCCCACGTCGCGGCCGCAAAAGGGATCCAGATGCTCCGTCGGAAACTGCTCATTCGGATCGGCCTGCTGATTGTCGCCTTTGTCAGCGGCGCGGTCATTGCCATCTGGCTGCTGCAGGATGCCCTCACCGACATCGACCAGACCAACCGCGATGCCACCGTCCTTATCGGTGGTATCCAAACTGTCAGCGGCGCGGTTACGGGCATTCAGGCCGATAGAGAGCGCCTCCGTCACGGCGAGGCCTCATCCCCCGCCTCAGCGGGGGCGGTCCTCTCCATCACCGGCGCCATGGACAGCATTGGCGCCCACCATGCCGTTCGCGTTCAGCAAGCCACGGCCGCGGCCTATGACCGCCTACAAGATGTCCTCCCCGAGTTCATCAGCCGCAATACCAATCCCGCTCACTTGGATTCCCCCGAGGCGTTGACTTCAAGCGTCCAGGTGCAAACCGCCGTCCAGCATCTGGGCGAAGCGCTGCGGGTCCACGTCGCCGCCGAACAAGCCAACCTCGGTCGCCACTTCCGCGCCCTGGTGGTCGGCCTCACCCTCTCGGCACTCATCATGGTCAACGTGGCCATCGTCGTGCTCCTCCGAACAGCCCGTGTCGTGTTGAAGCCGGTGGCCGCGCTCGTCGATGGCAGCCGCGAGCTTGCCGCCGAGCACTTCGACCACCGCGTGCAGGTGGATCAGAAGGACGAGTTCGGCGAACTCGCCCACGCTTACAACCAACTTGCCGGCCAGCTCCAAGCCAATGAGGAGCGCAAGGCCGAAACGCTCCGCCAACTCGCCGTCACACTCAACCACGACCTGAACAACGCGATGGCGGTCATCGAACTGCAACTGGGACTGATGGACCGCCAGTCCGGCGGCAATCCTCAACTGGCGCGCCACCTCAACGAGATCCGCTCCAATCTCGCCCAGATGTCCGGCACGGTCTCCTCTCTCAAAAACATCCGTCGAGTCGTCCTGACCGACTACGTCCCGGGACAGAAAATGCTCGACCTGCCCCGATCCGTCGCGGAGTTCAGCGAGCCCGCCCCGATTGCGATTCGCAAAAGCAAGCCCGGTGGGGACACGCCTGTGCCTGTCGCCCGAGGAACCCACTCATGAAGAAGCACCTCCCCTGGCACCACACGCGCTCCGGCTCGATCGTGCTCTGGCTCGGCAGCATCGAACTCGCCGTGCCGGTCCTCGCTCTTACTGCCATCGCCCTGGCCGTCGGCACCTACCTCGACTCCGCCAAGGGCGCCGATGTCGCCCGCCAGGCGGTCTACGGCTCCTGGTGGTTCCTCGCCACCATGGGCCTCATGTGCGTCAGCCTCATCTTCGCCGTCTTCACCCGCTATCCGTGGAAGCGCCGGCACATCGGGTTCATCACGGTCCACGCCGCGCTGCTGGGCCTCATCTCCGGCGGCTTTGTCTCCCTGTACGGCCGCGTTGAGGGCCACCTCCCGCTTGAAGAGGGCAAGTCCGCCAGCACGATGGAAACCCTGGGTGAACAAATCGAAGTCGTCGAGCATCAGGCCGGCCATTTCACCGCTCTCGGATCCGCTTCTGCACCCCGCCACCCTGCGACGCTCACCCTTGCCAGCACGAGATTCCAGGTCGTCGAACGCTGGGAAAACTCCCGCGATGAGCAGATCGTCAACGATGATGCGCCCATGCCATTCCGTGGCATTCAGATCGCCGCCCAAGCCGGCATCGATCCCATCTGGGTCGGCGAAGAGGGCAAAGCCGGGCCCGCGCCCGTCATCGGCGGGATCATCATCCGCGTTCTTCCCGACGGGGCAACCTGGGAACCCCCGGCCAAGCCAACCGCCGCCCCGCCCGTCAGCTTCAAGTTCACTGTTCAAGGCCATGACTTCCCGCTCGCCGCTGAGGGCCAGGACGCTTTCCCCGGCTGGAAAATCCTCGCTATCAAACGCTACACCCACGCCTTTGTCGGCTCCGACGGCCTGATCGAAGCCTCCAGCGGCCCTGAAAACCCCGCCGTCGATGTCACCATCACCGACGGCAAGGGCAACACCGAGCGACACACCGCTTTCCTCAACTTCACCGACATGGTCATGAGCCGCGCGATCGAGGGTGTGGCCAGCTCCAGCGCCCGGCTCACTCCCGGCGGCGCCCAGGCGTCTTCACCCGAAACACTGATCGTCTTCGGAACTGTCGCCGCCACTAAGTTCGGCTACATCTCTCCAACCGGCGAAGCTCGCATCGTCGAATCCTCCGGCGCCTTCCCACAGTCCGTCGACCTGGGCATGCGCCGCATCAACATCCTCAAACAGTTCGCCCGCGCCCGGGGCGGTTGGCAGACGCTCAAGGCCGAACGCGCCAAAGAAAACCGCCCCGCCCTGGTCCTCCGCATCGGTGATTCCACCGAACTTTCCATCGTCCCCTTCAAAGGAATGGCCCCCATTCCCGCCGGCGCCCGCCAACTCATGCTCCGCTACGGCCCTCGCTTCGTCACGGTCCCCTTTGAGATCAAACTCGTGGACTTCCGCAAGACCGACTACCCAGGCACCGAAATGGCCATGGCTTACGAGTCCGACGTCGAAGTCACCGTCCCCGGTCACGCCGCCACCCCCTATCGCATCTTCATGAACCACCCCTACACCCGCGGCCCCTGGAAGGTCTACCAGTCCGGCTTCGTCGGCGACGGCGTGTCCATCTTCAGCGTCATGCGCGACCCCGGCCTTCCCCTCACCTACACCGCTTCGGCCGTGCTCTGTATCGGAATCCTCATCACGTTCTTCAGTCGGTCGCTGAGCTGGGGCCACCCCGGCATCCCCGCGGCCTTTGTCTCAAAGGAGCCTCTCCATGCCCCGTCTACGCCTCCTGCTCCCCCTCTTGGCCATGTTGTTGTGGTCGGCAACTCCGTCCGCCCGAGCGTCGTCTGATACCCCGCCCGGCCTCGACGAGTTCGGCGCGATCGCAATCCAGGATGGCGGGCGCATCATGCCCCTGGAGGCCTACGCCCGCCGCATCGCGGTGCAGCTCACCGGCCGCACGCACTGGTCCGCCAGCAGCGGCCCCGAAGCCTTCGCGGGTCGTCCCGCGACTCAGCTCCTCTGCGATCTGATGTTCAAGGGCCCCGACCTTCTCCGCAAGCAGCTCATCGCCGTCGAGAACCGCCCCTTCAAACGAATGGTCGGCCTCGACCCCGAGCGCCGTTTCTTCACCGCCGTAGAGCTCGCCTCCTGCAACGGCATCAACCAACTGCTGAGTTCATTCTCAGAAGCCCGCCAGGCCTCCCCTGATGCTCAAGCTACCCGCGACCAACGCCGCGCCGTTGACGTGCGCGACGCCGTCGAGCGCGTCGCAGCCTTCGCCAACGGTCAGGCGCTCCCCCTAGTTCCCTCAGGCCCCGGCAAGTCCTTCCGTCAAGTTGGCATCACCGACACCGAACCCGGAACTGAATCCGTCCGCACCGCCCTCGCTGCCGTTGGTGAGGCTTACAAAGCCGGCGGGTCCTTCCAACCCCAAGCCCTGCAACTCCGCCAGGCCATCGCCGCGCTCGGCACCCTTCAACCCTCCGAATCCCGCGCCGTCAGCCTCGAGCTGTTCTACGACCACCACAAGCCCTACCTCCTCACCTCCATCTTCTACATCCTCGCCATCATCCTCTTCGGTCTTTCTCGACTGACCCTCCGCCGCCCCCTCACCTACGTCGCCCTCGCGGCCGCGGCGGTCGGTGTCGCCGAGCACATCCTGGGCGTCGGCCTCCGCGTCGCCATCCTCGATCGCGCCCCCGTCAGCAACACCTACGAAGCCCTCGTCTGGATGGGCCTCATCGGTATCGCCGTCGGCGCCATCGCCCAGATGATCAACCGCAAGGGCTGGTACCTCTTCGCCGGCCTCTGTGCCGCGCTTCTCTCTGTTCTCTTCGCCAACATGGTCCCCCTGGGTGATCGCACCAACTCCCTCCCGGCGGTTCTCCGCAGCAACTTCTGGCTGACCATCCACGTCCTCACCATCGTTGCCAGCTACGGCGTCCTGGCGGTCGCGTCCGTCCTCGGACACGTCTACCTCGGCCGCGAACTTCTCTTCGCGAAAAAGCCCGCACTAGAACACGCCAAGCGTTCCGCCCCGCTCATCGTTCAGACCTACCGCACCATCCAGGTGGGCCTGGTCATGCTTACCGCCGGCACCATCCTCGGAGGCGTTTGGGCCGCCGAATCCTGGGGCCGCTTCTGGGGCTGGGATCCCAAGGAAACCTGGGCCCTCATCAGCATCCTCACCTACTTCGCCGTCCTCCACGCCCGCTACATCCGCTGGATCATGGACTTCGGTCTCGCGGCCGCGGCCGTCCTGGGCTTTGTCGTCATCGTCTGGACCTTCTACGGCGTGAACTATGTCATGGCCACCGGTCTGCACAGTTACGGCTTCGGCTCCGGCGGAGAGGTCTGGGTCGGACTCTGGGCCGTCGTCGAGATCGCTTTCCTCATCGCCTGCCGCATCCGCGTCGTATCCATGCGGCGACGCACTCCCGACACACAAGCCACACCGACCTCCGTCAGGCCGTCTCTTCAGGCCTGATCTTGACCGCCGGAGCCCTGCGGGACGCAAATCGTTACGATTGGTTTTCCCATGTCCACGCCAGACCCGACATCCCGCCCTCCCACCCCGGAATGGACCGAAGCCCGGCTGATGTCGATCATCGATTCGGCGATGGATGCGATCATCACCGTCGATGAATCCCACTGCGTCATCATGTTTAACAACGCCGCCCAGCGCCTCTTTGGCGTGCCGGCATCCGAAGCCCTGGGCTCATCCCTGGACCGCTTCATCCCCGAGCGCTACCGCAAAGACCACGCCTCGCACGTCCGCGCCTTTGGCTCCACCGGCGTCACCATGCGACAAATGGGCCTCCTGGGCTCTTTGGCTGGCCTCCGTGCCGACGGCACCGAGTTCCCCATCGAGGCTTCCATCTCCCAGTCCGCACTCGGTGGCCGCCGTCTTTACACCGTCATTCTCCGCGACATTTCCGAACGCAAACGCCTCGAAGAGCAACTCCTCCACGCTCAAAAAATGGAAGTCATCGGCCGCCTCGCCGGCGGCATCGCCCACGACTTCAACAACCTCCTCATGGCGATCTTCAACTGCCTGACCCTCGCGACCAAGGGACTGGAGCCAGAGCACCCCAGCCGCGCCGCCCTGGCCCAGGTTTACGAAGCCTCCAACCGCGCCGCCCTCCTCACCCGCCAGCTCCTCACCTTCGCCCGAAAGCAAGTCGCCCGCCCGCGCATCATCTCCACGAACGAAGTCGTCACCGGTCTGGAGCCCATGCTCCGCCGCCTCATCACCGACGACATCGTCCTCAAGGCTCAGTTCTCGCCCGACGCCGGCAACGTTCGTGCCGACCCCACGCAACTCGAGCAGGTCCTCATGAACCTGGTCGTCAATGCCCGCGATGCCATGCCCAAAGGCGGGACCCTCACGATCGAGACCTCCAACATTGTGCTCGATCAGGCTTACTGCGCCACCACCGTCGGCGCCACGCCCGGCCCACACGTTTCCATCTCCGTTACCGACACCGGCGCGGGAATGTCCAAAGAAGTCCAAAGCCGCCTCTTCGAGCCCTTCTTCACCACCAAGGAGCCCGGCAAAGGCACCGGCCTTGGCCTTGCCACGTGCTACGGCATCATCACCCAGAGCGGTGGCCACATCACCGTCCGAAGCGCCGTTGGTGCCGGCACAACCATTCGCGTCCTTTTGCCCCAAGTCACCGGACAACCCGGAAAGACCGCGCTCAATCCCACTCCCGCCCCCGCCGCTCGCGGCACCGAAACCGTCCTCTTCGCCGAAGACAGCGGCGTCGTTCGCGAACTCATCACCATCGCCCTCCGTCAGGCCGGTTACACCGTCCTCTCCGCCTCCGGTGGCCCCGAAGCCCTGCTGCTTTCTAAGGAGCACCTGGGCCCCATCGACATCCTCATTACCGACCTCATCATGCCCGGCATGAGCGGCAAAGACCTCGCCGCGGCCCTTTTCAAAGAGCGCGAACGCACTCCCATCCTCTACATCTCCGGCGGCGGCGACGATTCCATCCCCCAACAGGACAACTCCGGCGTGCATCTGCTCGCCAAGCCTTTCACCACCGACACGCTCCTAAGAAAAATCCGCTTAATGCTCGATCGCTAGTGACCCTGAACCTCCTCTTCCAGCGACGAACACGAACCCCTGACTACGCTTAGGCTGCAATCCCCTGGTGGGGTGTCCGAGCGGCTTATGGAACCGGTCTTGAAAACCGGTGTACTCGTAAGGGTACCGTGGGTTCGAATCCCTCCCCCACCGCTTGAAAGCAAAACGCCCCGGCAAGTCGCCGGGGCGTCGCTGCTTTTCAGGTTGTCCATTCGCTTACAGCACCGCGTGATACTCAAACTCCACGCCATAGATCAGCATGTCGTTGTCGTTGGGGTCATCGGCGCTGTTGCCGTACCGCACGATCGTCACCACCACCATGTCCCCGCCGACGTACCCCGGCTGGCCGATGTAGCCCTCGTAGAACTCCTTGGGTGTGTGGTTGGTCACAATCTGGTACGGCGCAGTCGGCGCGGCGCTATCCATGAAGTAGTTGCCCGTGCCGTTCCGCTTGAAGGTATACCGCAGCGGCACCGGGCTTGAGGCATCCGTGATCTCTGAAATCTTGCAGAAGCGAACTTCGCAGTGCACCCGCTTGTCCGGTGCCGTCGACGGCGTCGCCCAGATCACCGTGATCCCGCTGAACGGCGGCTCCCCGAACGGCCCGTTGGGCACGTGGTCCGACGGGATCACGATCGTCGTTGAGATGTAGCTCACCACGCCGTCGGCCAGCTTCAGCGCCTGCATCCGCGGGTTGCTCGTGCCCGTCACCGTCGCAGTGGGGTTGCCCTCCACTTGGTTGGGTGTCCCGCTGCTGTGCATCCACGCGCTGGCCGGCACCACATACCGCCGGACCATGTTCGAAATCCGGTGCGTCTCGATGTTCCCCGACGTCGCCGCGTTGATCTTCGCGATGATCGTCGCCCCGTCATCGGTCGGGCCGGTCGGACCAATCGGTCCCGTCGGTCCCGCGGCCCCGTTGGTGCCCGCGATTCCCTGTGCGCCGGTCGGGCCTACTGAGCCCGCCACACCTTGCGGTCCTGTCGCGCCCGCCGCGCCGGCAGTGCCTTGAGGACCGGTCGGACCAGCAACGCCCGCCACCCCCTGAGACCCGGTCGGTCCCGTCACGCCCGCCGTGCCCTGCGAGCCCGTCGGGCCCGCCGCACCGGTCGGTCCGGCGGCACCGGCAACGCCTTGCGCTCCGGTTGGACCAGTCAGGCCCGCCGTGCCCTGCGCTCCGGTCGGGCCCGCCGCGCCCGCGCTGCCCTGCGGTCCTGTCGGACCAACGGTACCAGCCGTGCCCTGCGGCCCGGTCGGACCAGCAACTCCCGCTGTTCCCTGCGCGCCCGTGGGTCCTGCCACACCCTGCGCCCCTGTCGCGCCGACAGCGCCCGCCGTGCCTTGCGGACCCGTCGGTCCGGCCGCGCCCGCGCTGCCTTGCGGCCCCGTCGGACCAACAGTTCCGGCAATGCCCTGTGCCCCGGTTGGCCCTGCGACTCCCGCCGCGCCTTGTGCTCCGGTTGGCCCCGCCGCGCCCACAGCGCCATCCGCTCCGGTCGGCCCGGCGGATCCAGTCGGCCCTGCAACACCCTGCGCGCCCGTCACACCCGCAGCGCCGGTCGGTCCAACGCTACCAGCGACTCCCTGAGCTCCCGTCGGCCCCGCGATGCCCTGCGCGCCCGTTGCGCCTGTAACACCCGCCGTGCCTTGAGAGCCCGTCGGACCCGCAACACCGGCAACTCCCTGAGCACCTGTCGGCCCCGCGATGCCCTGCGCACCCGTTGCCCCGGCCACACCCGCCGTGCCCTGCGAGCCCGTGGGTCCCACAGCACCTGTCGGCCCCGCGATGCCTTGTGCGCCCGTCGCACCCGTCAAACCCTCTGTTCCTTGCGAGCCTGTCGGACCCACAGCTCCCGTCGGCCCCGCGACACCGGCAACTCCTTGTGCTCCCGTTGGACCCACGATGCCCTGCGCACCCGTTGCACCAGTAACACCCGCGGTGCCCTGCGCGCCTGTCGGGCCGGCGATACCCGCAACTCCCTGAGCTCCAGTCGGACCAGCGATTCCCTGTGCGCCCGTTGCTCCTGGAACGCCCGCGGTGCCTTGAGAGCCCGTCGGGCCCACCGCGCCCGTGGGGCCCGCGATCCCCTGCAAGCCCGTCGCGCCCGCTGTGCCCTGCGGCCCCGTCGGCCCCGCGGCACCCGTTGTTCCTTGTACACCCGTCGGTCCAGCCACACCGGCTACACCCTGTGACCCTGTTGCACCCGTTGCGCCGTTGGTTCCCGCCACACCCTGTGCACCCGTAGCACCAGTTGCACCGGCGACACCCTGCGCTCCCGTCGGTCCCGCCACTCCGGCGACGCCCTGCGAGCCCGTAGCGCCCGTTGCGCCCGCGACGCCCTGAGCTCCTGTCGGACCCGCGATGCCCTGCACGCCCGTCGCGCCGGTCACTCCCGCGACACCCTGCGCCCCGGTCGGCCCAGCGACTCCCGCAACTCCCTGTGCGCCTGTTGCGCCGGTGGCTCCCGCGCTGCCTTGCGAACCCGTGTTGCCCGTAGCTCCTGGAGTGCCTTGGGCGCCCGTCGGTCCCGCGACTCCCGCTGTGCCCTGTGGCCCCGTCGGACCCGCAACTCCAGCCACACCCTGCGCTCCCGTCGGCCCCGCCGGCCCCGCCGCGCCCGCGACGCCCTGCGGTCCTGTCGGACCCGCAACGCCCGCCGCGCCCTGCGGCCCCGTCGGACCAGGATTCCCATTCAGCGCATAGAGCGCATACGGCGCCGGCAGAATCGGCTGCCGCGGCGTCAGCGTGGTGTACGCGCCCGCTCCCGCCGGCACACGCGTCGCGATCTGCAGGAACCGGCCGCTCCCGTTAAACGCGCCTGCGCCAAAGTTCAGATCCACCGTCAACAGCCCGCGCGAAAGCGTCGCGTTCGTAAGCACCAGTGGCGAGCCGATCTGCGTCCCGCCCGATGCCGCGCTCCACAACGTGAAGATGAAGTCCGCCGGCCCTTCAATGAACACGCCCGACTGCCGCAGCTGTGCCTGATAAGTAAACGATGTGTCCGTCGGCTGTCCCATCGCGGACCCGACGACCCCGAGCATGACTGACACCGTGCCCACGCACGCGGCGATCATTCGCCGGTGCCGACCAATTTGGACGCAAGCCATGGCGCCTACTCCCCTGAAAGTGAAACTCCCACCGATGTCCCGATACTACTCGAAAAAGGCCATTCCGCAACGGTTTACGCGTGTATATCTACATGCGGACCTTCGTGGTTGACGGAATGCAGCCGTCGCCATTCGGTATCGGGCAAACCCCACCTCGACCGTGCTTCAGGTTGCGTCAGAGTTCAGTTTCACATCCGCGGCCGCTCCGCGTTTGCCACCCGCGCGGGCTGTAACGCGTCTTGGCGCATGGATCGCCGTGCTCAATCCCAGCGCCGCCCCCAACCGGATCGGCCCCTCCTGAATCCGTTTGAACGCACTCTTCGCGTTATCGGTCGAGAACTCAGTTCCGATAAAACGCCGCTTGAGCGCATGCGCGATCACGCCCGTGGTCCCGCTCCCCAGGAACGGATCCATCACCAGATCACCCTCGTTCGAGCACGCCCGGATCACCCGCTCCAGGTACACCTCCGGCAACTGGTTGTCGTGGTTCGCCCGGCGCTCTTTGTTGTTCCCCTGAATGCGACCCCAATACGCCCCGTACCACACATCCATCGGCAGCCGCATCCCCGCCGTGCCTTCCTTCTTGTTCTGTGTCCGCGGGTCAAAGTAGGTCGTCGCGCGGTCCGAGGGCTCCAGAATCTCATCCCCGTTCCACGTCCGGTTCATCGGATCTCGTGCAAAATAAAGCGCATGCACATGGCTCGAAATGAACTTGCTTTCCGTGTTCTGCCCGAACCGGTAATGCCAGATGCACCAGTTCACCATCTTCAATCCGCGGCCCTTCAAGTGCAGCACAATCTCCGCCGCCGTGTCATCCGGAATGTTCACCCACATCGACCCCGTCGGCGTCAACGCATCCACGCACAGGTCCAGCCACTCCCGCGTGAACTTCAAGTAGTCCTCCCGCGGCATCTTGTCATCCCACTTGTCGTACGCTCGGTTCCAGTTGAACGGCGGGTCTGCAAAAACCAGATCGACCGACTTGGATGCCACCTCAGGAATCCGCGGCAGGATCTGTCGGCAGTCACCGACATACACGCGAAGCTCAGGCTTGGAAATGGCCATATCCGGAACCAAGGCGGTTCCGTTCGGTTTGGCCTCAACAACTTGCTTGGGTTTGGTAGGCACGCGACGATCGTAATCCATGGAGTGAAAGAGCGTGAAGAGGCTGTCGGTTAGCCAACGTTCATTGGTCCGCTTGAGCCCGAAGGGCTCGCAGTCGATAGGCAGGGGCATCGCCCCTGCAATCATGACACAATGCTGCCGGACCCCGAAGGGGTCCTAGTGCGGTTAAAAAAAACGAACCTCGCCCTGCTCAAAGATCCGCATTGGCGTTCCGCCACTCCCCTATCCCACCCGCCTTAACAGCGCCATCCCATAGTTCAACGGCGCCGTATACAACTCGCACACCTCGTACATCCCCTGTGCCTCGGTCTGAATGTGGTCAATCAGGTGCCGCGGCCCTTCATGCCCGCCGCACTGCTCCGGGAACGTGTCGTGCACCAGAATGCACCCGCCCGTATTCAGCACCGGCTCAATCGCCCACAAATCCTGCATGACCCCCTCAACCGTGTGGTTGCCATCAATCAGCGCAAAGTCCACACCACCAATGTGCTCCCGCGGCGAAATCGGCCACGATTCCTGCGGCCCGCGAAGCTGGTCACGCATCGCACGGATCTCAACCGAGCTGTCCCCCGGGTGCAGGACCACCAAGTGATCAAGCCGGGCCTTGGCAAGGTTCGCCCGCACCAGGTCCACCCGCGGCCCCTTGAACGACGCCTCTCGCCACTTGGCCGCGGCCACCGGTCCAAAATCGTCAAAGCAGTGAATGATCGCCGAGCCCGCGGGCGATGGGATATGCGGCGGATCATTCGCCGCCGCTTCCAAGGCCGCGGCCATCCAGATCGTGCTCACTCCAAGAAACGACCCGACCTCAACAACAGCTCTGGGCCGAATGCTCCGCACCAACGCGTGAAGCAACAAACCCGCCTCCGGCGAAAGCGATGCCGGAAACGCCAGCGGCGATGCGTAAATCTCTTTGAGCGTGGTCAGCCACGGGACGTTGGGGTTGTCTAAATAGGAGGGAAACGTCCACGCCTTGGGATGATCCTCTTCCGCCCGAAGCATCGGAAAGAACCGAAGCTGCTGGCGCGAGAACCGGAATCGATTGGACGGAACGACTGGTGGCGGCGCTCCCGCGCCCGGGTACTTGCTCTTGGAGGCCGTGAGCGAATCCGATTGGTTTGCCGGCTCGGTCATCACGATTAGCTTAGCGCAAGGGCGTAGCGAGGGGATTTACCACGGGGGTGGGGTTGCCGTGCCGGTTGAGTGACTTGGAAACGATGCTCCAAAGAACCCGGCGAGTCCGTTGCAGAACCCGAAAATTGCGTCCGTTGGCGTAGAAAGGATCTGTTTCAAACTCAACTCGGTTGAACTCGCGAATTACTCGCGCCCGGATTGCCTTGCGCGGCAGGATGCCAAGCCCCGTTGGTTCTACCGCAAGAGCATGAAACATGCGCCAGAACATATGGCCGCCCTTGCGGATACCCACACAATCGATCAACGCCGGCCGAAACCCTTCTGTATCGGGAACGAGTATGAGATTGGAGGGCTTGTGGTCTCGGTTGAAGCGATTGGCCATCGTCAGCGAGTACATTTGGCGCGCTAGTTGGCGGGCGAGTGAATGTTCCTGTTTGACCGACAGGTCCTGATCCGCCATGTGCTGCAGCAGCGTCTTTCCCGAGAGCATCCGTAGCACCAGCCACTCTCTCATCCCTTCAGGCCGCCGCTCAATCGCCAGCACATAGGGCCGCGCTGTCGCGATGCCCTGCGACATCAGCCATTCGGCACCGTTCCAGTGCCGCACGCCACGGGTGTTGTCCGCCCATAGCTTGATCCGCTCCTTGAGCCCCCGCATCTCCCGCACCTTGACCACCACATCGCGGTTGACCATCCGAGCCCGGTACACCGCCGACCCACCGTCGCGCTTCAGAACCGTCGCAGAACCCGCATCGAAAGCCGCCAGTGCCTCGGTCCACGCCGGCGCGGTCTCGCTGTGGCCCAGCCGCAGAATCCGGAATGGAGAGGGGTCGGTTGCCATCAGGGAACCACAGGGTAATCCGGATGCGCCCTTGCGGCCGGGCCTTGGGTGTGCTTTGCTACTCCCTTATGCCCCTGTCCGTGTCCATCGTGTGCAAGAACAGCGAATCGACCATCGGCCGCACGCTCGAGTCCGTGGCCGGGCTGGCGACCGAGATCGTGGCCGTCGATTCCGGCTCGACCGATGGCACCCTCGCACTCCTTGAACGGCACAAAGCCCGCATCATCCGCTCGCCGTGGCTGGGGTACGTCAAGACCAAGCAGTTGGCCTTGGACTCTTGTTCGCAGCCCTGGGTGTTGTGCCTGGACAGTGACGAGTCGCCCGAACCCGATTTGGCGGCCGCGATTCGCAAGGCTGTTGAGTCCGGCACCGCGGGCGGGTACCGCATCAATCGGAAGGTCTACTACAGAAATAAACCTCTGAATCACGCGTGGCAGCCCGAGTGGCGGTTGCGGCTGGTTCGGAAGGATCGGGCGTTCTGGACTGGTTTGGACCCGCATGATCGGCTCGAGCTTCGAGAAGGTTCGACTGAGAATCTGGCCGGTTCGCTGCGACATGATTCCATTTCCACCTTCACCGAGTTCATGGCCAAGCAGGCCAGACATGCCCAGACAATGGCCTCCAGCATGCACGCCGAAGGGCAGCGGGGGAGCGTCTGGAAGCTGGTGACTTCTCCGCCTTCGGCATTTCTGAAACAGCTCGTACTGAAACAGGCTTGGCGCGATGGATGGCCCGGGTGGCTGGCCGCGGCCTCCGTCGGTGCATCCGCAGCGATGAAGTACATGGCGCTCATCGAGATGTCCCACCCAGACGAAACCTGATTCACTTGCACTCAAGCAGCGCGTTGATCGAAGCCTTGTCGCCGGTGCGGGTTCGGACCGCCGCTGGATCGAGCGGAAGTGGCTTGCCGTCTGAAATGTCGATCGCGTGGTAGCCCATGTCCGCAAAGAGTTCGATGAGACTATCAAAGTCCTTGGGCCTGTCCTGAAAGCAGGACGGGGCGAGCTCGATAAGGATCTTGGGTTTGTGCTTGGCGAGCGTGCCGCGGGCGCCTTGCAACACATCAAACTCGTTGCCATCAACATCGATCTTGAGGAAGTCCACCTTGGCGACCTGCTTCTCGGCCAACGCGCTGTCGAGGGTCTTGGTGATAGCGCCACTGGTCGCCTTCAGAGCTCCGGAGTGGTCGGGATTCAGATCGGCTTGCCCGTTCAGCGGCCAGCTTGAGTAGATCATCGCCGGCACTTCCTGCGATGCGTCGCGGCACAGCAGGGCCTGGGTCGCGACGATGTTGCCCGACCACGGCGAGTTGAGCTCGATGTTCCTGCGGAGTTTGCCGAACGCAAAGTCGGTGGGCTCGAACGCCAGAACCTTCCCCCCAGGCCCTACCTGCTTGGAGAACTTAAGCGTGTGCGACCCGCAGTTGGCGCCGATGTCGATGACCGTGTCCCCGGGCTTGATGTGCCGCGAGTAGAAGGCGACGGTTTTGACCTCAAAGGCTCCGAAGATGAAGATCGAAAGGTCGATGCCCTCGGCCAGGTCCAGGTTCCAGCGGATGTCCTTGCGAGTGACAGTGGTGTTGTCGCGCAGGCCGAAGATCGCCCGAATCGCGTGTAGCGTTCGGTACATGATGGAGGCCACGAGGATCTTGTGGTTGGTTTTCATGAGAAGGGGCCCGTATTCATAGGCTGGGGCGCGCTGCCAAGGCCTGCTGTATTCTGTGGGGATGAACATCACTCCATGGGCATGTCGGATTGCGGCGGTCATTGCGTTGTTGCCCGGTATTGCTGGGGCGCAGGCTCCGGCCCTGGCCGCTCGGCTGCATGAGCGGATCGCCAAGGAGGTTCAGAGCCAGTCGATCGTCGGACTCGCCGCGGCGGTGGGGGTGGGAGACAAGATGGTGTTTTCCGAGAGCTTCGGGTTTGAGGATCGGGAACAGGGAATCGCGGCCTCCGCTCAGACCATGTACCGGTGGGCGTCGGTGTCCAAACCGATGACGGCGGTCGTGGTGGTGCAACTGGCCAATGAAAAGAAGCTGGATCTGGATGCGGATGTGCGTGTGCTGGTGCCGGAGTTCCCGGAGAAGCCCTGGCCGGTCACGTGCCGGCAACTGCTTTGTCATCAAGGCGGGGTTGTGCACTACTCCAATGGGAAAGTGATCAAGACGGAACGGACGTACACGGAGCCGCATCCGTTTGCGGATGTGGTGTTGGCCCTTGACTACTTCAAAGAATCGCCGCTGCTGTCGGAACCCGGGACCAAGTACTCGTACACGACCCATGGATACATGCTCCTGGGGGCCGCGGCCGAGAGGGCGGGGAAGGAGCGGTTCGCCGATGAGGTCAAGAAGCGGATTGCCGAACCGTGCGGAATGAAAACGCTGCGCCCGGATTATCAGTGGGAGGCGATTGGGCACCGGGCGGTGGGGTATCACAAGGGCAACGGCGGGAAGATGGAGAAGTCCACAGATACCGATGTGAGCTGGAAGCTAGCGGGGGGTGGGTGGATATCGACGTGCGATGACATGGCGCGGTTTGGAATGGGGATGATGACCGAAAGGGTTGTTGATGAGCCGACCAAGGCGCTGATGTGGACGGCTCAGAAAACCAAGGACGGGACGGCGACGGGGTACGGGCTTGGGTTTGGGGTTGGAATGGTCGATGGGAAGCGCGCGGTGAGCCACAGCGGCTCACAAGAAAAGACGGCGACGTACTTGCTGCTTTTGCCGGATGAGAAGGTGTGTGTGGCGTTGATGTGCAATACCGAGGGGACGAGTCTGGGCAAGCTGGGGGAGGAGTTGGCGAAGATGGTTGGAGGGAAGTAACGGCTACTTCACGACGCGGGCATCTTCCAGAACGATACGGTGGATCACGTTGGGCCCCTTGGTCGTCGAGCTGATTTCCTTGATCTTGCCCTGAACGCGGCAGAGCTTGCCCTTCTCAACGTCGGGGTTGTCGCCCACGATGGCGAGGATCCAGTAGCCGCCGCCGACCAGCGTGGACTCATAGTTGTACAAGCGCAGCACGGTGCCACTCTTGTCCTCGGTGATCTCCTTGAGCTCACCGTCCCACCCGCCCTCACCGTTCCACTTGCCGACGAATCGTTCGGGTTCCTTGACACCCAGGGCGATGACGCCCGCCGGGGCTTCCTCGACAAACTCTGCGCCGGCGGGCGGGCCGCTGGACGCGGGGTGGGGCGGCCGCTCCTTCTCGCAGGAGCTGAGGAAGAAACAAGCGGTGAGTGCTATCAAGGTCCGCAACATGGTGGATGCCCTCGTGGTGGATGCAATATACCAAAGGCGGTGGGGCTACGCGAGGCCATCGCCCAGCCACCACCCGGCCTATGTTGTCTGGTCGGCGGAGAGCCCGCCGCGGAGGGTTGTTCGATGGGTGATGAGAAACACACGGTTCGGTTGCATCGGGTGATCAAGTGTCCGGCGGATCGGTTGTACCGGGCGTTTGTGGAGCCCAGGGCGATGGTGAAGTGGATACCGCCGCACGGGTTTGTTGCGGAGGTGCAGTCGATCGATGTGCGGGCGGGTGGTGGATATCGCATGTCGTTTACGAACTTCAGCACGGGCGCGTCCCACTCGTTTGGGGGGAAGTACGTTGAGGTAAAGCCGGGGGAGTTGCTGCGGTACACGGATAAGTTCGATGATCCGAATCTGCCGGGGGAGATGCAGATCACGATCCGGTTTCGCAACGTGATGTGCGGGACGGAGTTGACCATCGTGCAGGAGAATGTTCCGGCGGTGATTCCGACGGAGATGTGCTACCTGGGGTGGCAGGAGTCGCTGGAGATGCTGACCAGGTTGGTGGAGGCAGAGATTCCGGGATGACGATCATTCGAGCAGGAACGAGGCGCATTCGCCGGCGATGTAGCGGGGCGTTTCTTCGCCGGTGAAGTAGCCGGTGAGGCGGAAGCCGTTGGATTCGAGGACGCGGAGGGAGGCGGCGTTGGAGCGGGCGACCGTCGCGTGCAGGGGGCGGCGGGGGATTTCCTGGATCATGAGGGCCAGGGCGCGCGTGGCGATGCCGCGGCCCCAGTGTTGCTTGTCGATCCAGTAGCCGATCTCGTCCTGATTGCCGGACTTGAAGCAACTGATGCTGCCGACGATGCGGCCGGTATCGATGATGACGCGGGCTTCGTGGTCGGGGTGGCTGAGTACTTTTTCCCAGATGGCGCGGAAGGCGGCCTCGGTGTGGGGCTTGGTGCCGGCCATTTGATTGGAGACGGGGTCGAGTTGGAATTGGAAAAGGGTGGGGAGGTCGGCGGGGGTGGTGGGTCGGAGGGAGAGTGGGGGCATGGGGGAGGGTATTGATGGGGGTGACTAGGTGGTGTCGGGGTCGAGGCTTTGTAAGAGCCAGCAGTTGCGGTGGGCGCCGGAGGTTGGTCGGGTGAGGGTAACTTTGAAAGTGGCGGGTGAGTTGGCGGGGGTGATGAGTTGGGTGTAGGTTTCGCCTGTGGTTGGGTCGGCGGCTTCTTGGTCGGGATTCAGAGGGGGACGGGCGGGTTCATCGTGGATGGTGGCCTCTGGGGAGAGAAAGGACTCGAAGGTGGCGAGGTGGGCGGGGTTTTCGGGCTGCTCGAGGGCGCGGAGGATGTGGGTGATGACTTGCTGGGGGGAGAGGGAGGGGTTGGGGGTGGAGAGGGGGGAAGCAGACGTAGATGACGCAGATGAACGCAGGTGGGGAGAAGGAGTGGAACAGCCCGCGTCGTGAGCGAGTGGTGATGCGGGGTTGCTGTTGGTGGATGGAGAGTGGGTAGAAGGAGTAGAGACGGAGCCCCCTCCGCCGCGAAGCGCGGCACCTCCCCCGGAGGGGGGGGGATGGGAAGAGCGGTTGCGCTGGTGGTGGGGCCGCGGGTGTTCGGGGTTCTGGAGCATGCGGAGCATGGTGGTTGCGGCGCGGCGTTTTTCGATGGGGGACGAGGCGGCGTCGGCGAGGATGGTGTCGAGTTCGGCCAGGGCGCGCTGCTTGCGTTGTTCGAGGTGTTCGGCCCGGCGGTAGGCGATGTGGGGGGCGATGGGGTCGGAGAGGGTCCAGGCGGCGAGGTCGTAGGAGTCAGGAGGTGCTGAGGACTGAGTGCTGAGTGCTGAGGAGGAGGGCGAAGAGAGAATGGGGGCGAGGGCGGTGTTTTCCGTGGTTAGGGCTTCGCTGAAGGGGGCGGGGGGTTGGGTGGGGTTGGCGAGGTGGGATTGGTGGCCGCGGTGGATGTCGAGGAGCTCGAGGGCGAGGGCTTCGACGCTTTGGCCCAGGGAGAAGTAGAGGGTGAGGCGGAGTTTGTCGCCTTTGGAGAGCGCGGGGAGGGGAGTTGTGGGGGCGGCTACGACCATGCGTGGAAGTTAGCCGCTGGGTTTGGGTTTGCAAGGGGGGTGGGAGGGGCAGAGTGACATGACGTTGTCACTGTTGAAACAAGTATCTCAAGATTTTTACGCAAGTGGTGGGAAGATGGGGGGGATGGAGGTGGGGCCAGAGGAGAGGGCTGCGGTGACTAGGGCGATGAGGCGAGCCGGCCTAGGTATTCAAAGGCAGAATCGGCGCGCTCCGCGAGACCAGATTCATCCATGATGATCAGCAGTACATCGCACCACGCAAAACTCACCATGTTTTGAAGCGACTTCGGCCCGTTTTTGTCGCGGAGCAGTTCTGGCTTGAAGGTGTCAAATTCGGCAAGCCACTGCCAACACACCGACTCCGCCCTGAGTCGGTCCACGCGTAAGAGGTGTGCACCGAGTTTGTCGAGCAAGAAATGGCGGTCGATTGGAAGTGCGTCGGTCCATTCAACGCTCACGAGATCATCAGTCGTGCACTCGCGGTTGCTCGCCTTTACCCAAGTCGCGAATACGCGCCCTCTCAGTCGCGAACGGGCGGAGGATTGAAAGTGCTTCCATAGCGTTGAAACCGACTCCACCCAGGACACGTGTTGTTCGCTGACGATTCCCTTGGCCAACTCGGCGGGAGTGCTTCCCAAAAAGCCTTCCGGCATCAACTCTTGAAAGGTATCCCGCAGTCTGTCCTCTACATCCGGTCCGTAGATGTCTTCAAGAGTGCGTCCGTCGGGTGGGGTGAAGAGCTCTGCCACTTCGTGGCGGATTTCATCGCGTGCCTTTTCTATCGCCGGATCGGGGTGCAGTCCCGCTGTGGAAGCTATTCGGCCGACGGCGAAGCCCATTTCGCACGCTCGCATTTCACACGCGGCGGGAGATGGCTCGTTCATCTGGATGGTGAACTCCCGACCGGTGATCTTGTCGATTACGGGGACCGCAAACCAAGGATGAGGTCTGATGGCCAACAGAGATTCGATCTGGGTGGCAGTCGGAAACACGGGATGAGGATATCGACCGCAGGCGCAGAGCGGGCTGGCCGCCCCCTCTGCAGCTCCCTCGCGGAGTTGTGGAGCCGAGCGCGGTGGGTGGTTCGTCATGGATCCACGTTGAGAGTCCAATACCAGCCGACAGGATCATTCTAAATTGCGGGCGAGCATGCAGCCTCTCTCATATAATGGGCTCATGCCAATCGAATCACGCACGAAATGGGCCGATGGAGTACTTTCTCGGCGACAACTCCAAGAGCTCTGCGCAGATGGGATACTCAAAGGTCCCGGAGACCTGGCTGCCCAATGCAAAGAATCATCGATAGATCTTCGAGTTGATGGCAGAGTATTTCGTCTCAAGAGCGGCTCCATGAAGCCCTTCGGAGCTAGGTATTTACTGACTCTTCAAGAAGAAGGCCTAGTCGAAACAGTCCCTTCGCGAGATGATGGCACAACCATCCTGGAACGGCAGAAGACCTATCTGCTGCCGGTCCAAGAGCGGCTAGACCTTCGAGCGGAGTTGTGGTCGATGCGATGTCACGGGCAAGCGACTGCGAAGAGCTCGATAGGCAGACTGGACGTTCTGGCAAGGCTAATCGTCGATGGCGCCACAGTTTACGAAGGGTTTACGCCCGAATGTTTGCGTGGAGGGACAGGCGATTTGTTCGTTGAAGTTACACCGATCACCTTTCCAATCGTGATTACCAAAGACGTGTCGTTGACTCAGTTGCGATTATTCAAAGGCAATCCAGAGAACGTGCGGCTGGATGACGAAGGAACCTCCAAGAAAGTGCTGGCATCGCCAGACCGTTCTCTGCGAGTGAATCTGACGCCAACGGATATTTCGACTCATCGCAAGGCCGTGGCATTTAAGGCGTTGCGAGGAAACGGGACCAACCAGGTGCCGATAGATCTCCGCAAGAAGGGGAAGAATGGCGCGGACCCAAAGCCGCACTGGGAGCCACGTTCGGCCGACGTCGGTGGGCGTATCCAAATTGAGCCGGATGCGTTTTACATCATACGCTCGAAAGAATTAATTACGGTGCCGCGGGACGTCGCCGTGTACTGCCGTGCAAGTGACGAAGCGGTCGGAGAAATGCGCATTCACTATGCCGGGTTTGTTCACCCCCGTTTCGGTCTCGAGCGATCAGACGGTGCGTGTGGTACGCCGTTGATTTTTGAGGTGCGAGGACACAACGTCCCTGTGTTGTTGGCAGATGGCGAGAAAATGGCGAGTCTCATTCTCTACCGGATGTCGGAGGAGTACGACGGCAAGGAGACGTCGGATTACGGGTCACAGACCCTCAATCTTTCGAGTCACTTCCAGAGTTGGCCTGAGAGTGATAGGTGAACACGCTCGAAAAGATGCTATTGAGGAGTCGTGACCGCGAGCGCGATTGGGTGTGCCATGTCAATGATCGAGTACGATTGAGGTGGGCGAAAGTTCAGTGTGCGGAGCGATGGCGAAGTTGAGGAAATTGCGAACGGCAGTTTCCGTATGTTTGACAGCGGAAGTGCGTACCCCAATTGGGATCCCTCAAAATACGCATCAAAGTCTTCTTTTGTGCATCCCGCGACACCCGAGAACTGTTCCCAAAGACCGGAAGGCGTCCCTTCGACCACGTCCGCAATCGATGCAGACAGGCGGAATTCCTTTGCGGGAGCGGTGGCGTAGATGAGCGCCGTCGCGGCCTTTGCACGGTGTGAAAACTTTCTTCGAAACTCAACTAGCTTTCTTCCCTCCTCAATTGCATTGGCATGCTCGGGGCGAATAGAGAGCAAGACGACCGGGTTGCCACCAAAAAGTGGCAGTTGTCCAGTCATGGCGTCCGAGATCACAGCCGCAGGTGCTGAATAAGCCATTTCGTACATTCCCCGGACGTACCAACCCTGTTTCCAATGTGCGAGATGGAAGCCGTAGGGGGTGAAGAACGAGCCGCATTCCGCAAAGATCTCTTCGCTGATCGTGAAGTGGACACGCCGAGTGTTTGATTTGAGCAGGTCGCGTAGGGTGGCGCGCAGCAGCTTCTGCCCGAGGCCGAGGCGCCGGAACCGAGGATTCACGCGAAGAGTGCAAAGCTTCGAGGACTTCTTTTGGTATTTCGCGATTGCCACCGCGGCGACCTCGCCGTCGACAGCGACGATGCGGCAAAAACGCTGACCAGACTCGAGGTCGGGAATGACACGACGCTTCCACCATTCGTTGATGCCGGGATAGAGGGAGTCCGATTCGCCAAGGAATTCCTCGACGAGGCCGTACCACTCGGGCGACACCCGGTTCGCGGTGTCGCTTGTTGAAACCTCTAATTGAGGGTACAGCGATAGCTGTCCCTTTACATCAGTCGTTGCGGCTGTCTTTCCGCCTACCCACCCGACTTGGTCGGATACTGCACTCACTCCTTGCCACCACTTTCCCCGCCCCCCGTTTCCCCTCGCTTTTTCCTAGATATCCCCTCGTTGCTGGCTTGTTGTTCAGTTGTACGTGCAAAATAGGGCTTTGTTTGGATATGTCAAGATATTAATGGTACTATCAGGACGAGAAACAGTTTGAAGCGTGATGGGACGACATTGACGCCATGTGGGGTTTTTGTCGGTTATCGGCTCGCCTAAGGGTTTGCAGCACACATTCGATGCTCGCCTCGGCAGGAAAGAACCCGTACAAAGGTCCATGGCACGCGGCGGCCCCATTTCAGGCCGAATTTTCATTCGCTCAACAGGGCCTTCGCTTGTGCGACCACAACCGCGTACTCGTATTCGTGCCCAATCGAGCCATCAGCCCCGCGCTTGATGCCGGTGTACTTGCCCTCACAAAGTGCGCGAAGCAATTCATTCCGCATCTCCGGCTCCCCAGTCTCCTCCCGCACAAGGCCATCCAAAATCAGCGCCTGCTTGTTGTCCTCAAGAAACATCTGGATCTTCATCAGGCGCATCGCGTGCGATGAGGCCTCGATGCCTTTGTACCGATCTCCCATGTATTTGGCAAACTGGACGGGAGCCGCAAACATGTTGAAGGAGTAGGTAACGGGCTCCGCGCTTGGCGATTTCTGCAATCGGAGCGTCTTTTCCGAGCTGAGGTCCCAGTCATCCTTGGGCGTATGCACGAGTCTGTGGTACCACTCCATCGCCTGAGCACAAGCGTCGGCATCCCAAGGAATTTCGCCGCGCATCGCTTTTTCCCACGCTCCGTCGCTGGCTTGGTTGTCCATTCGGGAACCTCCTCCAGAAGCTCCAACGGTCTCTCAGTCGGCGGCGCTACTTGCGTGACTTGAACATCCTAAACAACCGCGTCACCGGGTCGTAGAACTCGTCGACCACGCGTTCTTTGAGGGGGATGATGGCGTTGTCGGTGATGGTGATGTGTTCGGGGCAGACTTTGGTGCAGCACTTGGTGATGTTGCAGTAGCCGATGCCGTGTTCTTTTTTGAGGTCGGCGACTCGGTCTTCGGTGTCGAGGGGGTGCATTTCCAGGGCCGCGGTGTAGACGAGGAAGCGTGGGCCGATGAACTCATCGTGCTTGTGGTGGTCGCGGAGAACGTGGCAGACGTCCTGGCAGAGGAAGCACTCGATGCACTTGCGGAACTCCTGGACGCGGTCGACGTCGGCCTGGTCCATGCGCCAGGTGCCGTCGGGGGCGTCGGGCTTGCGGGGTTTGAAGGGCTTGATGCGTTTCTTGACGTCGTAGTTCCAGGAGACGTCGGTGACCAGGTCTTTGATGAGGGGGAAGGCCTTCATGGGTTCGACGATGACGGGCATGGAGGTGTCGAGTTCATCCATTCTGGTCATGCACATGAGGCGGGGCTTGCCGTTGATTTCGGCGGAGCAGGAGCCGCACTTGCCGGCTTTGCAGTTCCAGCGGCAGGCGAGGTCGTTTTCCTGCTCGGCTTGGATCTGGTGGATGACGTCGAGGACGACCATGCCTTCAGAGACGGTGGTGTTGTAGTCTTTGAAGGCGCCGCCGTTGGGGGAGTTTTTGTTGCCGCGCCAGACTCGGAAGAGGGCGGGGCCGGGGGAGGATTTTTTGGCGGGGGCGGTGGTCATGGGTGGGTCTCTTGGTCAATACGAAGAGTACGCGGAGGCGCAGAGATCACGCGGAGGCGCGGAGGGGAGAGAGGGATTGGACAGAGAAGGGGGATCACAGGGACTTGTTCTCTTCGATCACTTGCTTGAGGTCGTCGCGGAGGGGTTTGAGGGGTTGTCGGATGACTTGCATTTCGCCGTTGGCGGATTTGCGGATGACGTGGTTGAAGGTGCTGTATTCGTCGGACTTGCTGGGGAAGTCTTCGCGGAACTGGGCGCCGCGGGATTCTTTGCGGGCGATGGCCGCGAGGGTGACGGCTTCGGAGATGGTGAGGAGGTTGTTGAGGTCGATGGCGGTGTGCCAGCCGGGGTTGTATTCGCGAGTGGCGGGGACGGAGACCTTGGCGGCCCGGGCTTTGAGGTCTTTGAGGCCGGAGAGGGCGCGGGTCATTTCATCTTCGCGGCGGACGATGCCGACGAGGTCCTGCATCATGTCTTGCAGGGCGTATTGGACTTGGTAGGGGCCTTCTTTTCCGCTGGCGCGGTCAAGAGGAGCGAGAGTCTTTTTGAGACCGGCATCGACTTCGGCCTGGTTGATTTTGACGTCGGCGTTTTCGCGGGCGAACTTGGCGGCGTATTCACCGGCTCGTTTGCCGAAGACGATGAGGTCGGAGAGGGAGTTGCCGCCGAGGCGGTTGGCGCCGTGGAGGCCGGCGGCGACTTCGCCCGCGGCGAAGAGGCCGGGGACGGTGGACATCTGGGTGTCGCCGTCGACCTTGACGCCGCCCATGACGTAGTGGGTGGTGGGGCCGACTTCCATGGCTTCCTGCGTGATGTCGACTCCGGCGAGCGTGATGAACTGGTGGTACATGGAGGGGAGCTTTTTCTTGATGTGCTCCTCGCCGTTCTTGAGTTTCGATTTGATCCAGGCGATGTCGAGGTAGACGCCGCCGTGGGGGCTGCCGCGGCCGGCTTTGACCTCGCGGTTGATGCAGCGGGCGACGTGGTCGCGGGTGAGGAGTTCGGGTGGGCGGCGGGCGGACTTGTCGCCGGTGACGTACTTCCAGCCTTCCTCTTCGGAGTCGGCGGTGGAGGGTTTGTAGTTTTCGGGGATGTCATCGAACATGAACCGCTTGCCATCCTTGTTGCGGAGGACGCCGCCTTCGCCGCGGACACCCTCGGTGACGAGGATGCCTCGGACGGAGGGGGGCCAGACCATCCCGGTGGGATGGAACTGGACGAACTCCATGTCCATGAGGTCGGCCCCGGCTTCGTAGGCCATGACGTGGCCGTCGGCGGAGTATTCCCAGGAGTTGCTGGTGATCTTGTAGGCCTTGCCGATGCCGCCGGTGGCGAGGACGACGGCCTTGGCTTTCCAGAAGTGGAGGGTGCCGGTGGGGCGGTCGTAGCCGACAGCGCCGACGATGCGGCCGTTGGGACCGTCTTTGATAAGGACGGTTACGGTCGCTTCCATATAGATGGACATGCCGCGGTGGATGGAGTGGTCTTGAAGCGTGCGGATCATTTCCAGGCCGGTGCGGTCGCCGACGTGGGCGAGGCGCGGGAAGCGGTGGCCGCCGAAGTTGCGCTGGTTGATGCGGCCATCTTTGGTGCGGTCGAAGACGGCGCCCCAGGCTTCGAGCTCGCGGACG
>Ga0154020_10001203_pt1 | contig 32047 bp, 27 predicted proteins | sample Klosneuvirus_201_FD_109709 | JGI IMG/M metagenome (GOLD analysis project Ga0154020, IMG submission 109709) | Active sludge microbial communities from wastewater, Klosterneuburg, Austria - Klosneuvirus_20160825_MG | ecosystem: Engineered > WWTP > Aerobic digester > Activated sludge | place...
ATGAGGCGGAACTGGTGGGCCACGCCATCACCAGCCTCCCGCCGTTTGTGGACCACGTGGTGGTGGTGGATGACGCCTCCACCGACGGTACGGCGGATGCCGCGCGTGGAACGGGCGATGCGCGGGTCACGGTGCTGACGCCGCCCCAGAACCTGGGCGTGGGTGGCGCCATGGTGCTGGGCTACCGCTGGGCGCTGGAGCATGACGCTGACCTGGTGCTGGGGACCAACGGGGACGCGCAAATGAGCGGCCATGACGCCGCAGAATTGCTGCTCCCGCTGGTGGAACACCGCGCGGACCTGGTGAAAGGCAACCGGATGTTGTGTCCGGGGTCCCGCGGAAACATTCCCATGGCGCGCGCCCTGGGCATCCACGTGTTTGCGGCCATGACCCGCGTGGCCACGGGGGTTCCCAACCTGGGGGACGCACAAAGCGGCTACCACGCCGTCACCCGCGCCGCGTTGCAGCGGTTGCCCTTGGAAGCATTGTGGCCGCGTTTTGGTTTCCCCAATGACCTGCTCATGCGCGCGGCCGAAGCGGGACTGCGCATCCAGCAGCGCCCGGTGCGGGCCATCTACGGCCGCGAAGTGAGCGCCTTGAAAGTGCGCCACGCATTCCACCCTGTGGGCTGGTTGTTGCTCCGCGGCATGGCGCGCAAGGCGCTGAGGTGAAACGCGTGCGCGTGGTGTTGCTGACGTCAAGCTACCCGCGCAGCGCACAGGACACCGCGGGCGCATTCCTCGTGCCGTTGGTGCGCGCGCTGGATGCGCAAGGCCTGGACGTACACGTGGTTGCGCCGCGCGGTCCCGACGTGAATGGCGCACCAGGCGGTGTCCCCGTTCACCATGTTCCCTACGCGCGCGTCCGGGATGAGGCGCTCTATTACGGCGCCGGGGCACCGGCGGCGCTGCGCACCCTGGGCGCGCGGGCGTTTCCACTGGCCGTCTCGTCGGTGGCGGCGTTGGCGTGGGCCGCGCGTCAACTCCGGCCGGAAGTCATCTACGCCCATTGGATGGTGCCTTGCGGCCTTGCCGCGGCCATCACCGGAATACCAACGGTGGCGTACGCGCATGGGTCTGACGTGGCGTGGATGGAACGGCTGGGGCCCTTGGCCAGTGCTCTGTCCCGTCGCTGGCACGCGGTGGCCGCGCCGTCGCCGGGTCTGGCGCGGCAGGCTTCGGAGGCGTGCAACACAAACGTGGTGGTGGCGCCGCTTCCGGTGGACCCCATGGGGCCACGGCAGGACGCTGCCGTGACCCATCCAGTGGGATACCTGGGGCGGCTGCTCCCGCAAAAAGGTGTGGACGTGTTGTTGCGCGCCGCTGCACGTCTTGGGGTGCGCATCCTTGTGGCCGGTGATGGGCCAGACCGGCCGCGTCTGGAAGCGTTGGCCCGGCAGCTTGGTGTGGACGCCACGTTTCTGGGGTGGGTCCCACCGGACGCGCGGGCTGCAACGTTTGCACGCATGGGCGTGGTGGTGGTGCCCAGCGTGTCGTCGGAAGGGGCCCCCAGCGTGGTGGCCGAAGCGGGTGCGCTGGGCATCCCGGTGGCAGGAAGTGCAGTGCCTGGCGTGGTGGACCTTCTGGGCACTGCGTGGTGTGCCCACCGGGTGATGCCGCCGCGCTTGCGGCGCTGCTGGAGGCCCTCCTGCACGACGACACGCTGCGGCAGCGCGCACGCGCGCACGCGCAGGCGGTTGCCGCGGCACGCCATCCGGAGGTGGTGGGTCCGGCGCACGCCGCCCTTTTGCGGGCCGCGGCCCTTTCCCGCTGAAGGGCTTGCCGCAAACGCGGGCGCGCTGCATCATCCACGACGCAGACCTGGGTGGGGGGCCCACACGGCACACATCAGGCTTGGGTGCCCGGCGCGTTCGTTGCCCGCCGGCCACCCAACCTCACACCCCCAAGTGGAGCCTCCGTTGCGCGCATCCCGCTGGCTGTTGAGCATCCTTATTGTCACCGTGGTTGGAGCGTGCAGGCGGCCCACAACCAACACCGCCATCTTTTCACTCAAGGCGCCAGAGCGCGTGTCCACCGTGGCCGGCGTGGCGTCGGCGGTTGGGGTGGAAGTGGTTGGCGCCAACGGGCAGGTGGCATTGAGCGTGGAAGGTCTTCCCGCCGGCGTCACCGCCACGTTTGACCCGCCCCAGACCAACTCAACGTCCAAGCTGGTCCTGACCGTCCCGGACACCACGCCAGCGCAAACCGCCACGCTCACGCTGCATGGCCGCGCGGGTGACGTTGAATCCACCGCAGCGCTCACGTTGACCGTAAGCACCACGTCGCTTGCGCTGCCAACCCAGGCCAGCCCCATCACCGTCACGCTGGAGAAACTTTTCTACGCCGCCGGTGACGAGGTGCGCGCGGTGGTGGACCTGGGCACGCTCACGCCGCCCGCCACCGTCCCGGACCTCCTGGTGAGCTCGTCAGACGCGCTGGATGCAGAACACATTGCGCTGGTGCGCGGTGAAGGCAACACGTTCCGCACGCAGGGTTCCCTGCCCATTGTGGCGCTGACCGGCGGGATTGGCACGCAGGATGACGGGCGTCTCCAGCTCAAGCCCGGTGATGTGTTCTTTGTGTTCTTTGCCGTGGACAAGACCCAGCCGGTGTTTTCCGCTGTGGAAGCCACGCTGGTGGCGGACTTTGGGTTCCTGGATGGTCCGGCGCGCGCGGAAACACCGTCCCGCGTGGACCCGGCGCTGGCGTTGACGCCGGATGAGTCCGCGGTCTCCCGTCCCCCCGGCACGTTGCTGCGGCGCAATGAACTTCCGGTGCAGGTGGCCACGCGGGAACTCATTGCCGTCCCGGCAACGCCCGCGCAGCTGGACAGGATCCTGGCGCTCACCCAGGGCACCGTGGTGGATGAGCAGCCCGCCACCGAGGATGACAGCGTCACCGCGTACCTCATTGAAGTCGCCCCCGGCCTGGTGACAACGGACCGGCTGAGCCGCATGCGTGCGTTTGTGGGTGAATCCGGTGAGCTTGCCGCAAGCAGCAACGGAGCGTTGGACATCTATGGGCTGGTGTTGCAGCTGCGCCTGGAGGGCTTCCCGGTGGCGGTGAACCCGCGGCTGCAGCCCCACGCCGCGCCCGTAAGCACCGAAGGTGAACCGCTCAACCTCAACATGCAGAACGTGGGACGCAACGGTGCAACCACGCCGTGTGTCCCCAACGACGTGGACGGTGGCAACCCATGCGTGCGCAACGTGCCGGCGTTGTGGAGCTACATGTCCCTGATGGACCGGGACACCCAACGCGTGCGGGTGGGCGTGCTGGACATGGGCTTTGCGCCCCACGCGGATTTTCGCCAGGACACGGATGGTGGCTTTGCCGAATGTGACATGACCTCACGGCCCCCGCGTTGCGCCCCCGGTGCCGCGCGCGGGATCCCCACGGTGGGCGCGTCCGGCGTGGGCCCGTTGGTGTGGCATGGCACCGGCGTGGTGACCGCGCTGGGTGGCGTGGTGAATGACGGGTTTGGCGGTGCGGGGACCGGCGGTCAGGTTGCGGTACCCATGATGTACAAGTTTGACCTCCTCTCGTACGTGTTTGACATGGGTGGCGGCGTGCGGCGCGCGGTGACCGCCGGCGCGCAGGTCATCAACATCAGCGCGGGTTACCCGTGCTCGGTGGTGACCAACGTGGGCCCGGATCTGGACCTGTGTACGCCGCTGGGCCGCGCGGCCATTTGTGCGGTGACGTCGGCGGCGCTGACGGCGGCCGCGCTGTTCATTTGCACGGGACCCATTGCGTTGATCCCCATTGCGGGGGCCATTGCATGTGGCGTTGCAACCACCGCCGCGGTGGTGGCCACCGGTGCGTGTCTGACGGCGCTGGGGGCCAACGCAGCCCTGGGAGACCCGCGGGAACCCATGAGGGCCGCCATGCGCGTGGCCCGCACCGCGGGGGTTCCAGTGGTGGTTTCTGCGGGCAATGTGTTGGACCGGGATTCCTTCCCGGAGGTCATCCGGGACTACATCAACCTTGGAGACCGGAGCACCAACCGCTGGGGCATTGTCCCCGCCATGTTCCCGGAGGTGATTGTGGCGGGAGCGGCGGATCAAGACCTCAACAACAACCAGTTCTTTGGAGACCGCGTGGACCTGTGGGCCCCCATCTTCACGCGCTTCACCAAGCCTTCTGACGCCACCAACCCTGATTCGCCGCTGGACTTTGGGAACTTTGGCGGCACCAGTGACTCGGCACCCTTCATTGCGGGCGTCATTGCGGCCATGCAGGCGGTGAATCCCGCGCTCAATCCCAAAACAACGTCCCTCACCGCCGTGGAACGCGCTGCATTGACCGAACGCGTGCGCACCATCCTGCGGGACACGGCGTGGACCAACGCGCAGCTGGTGGCCCTGGGTTACGGCAACCAGCCGGTGGAACGCCCGCGGCTGGTCAATCCATTGGGCGCGGTGATGCGCGCGGCGGTGGGCGCACAACCGGACCTTGGGGCGCTGGGCTATGACACGTCCATCAATTTCAGCGAGGGTGTGGCGCCCGACGATCTCCCCGAGCAGGCGCGTGTGCTGACCACGGCGTGGACCACCGGCACCATTGGCGGCATTGCGCCTGCGCAAGGCGTCTCCCCCGCGCCGGACCGGGACCACGTGAAGCTGGCCGCGGTGTCCAATGGCGTCCAGATGGTGAGCCAGGAACTGGACGTGCGCTGGCTGGGCAATGACCCGCCGTTGTTTTCCTATGATCACAACCTGCACTTCTTTGACCGCGCCACCGTCCCAGGCCTCTCCGGTGACGAATGGCGGACCACCTACCGCGTCTTGACGCGTCAGACGGATGCCACGTTTGCGGTGACCGCATTGGCCGGTCAGGACTTCCCTTGGCGCATCCGCCTGGGGGAGAAGGTCAACGCCGTGGCAACAGTGACCATCACCAACCCCGTCCCCGACGCCAGCGCGCGGTTCTGCACCAATGAGTCGGTGGTGTTTGCAGCCTCAGCGTTCTACGCGCCCAGCAGCCTGGGTGAGACGCGGTTCAACTGGAGCGTGAACGGCACGCTGGCCCAGTCCAACACCGCCACGTACACGCGCGCGTTTGCGGCGGCGGGGAACTACCGGGTGACGGCGGATGCGGGCGGCGGTTCCGGCGCCATTGACGTGGTGGTGGAGGCCTGCACCGTTGCGGTGCGCATCACCGCCCCAACCATGAACGTCTCTGACTACCCCACGGGCAGCGACGGGTTTCTGGCGGTATCGCTGACCGGGCAGGCCACAGATGGCGCCGGCGTGTTGTTGCCCATGGGTGGCCTCACCTTTGAGTGGTACACCAACCGCGGTGACGTGCAGCCGGGTGCACCCGCCACCGGCCCACAACTGCTGGGGACCGGCCCCACGCTCAACGCGCAGTTCTGGGCCGAAGGTGGCGCGGTCTCCACGCTGCATGAACTGACGCTGGTGGTGAAACAGGGCGGCGTGGTGCTGGGGACCTCGCCGGTCAAACGCATTGAAGTGCTGCAGCTGATTTGACGGCGCGGACCGCCCCTTGGGCCTGGGTCTGAACAAAACGGCAACTCCGTTGGCAAGGTGATGACCAGGCTGCGCATCACAATGGAATGGACCGCGGTCGACTCCGCCCATTTGTTCACAAGCGCGGAGGCATGCGCCACCCAGGGAGCGCAGGCCTCCGGGCCTGCCTCTGTCGACGGACAGGGCGGCAGCGGCGGCACCTGTGGACACCTGCGGCCGCCGCAATGAACGCACCGCGGCGAGTGCCGGCCCCGCCGCCACGACAGTCAAACCACTCAACCAGGGACCACGCTCTGGTTCCGGCCGGCGGCCTTGCCCCGGTACATGGCGTCATCCGCCGCACGTATCAGGTCATCCAGGGTCCCCACATCCTTGCCGGTGCAGGCCGAAAGTCCCACGGTCACCGTCACGCTGAACGTGGCATTTTCCGTCGTCACAACGGTGCGGGCGATGGCCTCGCGGCAGCGTTCGGCCACCTGCGCGGCGCCGTCCAGGGGTGTGTGGGTCAACAGGCACACAAACTCCTCACCGCCGTAGCGCGCCACCAGGTCCACGTTGCGCAGGCAGCCTTTGATGACGCCGGCCACGGCCACCAACGCCGCGTCTCCGGCCTGGTGGCCATAACGGTCGTTGGTCTGCTTGAAGTGGTCCACGTCCATGAACAGCACTGCCAACGGCGTCTGGTGCCGTTTCGCCAGTTCCAGCTCGCGTGCCGCACATTCACGGAACCACCGGCGGTTGTTCAGGCCGGTGAGCGCGTCGGTGGTGGACAGCTGTTCCAACGCCGCCTGGTGGCCGCGCCAGTCACTGAACATCATGTGCGTGAGGTATACTGAGAGGAAGAACACCATGAGGGACGAGCCGCCCATGAGCCAGAAGAACTGCGGGTCCAGCCGGCCATCCGGTCCCACGGGGCTCGCCTGCAGCAGGGGCGCGTAACGCACCACCCCAAGGCGTTCGGCGGCAACCACCGCCAACAGGAACACCGCCGCAGCACCAAGTCCCTCCCAGGTGCGGCCGGGGCCCCACAACAGCAGGCTCAGCACCGCAGAGCCCAACGCTGCCATCCAGAACGGCCCCGTCCACAGGCCCCATCCCCAGCTCATGGCGCCCACGGTGAGCCAGTAGGTGATGATGGTCAGGTGGGTGTACGGCTGGGATTCTGGATGGCGCCGGCGCAGCAGCACGCCCAACAGCACCATCCCCAACCAGTACAGCCACAACCCCGCAAAGAGGGAGAGGAACCAGCGGGTCCAACCCGGGTCCATGTAGGGGACTGTTTCCGGGTGCTGCGTCATCCGCCAGAAGATGAACAACAGCGACGAGCGCGAGGCCAGGTGAAGCCCGCCCATCAACAGACACTTGTCCACGCTGGACCACTGCAACAGGCCCCGCGGCGTGAATGGATGTGTGGTGGTTGAACCTTTCTCCAGCGTCAGCCCCCCCCAGGCTCAACAGCGTTGTGGCCAAACAATACGCCCCTGGCCGGTACGCCCCAAGGCCCGGCTTCCGTACCCTCACACCCGCCCACGTCCTGGCGGCGGTCTCCGGGTGCAACACCTGACGCCCCGGGCGCCGTGGCTGTGCTAAGGGGCTGCACCCATGTTTGTTGCCCTCCCCCATGACGCCATGACGGTCCAGCGCACGCGCGTTCCCGCGCTGGCCCGGTGAGACGTTCAAGCGCCATGGCCCAACAAATCCTCCTGGTCACCAAGCCGTTTGGCCCGCCATGGCGGGACAGCTCCAAGAACCTGGCGCGTGACCTGGCCACCCACGGCAAGCGCTACCGCTACCGCGTGCTGGCCCCCAAAGGCAGCCCCATTCCGGATGGGCCCATTGAGGTGGAACGCATCTACCGTGACGTGGGCGCCTATGAACCGGCGTTGACCCAGAACGTGCGCGTGGCCATGCGCCTGGCCGGCCCTTCCCACGGCGAGAACGCCTACCATTTCTTTTTTGCGCCCAACCCCCGCACCGCGCAGGCAGCCCGCGCGGCCCTGGCGCTGCATGTCAAGAAGCGCCCCACCATCCACACCGTGTGCAGCCTGCCGGTCTCCGGCGTGTCGCTCTCAGACAGCGCCTTTGCCGATGTCACCATTGCGCTGAGCGCGCACGGCCAGACGCTGCTGGCGCAGTCCGGGGTGCGCGGCGTGGTTCGCATGGACCCGTGCGTGCCGCTGCCGCGGCGGCCGGAACCCACCGACAAGGACACCGCGCGGCGCGCGCTGCAGCTCAAGAGTGGCCCGGTGGTGTTGTTTGCCGGGGACCTGGAGATGGGACGCGGCGCCCCCACGTTTGTGGCGGCACTGCCCCGCATTGCCCGCGCCATCCCCGAGGCCACCTACGTGCTGGCCTGCCGCGCCAAGACGCCCCACAGCCGCATGGCCGAGGAGGAACTCAAGGCGTTGGTGCGGGGCTGTGGCCTGATGGACCGCACGCGCTTCATGGGCGAGACAGACCGCATGGCGGAGCTGTTGCTGGCCAGCGACATCCAGGTGCTCCCCGCACGGTCCCTGGAAAAGAAGATGGACTACCCGTTGGTGCTGCTGGAGGGCTTTGCGCGCATGTTGCCCGCCGTGGTGGGTGACGCCGCCACGCTGGTGGAGATGGCCGCCATGCCGCAGCCCGGGTGCATCAGCGCTCCATCAGACAATCCAGACGCGGTGGCCGCACAGGTGGTGGCGCTGTTGCAGGATGACGCCCGCCGGCTGGAGATGGGGCGCGCCGCGCGCGTGTTGTCTGAGACGCGCTTCAACCCGGACCGTTTTTGTGAGGCCAATGAAGGCCTCTATGATGAGCTGCTCCGCCGGCGCTGATGGTGCATCAACGCGTGGTGGAGAGAATCTGACGCGGGCCTTCCATCAAGACCATCTTGTGCGTGTTGGACGGTGCGCGCACCACCGCCCTCCCCTGCTTCTTGAGCGCATCCCCCACGTCCACCATGATGACCCGCGCATCCGCGCCCTTGCCCGCGTGGAGATGCACCACATACGCGCTGTCTGGTGACGGCGGATGCGCCAGGGACCACAACACGCGCTCCTTGGCGGCGTTCTCCCCGCCGCGCACAAACTCCGGCCGGTAGCCACCCAGCCAGCTCTGGTCCCGCACCAACAACACAAACAGCGGCGGCTTGTCCCGCCCCTTCACCGGCGGGCCTGACGGTGCGGCGCGTTCATCCCGCGCACCGGTCAACACCACACCTTCAAACGGCGTGGGCGTGGGCCAGCTGTCCTTCCCCGTGTCTGCCCAGAACAGCAACGCGCCGGCGCCATCCAGCCGCGCCAGGCCATGGCGGCATCCCAGGTACGTCCCGCTTGCGGCGCGCGCCACACGGCAACCCCGCCCGCCCTCCACAATGGGCTGTTGCGCCGGCAGTGCGGTGCTGGATGCCACGCTGCCATTGGCCGGATGCACCACCAGCACATGCGCCCCGGTCATCACCGTCACGGCGTCCGCCGCGGCGTGGATGGCCACCGGCCACCCATCGTGGAAGCTGGGGATGTGCCGGGTGAGGTCCAGTTCCCAGGCCAACAACCCCTCGCTGGCGTTCAGACCCATTACGTGGCTGCCCATCTCGGCACCCGGCGCCCACGTCAACACCACGCGGTTTCCCGCGCGCTGCACATCCGCAACTGGCGCCTCCAGCCCGCGCAGCACGCCTGCAACCCTGACGCGTTGCGCCTGGGCTGTTCCCTCCAACAGCGTTTCTCCGTTGTCATCCAGGCGCACCGGCTCCAACCACACCACCGGGCCGGCCAACGCACCGGGCGCGGTTTCATCCACCGGCGGCGGAGGCCCGCCGTTGCGCGCATCAAACCCGTGGCGTTTTCCGCCCACACCATCCGCCGCGGCAGCCCACGCCACGCCGTGCTGCACCGTCACCACCGGCGCGGGGAGCCGGTTGTACAGCGTCTTCCACTGCACCTCGCCGGTCTTGGCATCCAATGCCACCAGGCGGTGGTCTGCACTGGATGGCGCCTGCGTCATCAACGCGGCCCATCCCCACAACACAACCCCACTGGCGACGGAACAACCCATGTCCACACGCTACGGGACCCTACCGGTGCGGAACAACCCCTCGGCGCCATGCGTTGTAGGCGCTTGCTGCGCCGCTGTATGGCACCCCCAACATTTCACCCGGGAGGCGTCATGAAGATGCGCGGTTGTTGGACGGTGGTGGCGTTGGTGACGTTGGTTGGCTGCGGCGGCAACAAGACGCAGGAGAAGCAGGACGCCAAGCCCACCCAAGAGGCGCCCAAAGAAACAGCCGCAAAAGCCCCGGCGGAACCCGAAGCGCCCGACCACTGCAAAAAGGCGCTGGCCGGTCTGGACCCCAAGCTCAGCCAGAGCATCAAGAAGGACTTTTCCGCCTTCCCTGACGCAGACGCCCGCTACACGCGGTTTGAGCGCAACTTCCTCAAGGCGTGCACCCCGGTGGCGGCGGACACGCTGGCCTGCGCCACGCCGGAAAATTCGCCCACGTGCGCGCCGCTGCGGGACCTGGTGTCCACAGCCCAACTGAAGGCCGGCTGGGTGGATGCCGAGGCCGCCGCAACGCAACCGGCGGACCAACGCTGCCAGGGGTTGTTTGATTCGCTGGTGGGGCAGATGGGCAAGGCCTTCAAGGGCCTGGGCGCCCCGCAGCAGGAAGCGTTCAAGAAACACCTGCTGGCGGGGTGTGTGACGCTCAAGCCGGAAGAGCTGGCCTGCGCCGAAGCAAACAGCGAACCGCGCGCCTGTGAACCGTTCCTCAACGTTCTCAAGGTGGCCATGACCCACCCCGACGTCATTGACCCCAAGGAACTGGAAGCGTTCAAACTCAAATCCATGCAAACGGAAGTCAAAGCCATGGTCAAAGGCATCAGCGTGGGCATCATGGCGGTGCACGCCGAGACTGGAAAACTCCCCGGTGCCGTGGGCCTGACCCCCGCGGGGGATTGCTGCAAGCAGCCGGATGGCAAATGCCCCGGCGCACACGCGAGCTGGGAGCACAAGGAGTGGAAGGCCATTGGCTTCTCGTCACCGGAGGCCACGCGCTACCGGTATTCGCTCGTCGTCAAGGGCAAAGGCAAGAAGGCCACCGTCACCATCCACGCCGAAGGTGACCCCACCTGCAAGGGCGCCCCGGAGGTATGGGAGAGTGAAGGCGTGACCGGCGCCGACGGTGCGCTGACGTTTGCGCCCATCAAAAAACTGCCCTGACCGCGCGGGGGAAACGTGACGGTGGCGCTTCAATGGGCGCGCTGTCCCCGCCCTTCCCACGGCGAGGGGACGCAGGGTGCGCTGGTCTTGTAGAACGTGCGCGCCTCCCGCTCGCAGGTGGCAGCGTCCACAAACCAGGCCTCCATGGCGCCGTAGGGGCCGTTCCAGCGCAGCTCATACAAAAGCGTGTTGGTCTGCGCGCATTGCAGCGCCGGGTCATTGAGCAGCGCCGCGTGGGCCCGGCAGCCCTCCTGCGTCGCCGAGCAGCGCCCCGTGCGGTGGTTGGCTCCTTCGGCAACCGCGCACCAGTAGTCCCCGCGTCCCTTGGCGCCGCCGCCGGACGGGCACCCCAGACCACCCAACAACACCAACGCCACCACCACCAAACGGCTCAGACGCATGGTGCCCTTTCAGGACCGGCGCACGGTGGCCAGGTGAGCCCAACACGCCTCTTCGCTGGCGGAGATAAGCTCGGTGTCCATGACGCCGCCGCCCACGCTGGTGCGCCGGTGCTGCATGCTCACCACGCCCTCCAACGCCAGGACCGCGCTGCCCTGGAAGTTCTTGTGCGCGCTGCTGTAGGCCTTGCCCCGCGCAAAGATGTCCGCCGCGTCCTGGCTCAGCGGCCGCAGCTCGCGAATGTCACAGAACACGCGGTAGTCCGCGTCCTTGAAAGCATCAATGGCATCGTTGTGCGCTTTGACAAACGCCTCCATCTCCGAGGCGACCAGGGCACCCTTCAGCTCCAAAGCCAGGATGCCCTTCTTGCTGGTGCCATCCACACGCCACGTTCCCATGCGCGCTGCTCCCAAGATGCGGGTTGTCCTCTTCCGCGTAGCAGCGGCTCGTGTGGCCAGCAACGTGGCCAAGCTTGCTCACTCACCCTGGAAGACCTTGCACAACACCTCGCTGCCCACGGCACTGCACAACAGGCGTTCGGCGCGGTCTGAGAGCAGGGACTGGGTCCACGTGGTGAAACCCCCATCACCCACCTGGAACTCCCGACCATTGGCGTGGGTCAGCACCACATGGAAAGCCAGCCCCTGGTAATAATTGACGCCGTGGAGACGGCGGAGGTCAAACACCGTTTTCACGGATGGAAACGCCGCGCGCAGCGGTGCAAAAACGTCACCCTCCACGCGACCCAGGCGCTCCATCATCCCCTGCGCCGCCGACGGCACCTTCACGGCCGCCAGCGTGTCCACCACGCCGGGGAACCGCAGGCCGCGCTTCTGGACCTCCTCATTCCAGCGCGCGGGATTGACGTACCCCTGCAATGTCTCCAACGGGACACCCTGCTCCAGCAGCAACACCCGCATCAGCCGCGTATCCGTCACTTCCACGCGCACCTGCGGAATGTTGAACCCCCGCCGCGTGAGCAACTCCAGCATCTCCAGCCAGCCGCGCAGGTGCAGCAACAGCTCGGCGCGTTCGGCGGTCTCCTCCGGCCCGGCCCGCACCGACGACGTCACGGCAAACAAACGGAAATGCCGCGAGAAGGATGGGTCATCCAGCCGCTGCATCCGCGTGCACCGCGCGCTGGCCGCCAGCCGCGTGGGAACCGCGCGGTCGCCCTTTTTCCGCCGGGCAGCGCACTCCAGGGCCATGGCGGTGGTGGGATCCGAAAGAACCTCGGCGTTGCGCAGCGCCGTCAACACGTTGTTCTGGTCAATGCCCGTCAACCGGTTCATCCCAAACGGAACCACCGGGGACAGGTCCACCGCTTCAAACGCGGCAAACGCTTCAAGCGCGGCACCGTCCACCACATGCAACAACCGCGCATCCACGTTGGAGACACGCGTCAACGTGTCCCGTTCGGCAAGGTGCATGACGTCAGAAAACGTCATCCCCTGGCTGCGTTGCCGGAAGATGTGCAGCAACAACGCGCCCAGCTCGGACGGCGGGAGCGCATCCGCCAATTGCTCCACCGTGGCCTTCAGTCCCGTGCGCGCGGCAATGGCGTGCGCGATCTCCGCTGTGCGTGATGTGGTCTTCACGTCCCCCGCTCCTCCGGTCACCCGCGCGCGCGCCTGCTGCGGCGCCAGCGCAACACCATCAGTCCCGCCAGCCACGGGGCCACACCGCCCACCGCGCTGCCGGTGCATCCTCCGCAGGACGGCGTGTTGGACGGCGGGTCCACCGGTGGCGTCGTCCCGCCTCCCGAATCTGCCCCCACCACAGCACCACCCGCGTCACGGCCCGCATCTCCACCGGCGTCGGACCTGGCGGCGTCGGCCACCACCGAAGCATCCACCGTCACCACCGCGCCATCCGGCCGCGGCGGCATGGCCGCATCCACCGGCCCCACCACAGAGGCATCCATCACCGGTGTCATTCCGGCGTCCTGCACCGGCGCCACACACGCGCCATTCCCGGTGCACGTCTCACCGCCCGCACATGCCGTGGCGGTGTAGACCCCTGCCGCGCACACCCCCGCCGTCGCTGCGTCCTGGCAAAACCGCCCATCAGGTCCCGCGGTGCAACGCGCATCCATGCAACGCGCCGCCGGCGCCGTCCCGCCGCACACCAGGCCAAAGGCCGCACAATCTCCCTCGCTCAGCTGGCCATCATTGCAGGAGGAGATGCGCGTGGCGTCCACGCAGCCGCGGCTGTCCAGCCCGCTGCCCGCCGGACAGAACGGATGCACACAAAACGCGTGTTCCCCGTCCTCCTGGCAGCCCGCGCCAAAAAAACCGCAGTCCCCGTTGCCCTGGTAACGCCCGCCCTGGCAGGTGTGGATGACGCTGCCGGTGCACCACCGCCCGTTGGCCTTCACGCACTGCGCATCCAACGTGTCCGAATAGATGATGCCCAGATGGTTCCCCACCGTGCGCGGAGCCCCGTCAGACGGGTTGTTCTTGATGCACAACCCGCTGCGGCACGTGCTGCCCGCGGTGTCTTCCACCACCAGCGTGGAGCTGCCGCCACCGTCCAACATGAGCGCGTCAAAACAATTGAACGGCGCACCCAACAACATGTCCCGCGTCTCATCACAGGTCATCCCGGTGTCACCGTCGTTGGTGCCGCGACCATCCACCACCACCATCCACATGTGGATGCCATCCGCTTGCAAACACACCGCACTACGCGGCGTGTCCGTCCCGGAATCAAAACACCCGGTGGCGGGAACACCGTTGTCAATGAGCACCATGCCGTTGCCACCCACCGCGTTGTGGTAGCGCAGCGGCGCCACCGTGGGATTGTGCAACGGGCTGAACAACATCTCCGGGTGGCTCAACGCGCGCGGCCACCCAATGTCACAGCGCTTGCCAATGGTGCAGCCCAGGTAGCCCCACGTCAGGCCAATGTCCTCGTTCTCCCGGTGGGGATTCCATTCGGAGCCGCCAGAAACCGCCAGGCCCAAGGGCCGGTGGAACATGTCCCCGCAGCTCCCCGCCGGAATGCAGCTCCAGTCCGCGTTGATGGCCGCAATGCTTCCGGTGTTCTCGGCAAACGTGAGCGTGTTGACGTCCCATTGGGAATACCGCGCATCCGCGGATGCCTGCAGCCCCACGTTGGGATGGGACAAATCCACGCCCACCGCAAAGATGTGCTGCGGCCGCGCCCCGCCGGTGGTGCGTTCAAAATACGTCACCCCGGGACGCACTTCCCGCTGCGTGTCCACGGCGTGGGCACGGCAGGGAAACAGCAGCAACAACACGGGAAGGACCGGCAGGTGGAGGCGGCGCATCACGTCACCGGTAGAGCACGCGCTATAGCACCCGGCCATCCTCAGGGCGGTTGATTGACATGTCACGCATGCGGCCAAGGCCCATACACCGCCGGGAGGCAACGTGGCCCAGGACGCGCTACAACGCTGTCCCCATCACCAGCCAGGAGTTGCCCCGTGGATGAACAGACCAAGGATCAGGTGCGCGCCACCGTTCGTGACCAGTACGCCACCGTGGCCCGCTCTGACGGCGCCAGCGCGTGCTGCGCCCTCTCCACCGGATGTTGCGGCCCCAATTTCAACGCAGATGCCAGCCTGGCCATGGGGTATTCGGCCGAAGACCTGGCAGCCGTTCCGGAAGGCGCCAACATGGGCCTGGGTTGCGGGAACCCCCAGGCCATTGCCGCGCTGAAAAAAGGCGAAACCGTGTTGGACCTGGGCGCTGGCGGTGGCTTTGATTGTTTCCTGGCCGCCCGCCAGGTGGGACCGCAAGGCCACGTCATTGGCGTGGACATGACGCCGGACATGTTGTCCAAGGCGCGCGCCAACGCCAAGAAGCTGGAAGCAAAAAACGTGGAATTCCGTTTGGGGGAGATTGAACACCTTCCCGTGGCGGACGGTACCGTGGATGTCATTTTGTCCAATTGTGTCATCAACCTCAGCCCGGACAAGGCGGCCGTGTTCCAGGATGCGTTCCGCGTGCTCAAGCCCGGTGGACGCCTGGCCATCTCTGACGTGGTGGCGCTCAAGGAACTTCCGCCGGCGCTGGCCAATGACACCGCCGCGCTCACCGGGTGCGTCTCCGGCGCCGCGCCGGTGGACACCATCAAGGCGTTGCTGCGTGACGCGGGTTTTGTGGACGTGCGCGTGGTGGTGAAACCGGAAAGTGCGCAATTCATGAAGGATTGGCTGCCCGGCACCGGGCTGGAGAACTACGTGGCGTCCGCGAACATTGAAGCGGTGCGGCCCGCAGGGTGAAGAAGAAGAGGAGCGGATGATTTGGCGCAGGTGGACACTGATGCATGTGACATGGAGTTCCTTCTATGAGCGCGAGGCTACTTTGCTCAATTGCAGTCCTGATTTCCGGCTGCACGGGGACCCCAGGCGCCACTGACGCATCCATGGCCCTGGCCGATGCCGCTGTCCCTCCTTTTTCCTGCGAGGTCACTGATCTTTCTTCGCAGCCTTTTGTGTTCAGCGTAGGAGCTGCTGGCCCGCGGCCGCCTTTCACCTTCGAGGCCCTGCGCGACGGTAAGTTCGTCCTGTCCTCCATCGTCGAATATGAGAGTTCGCCCGGCCAAGTGGGCACGGTTGGCGTCAAACGGCTGTTTGAGTTTCGAGGGAACAGGTTTCGGTTGACCACAGGACTGATGGACGGAGGTGTGAATGCCTTCGCTGGAGACCTATGGAGTGTCAGGCCGGGGCACGTTATGGTGGAATCGTTTTGCCCAGTTAATGACGTCGTCGATCATGAGTTTTCCTACAGCGATGGCGGCCGACTCCTTATCAGCTATGGGCGCAATATCGACACGTACGAGGTAGTGGAGTGAGCAAGTTCATGACGGCAGTGGCTGGATGCATCGTTGTCTCCGGCATCCTTGGGTCATGTATCTATATGAACACCGGTGAAAACTCCTGCAGAACGGACCGCGTGATTCATACCCGCCGCCTCCCGGACGCTGGCGGCTGCCGCACCGTCTGCCCAGACGGCACCGAGTACACCGCGGAAGTCAGAGACTGCAGCCGCGTGGAGGAAGACCCAGATGACGCAGGGATGAGCCGGTGGGTCTGCGTTTACATCCTTGGGGACTGCAACAGGGAGGACTTTGACGCCGGCTGGCGATAGGCGGAAGCAACCCACCGAGAACTGGACCCAGCGGGGACCGCGCGTGGTGTTCATGGCCGCCGGCGCATCCACTCACGGCAACGTCAGATACCCGCCGCCTTCACGTCCCAGAACCATCAGGCCAAGGTCCGTGGGGACCACCGCGGTTTTGATGATGAGACTCCCCGCAAAGTACTCCAGGCCGGAGATGGGTCCCGGTGGCGTACACAACGGCGCCATGGCGTTGGTGCTGGTCTGGTAGCGCCACCCAGCGTGGCGGGACGGGGAAAACATCACAATACCAAATGTTCCGGATGATTGTGAATTCTCACGGTCCCAGAATTCAACAACAAACTGCCCTTCGTTGTACGCCTGGTTTGGGATGAACGTCTGATATGCGGTGGCACCGGGGGCCAGCGTGTGGACGCGCGTCTGGCTTCCAATTTTCTCCACCACCCCCGCGCGGTCTCCCAGGTCCACCACAATCACCTCTGAATTGGCCTGACCAATGGGCGCGTCCGGCTCGGGGATGGTAACGGGTGAAGACCACGCACCGGTGGACGGCTGAAAGAAGGCCCCGTCCTCGTGGTAGGTCTTCTGGCACCCATTGCCGCGGAATTGCCGGTAGCCGCCCCAGAAGAACACCCGGTCTCCAACGCGCGCGGCCGGCGTGTCCACCCGGCTGGACAGTGGCGGGATGCCGGGCTGCACCGCCTGCTGCGGGTTGCTGGTGAACGGGAGCACCAGGATGCTGGGCCGGGTCAGCCGGCAGGTGGGGGTCTGTCCGTCGTCGTAGAGTTCGCCAAAATACGTCATCCAGTTGTCTGTGAGCATGCGCCGCGCAAACCTGTAGTAGACGGCGTCAGCTGGCGGGTTGGCGCCAAAGGGTGAGGTGTTGGTCCACGCGTGGGTGGCCAGGTCGTACTCGCCGCGCACCAACGCGCCGGAGACGGTGCCGCTTTCATACCAGACCACCAGGCCCGTCGACGTTGCGGTAAATTCCATGACGCCACGCATGCGCACCTCGGTGACGGACTCAAACGTCAGCCAGCCGGTGCCCGGCACGTACTCCGCCACGTCAATGCGCGGCGGAGGTTGTCCAAACAGCGTGGGCAGGTCCGCCGGGCGGCCGTAGAGAACAAACACGTGACCATCTGCGCGGGCGGTCACGCCGGCAAATGCGGGCGGTTCATTGTTGAGCAGCAGCGGTGGAATGGAGGTCCACGTTCCCTGGCAGGCGCCGCCGCTGGCGCTGGTGGTGCTGGAGGACATTCCGCCGCCTCCGGAGGAGGATGACGCCGTGGAGCCTCCGGAGGACGGAGCGACGGCAGAGGAGCTTGCACCGCCGGAGCTGCTGCTTGCACCGGGGACGCGCGGGCCACAGTCCGTGCAGTCCGTCCCCAGGTTGCACACCGGAAAGTCAGAGCCCGGCCCGCCGTCTTCACACACGCCATCGTTCTGCAAAAAGCACGTGTCCGTGCACAACGTGGCGGCTCCAGAGCTGGAACCGCCCCCGCCGGAAGACGCGCCCGCCCCCGAGGACACCACGCCCCCGGATGAAGATGCCGCGGCGGTGCTGGAGCCCATTGCCATGGATGACCCCAAGGACGCGCCACCAGACGTGCTGCCGCCCGAGGAGGATCCCCCAAACGAGGATCCCTCGCCGGAGGACGCGGCCACGGAGCTGCTGCTGCCGGGGTCACCGCCGGACGAGCCGGTGCCGTCGCCCACCTCAATGGGGACCACACACCCGCCAAGGACCGTTCCAAACACTCCAGCCAGGCCCACCAGGACAACGCGCATCGGCCAACCCTTCGCCCGCAGGGCCCGTTGCGGGGCCCAAGACCCCCCCTATTGGCCGGCGGCGCCAAAAACCATCACCTGATCCCGCGCCGGGTGGCGCGGGGCCAACAGAGCCGCCCGCCGGGGTGCCCCCCACGGGGCGTGGCGACGTGGAGTTCCAGCGGCAACCCGGCCTCTGGCGGGGTCAGGGCGGCTCTTCCCCGACGCGGTTGCGGATCCAGAAAACCCCATGGTAGGTGCCCCGCCCCCTGTTTCTGGGATGGTCCTGGGACCAGGGGAACGTTTGGTTGTGTGTGGTGTGCCCGGTCCGCTGGGTTCTCCCCGCCTTCCTCGCCCCGGCCGTGTCCGGGGCCAAACGCCCGTGAGGAGGCTTTTATGGCAGATGTCCAAGTCACCATCCCGCCGTATGTGCGGCTGTATGAAACCATTTACATCTTGAAACCGGAATTCGAGGACCCCCAGGTCCTGGAAGTCATTGAGAAGATGCGCGCCCTGGTGGCGCGTGAGAATGGCAAGACCATCAAGATCAGCAACTGGGGCAAGAAGAAGCTGGCTTATGAGGTCAAGCGCAACCAGAAGGGTGTCTACGTGCACCATCTGTATGTTGGCGCTCCCAAGGTTGCCGCGGAATACGAGCGCAACCTGGGCATCATGGACCAGGTCATCCTGCACATGACGGTGCTGTTGGAGAAGGACGTCCTGGCGGACAAGGTTGCCGTCCAGGAAGACGCCCTGGTGCCCCCGGTCAAGGAGGCCCGCAAGGAGCGTGAGCGTGGGGATGATGATGAGTTTGTCCCTGAAGAGCGCCGTCCGGATGAAGACTTCTTTGAGGCTGGTGCAGACGCCTGAGCGGCGTTGCACCACTACTTGCTCGCTTTGACGCGAATCTGAGGAAAAGAACATGACGAGCCACAGCATGGATAAGGGCGGCCGTGACCGGGACCGCGGTGGAGACCGTGACCGGGACATGGAAGGTGGAATGGATGATGAGCGCGGCGGACGCGGCGCTCCACGGCGTAAGGTCTGCCGCTACTGCGCGGACAAGAACGCCGTGATTGACTACAAGGACGCGGGCTCTCTCAAGTTGTTCTTGACGGAGCGTGGGAAGGTGATTCCCCGCCGCATTTCCGGCAACTGTGCGGTGCACCAGCGCCACGTCACGGTGGCCATCCGTCGGGCGCGTACGGTGGCTTTGCTGCCGTTCAGCGTGGCCGGGAACTGAGGAGGCTGCCATGCCAAATGTCATCAAGGTGATTTTGCAGGAAGATGTGGACAACCTGGGTCAGGTTGGCGAGATTGTGGACGTGCGTGCGGGTTATGCGCGCAACTTCCTCATCCCGCGCAGCAAGGCGTTGGTGGCTTCCACCGCGTCCATCCGGCACCTGGAACACCAGAAGCGGCTCACGGAGAAGCGCAAGACGCAGCTCCGCGAGGCGTCCATGGACCTGGCCAAGAAGATGTCTGACGTCACCGTCACCATCACGGCCAAGGTGGGCGAACACGACAAGCTCTTTGGCAGCATCACGACCAAGGACATTGCCGCGGAGCTCACCAAGGCGGGCCACGTGGTCACGCACCGCAACGTGAAGCTTGAGGCCCCCATCAAGACGGTGGGGCAGCACAAGGTGGACGTGCGGTTGCAGGCTGGCGTGTTGGCCAGCGTGAAGGTGTGGGTTGTCCCGGAGAATCCTCCGGCGGCGGCTCCCGCGGCGGAGAAGACCGAGGCCAAGGCCGCGGCTCCCGCTCCTGCCGCCGGCTGAAACGGCAGCAGGGTTTCACGGTTTCACCAGAACGGCGGAGCGCCCCTCAAAAGGCCTCCGCCGTTTTGTTTTCCTGATTTTGTTTTGCCTCTGGGAGGGCGAGGCTCTGCCGAGCCGGCGCTCCCCTGGTTCATCATCGGCCGGAGGCCACCAGCGCCACATTTGTTGCATTTTGACTTTGTTGTTTTGTTCTTTGACGGGGTCCTTCCCCTTGTCGCCATGGGCGCGCTGCGGCGGGTGCATGCCCCGCGGCTACGCCGTCAAAACCAAGCCGGGTGATGCTGGAGCCATTGACAGTATCTTCCCGGCATCAACACGGGCTCATCCCTGCAGCGTGCTGCGGTACACCATCAGGTCCAGCGCCGGTGGCGCGGCCAACGCAAGCCACGGGCGTGGCGGAAGGGGCACATCCACACAACACACGCGAATCTCCCTGGTGCGTGCAACAGGCTCCAGACCCGCCAGGACCTGGTCCACGCGTTCCGCACCAAACGGGCAATACAAAAAGAACACCGAGCCGCCTTTCACGCCGCCCACCAGCGCCGTTGCGTCCCCCAGCACGGGCGCCACGCGCTCCATGCGCAACCGCGCCGTGAGTTCCCGCGCTGCCTGGACCAGCGCGGGCTGAATCTCCAGTCCAATGGCACTGGCCCCGGTCAACAAGTGCACCAGGGCGGCGGCGCGGCCCACGCCCGCACCAACATCCACAAACACATCCCCGGCGTTCACGGCGGCCTGGTCCACCAGGCGCAACAAGGCATCCACGGGGCACGGGAGGTACGGCACACAACCCCGCGGGAGCTCTGGTCCGTCGTCAGGGATGGCGTCCAGGCCCAGCACCACATCCACCCAGGCATCCCGTTCCAGCACCGGCACGCTGCACAGCGCGGCGCGGAACACCTTCGGCGGGACCGGCCCGGTCAACAGTTGCGCATGAAGCCGCCCTGCGCTGTCACGGGTGCTGTTCTCCACGGTGTCTCAACGCTAGCGGGCTGACCCCCGGGCCACAATCCGGCCCGACGCCACCATGCCCTCCCGTGTTGGCACGCCTCTGGCTTTGCACCGCGCGCATGGCAACCCGAATCATGCTCTTGATGGTGGCGCTGTTGAGCAGTGCGGCGGGCTTTGGTTTCTCCCGCCGGGGACACGGGCACGCGCCGCCGCAATGTGCGGACCCATCGCTCTGCGTCCGGACCGTGCGCCACAACGGGGCGCGGTACACCGTTGCTCAAATCAACACATTGCAGCACCCGGTGCTCCTGTTTGCGCCGTCCGGCGGGGTCACCCTGGAAGAAACGCAACGGGCCCTTGAAAAGCGCGGCCAGGGCATGGTGCTGGGGATGAATGCCGGGATGTACGAGCCGGACTTCTCCATGGCGGGGCTGGCGGTGGAGGATGGGGTACTGCGCAAGGCGCTCAACCAGCGGCGCGCCGGCGGGAACTTCTACACGCGGCCCAACGGGGTGTTCTTTGTGGACGCCCATGGACCACACGTTCTCACCACGCAGGCCTTTGCCACGCGCGGCCTGGACGGCGTGCAAACGGCCACCCAATCCGGGCCCATGTTGTTGTTGCCGTCGGATGACGCCGGCGGGACGCCCACCATCCATCCGCGCTTGAACCCGGGCTCCACCAGCGTGCACACGCGCAACGCGGTGGGTGTGTTTGGTTCCATGGTGTACCTGGTGATTTCCGAGGACGAGGTGAACCTCCACGCGCTGGCAGTGATGATGCGGGACCAGCTGGACTGCCAGGCGGCGCTGTACCTGGACGGGACGGTGAGCGCGCTGAAGGCCGGGGCGGTGGAGCTTGGCGGGGTGGCCCGGCGGTTTGGCGGGGTGTTGTACGTGCCCGTGGGCAAGCCCGCGCGTTGACGGGAAAATCCCGCCGGCACCGGCTAGGGTACGCGGCCTGTTGCCACAGGTGCGCGCGCGCACCCGCAAGGGGATGACATGCGTCTGAAGACCCGGTTGGGATTGTTGTTGGGCGTCACCGCGTTTGGAGCCTGCAGGTGTGAGCCGGAAGAACTCAACAAGCCGGTGTGCAAGTTCACGGTGAGCCCACATGACGCGCGGGCAGACAGTCCCCCTGGCGTGTTGACCGGGCCGTTGGCCTTTGGCGAGGTGCAGAAGGGCTCCTCCCGCGCACGCACCATCAGCATCAACAACGCCGAGAGCAACGTGCCGCTCACGGCGTTGTCGGTGCAGTTCTCCCAGGTGAACCGGGACAGCTTTTCCCTGCCGGATGCCATTCCCACCATTGCGGCCAACGGGTCTGGCGTCATCAACGTGGTGTTCTCACCCATCCCCATTGAGGGAGAGGTGGGCAACACCATCACCATCAGCCATCCCCCCATTGAAGAGGTCACCTGCCCCACGTGGACGGTGACGCTGCGTGGCCGCGCGTTGCCGCCCGAACTTCCAGACGCAGGTCCAGGGGATGCGGGGCCGGGTGACGCCGCGCGGGACGCCGGGGAAGACGCCGGCCGGGATGCGGGGCCCATCTTCCCGAGGCCGGATGCGGGGCAGGACCTGGGAGACAGCGGGCACTTTGAATCACGCGGGGGCCTGCAGACCGCGCGCACGGAGTTTGGCGCGGCCCTGTTGCCCACGGGGGAAATCCTGGTGGTGGGCGGGTTTGACAGCGCCGGACAGACCACGGCGTCCACGGAGATTTTCAACCCGTACACCGGTTTGAGCCGGCTGGGCCCGCCGCTGACCACCGCGCGCGCACGCCATACCGTCAGCGTGCTGCCCAATGGGCACATCCTGGTGGCGGGTGGGGTGAGCAGCGGCGCGCCCGACGTGGCGGAGGTGCTGGCCAACATTGAGGTCTTCAACCCGCAAACCATGGCGTGGACGCAAACCGCCATCACCGAAAGGCGCGCAGCGCATGCCGCAGTGGTGGTGGGGACGCAAGTGCTGCTGGCGTACGGCTTGACCCACGCCGCGGCGGGGACGCCGTTGGTTGGGGCGGTGGGCGCGGTGCTGGTGGATGAGGCGGGCGTGTTGGCGCCGGTGACGGGGGACATGGATGCCACCAGCGCGCGCACCGGTGTGGCGGCGGTGGATGTGGAAGACGGCACGGTGCTGTTTGTGGGCGGGGTGTCCGGCGCGGGTGTGCCGCTGGCGGACCTGGTGCGTTACAGCGCGGGCACGCTCACCAGGCTCACGGTTCAACTCATGACGCCGCGCGGGTTTGCCGTGGCGGCACGGTTCCGTGATGGACCGCTGGTGGTCAGCGGTGGCGCCGGAGCAACGGGCCCGGTGGTGACGGCGGAAAAGATGGACCTGGGGCCGGACCCGTTGATGTGGATGATTGAAGCGGTGGACGCGCCGGTGGCGCCCCGGCTGATGGGGCACGCGCTGCGCGTTGCGGATGATGTGATCCTGGTGGGCGGGGGCGTGGACACGCTGCCCATGGGAATGGACCACGTGCTGGCGCTCCAGGATGCTCAGCTGTTCATCCAGGTGCCCAGTGTGGGCGTGCTGGTGGCGGCACCGTCCAATGAGTTCACTGTTCCGCGCGTGTTTGGTTCCACCGTCACGTTTGACGGCGGTGTGGCCGTGTTGGGCGGAAGCGTCACCCTGCCCCGCCGTCAGGCGCGCCCGGACGTGGACCGGTATTTCCCCACGCAGAACCGCTTTGAGACCGCGGGTCTCATTGGGCCCGGTGGGGCCGCCACCGGGGCCGCACCCCGGCAGCTGTTTGTGGCGGGTGGCGTGGACCTTTCCACCGGACGCGCCAGCGCGCGCACGCGGTTGCTCAACTTTGAGACCAACGCGTTTGCCGAAGGACCACGTTTGCTTGTCGCCCGCACCGAGGCGACGGCCACCGTCCTGGACGACGGAAACATCCTGGTGGTTGGCGGGACCTCCATCAACGGGGACCCCTTGTCCCACGCCGAGCTTGTGGCCGGGGACCTCTCCCAATCCGCGGTGGTTGGCGCGTTGGTGACGCCCCGGCGGCGGCATACCGCAACGCTGCTGTTGGATGGCCGCGTGCTGGTGTGTGGCGGGTTGGGCGCGGGGGCGGCACCGCTCAACACGTGTGAAATCTATGACCCCATGATGGAGACGTTCTCCGCCGCCACCGGGCGTTTGGTGCGCGGGCGGTATGATCACACTGCAACGCTGCTGGACAGCGGGCGGGTGTTCCTCACCGGCGGCAATGACCCGGCCATTGGACCGTTTGCGGGGGATGTGTTTGAACCCACGGACAACCGCGTGCATGCCACCACGGGGTTCCCGGTGGTGGCGCGCCGTGGTCACGCGGCGGTGCTGGTGGGCCAGGGGCGCGTGCTCATTGTGGGCGGTGAGACGTTTGTGGGGGAGCGCGTCCCCACGGACACGGCGGAGCTCTGGAGTGAATCCACCGAGAGTTATGACGGGTTGATGCCCATCTCCACGCCGCGGGATGGACCTTCGGCGCTGGTGTTTGCCAACGGTGTCACGTTGGTCACCGGCGGCGGCCAGACGGTGACCAATGATGATGATTTTCCCACGCGCGCGTTGTCCCGCACTGAGGTGTATGACCCGGGCATGGGTCCGCTGGGTGGATTCCGCAACATTGACATGGCGCTGCGCGGGCCGCGCGCCAAGGCATTGGGGCTGGACGTCCTGGGCCAGCCCACGGTGCTTCTGGGTGAAGGCCGGCACGGCAAGGTGGGTGCGGGGGTTGAAGCGCGGGTGCCGTTGACCACCGTGGAGCTGTGGGTGCCGTAGGCGTTCGGGTGCAGGGGAATTTTCCGACGACAGCATGGGAGGGCGAGGCTCCGCCGAGCCTCATCACGCCACGTGCGTCCATCACACGGTGGTCTCCAGCCACCGTCCTTCGCCAATGGCCGTCAATGCGCCCTTGGGAAAAAATGACCTTCCACACCCACGGCACAAATGGACCGTGGAACCGGCCAGCTTGATGGGCCCCATGAAACGTTTGCACGCGTAACAGGGCACCAGGCGCTCGTGTGCGCTCCACCGTGCCTGTTTGAGCAGCTTGGGGCTCCACTGCCGGTGCTGGATGAGGACGGCGTCGGTGGCGTCCGGCTCCAACAAACGCCCCTGGCACACTGCACACGCCTTCTCTCCAAGCTCCCCCGCGGCAGGCGTCAGCTTGGGTTCATTGGGGCACGCCGGACAACAAGACCCATCCGCCGGCACCAACCGCTGCCTTTCCAGGCTGTCCACCGTTGCCATCCACTCCATGTTGCGCGCGTGCTCCTCGGCGGCCAGCCGGTCTTTGCGCACCACCCAAGCCACCAGGCTTGCGGCGCCAACAGCCACCACCAGGCCCAGCAAGTCCGTGGCTCACTCCGCTGGAATTTCACCTTCACGCAGCAGGGACACGTGGAACGCGGGCGCGCGGCGCTCCACCACGCCCTCCAGGGCGTGCGCCATGCGCAACAGGCCGGCCTCCTCCCACGGGCGTCCCATGATGTGCAGGCCCACCGGCATGCCTTCGCGGTCCTGGCCCACCGGCACGCTGATGGCGGGCACCCCGGTGAGGTTGGCCAGCAGCACGTAACGCATGATGGACTCCAACAAGCCCAGGTTGCTTTCACCGCTCCCCAGCGCCGCGGGCGAAATCACCTTGGCGGTGATTCCCGTTGTGGGCGTGACAATCCCATCCACGCGGCCAAACAGGTCCTGCAACGTGCGGGTGATGCGGGTGCGCACGCGCTGCGCCTGCACGTAATCCGCGCTGGAGAGGGACTCCACCATGGCCATGTTGAGTGAAATGTCCGGACCGTATTCGCTCCATTCGGCGGCAAAGTGCGCTTCCCGGGCAATGGCCATTTCAGACGCAATGGTCACCAGGTGCGCCAGGCGCACCAGGTCCAGGTCCGGGATTTCAATGTCCACCACCGTGGCGCCCAGCACCTTCAATCCTTCCAGCGCACGTTTGCAGGCCGCCACCACGTCGGGCTCGGCGTCTTCAAACCACGGCCAGTACACACCCAGGCGCACGCCGGACAGGTCGGTGTCATCCATGCCGGTGAGGTCCACCGGCGGCTGGTGCGCGGTGTTGCCATCCAACGGGTCAATCCCGGCCATCACCGCGTAGCCCAGCGCCACATCCGCCGCGGTGCCACCCAACGGGCCCACGTGCGCCACGCTCCAGCACAGCGGCGCGGCGCCGGCTTCACTCACGCGGCCAAACGTGGCCTTGAGTCCCACCACGCCACAAAACGCCGCGGGGATGCGTATGGACCCGCCACCATCTGCGCCCAGGCCCAACGGGCTGAGACCCGCAGCCACCGCAGACCCCGTCCCGGACGAGGAACCCCCCGTGAACCGGCGCAGGTCATACGGGTTGCGTGGGCTGCCCAGGTTGGGATTGACGCCGGTGACGCCCATGCCCAGCTCATGCATGTTGGTCTTGCCAATGAGGAGCGCGCCGGCGTTGCGCAAACGCCGCACGGCGGTGGCCTCGGGACCGGTGGGACGGCTGCCCATGAAGCGGGTGCCCACGGTGGTGGGGTAGCCATCCACGTGGACTTCATCCTTGATGACCACCGGCACGCCGTCCAACGGGCCCAACGCGCGGCCATCACGCCAGCGCGCGGCCGAGGCTTTGGCCTGCTGCAGCACGTCTTCGCGCTTCTGCGCCACAATGGCCCGCAACGGCGGCGTCATCAGGTCGCTGTCCTCGGTGGCCTTCAACACGCGCGCGGCCACTTCTTCGGCGTTGACCTTCCCGCCACGGTACGCGGCATGGAACTGCGCCACCGTGTGTGGGCGCCAGCCGGCAACCTTCTGGTGTGACGCCGCCATGGCGGGACTCAGGTCCGGCAGACCCTCCAGGCTGGGACCGTTGTGACGCGGAATGTCCGGGTTGAGCGTGGGCGGCTCGGTCAGCCGCGCCTCCCGCAACGTGGCCATGCCCACCTGCCCCACCATCTGCGCGCGAATGATGGGCCCCAACAGGGGATTGTGTGCGAGCACAGAGACTGCCTTGAGCGCGGCACCGTTGAGCTTGGGGGCGTGGAGCGTTGGACGGCGGTACACGGGAACATCCTTTGGTTGTGACAACTTTTCTGGCGGCGGGTGTACCGCCCCACCACCGCGCTGGGGAAGCATCCATCTGCTAGCGTGGTGACGTGCGGTGTGGCCGGACAGTGTTGACAACCGTGGGCATGATCCTGACCGGGCTATGGGCCTGGGGCCATGGCTTGGGAGGGCCGCCCACCGTGGTCACCCTCTGGCCGGCGCGCGGCACCATTGAAGACGTCACCGGCACCGCAGCGCTGCGCTGGGCAGACACGGACCCGGATGACAACGCCATGCTTTCCGTGTGGGCCTCGCCGGAACTTCTCAACACCGCCACGCGCATCATGCTGGGCACACAACTGCCGGAAGACTGTGACCCGGCGGATGGCGGCCCCATCTTCACCGGCCCCAATGACGCCGGAGAAGACGTGCTGGCGCTCACCGCGCAACACTGTGAGACCGGCACCGCGTGTACGCCGGGCAATGACTGCCTTGCCTGGGATGTGACCGCGGTTCCCACGGGCGTCTACTTTGTGACGTCGGAAATCAACGATCACTGGCCGGATGGCGGTGGCGGGACGGTAAGCGCGCACACTGCGCTGGGCGTGGTGCGTGTGACGCAGCCGGGGGACAACGTGCCTCCCGCGTTGGTGTTCCTGGAGCCGGACGGCCTGGGGGACATTGTGGACACGTGTTTCCACGCGCGCTGGCTGGCCAGTGACCCGGATGGCGTGGCGCTGCTGGACCTGTTCCTGGAGGACCTGGACGGCGGCGTGCGCGTGCCCCTGCAGCAGGACGTTGTGCTGTCCAACGGCGCTGGCGGCGTGGACCTGGCGTTGGACACCGTGGTGGACCGCAGCAGCTGGCTGGTGGTGGGCGTGTTGGATGATGGGCAACACCCGCCGTGGATGGTGCGCAGCCGCGGGCCGGTGACGCGCTTTCGGGCCATTGCCATGGACGGGGGATGTGGTCCGGTTGCGCCCACCGATGCGGGCACCGTACCGGATGCAGCCGCGTCAGACGCCGCCATGCCGGATGCCGCGGCGCCTCTTTCCGACGCTGCGGTTGAACCTGACGCAGGCGCGCAGGACGCCGCCGCACCGCGGGATGCCGCGCCGGCTGTGGATGCCGCTCAACCGTTGCCGGATGCCTCCGTCGCTGTGGACGCCGCCTCCGTCGCTGTGGACGCCGCCACCGTGGCTGATGCGGCCACACCAGCGCCCCCAACCCCTCCGTCAGGGTGTGGCAACTGTGCGCAGTCCGGAAGTTGTGGGTGGGTGTTGTTGTTGCTTGTGTTGCGCCGCCGCCGCTGAATCAGAACGGGACCACGCCGTTGTCCTTGCCGTCCTTCTCGTCCTTTTTGGGCACGTCTCCCGGCTGGCTCTCCGGACCTTCCTTGGGAAGCTTGCCGCTGGAACCGTCCTTGTCCCCGTCAGACCCGCCCAGTCCCAGACCCGGTGGCCTCGCGCTGTCATCCTGCGGGACCAGCACAAAATTGTACTCGTCCGCCAGGCCGTAACTGAACAGACACCCCGTCAACGACAGCCCCAACGTGAACGGGCAGAAACACACCGCCGGGCAGGCGTATTTCCACATCAGGTCATCCTGCTCCAGCTTTTCCAGCCGCGGCTCATACCCTTCCTTCTCAAGCTCCAGGCGGTAGGTCTTGGACCACCCGGTGGTCTCTTCGTAGAACAGCGGCGTGTCTCCCACGTATTCGCCGTTGATCTTGGCGCGTGCCCCCGGCGGGGACGTGCGCACCACAACCCAGTGCGTACACGCCTGCGTGAGCAACACCACCACCAGCACAAACAACCGTTGGGTCCAGGCCATGGACGTCCATCTAACAGGCCGCACCCCGCCGCGGAAAGCCCAGCGCCCGCCTGTGCTAGGGAAGCCCACCCACCTTCTTTGGAGCCTGCACCATGATTGAGATGACCCGCGGCGGTGAATTCCTGATCAAGAGCGTGGAAGAGTCCATCTTCACCCCGGAGCAGCTCACCGACGAGCAGGTGGAGTTCCAGCGCACCGCCGTGGAGTTCACGCACAAAGAGGTGATCCCGCTGGTGGACCGCATTGAACACAAGGAACCCGGCTTGTTGCGCGGGCTGTTGCAAAAGGCCGGCGCGCTGGGCCTTTTGAGCATGGACATCCCCGAACGCCACGGCGGCCTGGGCCTGGACAAGACCACCAGCCTGCTGGTCCAGGAAGCCATGGTGGCCTACGGCAGCTGGGGCGTGACCACCGGCGCGCACACCACCATTGGGACGCTGCCCATCAACTTTTTTGGGAATGAGGCGCAGCGCGCGCGCTACCTCCCCAAACTCGCCACCGCCGAATGGGTTGCCGCGTATGCACTCACTGAAGCAGGCAGTGGCTCGGATGCACTGGCCGCCAAGGCCACCGCCACGCCGGACGGGGAGTTCTACGTCCTCAACGGTGTCAAACAATGGATCACCAACGCCGGCTTTGCAGACATCTTCACCGTGTTTGCCAAGGTCAACGGAGAAGCCTTCACCGGCTTCATTGTGGAACGCACGGACAAGGGCGTGCGCATTGGGCCGGAGGAGAAGAAGATGGGCATACGTGGGTCCTCCACCTGCGAGCTCATCCTGGAAGACGTGCGCATCCCCAAGGACCGCGTGCTGGGTGAGATTGGCAAGGGCCACCGCATTGCGTTTGGCATCCTCAACATGGGGCGCCTCAAGCTGGGCGCCGGCGCGTCTGGTGGCTCCAAGAACGCCTTGCGGCTGACGGTGGACTACGCGTGCACGCGCAAGCAGTTTGGCAAACCCATCAGTGACTTTGGGATGATCCGCCACAAGCTGGGCAACATGGCCATGAAGATTTTTGCCGCCGAGTCCATGGCCTACCGCACCTCCGGCATGGTGGACGCGTTCATCTCCACCGTGGACAAACATTCGCCCGGGTATGACCTCCACGTGCAGAAGGCGCTGGAGGAGTACGCCATGGAGTGCTCCATCCTGAAGGTCTTTGGCAGCGAGACGCTGGCCTACGTGACGGATGAAGGCCTGCAGGTCCACGGCGGCTACGGCTTCACCGAACATTTTCCCATTGAGCGCGTGTACCGGGATGCGCGCATCAACCGCATCTTTGAGGGCACCAATGAAATCAACCGGCTGCTCATCCCCGCCACGCTGCTCAAGCGCGCGGTGAAGGGCCAGCTGGCGCTCATGCCCTTTGTGGAACAGGTCAACGCCGAGCTGGCCGACCCCGACCTCATCCCCATGCAGGTGGACGGCACCAAGCTGGGCAAGGAGAAACGCTGCGTGGAGCTGGCCAAGCGCATCATTGCGTACCTGGCCAGCGTCACCGTCCAGAAGTTCATGTCCCAGCTGGATGAACGCCAGGACCTGCTGGCCGGCATGGCAGACATGATCATTGACCTCTACGCCATGGACAGCGTGGTCAAACGCGCCAGCCAGAACAGCGCCTCCTTTGGCCAGACCCGCACCACCGTGCAGCGCACCATGGCCCACATCTTTGTCCATGAGGCCTTTGAGCGGATCATCACCAACGCGCGGCGCCTTGCCGCCTCCATGGCCGAAGGTGACGAACTGCAGACCATGTTCCTCAACGTGGCCCGTTTCTCCGTGGTGCGCCCCGTGAACTACTTCCAAGGCCTGGAAATCATTGCCCGCCAGGTCATTGAAGACGGCGGCTACAAACAGCCGGTCTGACCCGCACCACCCCAACCCAACCTGGACCCCAGACGTGGCAAACCGCCGCGTGGGTGCCACCTTTTGTCCGTGGCGCCGCAGGCTATCAGCCGATAGATGAAAAACTATCAACTGATAGCCTCGACGGGGAAAGGGAGGAAGCAGATGGAGTGCAAACGTTGTGGGGTGGTGGACGTGGAGCCGGTGAGCGGGTGGCGCACGGTGCTGTTGGCGTTGGCCTGGGGGATGGCGGTGGTGCTGTGCGTAGGCCTGGCGGTCATCCCGCCCTACGGCTTCTTCCTCACCCCGGTGGTGGCCCCCGGCGTCATGGGCGTGCTGGCCGCAGCCAACAGCTACGCCCGGGAGGAGCCCCTTTGCCCGCATTGTGGCCGCATTGTCTCCACCCCGGCGGTGCCGGCCCGCGCCCTGCTTGCCACAGCGCACCCGGTGCGCACCTGAAGGGCCCTTGAAGCGCGCGCACGCGCGTGGTTGTTGAAGCGTGCATGGCAACATCCACCCGCCCGGCATTGGAGATGCCGCTGTCCCTGCCGGGGCCCCGGCACATGGAGATCCTTCGCGCGGCCATGGAGCTGGTTGCGGCGCACGGGTACGCTGGTGCGTCCTTGCGGGACCTGGCGGCCAAGGTGGGGATGAGCCAGCCCAGCCTCTACCATTACTTTGACAGCAAGGATGAGCTCATTGAGCAGGTCATCTTCTACTGCGGCGCGGACATGCTCACCCGCCCCGGCCTGGAGGGTTTCCCGTTTGAGGACCTCATGGCAGTCCCGGCGTTCATGGTCGACTATCTGCTGCGCCTCTATGACACGCCAGAGTACGCCACGTTTGTGCGCTTCATGTTTGCGGTAAGCCCCATCAAGCAGCGCTACCGCAACATGCTCAAGAAGGTCTACGCAGACAGTTTTGAGACCTTCACCCCGCTGCTGATGCAACGCTTTGTGGAGCGCGGGGACATTGGTTCGCAGGACGCCATCTTTTTCATGCGCATGCTCATCAACAGCCTGGGGCTGCTGCTCATGGAGAAGCGCGTGTTGTACGCCGAAAAGACCCACCCCCCGGAGGTCACCGCGTACGCCGCCTGGCTGGCCGGTGCCATGCAGGACTGGCTGCGCACCTGCGCACCCCAGGGCTTCACCCGCAGCGGGCAGTCAGGCTAGGCTTGGCGCAACAAACATGTCCCAGACGCCCCAACAACCCAAGGGAGGAACACCCTCCGCCACACCCGGCGCGGCGTCACCGGGCGCCAAGCCCGCAGCCCCTGGACAAAAGCCCGCCGCCCCCGCGCCACGCCGCGGGGATGACAAGGTGGAAACCAAGGAGCGCAACATCTTTGCCCGCGGGCGGGAGTACGCGTTCACCCCCACGCCCATGAAGGGCCACACCACCACCGAGGTCTCCAGCCCCGCCCTGGCCCCGCCGCCACCGCGGCCGCGCAACTCGGGGACGCCCTCCGCCACGCGCGCACCCACCGGCGGGTCCAACGCCGGTCATCCCGTGGCGGACCGTCAGAGCGCCGCTTTTTTGATGCCCGGTGCCGGCCAGTCCCCCACCCCGGAGCCCGCCAAAAAGCCCGCCCCGGGCAGCAAACCCGCGGCGCCGCCGGCCAAGC
>Ga0154020_10001204_pt1 | contig 32028 bp, 17 predicted proteins | sample Klosneuvirus_201_FD_109709 | JGI IMG/M metagenome (GOLD analysis project Ga0154020, IMG submission 109709) | Active sludge microbial communities from wastewater, Klosterneuburg, Austria - Klosneuvirus_20160825_MG | ecosystem: Engineered > WWTP > Aerobic digester > Activated sludge | place...
GGATCGAGCAGGCTTTCCAGTTTGTCGAGCGGATAGTCCACCGGAAAACGTTTGCCCGTGCTGCGCGAAACGAGGAACGTGATCTTGTCCTTGGTGTAGAAATACGCGGCATCGCTCATATCCACGAGTTTGATGCTGTTGCTGAAGCGGATGAGCATCCGGCGCAGGTAACGGGCGCCTTCCTGTTGGCGCAGCATGTCGAGCAAAGGGGCATAGTCGGGAGCAGCAGCAGTTTGGGACAGGCGCTTGCATTTGTCCAGAGATGCTGCCAACTCGTTGGATTTGATCGGCTTGAGCAGATAGTCCACGGCATTTACCTTGAACGCCCGCAGGGCGTACTCGTCGTAGGCTGTCGTGAAAATGACCGGGCACACGATGGATACGTGGTCGAAAATTTCGAAACTGGACCCGTCGGCCAGGTGAATATCGAGCAGCATCAGGTCCGGCTGCTGGTTGTTTTGTAGCCACAGGACGGCGGCTTCCACGCTGTCCAACCGGTCGAGTACCACAGCCTCGGGGGCCAACTCGCCCAGTAGTTTTTCCAGCCGGCGGGCCGCGGCATTTTCGTCTTCGATAATCAGAATTTTCATAGCAGGCAATTGATTAGAATGTGTCCCGGAACTCCGTTCCGGGTATGGAACTGGTGGTCTTAAGCCCCCGGATCAGAGTTCCGGGTATGGAACTGGCTGCTTTAAGCCCCCGGAACAGAGTTCCGGGGCACACGTTAAAACAAAGGAACTTTTACACTAAAAAACACCCCGTTATTCTCCACGATCACCGGGCGTTCGCCCAGCAAGCGGTAGCGGTGCACGAGGCTCTGCAAGCCAAAGTGGGTACTCGGTTCGGGTTTGATCTTGGGCTGGATGTTGTTGCGCACCACGACATAGCCGTCGCCTTCGGCAAAAATCTCTACCGTGAGCGGTCTGGCGGCCGAGATGACGTTATGTTTCACTGCGTTTTCCACCAGCATTTGCAGGGCCAACGGCATGATGAGGCCGGTTTGCCCGTTCAGGCGGTCCTCCAGCCGGAAACCGTCTTCGTAGCGTTTTTTCAACAAAAAATCGAAACTGCGCACGATATCCCGTTCCTCTTGCAGGCTGATAAAATCCCGCTCGCGGTAAGCGATGATGCTGCGGTAAAAATCGGACAGGTGCTCCACGTATTCCACGGCCACCTTGGGGTTCTCTTCGATGATGGCGATGAGCGTATTGAAACTGTTGAATAAAAAATGCGGGTTGATCTGGCTCTTCAGCGCTTCAAATTGCGACTCCACGGTCTCTCGTTTCAACTGTGATTCACGGTGCAGCCGCCGCTCCCGGTTTTTTACATAACTATAAAAAAGGCTGGCTGAAGCGGCTAAAAGGAGCAGCACAAACCACCACCGTGTCCAGAACGGTTGCTCCACAACAAAGGTCCAGTTTGCCTCCGGCACGTGATCAAAATTGCCGTGCTCACTCGTTTGCACGCGGAATGTGTACTGCCCCGGCGGCAGGTTGGGGTACGAAGCCAGGTGATCCTTGGACACCTTCCAGTCGGGGTCAAATCCTTCGAGGCGGTAGCGGTAGCGCACAGATTCGGGGTCGGAATACCACAGCCCGGTGAAATTGAACACGAAATAGTTCTGGTCGTGCGCAAAGGTAGTTTGGTTCAAAAAATCCACCGCCTCGGAGAAAACCGTCACGGCAGTGATGCCCGGCTGTGGGTCGTCCAGAAACGGTTCATCAAACGCCGCCACGCGCAATATACCTTGCCGGGTACCGAGCCACACGTTGCCCTGCGCATCGCGGCAAAGCGCATTCAGGTTTACCTCGGCGGCAGGCACCCCGATGGCCGGACCGCAGAACGTGACGTGACCGGGCCGGTTGGGATTCAGTATGTCCAGGCCGTCGTCGTAGGCAATGATCAGTTGGCCGTTGCCGTCGGTGGCCAAGCCCGTACCGGAACTGCGGTGCAGGTGGCTTTCGGAACCGTATTGGTAAAACTTTTGGCCGTCGTAGCGGAAAAGCCCGTCTTTGTCGGTACTGAACCAGATATGCCCCCGCTGGTCTTCGGCAATACTGTAGACAGTTTTCAGCAGCCGGCCATTGGCCTCGGTAAAATGCCGGAACCGATCGCCGTCCAGCACTACAAGGCCGTTGCCGTCGGTGCCGAACCAGGTGCGTTTTCGGCTGTCGCGAAACACGCTGTACACGTACCCGTTGCCAAGGGAGTCCATACGAGCGCCGATAAGCATGTCTGCGGGCCTTTTGCCCACCCGAGACGTTTCGCCGCTCTTGTTGACAAGGTCCACTGCCGTCACGCCGCCGAACGTAGCCAACAGGACGCGCCGCTCGTCGCCGGTTATGGACAGTACATTGTTATCCTCCAGGCCGTCGGCCATGGTCAGGCGTCGCAGGATTTGGCCGTTTGGGCCAACCACGAACACGCCATGGTCAAACGTGCCGGCCCAGATGGCGCCGTCGCCAGGTGACTCCCACAGCGCCACCACGTTTTGTGGTTTTTGCATACCTGCCGGGTGCGCCACGGGTTTGAACAGGCCATTTTCAAAAAAAAACAGCCCGCCGGGGCAGCCCACCCAGATGCGTCCGCGGTGGTCCGTCAGCACCGAAAGGACGTTTGAAAACGGCGTTTCGAGCATCCCGAAGCGTACGTTGGCGGTATATGCAGCGCCTTTGTCGGTCACGGTCCAGAGCAGTCCCTCGCGGTCTTTGCAAAGGTCGCGAATGCGGGTGTGTCGGAGCGCGTGTGCCGGAGGCAGGGCTACCAGCATGCCGTTAGCCGATTCGAGGCGTACGAGTCCATCCTTTTCCGTGCCGATCCACAGTTCCCGGCTTCCAAAGACGGCCAGGTTGGTGACTGTGCTGTAGGGCCAGTCCTGTGTTTGGAAATCTATTTTTTGCCGGGCCACATCGTAGTGACACACACCTTTTTCGTGGGTTCCGATCCAGATATTGCCCTGTCGGTCGGCCAGCAAGGCGGTGGCGATTTCGTCGGGCAGGCCGTCGGCGATGGTAAGCCGTTGTACCTGTTTTTTGCCCGCGGCAGGCATGGAGCAGATACTGATTCCGGCATCGGTAGCCGCCCATATACGGCCTCGGGCATCACAGGCGAGTGCATACACCTCGTCGCTTCCGAGGCCGTCGTCCGCGACATTGAACTGGTACAGGCGTTTGTTTTTCAGGCAGTACACCCCTTCTCCATACGTGGCGAACCAAAAGCCTCCTGTGGAATCGGCAGCAAAGGCGGTTATTGTTTTTTGAGGGAGCCCTTCTTCCGGAGCCCAGCGCCGGAGGCTGGCGGTGTGGCGGCTTTTTCCGTCGGAGGAAGTCGCAAAGGCACTCTTGATCGGCAGGTGGCCGATGGCGCCGTTGCGGAAACCGACCCATAGGTGGCCATCCCACTCGAACAGGGCGCTGATTGCGCCGGCCAACAGAGAATCCGGCAACGGCACGGTGTGGAATGTCTGCCCGTCGTATCGGAACAACCCGTTTTGGGCACCGAACCAGAGCCAGCCCCGGCTGTCCTGCAACACCGTGGTCAGGTGCACATCACCTACATCCGTCGTTTCCTGCAAGCGGAAAACGGGGGTTTGTGCCTCGGAGGCGAGGCAGGCGAGTAGCAGTGTGACGAATATACCGGTGTGTTTCAACACGAGATTTTATTATTTAGTGACTATCCGCATGTTGTACCCCACCACAAGTCAACCCCACCCCCGACCCCTCCCCAACGGGGAGGGGAGACGTAGAGTGTCCCACAATAACCTCAAAAAGTATACTCTCCGGTGTTTTTCGCGCCTCCCCTCCCCGTTGGGGAGGGGTCGGGGGTGGGGTTGACTCGCGGGGTACAACATGCGGATAGTCATTTATTATTTGTTGGCATTGCGGTCGCGCACCAATTCCGCTTCCACCGTCACCGAAATTTCCTCGGCTATTTTTTGATACACCACTTTGGGGATTGCAATGTCGTGGTCGGTCAGTGGTATCGTAAACGTAGAACGCAGCCGGATCATACCGTCGCGCACGTCCAACTCGCCCTTGAGGATGCGCTCCTGCTCCACCCCGTGGATGGTGAGTTTACCTTTCGCCCGCACGGGATAGACGCCATTTTTAGTAAAATCTATGTCTTCGATGATTTTTCCGGAAAAAATGGCCTTGGGAAAATGGGTAGTCTCCATGTAGTTTTCATTGAAATGTTCGCGTTGAAGCGGGCTGTTGAAGCCGTCGAACGTAGCCACTTCGACCGTCCAGGCGAAGGTTCTCCGCCCCGGGTCGAGGATGCCGCGCAGTTTGTTGCTCCGGGCCTGAATGACCTCGAGCGGGGCGTCCGACTTGAACTGCACTTTGCCGTTATCGCAGCGGTATGCGCCGTCTTCAGTTTGGGGGAGCCAGGCGCCCAACGCGAGCGCAAAAAGCAACGCGGTAGTTTTAATGGCCACGATCTTCATCTTTTTGGGTGTGAAAGTAGGGGGAAACTGAGGTTCGTCGCGCTGGGATACTTGCCGAACAGGCATATTTTGCTGCTGAGCCTTCCCGTTCGGCTACCCATTCTTCCCGTTCGGTAAGATCGGCACAATGCAGTGCGGGATACACCCGTTTTTTGTGACAGATTTTAATAACTGAACAAACACTATGCGCCAGTTTTTTGTAACCCTCCTGCTTTGCGGAGTACTTGTTGCCATTTTTCTCCCGGCCTGCAAGCACGATCCGCTGTTCAATGGTATTACAGACCCCGATCCGGTGGACACGCTTGACCCCGGCATCACATCCGGTTGGCCGTGCAGCCCCGATTCCGCCTATTTTGAAACACAAATCCTGCCCCTGCTGATCTCACAGTGCGCCATGGCGGGTTGCCACGATGCCATATCGCACGAGGAAGGGGTGATCCTGACCAATTACCAGCAGGTCATGTCTACCGGAAAGGTCAAGGCCTTTAACCCAGGCGGTAGCGACCTGTACGAGGCAATCATGGAAACCAAACCGGACAAACGTATGCCGCGCCCGCCCGCCGCTGCGCTTACTGCCGAACAAAAAGCACTGATCCGGAAATGGATCGAACAGGGGGCAAAAAACAATACCTGCAACGAGAACTACGGGTCTTGCGACACGACCAATGTGACGTACTCCAATTATGTGGGAGTGCTAATGACCAACTACTGCACCGGCTGCCACGGCGGTACCAACCCACAGGGTGGCCTGCGCCTCACGACTTATGCCGAAGTCAAAGCAAGTGCCCAAAACGGGGTATTGTACGGGGCAATTGCCCGGCTGCCGGGCTATTCGGCCATGCCAAAAGGCGGTGCGGCGCTGTCGGCGTGCTCGGTTTCGAAGGTAAAAAACTGGGTGGACGCGGGGATGCCGCAGTAAAAAATGTTCGCTTCGTTAGCCGATCACCTCGTCCAGATTGGGCAGCCGGCCAAAACGCCGCAGGGTAGCGAAGTGCGAGCGCAATGCGTGGAACAGGCTTTTGTGCTCCAGATACGGCACGTTGAACTCTGCTGCCGTGCGCTGCACGATACCCGCAATGCGCGGATAGTGCACGTGGCAAATTTTGGGGAAAAGATGGTGCTCCACCTGGAAATTCAGTCCGCCGACATACCAGGACAACAAGCGGTTCCGGCGGGAAAAATTCACGGTGGTTTGCATCTGGTGGATCGCCCATTCGTTTTCGATGGTTCCTTGCGCGGTAGGTAGCGGGAACACAGTTTCTTCCACGGTGTGTGCCAATTGAAATACAACGGTCAGGATGATGCCGCCGATCACATGCATGAGCAGGAAACCCGCCAGCGCTTCCCAAACGGGCACCCCAAACAACACCGGAGCGCCCAGAAACACACAAAAATAGGCCAGTTTGACCGCTATGATTTTTGCCAGAATTACCCGGTTTTGGGATGCCGTACTTTTGTTGACTCCATTGCGGGTGTAGCGGGCAAACTGCAAAAAGTCTTTGGCCGTGACCCAATACAGCGTGACCAGGCCGTAAATCGCCAGGGCGTGCAGCCATTGCGAGCGGTGGACGGGCTTCACGGCGGTATGCGGAGAAAGGCGCAGCGCGGGTTTGTCGGCGATGTCGTCGTCCCAGTGTACGATGTTCGTGTACGTGTGGTGCAGGTAGTTGTGCTGCAATTTCCAGTTGAAAATAGAGCCGCCTAACAAGTTAAGCGAATACCCAAGTAATGCATTGACGCCCGGGTTGTCGGAAAATGCCCCGTGGTTGGCATCGTGCATAACGTTCATGCCCACGCCGGCCATGGCTACACCCATGATCGCCCACAGAACGAGAGAAACGCCAAAACCGGGCTGGAGCCAACCCAGCAGAACGAGCGGGAACAGGTACGCGGTAAGCAAAAAAAGCGTCTTGAAAACGACGCCCGCGTTGGCGTGCTTCGACAGCCCTTTTTCTTTGAAAAAGGTGTCTATTCGTTGGTGCAACGTATTGTAAAACTGCGATTTGTCGCGGTTGTTGAACCGTATGGGGGAGGGGAATTCCATGAAAAGTCAACAGGTTTATAGCGCTGAAACAGCAACATGCTGATCAGATGGCCACAAAATACGGATAGATTTTGGCGTCCAATACCTCCTGAGTGAATCTGCCATACAGATGCAAACTTTGGTGTCCTCCAGTAAGTACGGGCACTCCTACTTCCCTTTTTTCACACCGGAGCCTTTGAACCCGGCACCCTTCATTTTGGAGCCGCCGGCCTTGGGCATCAGAGCGCGGTTATTTTTTTTGTTGAATGCGCTCATGGTATTCTGCTTGGCCGCCGGCATGGCCGGTTTTTTCGGAGCAGCAGGTTTTTCGTTGGGCGTTGAATCGTTTTTTTCGTCGGACATGGCTTTGTGTTTTACCAAATTTGAAAGGATGTGCAAAGGTAGTGGAAATTCAACGCAGGATTCCAAGTGCAAGCCGTTGGAAAAACGCCAAACCTTTCCCTACCTTCGCCCCCCGAAATGAAAAAACGAACACGTCGTCCTTCACTTCGGGAATGCCGGAATACGGGTTTTTGACCTGGTTTCCGGCATTTTTTTTAATCGAATCAATCGAGCCATTCGGATCAATCGAAATAATGAAAGATTCCTCCATCCAGTCCATTCTCATCATCGGCTCCGGCCCCATCGTCATCGGGCAGGCCTGCGAATTTGACTACTCCGGCAGCCAGGCCAGCCGCTCCCTGCGCGAAGAGGGCATCAAGGTCGCCCTTATCAATTCCAACCCGGCCACCATCATGACCGACCCGGTGACGGCCGACCATATTTACCTGCGCCCGCTCACGCCGGAAAGTATCGAGGCCATCCTGCAGGAGCACCAGGAAAGCCTCGAGTTGCCCAATATTGATGCCGTTTTGCCCACCATGGGCGGTCAAACAGCGCTCAACCTCGCCATTGAGTGCGAAAAAATGGGTATCTGGGACAAATACAACGTGCGCATGATCGGCGTGGATACAGCCGCCATTGAGACCACCGAAAACCGCGAAGCGTTCAAAAAATTAGTACTGGACCTGGGCCTCAGCGTGGCACCTTCCTATATCGCCAACTCCTACCTCGAAGGCAAGGAGGCCGCTCAAAAAATCGGCTTCCCGCTCGTGATTCGCCCCTCGTACACCCTCGGCGGCACCGGCGGCGGGTTCGTGTTGAAAGATGAAGACTTCGACGAAGCGCTCAAACGCGGCTTGTCTGCCTCCCCTACCCACGAGGTGCTGGTGGAAAAAGCCGTGCTCGGTTGGAAAGAATTTGAACTCGAACTCCTGCGCGACGCCAACGACAACGTGGTCATCATCTGCACCGTCGAAAACCTCGACCCGATGGGCATCCACACGGGCGACAGCATTACCGTGGCGCCGGCCATGACGCTTTCCGACACGGCCTATCAGGACATGCGCAACCAGGCAATCACAATCATGCGCGCGCTCGGCAACTTCGCCGGAGGCTGCAACGTGCAGTTTGCCCAGAACCCCGAAACCGAAGAACTGATCGCCATCGAGGTCAACCCGCGCGTATCGCGCTCCTCGGCCTTGGCCAGCAAAGCCACCGGCTACCCCATCGCCAAAATCGCCGCCAAACTCGCCATCGGCTACACGCTGGATGAACTGAAAAACCAGATCACGAAAACAACCTCTGCTTTCTTCGAGCCGACGCTCGACTATGTGATCGTGAAAATGCCGCGCTGGAATTTTGACAAATTTCACGGCGCCGACCACCGCCTCGGGCTGCAAATGAAATCCGTGGGCGAAGTCATGGCCATCGGGCGCTGCTTCAATGAGGCATTGCAAAAAGCCTGTCAGAGCCAGGAAAACAGCCGCACCGGCCTCGGCGCCGACAAAAAGGAATGGCTGCGAACCGACGATATTCTGGAGCGCCTCGAACTGGTATCGGACGACCGCATCTACCGCGTGAAGGACGCGCTGCGGCTCGGCATCCCGTCCAAGTCCGTGCAGAAACTCACAGGAATAGACCCCTGGTTTATCGGCCAAATCAAAAATTTGGTGAAACTGGAAGAGCGGCTCCTGCGCGTCAACGTGCCGGAAGACATCTCCACGGATTTTTTCATCGAACTGAAAAAGAACGGCTACTCCGATGCCCAGATCGCGTGGCTGCTGCGCGTGGATGAAAAATCGGTGACCCGCGAGCGCAAAAAACGCGGCATCCGGCGGGTGTACAAAATGGTGGACACCTGCGCCGCCGAGTTCGAGTCGAAGACCAATTATTTTTACTCCACCTTCGAAACGTCGGCGAGGTTGGAAACCTCGCCGACGTTAAGTGAAACATCGGCGAGGTTGGAAACCCCGCCGACGTTAAGTGAAACGTCGGCGAGGTTGGAAACCCCGCCGACGTTAAGTGAAACGTCGGCGAGGTTGGAAACCTCGCCGACGTTGGCGCCTGCGAAGAACGAGAGCATCGTTTCGGACAAGAAAAAAATCGTGGTGCTCGGCTCCGGCCCCAATCGCATCGGCCAGGGCATCGAGTTCGACTACTGCTGCGTACACGGTATTTTGGCTGCCAAAGAGGTGGGGTACGAAGCCATCATGGTCAATTGCAACCCCGAAACCGTCAGCACCGACTTCGACATTGCCGACAAACTCTACTTCGAGCCGGTGTACTGGGAACACCTGGAGGAAATCCTGGAGCACGAAAAACCCGACGGCGTCATCGTGCAACTTGGCGGCCAAACGGCACTCAAACTGGCTGAAGACCTGCACAAAAACGGCTGGAACATCATCGGCACCTCGTACAACGATATGGACGTTGCCGAAGACCGCGGGCGTTTCTCCGACCTGCTGAAAGAACTCGACATTCCCTACCCCCAGTACGGCGCCGCCAGCGATGTGGATGCCGCCCTTGAAATCGCCAAAAGAATTCCGTACCCGCTGCTCGTGCGGCCCAGTTACGTGCTTGGCGGCCAGCGCATGAAAATCGTGATCAACGACAACGAACTGGAGCGCCAGGTGCTCACCATTTTCAAACACATGCCCGACAATCGCGTACTCATTGACCAGTTTCTCGAACGCGCCAAGGAAGCTGAAATTGACGCCATTTTCGACGGCGACGAACTGCACGTCATGGGCATTATGGAACATATCGAGCCGGCGGGCATCCACTCCGGTGACTCTTCCGCTGTGTTGCCGCACTACTCGCTCGGCCCGATCGTGATTCAGAACATGGTGGAGTACGCCGAAAAAATAGCCCGTGCCCTGAACATCCGCGGCCTGATCAACATCCAGTTTGCCGTGAAAAACGACGAGGTGTTCGTTATCGAGGCCAACCCGCGCGCCTCGCGCACCACGCCGTTCATCGCCAAGGCGTACGGCGTGCCGTACCTGAACATCGCCACCAAGGTGATGCTCGGCACGCACAAACTGAAAGACTTCGAGATCACCCACAAACTCGAGGGTTACGCCATCAAAATTCCGGTGTTCAGTTTTGATAAATTCCAGAACGTGGACAAGCGCCTCGGCCCGGAAATGAAAAGCACGGGCGAGGCGATTTACTTCATCAAGGATTTGAAAGACCCGTATTTCCGGGAGTTGGAAAGGAACCGCTCGATGTACCTATACAACTGATTTACCATGAGTATTCAAAAAATCGTCACCATCCTCAACTGGATCATCATTGCAGCAGTCGCCTTCATAACGATAGCCGAGGCACTTTCCCCCAACAGAGGCGGCGGTGATGCTGCCACTCGGGCGCTCGGGCAGTTGCCTATCATGGTGCTGGTCGTGTTGCTGGTGCTCAACCTGCTGCCGTTCAACTGGACAAAATACCTGTCCCTTATGCTCGTAGTCGGGTCGGTCTTGCTTTTTCGATTCTGGCCGGCCTGGACCGAAATGCAGCGCAAAAAACAGGAGGAGGCTCGCTACAAACTCGAAGCTGCCAAACCTATTTTTGAAGACCAACAGCGGGATCAGATCGCACGGGTCATTCGTGATGGCGATCTGGAAAAACTGAAAGAGTTACTGAAAACACCTGTCGAAAGGCTCAATGAACGGGGCGATTTGCTCGATTATGCCATAGATGTGGCTGCCGGCGCCAATCACCGGCAAGCGGAAAAGTACGAATGCGTCCGGTTGCTTTTTGAAGCCGGGGCAACATTGGACAGTACAATAGGAACACGCGTTACATCGCACATGTCCGCTGCGGGCACCGGCGATGAGAAGTTGCTGCGTTTTCTGTTGGGAAAAGGCGCCGACCCGAATGCGTACAACGACAATTTGGGGTACCCCATTCTTAATGAGGCTATCAGTTCCTATCGGGAGCCGGAAGCAACGGTGCGGACCTTGCTCGAATTTGGGGCCGACCCCAATGCCACTGCGGTGTTTGATCATGAAGAAGGGCCCGTTTCGATGTTATGGAGGGCTGCGAAAATGGAGCGTTGGGGTGTTTGCTTAGCATTGCTGGAAAAAGGAGCCGATCCCGAATTTAAGACTTCTACTGGCAAAACGTTCCGCGCATTGGTACAGGACTCAGAACGGGAATTTCCTGCTGAAGGCTTTTTTAGGCAGGGGGATTATGATCGGTTGAACGAGCTGCTGGGGCAAGCGGCCAAGCCAAAGCGTGGCGCAGCACCGAAATAAAAGGTAGGGGCGAAGCCATTTATTCCATCCAGGACTTGAAAGGCCCGTATTTCCGGGAGTTTGAAAGGAACCGGAGTATGTATTTGTACCAGATTTATACCGAATTCAAAAAATCGTACAACGTTTCATCGGCCTTCAAGTCCAGTTTCTTTCGGAGACGCGAGCGGCTGATGTAAAAACTGGAGGGCTGGATGTGCAGGATTTCGGCAACCTCTTTGGAGTCAACCCCGATTTTCAGGTAAGCACACAACCGGAGATCGTGTTCCGACAAGCCGGGGAACCGGGTTTTCAGTTTTTTGAAAAACTCCTGGTGCAGTTCATCAAGCTGCATTTCAAAGATTTGATCCTCTGCTTTTATGTACGACTCCAGCAGTCGTTCCATCTCCTTCCATTTTGTTTTGAAAAGGGAAGGATTTTCCTGCGCCATAGCGGACTTTTCCTTCAGGGAAAGCAGCAACCGGTTTTTTTCTTCGTTTTCCCTGGCTTGCTTGGCCAATTCAATCGTTTTGCTTCGCAAATTTTTTTTCAACGCATTGTACTCCGCCTGCAGCCGTTCCTGCTCCAGCAGGATAATTTCCTGTTTGTGCGCTTCGGCTTGCAACCGCAAAGCATTCTGCTCCTGCAATACAAACGTTTCCTTCTGTTTTTCCAGGGACCGTTTCTTCCGGTAATGCACGACATACACAAGCAGGGTAGCCAGCACTAAATAGATACCAATGGCCGGCCAGGAACGATGCCAGGGCACCGCAACCCGAATGGACAAAGACCGGGTATCGGTGAGAACATCTCCGACCTTTGCCCGCACCTCGAACATATGATTGCCGCCATTAAGGTTGATGAACTTGGCCGAATGGTCGGAAGACCAGCCGCTCCAGGTGTCCGAATCGTTCAACCGAAACTGGTACAGGACCCCATCCCGGTTCGGTACTATATAGTCAATTTTTAGATTGTTCAACTTGTAGGGCACGTCCGTTCCCGGATGAACCGGTATGCTTCGATCGTTATTGAACGCCTCAATCCCTCTGAAAACTATGGAAATGTTTCCATCGCCGGAAATATTGGCCTGCCTTCGGTGTTTCAACAGAAAACCACTGTTGGAGGGGCAAAAATCGTAGTCGTCATGAAGTGCCCGAAGCCTAAACGCGCCGGACAAAAGGCCCTCTATTTCGGTAGGCATCCGCATTGGGGTTTCTTTTCCGACAATTTCTCGGTCAGCCGGCCGGAACGTGTACGTGTACTGATCCGTCACCACATGCACCGCACCTGTTTCATTTTTCAGCAGGAAAGGGTCATTCCCCAAAAAGGTATCCTGCGGGAAAATCAACCTGTCTTTCGGGTTGAATTGCGCATCCAACACGGCCCGGATGACACCAAAATTGGGAATACTGACCCACAAGATATTTTTGCCTTCGAGCATTATCTGGTTACAGGAACCAGCAATCAGGTCCATTTTTTTTAGAAAAGTCCATTTTGCCCCCGATGATTCAAAGATGGAAATCCCATTGTAGTTGCCTGTGAGCAAATGGTTTTTGTACGACAGAATCGTCCAGACTCCCTCCGGGCTGCCTACTTTTTCAGCCATAAGGTCCCGCACGGTGAACAGTCCCTTGTCGTGTCCCATAAAAAGGGTGCCGTTGATGTTTTCCAACGCCCACACCTGCCCCTCTGTTCCGGGGACCAGTTGAAAGTCAAAAAACTCCCGGTTGTTGTCAAGCGCCTTCCACGGGGAGTGGTACAACCCCTGATTGGTACCGAGGTAAAACATTTCGTCTTTGAGCAGTGCGGCATGGCCGGCGCCAAAATCCCCCCGGTAATCGTAGAATGTGGTAAACTGGCTTTCCAAACTCAGGGCCGCCAGCCCGTAGTCCATGCCCAGCCATAATTTTCCTGCCGGGCCATAGTGCATGGACAGCACTGTATTGCTGGGCAGCCCCTTGTACTTGTTGATGTGGTGAATGATCCTGCCCAGTTTGTCGGTGATGTACAAACCTTTCAGCACGGTACCAAATGCCAGATAAGCGTCGCCGATTGGCTCAAAACGAAATACTTTGGCGGCCTTCAAGGCATCAGACAGGCTGCTGTTCAGGCTGCTCAATTTGCCGGACGCATAGCGATACAAGCCCAAGTCCCGCGTGACAATGATCAGGCCTCCGTTTGTGTCCGGATAAATACCTGATATGCGAAAAGAAGCCTTGTCGGGGAAATCAAAAACCTTGCTGAGTGTGAAGCCGTCAAACGCGTATAAACCGAGTTTTTCATCTGCCAGATACAAGGTATCGTTCAGCATAAAGCTGCTGGAAAACCGGTTTGGAGCCCGCGTTTTGATGATCTGCCGGTATTTGTACACATAGATGTTTTGGGAGGAGACGAAAACAATACTTTCCTTGATCCGGTGTATTTCCCAAAACTCCTCATTGACATCCTGGACGACATCCTGAAACGGGTACAAAGAGGTGTACTCGAAACGCTGATACCTGTTTTTCCTCCAAACACCGAAATCCAGGTCGGATCCGCTGTAAATGAGTGAGTCGGCAACCACCAACAGGGATCGGGTGACCCCTTTGCTACCCCTGAAACTGTTCCAGGTTTTGCCGTCAAACTCCAGCAAGCCCTTGTCGGCTGCCATGTACACGATGCCATTCGGGGCGGAGTGAATATCCCAGATTTTGCCTTTGTTTTGATATTGTGCCGGGGTAAAGTTTCGAATCAGCGGAACACCTTTTTCCGGCAATATCTGTGCAGAGACCTCGCACGTGCCGCATAACAGCAGGAAAACACAGCAGGAAAAAATCTGCAAAAAAACAGGCATATTCTATGGTAAGGATGATAAACCTGGGAGGATTGTTGCGTTTCGCCCCTTTTCCCCAGGAATGGGGAAAAGGGGCGAAACGCAACAAAATATGTCTGCCTGTACCTCCCAAAACAACAGGTTATTCCACAACGAGTTTCCGGGTTAGCACCGAGCCATCGAGTAGCCGGATTTTAACAACATACACCCCCCGGCGGTTCATTTCCGCTGTTTGTATGACCGAAGTGTTTTGCGTGGAAACAACCAATCTTCCGGCAAGGTCAAATACCTCTGCTTGCTTAACCACATGGCCCAACTGAACCGGTTCGCCTAACCCTGCAGGATTGGGTAATAGCCGTATTGCAGATTCATTCCCCAACGGATTTCCGGTGCTTGTTCCGGTGTCTTTAAAGAAATATACGTTGTCCACATAGATCGTGGTGGCTCCGCTGGGCTGGCCTACGAGGATGTACTGCGCGATGTGTTCGCGCGTGGTCAGTCCGGCGAATTCACTCAGCGGAATGTCGAGGCTTACCCATTGGCCCTGCGCCGGCGTATTGAAGTTGACCTGATGCTCTGTGTCGTCGCCGCCACCGAAAGCACCGTTGGCGCCGAAATCCACGAGTTTGATCCCAAAGAAGGTATAATTTGCCGACCAGAGATCAATATGGAAATGTGTCATGCCGGTGATGTTCAACTGGTTGGCTACAGTCTCGATGCCCACAAAATCCAGTTGGGAGTACTTTTTGGTCGGATTGCCCTGAATGTCAATATCCTCCAGGACGGCAGCCGACCAGGGAGTGCGCCAGGTGTCCACCGGCACATTGGCGTACGGGCCGCTGAACAGGGAGATCACGTCGGCCGGATTGCGGGTAGGCGTGGGCGCTGCCACAACGGGTTCGGTGGGGGCGCCGCGGTAAAAGTATACGTTGTCCACATAGATCGTAGTGGCTCCGGTAGGCACGCCCACGAGGATGTACTGGGCGATGTGCTCGCGGGTCGTCAGACCGGTGAATTCGCTCAGCGGAATGTCGAGGCTTACCCATTGGCCCTGCGCCGGCGTATTGATGTTGACCTGATGCTCTGTGTCATCTCCGCCACCGAAAGCGCCATTGGCGCCGAAATCCACGAGTTTGATCCCGAATAAGGTAAAATCTGGAGACCACACGTCAAGGTGAACATGCGTCATACCGGTGATGTTCAACTGGTTGGTCACGGTCTCGATGCCCACAAAATCCAGTTGGGAATACTTTTTGGTCGGGTTGCCCTGAATGTCAATATCCTCGAGTACAGCAGCCGACCAGGGGGTACGCCAGGTGTCCACGGGCACATTGTTGTAGGCGTCGCTGAACAGCGAAATCACGTCAGCCGGGTTACGGGTAGGCGTGGGCGCGGCAGTGATGGGCTCGTTGGGGGCGTTGAAGAAATAGACATTGTCCACGAAGATCGTACTGGCCCCGGAAGGCTGGCCCACGAGAATGTACTGCGCAATGTGCTCGCGGGTCGTCAGTCCGGTGAAATCGCTCAGCGGAATATCGAGTCTTACCCATTTCCCCTTCGCCGGTGCCTGGAAATTGACCTGATGCTCTGTGTCGTCGCCGCCACCGAAAGCACCGTTGGCGCCGAAATCCACGAGTTTGATCCCAAAGAAGGTAAAATCGGGAGACCACACATCAAGGTGAATATGCGTCATGCCGGTGATGTTCAATTGGTTGGTCACGGTTTCTATGCCTACAAAATCCAGTTGGGAATACTTTTTCGTCGGGTTGCCCTGGATGGTAATGTCTTCCAGTACGGCTGCCGACCAGGGGGTGCGCCAGGTGTCCACCGGCACGTTGGTGTAGGCGCCACTGAACAGGGAAATTACGTCGGACGAGTCGCGGGTGGGCGTGGGTGCTGCCGTAGTGGGTACATTGCCTCCTCCAGATGTCGAATTAAACGTGATGTTGTCGAAATAGATAATGTTATCCTGCCCCCGGCCGGCCAGGTTAAAATCGGGAAAAATGGCGATCTGATCATACGGACCTTCCGAGGAAGGCGGGTTTGGAACGCCGGAAAAATTGAACGTAAGTTCTTCCCACTGATTCACCAGGGTATTTGCGACCTTGATCTCCGACTGTGCCCAACCGGTAGGGGCAATCAGTTTGATTCCCACGTCGCTGATGACGGATTTCCAGACCATGATTTTGATGATAGAATTGGTCGAATCCAACACAAAAGAACCAATGTCGGCGCCGTGCTTGGACTCACAGCCTGCCCAGGGGTTTCCACTTTGTAAAGCCGTATACTTGGCCACGGTGGCCGAGGTATTTGCACCGTTCGCATCCGGGTTGGCAATAATTTCCAGCGGCGGATTGGTATTGTTTTCAAAGACGGTCCAGGTCCAATTGGCTCCCTGCCCACCAGATTCAAAGTTGACGGGAGCGTTTTGGGCAAAGCTTGCTGATGCGAGAAGCATCAGAAAAACAATGATAAAATTTTTCATAATTTGATAGATTTTGAATGAACAGTGGGATCAGTGACAAGTACACTTGCCTCTGTTAAAATTTAATTTTTTCGTTTTTGTCCCAAATGCCCCAATAGGCACCCACTTCCCCTTCGGAGCCCACTTTCCAGGATTCGTCGAAAGAGGAAAAGTAGAAGGTCTCAATATGCTCGTCCATGGCCCATAATTGGGTGTTGATGAAGTATTTCATGGCATTCAGCCGGGATGGAGCGGCATTGCCCAGGCGTTCGCCCTGACTTGGCCAGCCGGTCTCGGTAATGACGACGGGTTTTCCTTTCCCTGCGTCGCGGGCCTGGCTATACATCTGCCGCATGTGCAGGAGCGCATGCTCAAAATCGGTGCCCTCCCAGTATGGGTAGCAGTTGCACAGGACTATATCGCAGGCCTTGGTTATGGCCGGGTGCTGCACAAACTCGTAGTAGGCGTCCACATAACCAACCGGTATGTTTGGAATGTCTTTCTTTACTTGCGCGATATAATCCAGGAGTTCCGCTTCGGACATGTCCTTTCGGTACAGTACTTCGTTGCCTACCGCAGCAATATCCACGAGTCCGTCCTTAGCCAACTGAATCAGGTTTTCGATTTCCTCGTGGTTTTTATCTTCATCTTTTCCCAGCCAGGCACCCACCAGAGTTTTGATCCCCATCTCTTTGGCGATTTTGGGGATCAACTCGTTCCCTTCAATACAGGAGAACGAGCGCACCCATTTAGTATAGGGTTTCAAAATTTGCATCCGACGCCTGATTTGCGATTCCTCGATAATATCGCCGGGTTTTTGGCCATCCTCATAGAGACTGAAACAAAACCCGTGAACGCCGCCATGCAATACTTCCAGGAATAAACTCCGGATGGCTTCCTCGGACTTGTCGTCAAAAAAACTTTCTTTCGGAATCAGGCTGGCTTCCTCGAAGTTCAAGAATTTTTCTACTCTGTATGACATCTTGATATAGGTATGAATAGATGAATAAATAGACGATTTGTCGGAGTATAATAGACTTTCCAGGTTTTTAAAACCTGGAAAGTCTGGAGCGTTCACCTTACAACTCCCCTCTCCTGCTGACCAATTCGTTTTTTATTTCTTTGGCTTTTTCTTCGCCCAGGTCATAGCCCCACATTACCCAAATGGCCAAGGCGGCGGTAACTGCAGGCACCAGAATGTCGGCGAGGCGCAGACGTGTAATCGTTTCGGGAGTTTGTATGGCAATATTTTGATCAAAACCCACTAGCTTCAGCACCAGACCACCCAGCACCAAGGCAAGCCCCTGTCCCAGTTTCACCATCCACCAATAGATCGCGCCAAAAGTGGCCTCTTTGCGGGGCATACCGTTGTTCAGTTCGTCCAGATCGCATACATCCGCCGTCATACTCATCATTAGCGTAAAAAGACCGCCTATACCGAAAACCATAAGAGGGATAGGCATGAGCATCAACCACGGATTGTCTGGATTGAAGCCCCACCATTTCAGCAGATAGCCGATGATGGACAGGACTGTGGAAATTACAAAAGCCTTTCGTTTTCCCCATTTATTGGACATCCATGCGATGGTCGGAATAATCAGAATCGCGGTGACCAACGCACTGATGGTAGAAAACCAGGCCGGCCAGGTGCCGGCACTGCCATAATCACCTTTGAACAGGTAAAACACAATGATGAAATAACTGAACGATGCAACCATTTGAAAGCCGTTGAACACCAAAAACGTGGCACCGCACAACCGCAAGAAAGGTTTGTTTTTGAAGATCAGCGCCATGGAGCGCATCAGGCTTTTCATATTGTTCACCAGGTTTTTCAACGTCAGGTCATCCCGGTTCGTGAGGTTGGTCTGGTCAATTTCCTTGCAGAACAAGGCCGGCAACACCCCTAACAACATGCATGCAACTCCAACGAGGATGGACAGGCGCCGAACGCCAACCGCTTGGGATTCAAACAGACTGGGATCGGCAATAAGTACCCAAAACCAGGGAACAATCATCCAGGCCATTTGCCCAACAGTTTGGGAAAAGCCCATCAGGCGTGTACGCTCATTGTAGTCCGAACTCATCTCGTAACCCAACCCCATGAGCGGCGTGGAAAACATGGTGTTGCCGGTCAGGAAAATCAGGGAGAAGATCAGGAAATACCAGAAATTATACGTCTGTGAGTTCGTTGGATCGAGCTGCCAAAGCGCAATAAACATCAGGCCGCTCCAAATGGCTCCGATCAGGATGTACGGCTTTCTGCGCCCGTACTTCGAGGTGGTGTTGTCGGAAATGTAGCCCATAATCGGGTCGGTAATGGCGTCGTAGAGACGCGGCAAGCCCCCGAGCAGGCCGGCCAGAAAAGGGTCCATGCCAAAAGCAGTGAGCAAGAAAAAGGAGAAAACTCCCAAAGCACCCGGGAATAAATTGTTGACCAGGTGTCCGGCTCCGAAAGCGGCTTTTTGTCCCAAAGGGATCCTGTCTTTTGCTGGTGTTTGTAAATCCGACATAGGCGTTACTTGTTAAGTTGGTTGACTGGTTGACTGGTTGATTGGTTGATTGGGTGACTGGTTGATTGGGTGACTGGTTGATTGGGTGGTACCCGATTTTGAGTAATGTATCTCCATGCGTGCCATTCCGAACGAAGCAAAAAATCTGATATATGCCTTTCGTAGAGCAGTTTAAACAGATTTATGGCTGCACTCGAAATGACAAAAGCACTCATAAGACGATGCCACCAGTCCGTGCCGGGGCAACTGACGGGTCACCTGCCTCTACGGCCTGGCTTCCACTCGAAAGGGAACCCCGACCGAATTACTCCCCGGAATCACCAGCGTTTGAATTGCTTTCCCGCTTATGGCAAATTCTGTGGTTTTTGACCGCAGCGCAAGTCGTATTCCTTTTGTTTGCTCCGTAGGGTTGAACACGACGACAGCGATGCTTCCATCGGGATTGGCTACTGCGGTCGTATGGAGTTCTTCGTCGGTGTTTTCAAAACCGATGCGTACAGCGCCCGGCCGGATGAACCGGCTAAAGTGGGCCAGGGTGTAGTATAGCGGCGTGAAGTACACCTCGTCATGTTCGGGGTCAACAATCACGGGGGCTATACACCAGTTTTTGGCCCAATTGGGGCCGCCTTGCCGGTCCAGAATCATGTTCCAGTCCACCCATCCGTCCACCCCGTTGTTGAGGCAGCCTATGATGTCACGGGCATATCGAAACACTGGCACATACTTCGGGTGCAGGTATTTTTGCGCCTGAGGCGCCCAGTCCCAGCCCCAGTCTGTGGCCTCCGGAGACCAGTACCAGGCGTCGTCGTTCCAACGGGGCACCTGGGCATCTATGCACGCCTCGGTCTGGATCAAATGTTTGCCGGGCGTTTTGCGATGAACGTACTGCAGCGCCTCAGGGAAATAGTCGAATGTGCTGGCATACCAGTGGATCGCCGTGCCGTCGAAGTAGTTCGAGGCTGTTTCGTCGCCGAACATGACGTCTACCCATTTCTTCAGTTGTTCGTCGCGGTTTTGGTCAAAACCAAGGATTTTCACCGGACGACCGCTTTTACGCATCTCCGGGCCGAGGTGTTTTTTTACAAAATCGGTCATTTCCTGCGGGGAAAAGTGCATGCTCTCCCAGTTGCTGTCGTTGCCCAAAGGCTCGTTTTCAACCGTAATTCCCCAAATATCAATGCCCTGTGCGCGGTATGCGTCGAGGTATTTGGAGAAAAACAAAGCCCAGGTGTCGTAGTATTGTGGCAACAGTTTTCCGCCGCGCCAGTCGTTGTTATTCTTCATCCAGGGCGGGGCCGTCCAGGGCGAGGAAATGATTTTGAACCCGTCCCGGGAAATGGCTTGTGCTCCTTTGATCATGGGGATGATATCGTCGAGGTCTTCGGCAATGGAAAAGTGCTCCAATGCCGTATCGCCTGGTACCGGCGCGTAGGAATAGTTGCGCAGCGAGAAGTCGCAGGAGTTGATGTGCGTACGTGTCAGGGAGTAGCGCGCGCCCGATTCTCCGAAATATGCTTCCAGGATTTTATTTCGATTCTGCGTTCCCATCAGCCGCAGCAGGTGGGCGGAAGCCTCGGTGAACGAACCACCGATTCCGATGATGGTCTGGTGTTTTTCGTCGGGTAGAAGTGTAATACTTGCCCGCGTTCCAGCAGCCGGAAACTCCGTCCGTTTGATCAGTTTGTTGCCGCTTGCGGCTGTTTCAAAAATATCCACCTGCATCATAGCCGGATTTGCACAGCTGCCTGCCAGGAGTGCTATGAGTAAAATACAAGTTGTATGTAGCGCGATAGGCTTCATATTGTGAATCGTTTATTGTTCCCGGATTTTTCAAGTTTAAAAAACCTGGAAAGTCTACCGTGCCGCCGGGGGGGGTACGTACACCGTTTTCATCACTGCCTTTTTGTTGCCCTTGTGTGTTTTTGTAATTGATTTTCCGCCACGCTTCAAGCCTTTGAACGTCTTCGAGTCCACCAATCCCCAAATGGCGTATTTGGCCTGTCCTTTCACGGTGAACAGCCCAAAATGGTTTTCGGAGCCTCCGGGGTTGGCGGCATCTTTCCAGGGTTCGTCGAAGGCTTCGAAGTAGAAACAGGTGATGCGGGCGGCGTTGGTCCACTCGCGTGTCAGGTGGTAGTACCTGGCCGACTTGTATTCGTCCACCGCCCGGGAGCCGTTGTTGCCGTACAGTTCATTGCAGCTGCTGGCCCAGCCGGTTTCGCCGATGTGTACGGGTTTTTGGATGCCCAGGCTTTTCATGTAGCATACTACTTGCTCGTACTGTGCTTTCGCGTAGTCTCTTGCCCGAAGCATGGCTGCCTCTATTTTTTCCTTGTCCGACATGCCTGTTTCGGTTTGCCTGGTGTGCCAGAAAAAGGGATTGTAGTGCGTGTCATGCATGGGGTAAGTATGCATGGAAATGTAGTCCACCGCTTCGATGAGCCGGTTCAGATCGTCTACGTGGTAGGTTGTGTCGCCACCGCCCCAGGAGGCAAAGTTGTCGGAGCTGGTGATCCAGAGTGTTGCCGGCAGTTCACCCTTCTTTTTCAGGTTTTGCAAATGATTTACCCACTTCAGGATGACTCCGGGCTGCACATAGTACCGCTCAGCCCACTTGACCATGGCTTCATTTCCCACTGCTATGATCTTAACAATGTCGGGATATTTTACCGCCAGCGCCACGGCCCGGTCTATTTCTGCGGCATTTTTCTCGCTTTCGGAATTGTGATCGGGAGGAAGGTTCGTCCAGGCGTTTTTGCAGTCTATCCAGGCTCCCAGCATGATGTACATCTCAAAGCCCTTATTTTCCTGTTTCAAAAGGCGGATGGCCTCAAGCAGGTTGGCGGCCTCATCATAGTATACGTTGTACGTCCGGAGCAGTTTGATGCCCATGGCCGACAGAATCAGCAGATCCTCTTTCAGTTCGGGAATAGTAGGCTGAACTGCCCGGGAATTTTCCCGATAGCCGCCAAAGGATATCGCCTGATAATCGGGGTTGCCGAGGATATCGGCAGCAGTCTTGGCAGCGGCCTCGGGACCAGCGGTATACGAAAGAAACTGGGTAGCCGCCATGAGCACGAACAATGTTTGGTGTATGTTTTTCATGTCAGTCTCTCAGCATTGTGGCACGAACCGAGACCAGTATCTGTCGGATCGCGCCGTTTCGTTGAAAAACCTGCCGGCTTGTTGCTTCGTCCAACTCCAGCGTGTCGGAAACCGCCATCCGGCCGTCGGCAAAGACGAGTTCCAGGCGTTCTTCCTCCTGTATGCGGTACACCACCGGAATCTGGCAACAAGTGAAACAAAGGGTACCCGGCTCTAGCAGGAGCGGTGTGCGCACACCGCGCACATCCACGTATTCAACCGACTGTGTTCCTTTCAAAAACTCTCCTTTGCGCAGCAGGCAGGGATTGAATGACAACCTGCCTGCCCGCACAACTACGCCCAACTCACCAAACCTCGCCAGAAAATCCTCTTTCACCTGCCCGGTCATGCCGGGCTGCTGGGCACCCCGGTGGAGGGGCGTATGGGAGTAGGGGTCGGTGGGAAAGGCACCATACAGCTCGGGCGATTTGTGTACACCGATGCCGGCTTCTATTTCGTAAAAATGCTCCAGCAGGCGGCCGGTCACAACCGCGCCGGCGCCTTCCTCAATGGCTTTCTGGCAACACTCCTGTACGGCAAGCAGCAGTTTGGACACCATGTGCCAGTAGATGGAACCCAGTCCCTCATAGGCGAAAAAGGTGCCTGAACGCCCCGTGAAAGCCTTATGCCGGAACATGTTTTCAAAAATGCCCAGCACCAGTTCTCGTTCCCTGGCCACGAGGTCTTTGTACCCGCTATCCGAAAGGGCATCCAGTGCGGTGCCCAGGTCTTTTGCGTTTCGGAAGTTGCCGTTGAAATGAAATCTCCCCTGCACATCCTGCTCGACGAACTGCGTGTTGCCCGCGGCAACCAGTGTCCGGAGCAGTTCTGACGACAGCACATCTGGGGCGGGAATGGTGTTTTTTTGCAAAAACCCGGGCAGGTCTTTGTTCGGGTACAGGATGTAACTGTACTGATCTTCCCGGAACAAAGCACTTTTTTTCAGGGCGTCCAGCACCTCCAGCGCTTCTTCCGGCCGCAAGAAACCTGAACTGAGCACAGCGACCTGCCCTTCGAGCATTTCGCTGAGTCGGGAGCAGGAGATGCCGTCCTCGTGCACCGTCATCAGGTTATAGGCATGGTACAGGTTATCGGGCCGCCGGTTGGCGCGTATGGAGTGCTCGGCAAAATCGAGGCACACCTGCACAAAATCCTGCAGCCCCGAGCGGGAAATGCTTCTTTTTTTGCCCCAGAAGCCGTTCTGGTAAATCTGTTGCCGGTAATCGGATGCGGCGGCGCCAAGACGGTCGGTGATCGCTTTTCGATCCGGATCGCTGATTTTTCCAGACAGCAGGGGGCTGAAATGTTGCAGCGTTTCCCGGGCGCTGTGGTAGAACTCCATCAGTTCGCCGGAGATTTTGACGCTATCCAGATCGGTTTTTTCCAGCATACTCTGGAAAAATTTCAGGAAACGCCGCAGGTAACAAAGCGTCACCATCGAGACGCCGTTGCCGACCAGGGCATTGTTGGCGTCGTTCCATTCGGGTCGCTGGGTGTTCATCCAGATACCGGCTTCCGGCAACAGATTCGAGACTTTGGCCAATACTGTTGCCAGTATTTTCTCCAGAAAATTGACTCGATAAATCTCCTTGTTCTCGAGGCTGAGCAAGGCACCGTCGGCCCCCAGCATGGCACGCCGCTTTCGGATTTCGGCGTCCCATGCGTGATCGAATTCAATTGTGTCCTGCGGGTTTTGCAGGAGTTGGTCGTAGGGCTTGATGCGATAGGGCACGGCGGCGTACACAAACCATTCCCGGTCAAAACCGGCTTGCAGACTGCCCGGACTGTATTTTTCCGACAGTTCCAGGAGTTTTTGCAGGTAGATGATCTGGTGGTCGCCCCAGTACCCGATGTACGACCAGGGATTGTCCGGCTCGATGGTTTCCCAATCGAACCCGCCCTTGGTTACCCGATAGGGATTGTATCCGTCGAAGGTGGACGCGTTGAGAAATTTGAAAATCATGCCTTGTACAAACTCCGGGTAGGAGCATGCCAGGGCTTCCCAGTTCTGGAAAATGTCCCGCCAGTTGCCCTCATAATCCAGCACTTTGGAGCCGTCGGTTTCATGCTCGGTATTGATGGAAAAGTAGTTCCACGGACGGCTGGGGTCGCCGTGGCGGCGACTGAATTTCAGGGGCAAATACTCCAGGCAGAGCCGTATCAGATCGGCATCGTGCTCATTTTGCAAGGCATCCTGGAGCGCTGAGAGGCTGAATGTGTCCTGCAAATCGCCGATAAACCCGCTGTTTCGGGCCACTACTTCCGTATTGGCTTTTTGCAAGTATGAAACAAAGTCCTGCTTTTCGATCCGATAATTGTCGTCAAAAACGCCCCCGCGCATGATATTAAACAGCACGTTGGAGAAATGGCGGGTATCGTTGAGCGCTTCAGAGGTAAACTGGAGGCCATCGGCGCTTGCCACGAGTCGAACCAGGTTTTGTGTGCCCAAGTCAATGTCCTGCTGGAGTTGCACCTCCATTTGGGTCTTGTTCTGGAGCAGTTGCTGCAGGGCGATGATCTGGGCGTGCGTCTGGTTGACGTTGGCCACAAGGGTCCACGTCTTTTGGGAATTGCCGGCAAGCAAGAGTTCCGCTGAGATGAAATAGGCCCCTTTTTCACCTTTTACATCGCGCTCGCCCTGCACGCGTTGTTTCTGCCGGAATGCGTCCAACTGTCGAGACGAGAGCAGGTTTTTTACCTGTTCCAGTCCCGAGTGCCAGACGATATTGGCCTTCAGGGCTTCACTGGGCTCGGCTTTGTCCACGATGATAGCGCTCAGGGCATAGATCCCGATACCGGAAGAGGGCTCCAGTTCGCTTCGTTTGTAGGCGTCCACCAGGTTGCTGGTCGTGGCTTGCAGGGCGCTGGGCACGCCGTAAGGAAGGATATTCTGGATGCCGTCCAGGAGCGCGATCCGGCACTCCGTCCCGGACGTGTTGAGCAGTTCGGCTTTTCGGACAAAGCCGAATGCCTTGCTCGAATTCCACTGGTACCGGAAGGTCAGACCCAGGTCGCGGTTGATTTCCTCAAAAATAATTTTGTTGCCGTGGATGCTTTTGTACAGGTTCCGATCAATAGCGTACCGGTCCGAGAAGCGTTCGGAAAACGGTTCCCACACCAACACCTCCCCCCCGGCATGTACCTGAAAAATGGATTTGCTGCCAGTCAGGTCAGCGGATTCGGCGACCTTGTCGTCGGTATAGTACGGGAACAGGGCATATTCGGGGTTTTTACGCCCAGCGGTCAGGCCGCCGTTGCTGGATACGAACATCCAGTGGTTGGAATCACTGACGATGCTCATCAGGAAAGGGCGCATGGCATCGCAGTTAGAAATTTTCAGGTAGTGCTCTTTTTCCTGCACGACCATGGTCATCCCAACCTTTTTGCCTGCGGTATTGCCCGAAGATGCGTGGTTCACGAGTTGCCGGTTATTGGTGATAGAGAGTCGTCTTCAATTCGCTTCCTGATAAACCCGCACGTAGTCCACGATCATTTTTTGCGGGAACGGGGTCTGGTAAGTGGGGAACCCGACGTAATTGCCGCCAACGGCCACGTTGAGCAGCATAAAAAAGGGCTGGTCGAATACCCATTCGCCCGGCACGTCGCCCCGTTCGATGCGCTGATACAGGAAATCGTCCACGAAAAAGTCAATCTTTTCAGCATCCCATTCGGTAGCAAAAAGGTGGAAATCGGTGTCGAAACGAGCATTTTGCAAGGCATAACTTTTAGTAATCGGGTTCCCGCCCGAATAACCTGGCCCGTGGAGGGTACCCTGCATGATATGGGGGTTTTGTCCCCGTAGTTCCATGATGTCTATCTCGCCACACTGAGGCCAGTTCACGGTCTCTATGTTGGAGCCGAGCATCCAGAATGCCGGCCACAGCCCGGGCCCGTACGGCGTTTTCAGCCGAGCCTCGAACCGGCCGTATCGCTGCGCAAACAAGTCTTTTGTATTGATCCGCGCCGAGGTAAAACTATCGCCGGAGCGCAGCGCCGTGAGCACGAGGTTGCCCGCACCGTCCATGGACACATTTTCGGGCTTATTCGTGTACACTTGCAGCTCCTGATTGCCCCAGCCGTCTTGCCCGGTTCCCAGATCGTATTGCCATTTCGAGGCGTCGGGCTGTTCGCCGACAGCACCGTTGAACTCATCGCTCCAGGTAAGTCGCCAACTGCGTTGGTCCAACTTCTGGAAATCATCGGGCTTGCAGCCCCAAAACGTCAACGAGAGCAGGAATCCTGTAGAGAGGGCGGCTGTTCTGAGTTTGTGCATTGCAGTCATAATTTTAAAAGTTGTGGGTTATGAACCGTCCACGTCACGTTTGTCATATCGTAGAGAACCGTCCGATCTACGAGGGTTATCCCGCTCGCGCAGCCCTTTTAGGGCCGACGGTTCTCTACGATATGACAAACGAGGCGTGCGTATCAGTTACGGAAATAAATATTGTCCAGAAAGATGTCGCCATTGCCATCGAACTTGATCTGTATCACATTGCTCAGGTTCACCGGAGCGAAAGACGCCAGCGGTATGTCAATGCTCGACCAGCCGGTTGTGGGCACAGTGAGCGTCACAGGTGTCTCGACCGGCCCCGGGCTGATGATGTACACTTTAAGCGAGGTGGAGTTGGCCGACCAGAAATCGAGGTGGAGCGAACTTAGCGCCGAGACGTTCTGAGGGGATCCAAGTTGAATGCCCTGGTAGTTCAGGCCGGCATATTTCAGCGTGTTATTCCCCTGAATGGGAATCTGAGTCACTACCGTGGCCTGCCCCCAGTTGGGGTTCAAATCCGTACCGGCTATGTTGGTATAGGCGTTGCTGAATACCGAAATAACGCCGGAAGCCGGATGTGTAGGTGTGGGTGCAGCAGTGGTAGGCGCTGAGGGCGGCGTTCCGGCATTGTAGAAATAGACGTTGTCGGCGTAGAAACTGGGTATGTTGTTGTTGTCGTCCGAAAAGATAACCTGCGCCAGTTTGGCCCTGTTGCTCAACCCGGCAAAGTTTGCAAACGGAATATCGAGGCTAATCCATTGCTGTGACTGCGCCACCGGGATATTGGTGGTAAAAGCACCCGTGCCGCCTGTTCCATTATCAACCACTTCGATCTTGAACCGCCCAGCGGCAGGCAAGGTATTCGGAAGGTAAATGTCCACATGCAAATGTGTCATGGCAGTGGCGTCCACGGTCGGGGATGTGAACTGAATCCCGACAAAATTGAAATCGGTGTAGTGCAGGATGTTATCGCCGTTCACCGCGAAATCTGCCGACTGTGTGGTCTGGAACGGTGCCCAGTAGCCGTTGTAGTAGTCTACCGGAACATTCGTGTAGGCATTGCTAAAGAGCGAAATGACATTGGCAGAAGGCCGGGTTGGCACCGGCGCCGGCTGGAAATTGCCCACGGATTGCACAGTCAGGGAACCTTTGGCGGGCACCCCGCCCACCGTGGCGGTAATGGTGGCGCTGCCCGGTCCGCCGACTACGGTGACAAGCCCGGACGCGTCCACTGTAGCGACGGATTCGTTCGATGAGGCAAACTCAAAATATGACGAAGTTACGTTTACGGTCTGGTTTATCCCCGAGGGCAGATTGAACGTCGAACTCAGGCCGCCGATCACTTTGGTAACGCCTAAAAAGGAGGTCTCCACCTGATCCTGCCCGTTCAGGATCGCGTGTTGCGGATGGGCTAAGGCGCCGAGTTTTTCATACTTCACCTCATCAATCCAGAAGGTATATCCTCTGTCGTTTTCCGGGCCTTCGGAATAAAAAAACATGCCGCGTTCGGCGGTCAGTTTGGATGGGTCGGGTAGCGGAATGATGTATTTCTGCCAGTTAGTCGTCACAGGCACACCCGAAATCGAAGCCTGGTATTTATTCGCCCCGAGGTCGTTCCCGAAGCCAAGGACGTCAATGTTGGCCGGCTGGGAGGCCTTCATCCAAAAAGTCAGGGCATTGTATCCCGTCAGATCCCGCCCGACACTCGTAAAATAGGTGCCACCAGCATACGCGCCCCGCGGATCGCCGGCATCGGGCACTTCAAAACGCATGGATGCTGTGGATGTGCCGGTGTAGGTCACCGAGTTGTCCACATCAAATGCTGTGGGGACAGAACCTCCAAACGCGGCATAGTTCAGTCCGGGACTGAAACTGTTGATAAATACTTCAGGATTGGTGGGGTACGAGACCGGTTGCAAATCGTTGAGGTCGCGTTCACAGCCCGACAACAGGGCGGCGAAAATCCCGACGGATGCGAATTTTATCAAGCGGGTGAGTAGCGTAGTGCTCATATCGTCACGAGTATTTTATTTGCCAATGTTGATGAACAGATAGGTGCGGATTTCCCACTCATTGCCGTTGTCGAAGCCGATTGCGTTGGGATCGGGCACCGGATTACCGGCACCGTTTACAGTGGTGGTGGGCGCATACCGCGGCGAGTACCGGTCGAGTGTTCGGTAGGTGCCGCGCACCCCAAAGCGGGTATCCGGCATATTGAACCAGTCGGGTTTGCCCAGGGAGATGGACACGTCTGCCATCAACTGGAGCGGAAAGGTGAGGTTGAAATCGCGGTGATAATCGTAAGGGCCCCAGTCGTTGACCCGGACGAAGGACATCACTTTTAGTGTTTTGTGTATCACCCGAAGGTCCATTCCGTAGCGGCTGATGGTGCGCGCATCACTGCCATTGGCTTGCGCATCGCCGGCGTACAGGTTAGCAATCAAGCCGAATTCACTGCTGATTTTGGACACCAATCGGGTGTTTACTTCCCATAAATCCTGTGCCGGAGCTGCGCCCGGGAAAGCGAATGTAGTACGTCCATCGGGCAAGATACCGATGGCGGCATCCTGCGTAGTGGGCAAGTGGCGGTACACTACACCGGCACTCAGGGCGAATTTGGCATCTTCGCTGCGGTCGCTGTCCCAGTTGTACATCCAGGAGCCGGGCGTGGGATCGAAGGTAAAGAGCAATTCGCCTGCCACCTGTTCGCGGTTGCCTCGCACCACAAACGGGTCATCCACAATGTTTCGGGGTCGCCCGGGAGCGGTTACATCTGCCGGAATGGGGCCTTCGATCGGTTTTTGCCACAGGAAGTTGGGAGCAATCTGGAGTTTGCCGAGTGTGTAGGTGAACCCGGAGAGGAAGTTGAACTGGTTTCCGCTGCCGCTGTCCTTCAGCCGCCAACCGGTGAACGTCAGGGTGTTGTCAGCGCCGCCATTGGCTACCAAACCCATAGCAGCCGACTGGGCGTACCAATTGAAGCGGCCACCTTTGTAGGTCAGTTTAATTTTTCCACCAAAGGTGTCTTCCGCTTTAATCTTATCCTTGTACGCCGTGTACTGCCCGGGTTCGCCCCGAACCACCTGAAATTCCCGACCCTGCAATGGCTGTCCGCCCCAAAGGCCACCGGCTTCCACACCAAACATGCCAAACTCCCGTTGTAAATGCAGCCCAAGCCGCCGGGTTTTGGGTTGTGGAATAGCGAAAGAACTTTCGGTAAGGCCAAGTTGATCCAGATCCTCGTGAAAGACCGCAGCAATGTTGAGTTTTCCCAAAGACTTCTGGTACTTCAACAACAAGGCAGGGTTGGCTCCCCACCAGAGCTGTGGGCCGAAGGCGAGTTTGAATCCTTGCAATTCCTTTTTGCCTGCTACCTCGAAGCCAAAGGGAGCTATGCCGTTGTAAATGTCAATTTGAGGGCCGTAGTTGGCTTCCGGGTACAGGCCGAAGAAATCACCCTCGTACCCCCAGTGGTAGTGGCCGGTACGGTAAAAACCCTTGAGGTCAAACATCTTGTGGTTCCACTCGTAACTGGCCTGATACACCTGAACCCGGTTCAACGACTCCACCGTTAGATTTCCCGTGTTGCTGTTCAGTTGGACACGCCGGCCCCGGTTCTCGTAGAAAATCTGGTCTATAGGGTTGTTGGCCACGTTGCCCAGGATGTTCACATCCACATTTGCCCGAAAATTGGAGGTCGGATTGGCTTCCACACCGATAAAAAAGGACTGCGAATGGTCGAAGCCCAATTGGTCGGGAAAGGTAGTGTTGCCGGGGATGGGGTTGTTGGGCGTCGAAATCAAATCTCCGCCGGTGTTGAAGGTCGAGAATTGCGCACTCAGGCGGCTCATACTGACTTTTTGCGCGCGCCCACCTTCGAGTGCGGCTTTGTCTCCGCGTGCCTTGAGATAGGCATCCATGCCCTGTATGCCCGCAAAATGTTGTTGGATGATGCCCAAAGAAATACCATTGGCATAAGGGTTCAACTGGTGCGCCTCTTTCATGGCGTAGTACGCTGCCCTCGGGTACAACTGGTAATGCCCTTTGGCATTGGTCGGGCCTTTGGCGCAGATACCGAACCACTCCTCGTTCATGTTGTTATCGCCGGCCACATAATCCGAGGAGTAGCCGCCGTTTGACCAGGATGCGTTGTTGTCATGCACGTCAAGGTTCAGGGTTTGCCCGTATTTCCACCAGCCATCGCTGAACTGGAAGGTAAATCCGCCGATAGAATTGCCGGCTTTCCCGAGTCCGGCGGCGTTTTCGTAAATCTCTTTCCAGTTGGCCACATTGTACATGGCCTGGGCCTGCTGGTCTTCCTCGTTCGCAACGGCGTTGAACGCATCGCTGCCGAATTCGGTCAGCAAGACAGGTTTTCCATATTCTTTTTTCACCCGGTCAAAAAGATCGGTGAACGAGATCCCCCGGTATGCATTGACCCCAAGGATGTCCACGTCTTTGCATTCTCTGGCAATGATGTCGAGAAATAACAGATCGCCGTTGCAAATCGCAACCGGATGCGTTTGGTCAACAGCCTTCATCTCCAAAGCAACCTTGTTGAAAAGTTGGTACAGGTATTGCGCCCGTTGGGTGGACACCCGGTCTTGCACCGGTATATCCTCGGTCTCGGCTCCGTCCCAGAAAAGGCCGTAGTTGTTCTCGTTGCCCAACAAGTAGAGCAACAAACCCGGAGTGTTCTTGTACTCCGTTACCAGTTCCTTCACTTCTTTCAGCAAGAGGGCGCTGACCCTTGGATCGGAGTATTCGGTATTGGCAACCCAGGCGCCGTCCAGGGTTAGGCCATATCGGCCAAAAGAGTGGTTGAGCATGGTATAGATACCGTGCTGCTCATAGATATACTGAATCCACTTTTTGGGGATGCCCGAGTACACCCGGATCGTGTTGGCGCCCATGTTTTTCAACAGCGCCATTTCGTCATCCAGCGCTTTTTTAATGAAAGCGTCGGATTGGTTCCACAAACTATAAGAGTAGTTGGTTCCGATCGGGAAATAATCCCAGTTCATGCCGTTGACCATCAGGGGTTTCCCGTTGACCACGAGTTTAGCCCCGGTAGCGCCTTGCTCGACGAGCACCCGGTCGGCTTGCGCAAACAGCGCGATGGAAAAATTTGAAAAAACACAGAGCAGAATAAAATGTAGTGCCTTCATGGATTTCGTCTTGATTGTTAGCAGCATAGTAAGGCCAAAAACCTGCTGTGAATTTAGCGTTAACTGCTCAAGAAATCCATCTATACATCCTATATACAAATTCGGACGATACGCTCTTTAGCGAAATGAAAAGCAAGCAAACAAATGTATGTCAATGTTTTAGCCATGCCCACCCTTCCTCGCCAACTGGTTTTTTAGAAAAAATGGTATATACGAAATGTGAACAGGGAGGTGCCCGTTGCACAGCATTTTCAAACACCAGTCCGACAACCGCATGCGCATTGACAAGTTTCTCGAATACGCCAGGGTAGCCGAAGTTGATGCCGGTTGGAGCGGAACTGCAGCATACATTTGTACAAAAAAATACACCACCATGAATTTCCTCAAAATCATCACCATCCTCAACTGGATCGTCATCGGCATCCTGGCTCTACTCGTGGCCGCCGAAACAATCTGGCCCGCCAAAGGCGGCGATGCTGCCGGTCGGGGCATGGGGCAGGCCTTTTACTACCTCGCTATTATCGCGCTGTTCGTGCTGCTCGGGCTAAACCTGCTGCCCTACAACTGGGCGAAATACACCACATTCGCGCTGATCGTGGCGCCGGTTGTTCTCCTGAAA